>Ga0302320_10010668_pt1 | contig 19559 bp, 14 predicted proteins | sample Bog_T0_3_FD_202130 | JGI IMG/M metagenome (GOLD analysis project Ga0302320, IMG submission 202130) | Peat permafrost microbial communities from Stordalen Mire near Abisko, Sweden - Bog_T0_3 | ecosystem: Environmental > Terrestrial > Soil > Wetlands > Peat | place: Sweden: Abisko, Stordalen Mire... | reverse complement strand
GAATTTCCTTGGCGTAGACTCCGGTCAGTTGCGCACTGCTGTCGATCGCCAATTTAGCTGAAAATGCGACCGTGTCTTTCTTCCAAAAGATCAGATTGACTGTCTTGCCGCTGACCACTCCCGTCACATCCCAGCCGTCGGCGGTGCCGATGATTTTGCGGCCGCCCGCCTGCTGCGTAAGTGAGACCAGTCCCCAATCCCCGCCGTTCCAAATTCCAGTTACATTTATCGCGGCGGCTTCGGTGTTGGCGTTGAGCCAGGCGTTTCCATCCGTCTGTGTGGCTTGGCCGTGCAGCAGAACCGTGCCTGCAAAAATCAGAAATAACAATGCAGTTGCTCTTCGCATCTTCAGACTCCGATCATTTTTTGTCATTGAATCTTCCAGGTGCTTGGAGCCGCCAGAGCAAGCAGCGGCTTGGCGTCGGCTTCACTGAGCAAATAGAGATTATGCACTGGCGAATGCGGCTTGAAGACTACCTGCTCCTCGATGTAATAAGTCTTGCCCGCCTCAGCCGTAAAGATCAGCAAGCTGCGAGTCTTCGCCTCTGAGCAGAGATAATGCAACCCCGGCTCCAGTGTCAGGGTAAAGTAACTCCCGCTGAGGTTGGCTCCCATCCACGTGCCGTCCATCGCAAGCTTGCTGGGGTAAGAGGTCATGCCGTGATGCGGGCGGACAACATATACCAGAGCTTTGTCCGCGGATTGAGCCGCGGTGGGGTGCGCGCTGGCATCGGCTGCGACGGTGTAATTGACTTCCTTATCGGCAGATCCGCAGGCCTTCAATTCGCGCGCAGCCCGTGAATCGGGATAACTATCAGCCTGGCTCTGGCAGAATGCCGGTATGGAAAATACAAATGCCAGAAGAAAAATCGTGGTCGGAAATCGCATCGTTCGCGCTCGACTGAAATCTGTAACCGATTTCGCCGCCTTTCCCGCGCGCATCCACACTACTGTTCTTCAGGGGCCACCGTCAAGCGTTTTCGCCAGGGGAAGGGAAGTCGCTGCTTGAGCAGGCTCCAGCGCGTGTCTTTGTAGGGGTCCGTATGGTTGCCGTATACCGGGTGGTAGTTCTCCACGCGTTTGCGGCCCGGTATCTCGATGCCGAAATCGTTCAACTGCAGAAAGTGCCGCATCTGCAATTTGTAGCGGCCTTCGATGCCGAAGACAGCCTCCAGCATGCGTTCGTTCAACCAGACAATATGGCGGAAGAAAAACTCCCAAAAGTAGGTATATGCCTTGAAAAACTTCCAGTCGCCGGGCGTGGCGCGCCACATGCCGATTACTTCGCGGCGAATCTTCCAGCGCACAAAATTCAGCTCCTCGGGCTCAAGCTGGCTGGTGCGCACGTTACTGAAGTAGCCGTCATACCAGCGGAAATCCGCAAGATTCGCCACCCGTCCGCCCTCGATCATCTCGCCCCGCAGCGGCGTCTTTGGATACGGCGTCATGATCTGATCCATGACGCTGGTGATGCCCATTTTCTTAATGAACTGATAATTTTCTCTCATGCTCTCGGGATCGTCGTCTGGCAGGCCGTTGATAATGCCGGCAATGACGATGATGCCTTCTTTTTGCAGAGCCTCAACGCCGCGCTGAATGGTGTCGAGCGTGTTCGGCTTGTGCATGGTGCGCAGGTTCTTTTGTGAGCCGTTCTCAATTCCCAGAAAGATGGAAACGAAGCCCGCCTTTACCATTTTCTTTGCAATATCAGGCCGATTGGCAAAGCCGATGGGGCTGGCCTGGGTGGTGAACATCAGATCCTTGAGCTTGAGTGCGATCACGCCCTCGCAGAGCTTTTCAAAGCGCTCCATGTCGAGAGTGATGTTGTCGTCGGTGCAGAAGATGTGGCGCGCGCCGCGGCTATATGCGTCTTCAATGTCAGCCAATACGCGCTCGATCGGAAAGAGGCGGAAGGAGCGGCCATACATCTCGCGGATGCTGCAAAAATTACAGAGGTGCAGGCAGCCGCGCGAGGTCTCGATCACATCGGCCTTGCGAAAGTACATGTGAAAGCCGTTGATCATGCGCTTGTCGCGGGCGGGAATGCGGATGCGGGTCAGGTCTTCCAGCGGGCGGGCTGCATTGTGATGAAAGACGCCGTCTTCCTTGTAGCTGAGGCCGAGAATCTTGTCCATGCCGCGGCCGCCGTTTTGCAGGCTGTCCAGCATCTCGCCAAAGGAGAAATCGCCCTCGCCGCGCATCAGAAAATCCCACAGGCCCACATCCTGGCCGCTGGCAATGGTCTCTGAAAACAGCGTGGCATGATAGCCGCCGAGCACTGTCTTGATGCGGCTGTCGAATTGCTTGGTCAGGTACGCGAATCCTGCCGTGGTGTCGTATTGAAAGGTCATGGAAGTGAATCCCACAACATCCGGCTTGAAGGTGCGCAGCAATTCCAGAAAGCGCGGCACCGCCTGCTTGCGCCAGACCACCATGTCGGCAACGCGCACATCGTGATTGTCGATCTGAGCGGCAATTGTCGCCATGGCAACGCTGGGCGGCTCCCACTGACGGCGTGGAACCCAAGGCGATGTGGCGGGACTCTGAACCAGCAATGCTCTCATGCGACCTCTATCCGATCTTCGTTTCTTCTTTGCAGCAGAATCTGCAACTCTTCATCGAGCTATCTTATCCGATTCACTCTTGACCGATAGTTTGGCGCGGATCAGCGTCTCAATGCTTTCCACCGTATCCAGGCTATGCACGTCCACTTCGCGGGGCATGAATTCAACTTCATAGCGGCCCTCGAGAAAATCGACCAGGCCGAGCATTCCAATCGAATCGATGATGCCGCTGGTAATCAACGGCATCGTATCGGAGACTGTCTCGACGGGGGCGTCGGGAAGATATTGCCTGGCCACAAATTCTCGGACTTCGTTTTTGATCTCCACGCTTCAATCCTTCCGCAATCCCGCAACAGCAAATTGAGACAGGGCGGAATAATCGATCTTGCCCCGGTCGCCTTTTGAGATCGCATCCATAATGAGAATGCGGTCGGGCAGCATATAAGACGGCAAGCGGCTTCCGCAGTGTGCTTTCAGTTCGGTCGAAGTCAACGCAATTCCGGCGTCGAGACGAACAAAAACGACGATTTGCAAGCCTTTCTGCTCCACTTCAACAGCAATTACGGCTGCCTCCAGTATATCTTGATGGGTGAGGAGCGCGGCTTCGATCTCGCCCAGTTCGATGCGGAAGCCGCGCCGCTTCACTTGGCGATCGAGACGCCCGGCAAAGAGATAGCTCCCATCGGGGGCCAGCGAGACACGATCGCCGGTGCGGTAATAAAGAACCCTGTCGAGTGTGACAAAGTTGCGCGCAGTCTCATCGGGACGATTCCAGTAGCCGCGCATCAGCGAATCGCCGCCCGCCAATAACTCGTCAGTCTCTTCATCGACCCGCACCAGCGCATACGGGCAGGCGCGACCGATGGGCAGTGGCTGTGAGCCGTCAAAGCCTGCCGGCACGGGGCACCATGTCACGACATTTGTTTCTGTTGGGCCATACAAATTTGCGCAGAACGCGTGCGGAACAACTGCTTGCAGCCTGGCCAGAATCGGCGCGGGAAAGACCTCGCCGGCAAAGAGAATCAGGCGCAGGTCTGGATAGGAATGCGCGGCCATGCGGCCATCCTGCAGCATTCCGGCAAGAATTGAAGGCACGGAATACCAGCAACTGATGCGGGTTTCGCGCACAAACTGGACCAGAAAACGCGGCATCCACGTGATATTTTCAGGAACCACCACGGCCGTTGCTCCGCACAGCGCCATATTGAAAATGTCGAAGGTAGACAGATCGAAGCCGAGCGGCGAAGGGCAAGCCAGGCGGTCGTTGGCTGTAATCTGAAACTCCCGCGCCGTCCAGCGAACAAATGCTGCGACGGCGCGGTGCGTGAGCTCGACGCCTTTGGGACGGCCCGTCGAGCCTGAAGTGAAAAGAAGAAAGGCCGTGTCTTCGGCAGACCTTTGCGGCAGCGCAATAGTCGTGGTCGCCGTCACCCGCCATGCAATGTTTCCGCCCGTCTGCAAGTCGGTAATCCGCGGCTCACGGCCTTCAATTTCAATCAGCAATCGTGCGCCGCACTCGGCCAGAACCGCTTCCATGCGCGGGCGCGGCCAGCGGGGATGCAGCGGAACATAAATCGCACCAGCCAGCAGCGAGGCAAAGACGGCGATGATGGACTCGGTAGTCTTCGCGAGCGCGAGAGCGATGCGATCGCCAGGCTGAATTCCGTAATCGCAAAAGCTCAGAGCCAGCGATTCGGCCTGCGAGAATAACGCGCCGAAAGAGGTCACGCGCTCCTCTTCGACGATTGCTGGTTTCTCTGGAAGAGCCGCTGCCGTCAGCCGCAGCCACTCATGCAGCAGGTTGCATTCCGATTTTGGCTCAGGCCCGGGCAAGCGTCACCCCCCACGTGAAGCCGATACCCGCCGAGGCAAAGAGCAGCAATTGGCCGGGGCGAATCAGTCCCTCGCGCCGCAGTTCCACGTAGTTGATCACCAGATCGCTTGCGAATGTGTGGCCGAAGTCGTTCATGCGCGTTGCGGGCAAATTCTCTCTGCTCAAGCCAACCATCTTGCCAAAGCCCTCGCGGTCGCGACGGCTGATATTTGAATAAATAAAATGGTCCACGTCGCTCAATCGCAGCCCGGCGTCGCCTAGAACTTTATTGGCCAGCCGGAAGAGATGAAGATAGAAGATCGGCATTACCTTGTGCTCGATCGTCACGGCGTCCGCCGTAAGTTCGATCTGCCCGTCCTTATGCCCGATAGCAATCGCCTTGTGCAGATGGCCAAGCGTCAGCGCTTCCACACCCAGCAATTGCGGACCCGGCAACTGCGGCCCCTGCCCACTCACGCGTCGCAGCAGCACCGCACTTGCCGCATCGCCTTGCACGGTGATCGGCAGCAGCGTACGGTTATTGCGCGGCGCTGCGTCGCCAGTGACCAGCAGCGCGGTCTGGATGCGCTCGTCCATGCTCATCCAGCCCAAGGCCGTCTTGATGGCCAGATGCAGCGCCCCGCAGCCGCCGGCGCGGAAGCTCAGATTCATCGAGGTCTCGGCTCCAAGATCGGCGCTCAGTTGGTGCGCGAAGGAAATAGATTGAAAATCCTCGCCGGGAAATGTGCTGTAATCCAGAATTAAATCGATCTTCGCGGCGGCAATTCCCGCTTCCTTGATTGCCGTCTTTGCCGCCCGCAAAGCCAGATCGTACGGCTGCTCACTGCCGCAGACGCGCACCCGGCTCAGTCCCAGATTGTCGAGAGCCTTTTGCCTTGCCTGCGGGCTCAACGGCGCCAGTGTTGACTCCACGCGCAGCCGCTCCCGCTGCAAGATTTCGGCAACAATCTCTTCGCCTTCCGGCACGGCATAGGCCGCCGACGCAATGCATACGTTCAGCTTCAAAAGATCTCCAGTCGCAGCGAGGCATAGCCGCAATGAGCCGAGGTTCCCAGCAGCAATGCCTCACCCGCTCCGGGCCGCTTGCTCAAAGCCAGAAGCAGATGCAGCAGTCCGCCGGCGTCGCCCATTCCCGCCGCAACCGGCTGCGCGGGATAGACCGTTGCCGCATCACCGCCAAGGCTGTGTGCCAGACAAAGCTCCGGCGCGGAATCGCACGGCGCGCCATTGCCCGCGCAAAAAATGAAATCAGGCCGCGTCTCGCCCAGCAACCCTTCCGCGCAACTGCGCGCATCGCCGCCAGAGGCCCAGCGACCCGCGCCCAGCGCGGCATAGGCGCGCGCAGCTTGTCGGCCTGCCGGCTCCAGCACCATCGCAACCATGCCTTCGCTCGGCACAAATCCTTCCAACGAAGAATCGTCGCTAAAACACGCCGATGAAAGCAGCCCGGCGGTCTCATACCACTCGTAGACGGCTCGGGTCAGCGTGTCGCCCGCCAGCACAATCGCCAGTTCCGCCTGCCCGTGGCGCAGCAGGGACGCGGCCTGCAGCAGTGCGCTCTCGGCGGCAAAGCACTTGCTGCTAATCGTCAGGTTCGGTCCGCGCAGATCGTGAAAGAGCGCCACATGACTGGCCGGAGAATTGGTCAGCGTCTCGGGAAAAGTGATCGGATCGGTTCCAGCCCAGCCATTCGCCGAAGCGCTCCGATAAAAAGCCTCGGTCAGCTCAACGCAGCCCAGGCCCGTCGCAAAAAACACCGCGACCCGTGAGCGGTCCACCTGAGTAAGGTCGATGCTGGCGTCTTTCAGCGCTAGCGACGAGGCCACCAGCGCCCACGCAGAGAGCCGGTCAAGCCGCCGCGTCTTTACCCCCGGCACAATGCTGGCCGCGCGAAAAGGCTCGACCACAAAAGCCCGCCGCGGCGCAGACGTCTCCCATGCGGTGATCGCGTTCGGCTGCAAGGCGTCGCCTGAGAGCAGCCCCGCCAACGGGCCGTAAGGAGTCACCGAGCCGATTCCGCTTATCATGGGCAAGCTCATCATCGTTGCAGCCTCCCAAAGACCAGCGCCGCATTGCTGCCGCCAAAGCCGGCTGAGACCGACATCGCCACCGGCAGCTCCTCGTGCCGCACCGGGCCGTGCAGCAGTTCCAACCGCTCACTCTCGATCGGAGTGGTCAGCCGTAGCGTGGGAAAGAGCGCGCCAGCTTCGATCGCGACAATCGTGATCGCCGCCTCCAACGCGCCAGCCGCGCCCAGGCAGTGGCCAAAATACGATTTCGTCGAAGAGACCGGAATCGGCCTGCGGCGTCCCTCGAAGGCTCGCTCATACGCGTGGGTCTCGGCAATATCGTTCAGCGGTGTGCCGGTTCCATGCGCATTCACGTAGCCGATCTCGTCAACGCCGCACTCAGCCATCTCCATCGCCCGCCCAATGCAGTATGCCAGCCCCAACCCATCCTTCTGTGGCGCGGTCGGATGCGAGGCGTCGTTGGTCATCGCCCAGCCCCGTAGCACGGCCAGCACTCTAGCTCCGCGTTCGTTCGCATGTGCCAGCGTCTCCAGCACCAGCACCGCCGCGCCTTCGCCCAGATTCAGCCCCTTGCGCTCCTGATCGAAGGGCCTGCAAAGCTCGGGGTCCAGCGCTTGCAGTGAGTTGAAGCCGCTCAGCGTGAAGGGGCAAAGCGCATCGCTGCCGCCGGCTAGAATCATCGGCGCGGCTCCATCCAGCAGCAGATTCGCCCCCAGCGCAATCGCCATCGCACCCGAAGCGCAGGCCACGGAAACCGCGCAAGCCGGTCCATTGACGCCCAGATGCTCACCCACCGACGCCGCCACGCGCGAGACCGGATAAGTCGCCGCGCGCGCGAGCCCTCCGTCCCGATACCACGCCGCCGGCCCCTGCGCAATCCCCGGATCGATCTCCGTCAGCCCCGCAACGGTGCTCGCCATGACGATTCCGCTCGGACGCAGCAGACTACTTGGGATGGAAAACTCCGTCACCGCATCGCGCGACGCTGCCATCGCCAGCCTGTCTGTGCGCGAGTAGCTGCGAGAGTAGCGAGGCCCCTCGCCCACCGGCGGCAAATCGCTCACCCGCGCCACCATCCCTTGAAAGCCGGGATAGAGATCGGCAGCCGGTGCCAGGCGGCACTCGCCCGCAAGCAGTCCTGCCCGTAGACGTGAGAGCCCAGCGCCATAAGGGCTGGCCACGCCAATCCCGGTTACTACGATAGTTTTTTGTGCGTCAATCACGATTCGGAACCGGCCAGAAATCGAAGAAATTTACCCACTGATCATAGTAATTGGCTAGCTGCTCTTCGAGAAACCGCACCGCCTCGCGCAACCCCGCCCGCTGGTCTTCCTCGCGGCTTCCAGTCGAGCCAGGCAGTATCGGCTCACCCAGCAGAACGCGATAACGCAGCCATCCATCGCGCACCACAAAGCCTGGCAGCACCGGCGCGCCTGAGACCTGCGAGAGCACGAACGGCCCCAGCGGAAACGCTGCTTGAGAACCAAAAAAACTCACCTCCGAGGCGTGCCGCTCGTGATAAACGCGGTCGCCTTGAATCGCCACAATCTCGTTCCGCCGCAGCGCCTGCAACAGATCGATCGTCGCCCGCGCACCGCCGCGCAGATCCACAATCCGCAGCCGATCATTACTCATGAGATCGCGCAGCATCTTCTCCGCCGGTTTGTCTTCCACCACCCGCGCCACGTTCACCGGCCGCCCATGCATCTCCAGGAGGCGCGAGGCAAACTCCGGATTGCCCAGATGAGCCGTCCACACAATCACGCCGCGTCCCGCCGCAAGGCAGCCGTCGATTGTCGCCGCGCCACGATCAGGGTTGGCAAGCATCCCCAGCAGTTGCTCGTGGCTCGCATCGGGAATAAACGCGTAGGAAGAAATCAGATCGCAGAAGGAGTAGAAGACGCCATAGACCTTGGCTTGCAGAGCCAGGCCGTGCTTGCCTGAGACACGCCGCAGATTGCTCGCAACCGCGCGCCGCTCCCGCTTCAAGATCAAATAAAAAATTGCCGTTGTCAGCGCTGCCATCGGCCTCTGCGCCAGACGCGGCATTGAGCGCAATGCAAAAAATGCAAATCGCAATATCGCCACACTGTGAAAAGGATGCCGGTACCAGAGCTTCACTCTGCGCCTGCCTGGGTCAGCTCGCTTACGTCGTAAATGATCTTGCGCTTCAGCACCGAGTACATGTGCAGAATCTCAGCGTCTTCGTACCCAATCTTTCGCAGCGTCCGCACCGCGCCGCTCACCGCCGCCGGGTTGCTCATGCCAAAGCGCCGATGGTACTCCATCTGAATCTCATTCATCTCATGCTTTGAGAGCGTCGGCGTGCCCATCGCCATATCGTTGTATGAGAATCGGCTGGTAATGCCCAGCCGCTCCGCGTCCCAGCCAGCCTCGATAGCCTGCTCGTTGATCTCGCAGCCGGGAAAGAAACGCAGGCAAAAGTGATACGGCAGCAGGGACGGCTTGGGCAGCTCACCCAGCCAATCCAGCGTCCGCTGCGCCAGTTCCCGAGTCTCGGTCGGAAAGCCGTACATCGTCGAGATATTTACCGCAACATCTTTCTGCTGCGTGTAGGCAATGATCCGCCGCGCCTTCTCCAGATTCAGATTCTTGCGCACATACCGCTGTATCTCTTCTGTCGCCGACTCCACCGCATAGGTGAACCAGATCGCACCGGCCTCCAGCGCGCGGTCCACAAATTTCTCGCTGGCAATATCGGCGCGCAGTCCGTTCACAAAGTAAAAGCGCAGCTTGAATCCCGCCGCTTCAATCCTGTCGAACAACTCCAGCGCGCGCTTCACATCGACGTTGAAAATATCGTCCACAATGTAAAAATCGCGAATGCCCTGGCCGTCGTACAACTCCGCAATCTCGGCAAAGATATTCGCCGCGCTGCGCAGCCGTATGCCCTGCCAATGGCTGAAGCAATAGGTGCACCCATAAACGCAGCCGCGGCTGGTCAGCAGCACACCCTGCCGCCGGTGGTTGTAGGCATAACTCAGTTGGCTCTGGTAACGGTTCAGGTCGATCAGATCGTAGGCGGGAAAGGCCAGGCTGTCGATCTCCGCTTCCTCAAGCCGCTCGCCATTCTCGACCACCCGCTCGCTGTCGCGGTACAAAACTCCCGCAATCGCGTCTGCGCTTGTGCCAGAGAGCAGCTCCACCAGAGCCCGTTCTCCCTCGCCCTGCACTGCGATCTCCAGCTCCGGTACCTCTTCAAAGAGCCGCGCCTTGTAAGCCTTCACAATTGGCCCGCCGCCAATCAGCCGGGCGTCGCCGTGGGCGCGCGCCAGGCGCGCAATCCGCTGCATCTCTTCCAGGAAAAAAGCAATGCAGCGCAGACCGATCACATCCGGCCGGAACTCATCCAGAATTTTGAGAAAGCCTTCGTCGTCCGGGCAGGAGAGCGACGACTCGACGATGCGTACTTCAACGCCGGGAAGCATGGCCCGCACACTTGCCGCCAGATACATGAGACCGATGGGCGGTACATGCATCTCGTAGGGCATCGTCGTGCCCACCCACTTGTTCATGTTGTTGCATTCAACCAGCAAGAGCCGCGACGGTCTGATTGTCTGAGGGGTCGGCATGGCCAAACTAGCTCCTCGCAATCAGTTTTTGGCCGCTACTTTCGCATCCACCGTTGCAGCCAGCGTCGCAATCGACTTCCACGAACTCTCGTCGAATTCGCCATCGACCAGCTTGATCCCGAAGCGCCGTTCAATCTCCAGAATCAGTTGCAGAATGTCGATCGAATCGATCTCCAGATCGCCGCCCAGCAGTTGCTCGTCGTCGCCCAGATCCTCGGCCTTCCGGTCCTGGATACGCAATCCGGCGATCAGGATTTGTTTGAGTTGTTGTGTGGTGGTTTCCATGTCGTCTTCCGAACCAGAATAGCATGATGCGCCATGAATAAACTGCGCGCAGCCGCCGCCTCATCCAAATACCCTCAATTCAGAATGAAATCGAAGCTTGCAGCGCCCCTCACTTCTTTGATGTACCTTTATCTGTTAGGGTTAGTTTTTTATGATGGAATTCCATATCTCCCGGAATGCGCGCGAACGCTACCAGTTCGCCGAGTCGCTGTTTTCCTTCTCAGGAAACGTGGTCTTTGCGAATATCTCGGCGTGCCGCGAGTTTGCCTACCGCATGAACAAGGTTCGCGATGCCGAGAAGCATCCCGAGCAGGCGATTCATGCCGGGCAACTCTACGCCATGGGCCTCATCGACGAGGCCAGCCACGTGCTGTTGGCGCGCTACCGCGAGCAGTTCGACCCGGCCGTAATGACTCGCGCCCTGGAGTGGTTCAGCGGCAAGGTGGGTGCGGAGGCGCTGGGCAAGCTGCTGCTGACCTTTGTCGAGGAGTTTCCTGGTACATCTGTGATGCGAGGCGAGATGACGCCCCGTCAATGGCTGGCCGGCACCACCGAGGGAGCCTCGCACTGGGCCGTGGCTCTGGAAGAACTGCTGCTGCTGTGGACGGCCAATCGCAATGAGGCCTTTCGCGCCTTCGGAGAGCTTTTCGAGGAGAAAACGCTGGCCGAGCGGACGGTTTATCGGCTGGTGACGGCGCAGCTTCCCATCTACTTTGCTACCCGCCCGCTGATTGCTCTCAGCGGCGTCAAGCCCATGACGCTGCTGGAGTTGCTGCGCGCCCCGGCCGTGGGTTCGCCGCGTTCTTTGAGTGAGCAGATGGCGCTGATTCGCAAACTCTGGAAGCCGCTGATCGGCGAGAGCCTGGAGCTTTATCTGCTGGTTGCCGGCGAGATCCTCCATGAAGAGGAACTGGCGATCTGGATGCAGTTCAACCCGCCCGCCGCGCAGGCCAAGGCTGCCGCCGAAGCCGCGGCCAAACGCCGCGCCGAGACCGGTACACAGCAGTGGCCGTCAATTGTGAGTACCGCCGAGGTTCCCGTCTTTGGCGATCCCGCCCACGAGTACGAGAAGTTTTCGCCGGACACGGCCTGGATGCCGACGACGGTGCTGGTGGCCAAGAGCACCTACGTCTGGCTGGCGCAGATGAGCAAGCAGTATGGCCGCGTCATCCGTCGTCTTGACGAGATTCCCGACGAGGAACTGGCGACTCTGGCGCGCCGCGGGCTCAATTCGCTCTGGCTCATCGGCGTCTGGGAGCGCAGCCGCGCCTCGAAAACCATCAAGCAGCTTTGCGGCAATTCGGACGCGGTCGCCTCGGCCTATTCGCTCTTCGACTACCAAATCTCTGAGGATCTGGGCGGCGAATCGGCCTATACGAATCTCCGCGACCGCGCTTACCATCACGGAATTCGCCTGGCCAGCGACATGGTGCCCAACCACATGGGCATCGATTCGCCCTGGGTCGTCGAGCACCCCGAGTGGTTCATGAGCCGGCCTGAGTCGCCGTATCCGGCTTACAGCTTCAACGGTCCCGATCTCTCCTACGATGGCCGCGTCGAGATCAAAATTGAAGATCACTACTTTGAGCAGACCGACGCCGCCGTCGTCTTCCGCCGCCGCGACCGAGCCAGCGGCGAGACGCGCTTCATCTATCACGGCAATGACGGCACCAGCTTTCCCTGGAACGACACCGCGCAACTGGACTACTTGAATCCAGCCGTCCGCGAGCAGGTGATTCAGACCATTCTTCACGTGGCGCGGCTCTTTCCCGTCATCCGTTTTGACGCCGCAATGACGCTGGCCAAGAGGCATTTTCATCGCCTTTGGTTTCCCGGCCCCGGCTCCAGCGGAGCCATCCCTTCGCGAGCCGAATATAGCATGAGCCAGGCGGATTTCGACCGCGCCATGCCGCATGAGTTCTGGCGCGAGGTGGTCGATCGCGTCGCCGCCGAGGTTCCCGGCACACTGCTTTTGGCTGAGGCCTTTTGGCTGATGGAGGGCTACTTTGTCCGCACCCTCGGCATGCACCGCGTCTATAACAGCGCCTTCATGGTGATGCTGCGCGACGAGGACAACGCCAAATACCGTTCGGTCATCAAAAATACTCTCGAATTCGATCCCGACATCATGAAGCGCTACGTGAACTTCATGAGCAATCCCGATGAGCGCACGGCGATCGACCAATTCGGCAAGGGCGACAAGTGCTTTGGCGTGGCGGCGATGATGGCCACGTTGCCGGGGCTGCCGATGTTTGGCCACGGACAGATTGAGGGCTTCACGGAAAAATACGGCATGGAGTACCAGCGGCCGCGATACGACGAGAGCCCCGATCCCTGGATGGTGGAGCGTCACGAACGCGAGATTGCGCCGCTACTCAAGCGCCGCCGCCTCTTTGCCGAGAGCGGAAATTTTCTGCTCTACGACTTCTTTCAGGATGCGGGCCAGGTGGACGAAAACGTCTTTGCCTACTCCAATCGCCGCGGCGATGAGCGCGCGCTGGTGGTTTTCAACAACCACTACGGGCAGACGCACGGGACGATTGATTACTCGGCGGCCTACGCCGACAAGAGCGCGGGGCAGTTGCGGCAGCAGAGAGTTCGTGAGGGATTGGGGCTGAGCGACGACTCCACCGTGATTCTGGCCTGGCGCGATTCGTTTACCGGCTTGGAGTTTTTGCGCCGCGCCGGCGATCTGGCCGAGCGGGGTCTCACGCTCGATCTGCATGCCTATCAATGCCACGTATTTTTGGATTGGCGTGAACTGCGCTCGACCGCCGAGCAGCCCTGGGACCGGCTCTGCGATCGACTGAACGGCAGCGGCGTGGCGAGCCTGGAAGACGCGCTCATCAATCTTGAGCTGCAGCCGGTGCATGAGGCGCTGAGGGCGCAATTGGACTCGGGAATTGTGCGCCTCTTAGCGGACTTGGCCGAACATCCACGCACCCTTGCCGTCGGAGTCAACACGGAGATCGAAGCGGAGCGGAGCAAGTTTTTCGAGGAGGCGTGGACGGGTTGCGAGAGCTTTTTGCGTGTGGCGCAAAGGGCGTATCAGTCGCGCGCCGGCGGCGCTCAGCCCGCGAACCCAGGCTTGCTGGGCGCGGCCTTCCGCGACCGGCTGCGCGCGGCCATGCGACTGCCTGCCGTTGAAGCGCTCTTCCCGGCACCGTGGACCGTGGCCGCGCGCGGTGTATTGCCCAACCCCAGTCCGCGTTTGACCGCGACGGCGATCTGGGGGCCAGTACTGGGCTGGTGCGCCCTGGAACTGCTGGCCGAATCGATTGACCCTGAGAATCCGGAGCCCATAGCGCTGGATCTCTTTGACCGCCTCCGTTTGCGTGAGCCCTTTGCAAAAGCCTTTACCGCGCTGGGCTTCGATGGCGACGAGGGCTGGCGCGTGGCGGCCCGCATCAAAGTTGTGCTGTTGGCCGGATCTGGCGTAGGCAAGCCGCTGGTGGAACCGGTGGAAGCCGAGGCTGCGTCGCAAGGTACAGACCCCAATTTATCCATCAAGGACATAGAAAATGCGGGAGTTTTAGAGTCTGCTGAAAAGGGCTTTGCTTTGAAAGGGCACGACTTTAGTCGTGCCGAAAGTGTAGCAAAATCAACGTGGGCTTTAGCCCCTGCGGAAAGTATTCCGCAACCTTCCCGTTCACTGCCGCCCGCCCTATGGTCGGACCCGGATCTCCGCTGGCTCTGCGGCGTGCATCAAGCCGATGGCCACGAGTACCTGGTGCGCGAGAGTTACGAAGAGCTGCTGTGGTGGCTGCAAATGCCGTCGCTTCTGCGGCTGGCTGCTCAGGCCGTGCCCAGCAAAAGCGCGGTTCAAAGCATCGCCAAGTCCGTCGAAGAGGCTCTGGCAGCCGCCGAAGCTGTCGGCTATCGCGTCGATCTGCTATTGACTCCGCCTGACATGGAAGTCGAGATCGAGGAGCCTGCCGCAGCGCCAGCCAGCGCCACCCTGCCCGCCGCTGAATCGGAGACTGTGGTGGAAGCGCAGGAGTTGCCGTTGGCCGAGCCCAAGCCCGAGGAGCCCAAGCCCGGGGAGCCCAAGCCCGATGCGGCCATTGAACCGGCCGGCCAAGCTGAGACCAATTTCGTGACGGAGGTTTCTGTCGCAGCGGAACAAGAACCGGTTGCGGCGGAGATTGAAGAATCTGCCAAACCGGTCATTGAGCCAGAGCCAGAAACTGCTGCGTCCGTCGCGGAACCGGAGCCAGCCCCCTCGGTGCCGGATGAACAGGCTGCGGAAGAAAGCTTTACTTTGAAAGGGCACGACTTTAGTCGTGCCACAAGTACAAAAAAATCAACCTGGGCTTTAGCCCCTGAGGGATGTTCTTCGGAAGTCCCACCGCAAGCCAGCTCTTTTTTTGCCGACCGTGAAGCCGAACCTCTCCCACCAGATTGCGTCGAAGCGCCCGAGCCCGAAATCAAAATCGCGCTAGAACCCGCAATGGAAGCCGCTCCGCCAGCAGAAGCTGAAGCATCGTCTCAAAAGGAGCAAGAGCCGTTCGAGCCGGAGTCTGAAAATGCTGTTGAACCTGTGGTCGAGCCGGAGACTGAAGAGCCCGCGACATATATTGTTGAGCCAGCGCCTGAGCACACTGCGAAAAAAGGCCTATTCCTGTGCGAAAGCAGCAGATCGCACACTTCGGGGGTTGAAGAGGCTGAAGAAGAACTCAATCTTAGTCCTGTTTTGTATCAGGGCAACACTTCAGTCGTGCCGCAATTACCGCAAAATGGAGGATGGGCTTTAGCCCCTGAAGTTTGCTCTTCTGAAGACCATCCAGAAGCCAGGCATTTTTCTTCACCCAAGGAAGTGGAGCCTTTGCAGAATCAGCCAGCCGCAGTATCCGAGCCTGAAGTCGAACCCATTGTCGAGCCTGCCCCAGCGCTGGAAGCAGGGCCTACGATCACGGAAAGTTGGGAGCGCGCGGATTCCGGGATTGGATTTACTGTCACTCCGATTGCCGAGCCCCAGACGGCCATCGAAGCGCTGCCTTCGCTCTCGGAGCCGTGGGAGCCGCCTGCACCGAAGATCGAATTCGCCGCCATGCCCGTATCTGAAGCAGAGCCGCCGCCCTCCACTTCCAGCCAGCCGGTGAAAGCTGCCGAAGATCAGGCTGATCCTGTCTGATCGTCTCGGTCCAACGATCAAGCAAAGGCCAACGCCGTGAATTTTTCCGGAGACCGACTCACCGCGTATCACAATGCTGTGAGTCGGAAGGCACATCAAACACAGCGATCCTTGTGTCAGAGTCCATGGCGGACAGTTCCCGGAGTGAATCCTGAAAACAGCAGTCGATCCACCCTGAAATTGGCCATCTTCCTCAAACCGCAAATGCTGGCAGTGCTTGAAGATTTCACCCTCCTGGTGAGGTGCGGCGCAACTCAAAACTCCTGATCGAGCAGGAGACGAACAAATGTTCTTCACAACGCCGGCATTTCGGCAGCGGCTAAACAGGCTGCGGAAAAAGAGTTATTCGGGGTTGCAATCGCGAATGAGCGTAGCAGGGGCTAATGCCAAGCGTTGATATGATTGGCTTTATCGGCCAGACTAAAGTCGTGCCCTGGTTACAAAGCGGCGAGTTTCCGAGGCTTCCAAACCAGACGCACGATGCTGATGAAAGCTCTCAACTGCCGTTTTTAGGATCCATGCAATTGCGCCTGCAATCGCGCGTACTCTTCTTTTGCCTGAACCAGCAGCGGCAGTTGCGCATCGCCGTCCTTCCATGCGTTGAGGAATGCCTCGTACTCCACCCTCGCCTGCACCGGCCTCTTCAACTGCGCCAGCACGCGCGCCAGGCGCAGATGAGAGAGCGTGTAGGTGGGCCAGATGGGGTCAATGCCAGGATTGATCAAGATCAGCCGATAGTCGTTGGCAGCCTGCTCCAGCATTCCGGCCTCGGCTTCGGCACGCGCTCGCTGGTATGGTACGCCGTCATCGCGCATCTGATAGCGGCGGGCCGGCTCCAAATCCCGAACCGCCTGCGCCGGTTGATGCGCATTCAGATCCAGAATGGCGCTCAATTCTGGCAGATCGAAGTAAAGATTGAGCGTGTTTTTATTGTCGCTGCCGCTAATCTTTGCAACAAGACGCCGCGCTGGTTCAGGGTCGCCCAGATACGCCCAGAAGTAGGCGGTGGTGCCGGGATCGATACGATCGCCTTTCATCTGCTTCAGCGCAACGTTGGCCCCGGCTGGGTCGCCGTATTCCATCAGGATGCCGGCAAGATACATGGAAGCGGCGTCGGCAAAGTCGCTATCCCCGCTGCGCATTGCCTCCTGGCGTGCGCGGTTGAAGTCCCCGGTGGCCTCGCGCAGTTTGCCTTCGCTGGCCGCAACAAAGCCCTGGTCGGTCAGCGATTGGCCCACCTGTTGATGCGTGAATCCCCACTCGCTCTCACTTTTCATCGCCGCCGCATCGTGCTCGGCAAAGGCAATCTGGAAGAGCGTGCTGTGAATTCCCCAGCGGTCTTTTCCATCGGCAATTGCCGCTTTGGCAACGTGTTTTGCATCGCCAAAGCGGTTGGCCCGCTTGTAGACGCGAGCCAGAATTTCCGCTCCCGTGCCGGAGTGAGGATCGAGGCGATAGGCCTCTTCTCCGGCCTCGATCGCTGGCGAATATTGGCCCAACGCGGAATACATGTAGCAGAGGCTGTACCAGTTCGCGGCGTTGTTCGGATAAATCTGGTTGTAGAGCTTCATGCTCACAATGGCCGCTTCAAAATCCCAGATCCCGTATGTGTTGTATGCAATCTCAATTGCCAGCCGCTCCCGCTCGGTGGTCTGGGCGCGCAGATCGTAGGCCTTCTGGATCAGCGCCGTCGCTTGAATATAATCCTGCCGGCTGTAATAGCTGCTGCTCAGGCCTTTGTAGGCTGAGGCAAACTTCGGATCTTCGTCAATCGCCCGCTCAAAGAGCGCCTGCTCGGCTCCCGTGTCGCCGCGATCCGCGCTCTCCAGCGCCTGCGTGTAAGCTCGCAGCGCTTCAAGAGAATTGGTTGTAGCCGGAACAATCGGATTCTGAAACTTCTCGATCGATGCCGCCGACTCGCCCAACTGTTTGCGCACGCCCCCGGCTGCTCCATCCAGCGCCGACAGCACATCCTTCTTCGCCGAGACCTGCTCCTTGTAACCCGCCAGATTCTTGCCGCTCACGCAACTGGTCGCGTTTACCGTAAGAAGATATTGATCGCCGATTTTTGAGATCGAACCGCCGACCACGGCCTGCGCATTATCACGTTCGCAAATCTCTCTGGCCAGCTCCGGCGTCAGAGCCTCGTCGGCGCTGTGCTGCATCTGTTGCAAAGTCTCCCGCACCGTGGCGCGCGGCAGAATAACCAGAAATGGCGACTGCTCAAGATCGATCTGAAGCGCCCTGCTCAGTGTGTCGTCGAAGTCCTTGTCGCCGGTGGTGTTTTCAAAGTCGGCCAGCACCACGGATGCCGAGAGCCGGGCCGGATGGCTCTGCCTCCACAGAAGGTAACCGGCGCCGGCTGTGACGGCTATTGCCAGCAATGCCGCAATGCCAGCCGTGCGCCACGCAAAGCGCGCCGGGAGCAGGTGCTCTTCTTGCACCGTGGTCCGGGTCATTCGCCGCTCTACGAATATCCCAACCGCTGCTGCGCCGCCGTCCAGCGTCAACTCGGATTTCTGCTTGTCAAGCCATGATTTGTCTGGCCCAAATCTATCCAGTCCAGTTATTTCCTGCCCTGATCTCTCAAGTCCAGTCCTTTCCAACCAGGACGTCACCGTCTCCACCGGCGACGCAAACTGGTACCCGCGGCCGGGAATCGTCAACACCAGCGTACTTTCGGCGGGGTTTTCGTCCAGAGCCTTGCGCAGCATGGAGATGCTCTTGGCAAGGCTGTTTTCATCCACAAAGGTATCGGGCCAGATATTCTTGAGCAGCTCATCTTTGCTCAAAATCCTTCCCGAGTTCCGCACAAAGTAGAGGAGCAGGTCAAAGGATCGCCTGCTGAGGCCGATCGAAGCCTGTTTACGCTTCAAACTCCGCGTAAGCGGATTGACCTCAAATTCGCCGAAGCGGTAAATGGGGCTTTGTCCTGGGGGCATATAGGCATTCTAACTTCATTGGCGAGTTGCCGGTATGAATCGTCCAAACAGGGAAGAGCTCACAGGCTCACATCGCATCGCGATTAGTTTTGGCAAAACTCCTGGTTGGGGCAGCCGCCGCCCTGGCCGCAGCAAGGCGCGCCCGCGCCGCAGCCATTCTCTGGAAAGCCGCCGGACCCACCCTTCGAAATCACGCCCGCGCCGCCGCTGATCAACCGCTTCACCCTTCCACCGCAGCCGGAGCAGAGTTCAATTGCCGCGTCGGACATCTTCTGCCGCGCTTCAAAGCGCAGCCCACAGTCGTTACACAGATATTCGTATGCCGGCAAGGTCGATCCTCTCGCAATTGATGCGCTTCCTGTCGTTATTATACGAAGAAGGCGCTATACTTCGCCTTCTCATCATCGGCACTGACAGAAAGAAAGCGAGATACACATGCATTATCTTTTGTTCTATGAATTGGGAGAAGATTATCTTACCCGCCGCGGAGAGTTTCGCAACCGGCACCTTGAACTAGCCTGGCAGGCGGCCGATCGCGGCGAGATGCTTCTGGGCGGCGCACTGGCCAATCCCACCGATCTCGCCATAGTGCTCTTCAAAGGCGACTCGCCCGCGGTCGCGGAGAACTTTGCCAAGAACGACCCCTACGTGGCCAACGGCATCGTGAAGCGCTGGTATGTACGCGAGTGGACGACAGTCGCCGGTGAAACCTGCGCAATGCCCGTCAGGCCCAGTCCGCCTGGGACAGCCAAATAGCAGCTGCTTATGGCTTTTCTTCCTCTGGCGTAACCTGGCTTCCGCCGGCTCCAAACTGAAAGTGCAACAGCCACGCGCTTGCCGCCGCCCGGCCGTCAACCCGCGCTGGCGTGAACCTCCACTTGCGCGCCGCCTGCAGTGCCAGATTGGCAAAGTACTTGCTCGGTCCAGGCGACTCCAATTCCGCATCAGAAACCTTGCCCGCCGCATCCACCGCGACGCGAACACTCACCAGAAATGAACCGTGAATCGTCCCCTGCGCTGGTTGCGGAACATCGGGAAGAACCCGCTCGACCACCGCGCCCTTTTCCGTAGCGCCTCCGGTCTTCTGAGCCACCGGCGAGGCAGCTTCGGTCGCGGCCGGCTCTGAAGTCGCAGTCTCAGTCATCGCCGCCGGAGCAGTCGCCGCCACATTCCGATC
>Ga0302320_10010666_pt1 | contig 19560 bp, 20 predicted proteins | sample Bog_T0_3_FD_202130 | JGI IMG/M metagenome (GOLD analysis project Ga0302320, IMG submission 202130) | Peat permafrost microbial communities from Stordalen Mire near Abisko, Sweden - Bog_T0_3 | ecosystem: Environmental > Terrestrial > Soil > Wetlands > Peat | place: Sweden: Abisko, Stordalen Mire... | reverse complement strand
ATGTGCGGCAGATTGTGTTTCCGGAGATAGATGCGCAGTACCGCGTGGTGTCTGCCGGTGAGCGTAATGCGGGCCGTGGATTGACGGTGCAGAACCTGCACTGCTCCGAAGTGGCGCGCTGGCCGGGCGATGCCGTGGAGACGCTGGCGGGGCTGCGGGCAGCGTTGGCACCGGGCGCAGAATTGATTCTCGAATCAACGCCGGATGGGGTTGGCGGCTGCTTCCACGAAGAATGGGTGAAGGCGAGCGAGTCTGGAATGGCGAGGCATTTCTTCCCATGGTGGATGGAGCCGCGTTACAAGGCGGGAGCAGTGGCTGAAGCGAGTTTAACCGATGAAGAAAGTCTGCTGGTAAGGCGTGGAGGGTTGAACCTGAAGCAGATTGGATTCAGGCGACAAATAAGGGCGGAGTTTCGGGGATTGGCGCGCCAGGAGTATGCAGAGGACGCGGACAGTTGTTTTCTGGCTAGCGGACATTCGGTGTTTGAAATGTCTGCGATTGATGCGCGGCTGGGGACCGTGCCGGAACCGCAGACTCGGCGGTGGAATGGAACGTTGGAGATATGGTTGCCGCCGGTGAGGGGTAAGCAGTACCTGGTGGCAGTGGACCCTGCGGGCGGCGGTAGCGAGGGGGATTATTCAGCAGCGCAGGTGCTGGATCTAGAGATGGGGCTGCAGTGCGCGGAGTTTGCGGGACACGTGGGCGGGAAAGAACTGGCGGAGCTGGTGACGGGGCTGGCGCGTGAGTATGGAGACGCGTGGCTGGTGGTGGAGAGGAACAACCATGGCAGCGGGGTGCTGGCGCTGGTGGAGGCCGTCTGCAAATATCAGCGGGTATACAGGCAGGGGGGACAACCGGGGTGGCTGACGACGTCGTTGAGCCGGCCGGCGATGCTGGGGCGGCTTGATGCGGCGCTTGTAGAGGAACCGGAACGGTTCTTGAGCCGGCGGCTACTGGGGGAATGCAGAAGCTTTGTGCGCATGACGAACGGGAGCACGGGTGCGCGCGCGGGAGAGCATGACGATCGGGTGATGGCCATGGCGATTGGGCTGGCGGCGCGTGAGGAATTGATGGGGAGATTCTCCGGGGCACGGTAACGGGGACCCGGAAGAGGATTGGATGCGAGTGTGACCAGGTAGTTCCAATCTTGAGGCGGGTCTGATGGGTGTGCGCAGGGTTGCGGAGAATGAGTGGTGAGTCGCATAGAATCACTTCAGTATCCGAAATGGGCGGGGGAACGGATTGGCAGTTCTGGCGGTGCAGCAGATCCGGCGAATGCATGGCGGCGCACAAGGCCAGATGATGCTGGGCGCGGACGGTAATGTGTACGTTGTGAAGTTCCAAAACAATCCCCAGCACACGAGGGTGCTTGCGAACGAGTTTCTGGCCACGAAAATCGCGGCTGCCGCGGGTTTGGCGGTGCCGGAAGTGGAGCTTGTTGAGGTCTCAAAGTGGCTGGTGGATAGTACGGCAGAACTTGAGATCGACCTCGGTCGAACGCGGGTGAAATGCGCGCACGGGCTGCAGTTTGGATCGCGGCTGGCGGGTGGTTTGATGCCGGGGCATGTGATGGATTACTTGGCCGAGGAGCAATTGACCGAGGTGAGGAACCTGGGGGAGTTTGCGGGGATCCTGGCTCTGGATAAGTGGACGGGTAACGCGAATGGCCGGCAAGCGGTGTTTGTTCGGAAGCAGCGGGAGCGCCGTTACAAAGCCGTATTTATCGATTTTGGATATTGCTTTCACGCGGGGGAATGGCGGTTTGAGGATGCGCCGCTGCGTGGGGTGTACTACCGGAATGAAGTGTACCGCGAGATCAACGGATGGGAATCGTTTGAGCCGTGGCTGACGCGTATGGAGACGATGCCGGCGGAGACGGTTTGGGCGGCGGCCAACGAAATTCCGCCGGAGTGGTACGGTGGCGACGTGAGCGATATGGAGAAACTTGTGGAGAAACTTCTGTCGCGACGAAGCCGGATTCGGGAACTGGTGGAGGGGTTTGGGAAGTCGGATAAGAGACCGTTTCCGAATTGGGGCAGAGTGCGAGAGAAGGTGCGGGATGATGCTTGGAACGACTCGCAGTGGGCTTCTATGATGGCTGACAGGGTTATGTGAGGGTAGAGAGTTTGCGAAGAGAATGCGGGATGAGCCGATGAGATACAAGTAGGATTGCGCGAGAAGTATGGCGGCGAGCGGAAGAGCTCGCGATCGGGATCAACATGGCGAACGGACTGCTGGAATGCGAGTACCAGGTTCTTCGATATGTGCCGGACGTGGTGCGTAACACCGGCATCAACATTGGAGTAATTCTGCGCGACCAGAAGAGCCGGGCGGTAAAGGTTCAACTTACTTCTGATTGGCGGCAGGTGCGTTGCATTGACCCCGATGTGGAGATTGGGGAGTTGGAAGCCATTGAAGAGGATCTGCGGGTGAAATTGCAGGGCGAGCCGGAAGAGAAACTTCTGCAGTTGATGAGAGAATCGCTTTCGATGAACGTGCAGATCAGCCCTCTGAAAGGTCACATGGCGGAAAGCCTGCCAGCTGGGATTGAACAGCTGATGCGGATGTACGTTGAACCGCGGTCGCGGCAACGCGGTGTGCAACTGAGCGGGCGGGCGGCGATCCGAACGCAGATGCGCAAAGAATTTGAGCTGGCGGGGGTGTGGGACCTGCTGGCGAAGCGGATTCCGGCGGCACGTTATACGCGCAGGGGCGATCCGCTGCAGATTGATCTGATGTACAAGCCAAATGGGACGATGCGGATGTTTCAGGCGGTGAGCCTGGACCAGGGCTTGGAGTCGGCCAAGGTGCTGGCGTTTTCAGCTGGGCAGTTGCTGGAAGGTGTGAAGCGAATGGACGGAGCGCAATTAATGCTGACGGCGGTAATTGAACCCGCGTTGAAGGTGGGAGCGACCGACGAAACGCCGGAGCGCTTGGAGATGTACCGCTTTGGTGTTGAGACGATGGAAGAGCACCATATTGCGGTGTTGACGACCGCGGACCTGGGACGAGTGGCTGAGACGGCTCGGCGAGAACTGAGGGCATGATAAGTGTCGGAAACCTGGATTCTGGATGAATAAACGTCGGATAACTTGCCGGATGTTCGTTTGACAATAGTTTGTTTGGGATTGCATATAATTAATGTCGTTTGGAGTAGGATTGATTTTGTAAGTTAGAAGCTTGTAACTAAGTGCGGATAACTGCTGTTTGACGGAGTCGGCGGTTGGTTCGCCGCCTACTGACATGAATGAGGCATGGCCCATTTTGGGGTTATGCCTTTTTTGTTTTGGGATGGCGGGAAAGGGATGGTGCGCGTGAAGGTAGGAGAGCAGTTGCGGGAGATCTGGAAGAAGGCGAGCGGGGGCGAGCGGAGAGCGGGGGTAGCGGCGAGCGCTGCGGATGCGGAGGCTGAACGCAAGACGCTGTCACTGCCGTCGATCCTAAGTCCCGTGCAATTTCCGGGAAAGCTGTTGCCCAAACCAACGCCCGTGAATCTTCGCCGGTTTGCGGAGACGCCGGTGGTGCGTCGCGCGATCAACGTGATCAAAGATCGCATTGCGGCATTGGACTGGCAGGTGCGAGTGAGGCGCGGAGTGAGGGTGGGCGATGTTGCGTTTGCGGAGAAGAAATTGCAGGCGCTGCGCAGGATGCTGGAAGAGCCAAACGCTGTTGATAGTTATCGAACGCTGATGGAGCAGGTGATTGAAGACGCATTGACGGGCGGGTACGGGGCGATAGAGATGGAGCCGACGGGCGACTCAGACCGGCCGGCGATGTTATGGGCGGTAGATGGAGCATCAATCCGCATCAACGCGCGGTGGGACGGACAGGCGGAAACGCCGCGGTATGCGCAGGCATTGCCGGGACAACTGGAATCGAGTGCGGTGGAATTGCGCGACGATCAACTGATGTATGTGCGTATGAACCCTCGCAGCTTTACGCCGTTTGGTTTGGGCCCATTGGAAGTAGCGTTTGAAACGGTAAATCAATTTCTAAGTGCGCATCGGTTTGCGGGTAAGTTGGCGGCTAACTCAGTAGCGCAGTATGCGCTTTGGTTGAACGAGGCTACTCCGGCGCAGCACGACCGATTGATTCGCTGGTGGCAAGACGAGATCGAGGGAACGGGAAGAGTGCCGTTGATCTCGTCTGAACAGAAGCCGGAGGTGTTGCGGTTTGCCCAGGGAACGGATGCGGACATGCGGCTGGGATGGCAGGAATTTCTGATTCGAATGGTGGCGAACGCATTTGGATTGCCGCCGTTGCTGTTGGGATTGGAAGGGGATGTAAATCGCGCGACAGCGGCAGAGATGGCGGATGAGGCATTCCGCGGTGCGATTTCGCCGCTGGCGATGTTGCTTGCCGGCCATTTTACGCGCGATCTATTCGGCAAGTGTGTGGGATGGCGGGAGTTTGAATTTGTGTTCAATGAATTGAATGCACGCGATGAGGAAACAGAATTGGCGGTACAGGTTCAGTTATTGAAAGCGGGCGTGCTAACTGTGAATGAAGTACGGGCGATGCGGGGACTTGGACCGTTGGGACAGGACGGGATTGCGCAGCTATCGGGCGAGGGGACGGCGTAACGAACTGAGCGGATGAAATGCGATTGTGTTGTGCCGTGGCGTGAAATGACCGGGCAAGCGAAGGAAGACGGATGGAGAGCGGATGCGACTGGAAGCGATGGCGGTAAAGATTCCTCACTTTGACGGACACCCGAACCGGGTTCCATTCGAGGGAGTGCTGACGATGGTGAACACGGAGAGTGACAAGGCGCCGGCGGGAGCGCGAGGGCACCGTGTGATATTGACGCGGGAAGCGGCGGAGACGGCGCTGCCCTCACTGCTGGGAATGGCAGTGGATTATCGACCAGGTTGGGATGGGCACGATGCGCGGTGCAAGATCGGGTTGTTGACTGAGGCGGACCTGGAGGGACAGCGACTTGTGGTACGCGGCTATTTGTATGCGCGGGATTTTCCGGAAGTGGCAGGGGCGATCCAGGCGCAGTCTCCGAATGCAATGGGGATGAGTTATGAACTAGCTGACGCGCGGGTTGAGGACATGCGCGCAGAAGTGTGGAAGCTGACCCGGGTGACATTTACAGGAGCCGCGATCCTGTTGCGGGAGAAGGCGGCTTATCGAACTACAAGTTTCCGTATGGCGAGTTAGAACGGAAAGGATGTTTGGTTCAGGAAAGGAGCTCCGCCTTGGCGGGGCTTTTCGTGTTGGGCAGTTAGTTATCAGGCTGAAGCAGATAAATGTAAACAAGAGAGGGATGGCATGGAAAAGGATGACACGGGGATGGCCGAACGGCTGGATGCTGCAACGACATTGCTGGAAAGAACGCTTGGCTGGCTGGAAGAACGCAAGGTAGTGCTTTCAGGGGAAGTGGAAAGGATTTCCGGAACGGTGGAGCAGAGCCAGCGAGAAGCTGAACTGGCAGCAAGACTGGATTTGGCAGAGAGAGAGCTGGTCGAGTTGAAGGCTACGGCCGTACCTACCGTATCGAATCCGCTACGCCGGACGATGCCGGCCTCCACGTCAGAGATGCTGGCGAAGCATGGAATTGGCGACGGACCAGTTGACGTACGGACACTGGATGCGGCGCTGGCGGGGTTGAGCCTCGAGCAGCGGATCGCGGTGAAGAGCCAACTATTGCGGGCGGGCGCGATTGCTTGAGGCGCCGGAAATGCTTGTGGCTTCGAGCTACTAGCCATCACTTCAGGCTGACAAGCCAGGCATGGATTCGGCGCACACAAAAAAGAGGCTGACCGCATCCTGTTTGAAGATACGTAACCGGAGCTAGCAGCTAGAAGCTAACAGCTCAACTATTGACTGGCCCCCATGAGGGGGCGGAAAGAGCCTATGAACGCGACCTTTGCAGACATTCACGCAGCAGCAGATTTTATTGGGCCGGGCGCTATCGAAGTGCCGTTATACCAGACGGAGATTTTTGACATCTGTCGGCGGTCGAGTCCGTTCGGCCAACGCATCAAGCAGGTTCCGGCGACAGGTCATCCCTCAAGATTTTTCGAGGAGACAGCGATTCCGAATCCGGGAACAGCGGGGTTCGTGAATCCACGCAGCATTGTGGCGCCGGTGGTAAGTCCTACGCGGGTGGAGCGAAGCGTTCCTTTGAAGGCGATCGTTTCCCAGATCAACTACAACTTGTTCGACATTGAATTGGGAGACCAGCAAAAGCAGTTTGCCTATCTGCAGGCCAAAGACCTGGTGGATACGGTGAGCGGCGTGATGGTGGCGCACGATGTGGCTTTGTGGAACGGAAACGATACCAGCCTGAGTGCACCCACGACCACACAGTACATGGGAGTGGCGTCGCAGATTGTTGCCGGGGGAAACACAGTTTCGATTGGAATGACCGCTTCCATCGTTGACGGGTTGAAGTCCGCGGTGGCGCAGATGGTTGCCAATAACGGCTTCCAGATACGGCCAACGGCGATCTATGCGAACCCGGTGTTGCTGGACTTGATCGACAGGGAGATGAAGGCCGAATTCAACGTGGTGTTGAACAGCGATCAGATCACCGGCGGCTTCAGAGTAAAGATGCTGTCGACCCAGGCGGGCGATCTGCCTCTGATCCCGGATTGGAGCCTGAGTTATACGGGAACGCCGGGATCGGGATCGGCAGTGCTTCCCGCCTACATTGTTACTGAGGATCTGATTGAGTATCACTGGCTTGGCGATCCCGCTCCACGGATCTTCCAACTTGGACTGCCGGGATCACTGACTTACCAGTACGTGGCCGTGATGTTTGGTGCTCCGGTGGTGAAGGGCGCTAACTACGCACACTACCAGGTGCTGGTGGACCGGTAAGCAGCCGGATAGTGAGTTATGAGGCTTCGTGGGGAAGCGCGGCGAGAGTAGTTTGCCGCGGCGTGAAATCCCGCGGAGCCTTTTCTGTTCGAACAGCCTTAGTGACGGAAGCGACAGAAGAAGAGGGAAGGGTGGAGTATGGGATATCTGCAACCAGCGGATTATCTGAACTATGGATTGCCGGCTGGAACAACGGCGGACTGGATCACGGCGGCCACTGCATTGATTAACAGTTTCTGCCGCCGGCCGGATCTGAACGTGATCCAGTATGTGGAGCGCTCGAGGATAACTGCGGGAACCCAAACGGTGCGCCTGAGTTACTTGCCGCTGGCGCTCCTGGGGACGGGAACCTCGGCGATTGTGAGCATCCAGGGAAGATATGCAAGGCCTCGCCGGGGAGAGATCTTGAATGTGCTGCTGTGTGAACTTGCATTGGCGTTTTCATTGCCAGGCCAGTGGGCATCGATCGATCCGAGTACGGTGGACTTCGATCCGAATACCGGGGAGTTGACGCTGCCGTGGAATATGTTAGGGCTGTCTTACAACGAGGTGGTGGTGACTTATACGGCCGGGCTAGCGACGATTGGCGATGACGTTAAGACGGCGTGCGCGCAGATAGTGCGAAATGCTCAGGCGACGCCTGCACTGAATGCCAGCAAGACGAAGATCGATACGATGCAGATGCAATATTTCTCAAGTTCGCTGGTGGATGAGACGGTCAAGACCTGGCTGCGACCTTACATTGCGAACAGGCTGGGGTGAGCGATGAGCGATACAGCGCCGCGTAACCAGGTAAGTGCGCCGCAGATGCTAGCCGATGCGTTGCTGCGGAGTGTGTCAGGAACGACTGCTCTTCTGCGGGTGACGGGGACGAATGTAGATAGCAACACGTCAGAAGTGGGGCTGGTGGCAACAACGTTTGCGGATGTGGCGGTGAGTCCAGTAGTGATGCGCAAGCTACGTCCCGCGTGGCAGGCGGGCGGTGAATCGAAGTGGGAGTTACTAGTTTCTGCGACCGGGCTGCAGCAGCAAGTGAATGCACTGGATGTAGGTTCGGCGCAGGCGCTATTCGCAATGACCGTGGCAGTTACGGTAGCAGGCCAGGATTACCTGATTGAGTCAGTGGCCTCAAATGAGGCGTTCGGCCAGGTTTATCTCTATCGTTTACTTTTGCGCGAGGCACGGCAACAGACGGTGTAAGGAAGTAATTGAAGCAGCGAAGTAATTGAAGCAGTGAAAAAGTGAAGCAGCGAAGTGTTGAGGAAGCGATCAGCTTCTTGGCGACTGTTGATCGCGAATTGCTGACCACGGGAGCAGTTATGCAGAATGCGAAAGATTCATTTTATATGGCGCTGCGCACGCGGCTGGCGGCGCTCAATCCTCAGCGGACGGTTCTGGTGCGTGGGGCCGTGCGGCCAGGAATTCTGGTGGAAGAGGCGGAATCGCCATTCAGCCAACTTCCTAACGATGTGTTCGTACTGCGTTGGCTTGGCCTGGCGGTGGATATGGGGCTTAGTTCCATGATGAGTGCCGAGGAGTGCGAGATAGCCTACCAGACTTGCGGGACTCAGAGTTTTGGCGGATTGGATCGCGGGCGCTTATTGAGCGCAATGGACAAGGAGTTAGTGGCAATGTTAGTGCCGTGTTACACGCCCAAGGTTAATTATGCGAGTAACCCGCAGGCCGCGATGTTAACAAGTGTGTTCTGGGATGAGCCGGAAATGGGACCCATTGTGGTGCAACGAGACCAGCTAACACGGTCGGCCAAAGTGATGGTTTGTAGCTATGAAGAGCAGGGGGAGTAATGGCGGCTAATTGGTTTTCAGCTGCGGGGCCGGTCGCAAGGCGGGTGCGCGGTTACTTTGCGCCGGTAAATCGGGCGACGCAAACGCCGGTATTGTTCGATCCATCGGAGCAGGGCGGGTTTGCTCTGGACACTCCGCCGATGCCCTGGGTGAGTCTTGGATGGATTCAGGCGTTCGCGCGCACAGCGGGGAGCAAGACATGGGCGGTGTCGGGGGGCATTCCGGCGGGCACGTTGCAGCAGGTTCGCCAGACGTTGGAAGCGCAGGTGAGTTTCGAATTCATGAGTTGGACAAAGCTGACGATGGCGCTTGCGACGGGTTCTCAACACATGAATCTATTGGCTGCTGGCGCCGGAGCTGGAGCCGCAGCGAACGGAGCGCAGGCTGCAGCAGCTGTAACCGTGTTGAGCGGTTCGACGACTACATTCATCGCACTAGCCGCGGCGGATGCTGCGAGCTTCACGGCTGGCTCGATTGTGGCGGTGGACTCGGACTACACGGGGCAGACAGGATTCGTGGGAGCGCCGGTGACGGGCGCGTATGTGCGCCTGTCGCTCACGGATGTGGACTACATCCGACGCGTGACCTTCAACGTTGCGCTTGTGTCAGAGGTGACCTCCACGGGACTTATTTTGGCTGAGCCGCTTCCGGGTGGAGCGCCGCAAGCGGGCGCAAAGCTGCAAGCAGTGAAGGGATTTGTAGATCGGGAAGGCGGCAGCTTTTATCAGGAATGGTCTGCGCTGTTTGTGATGGAAGGAAGCCAAGGGGAGCGAATCTTCTTTCATTATCCGCGGTTGCAGGCCATGACGAGTGCGAACGAGACGGCGATTCCGTTGAATGCCAAGCACACGGGTGGGCTTTCGCGCGTATTACTAAAAGGCCAGTTTCTTGCGCTCCCTGTAACCGATCCGCTGGATGGCGAAAAGGTGCTTTGTTACCGGAGCTTTTTGCCTTCGGCGAACGCGCTGGTGTAAGGCGGCTGGAAGTTAGCAACGTTTACGAGCTGAGGATTCAAGCGGGAAGTTAGAGCGTGAAATGAAGATTACGATTCAGGGACAGGATTACACGGAGGCTTTCGATGGAGAGCGGCCATTGACAATCGAGCGCAAACTGAATGAGCCCTCCATTTGCAACCTCTGGCTTAGTCTGCCCACCAACGGAATTCCATCTGCGCCTTTGCGCGATCAGTATCTGGAAATTATTGGCGATGATGAAACGACTTACTTCACTGGTTATATCGCCGCCAGTCCAGTGACGGAGTATGCCGGGGTTGCGATTGGAGGTGCGGTTTACCGAACTGGAATACAGGCATTTAGCGATGAGCTGCTTTTGGATCGAGTTCTAATGGCGCCAAGTGCGGGCGCTTCCGGCGCGGGGGCTGGGGCACTCATGACTTCGCTGGTGACTCACACTGGCGCGAGCGGAATATCGACACTGGGAGTTTCGCTAAGTTCGCCGGTAAGTAACTTCGCTCCGGAACCGGGCGCGTCTTGGAGGGACTGTGCGGGTATAGTGGCGAACCAAGCACGCGCGGCGTATCGAGCAGTGAGCGGCGCACTGACGTTGTCAGCGGTTCCCGGCGCAGTGCACAGTCTGAACGAAGCAGACGGAAGCCTTGAACTTGCCGGGCTTGCCTTCGCATCCGCCGTGAAGCGGGGGCTGGCGAACGATGTAACGGTATGCGGAGAACCTGAACCAGGCGCTTATGTTACCGAGTATTTTCTTGGCGATGGCGTTACGACACAATTCTATTTAGGTGCGGCGCCATTCTTTGGGGCCACTACGAAGTCGAAGATCATCAGCGAGCTTTTCAACGAGAGTGCAATCGACCAGCGCGTGTGGAACAGCCCTGGCGGGAATGGGTATGTGTCTCTGGGCGCGGGCGGGCTGGTGATGAACGGCGGCAACGGAATCGATGGGGAGACTTTGCTGAGCTGGCTTGATCCGGTGGAGATGGGCGGGACGCTGCTGCTTGAGGCTACTGGTATCACGATGTCCGCGGGAAGCACTGGGATATTGGCGGGATTCTTTATTGGCTTAGAAACTCAGTCGGCTTGCATCGCGGGCTTTCTTGCGACCACGCAGCAAGGAACCGGGGCAGTTGGTTTGCAACCTCTGATTGGCGGAACGGCCGCGGGAACCAGTTATGCGGTGAATCCGGCGAACCAATATGCATTACGCGTGCGGGTGCATTGTGCTGATGAGGAACGCATTCTTTCGATGTACCGCTCATTTGGAGATAGCGGCGCTATTACGGCCGGAGGGCAATCGAGCATAAGTCAAGGTAAGTTGCAACTCGAGATCCAGGAATTTGTGAATGGTGTAGGGGGAATGCCGGTTACGTTGTATGACGGAGCGATTGCTAACTTGCCGGCGGCGTGCACGGTAGTTGCAGCCAGCAGTATGGATCTGGCTGGGACGATGCGTGCCATGAACTTGACGCGCCTGGGATCCGGCTGGGTGGTGAGCACTCCGGCGGGCGGTGGAGCGTATACGCGGCGCATGGGAACGCTAGCCGAAGCGGGGGAATGCCATGTGACGGAGTCAGGGAAAGTCGAGTTTTACGCCGGCTCAATTCCGGCGGTCGGCGAACAGATTTCGGTGAGTTATCGTACTGTCGGCAGGGCTGTGGGGCGCGCGGTGAACGCTGCGAGTCAGCAGGCGCTTACGCAGGCGGGGAGTCCAGCGGTAGCGGCGTGGATTGGAACAGTGATTTCCCCTGCAGCGCGGAGTTCAGCGGATTGCAGAAATGCTGCACTGGTGATCGAGCAGGCGGCGGCTGGCGTGTGCGCGCTTTGGAGCGGGAGTTATCGAGCGAACAGGATGAGCTTTGCAAGCGATGTGTGGCCCGGGGATGCGTTGCTGCTGAATGCGCCGTCGGCTAACCTGAATACCCAAATGGTGGTGCGTGCGGTCAAGGTGAGTTATCAAGCGAGTTACCCCGACTTGGTGACGTATGCAATTGAATTTGCGAATGACTGGGCGGATGACCTGGCGATCAAGACGAGCACCACAGTGCCTTCGGATGCCTGGTTGCCGGCGGCGATTGCCCCAACTTATCTGAGCAATCTGACCGGTTTGACTGCAACTGTGCCAAGTGGAAACACGGTCACAGTCAATACCGGCGTGAATCCGCCTACGGGTGGCGGATTCGAGATTCGAAGGCGGGACTTTACGTTTATGCCGGGCGAGGATACGGACTTGGTGGTGCGAGCGACGTTGCCGAATATAACGCTTTCGCGCCAGAGCACCAATGATCGATTCTTTATCAGGATGTATGACGGGTCTACGCCGCCGAATTACTCGGAGTTCTCAACGGCATTGTTCATTAACCTGCCCTTGGGATGTTAAGCGACAAATTTCCGAGCGAACGCGATTAGATGAGGTTGGCGGATGCGGATGATGAATGAATTCGAGGCGCAAGTGTTGAGTGACTTGAGCGTGCTGAAGACGCAGGTTACGAACTTGATGGGGGGCGGCAATGGTGGCCGCATCGGCAACCTGGAGCGGCGCATGGATCGGCATGAACAGAACTGGCAACGGGCGAAGGGCTTTGTGGCGGCGATGAGTTTGCTGTTGGCGGTGATCGAAGTGGCAGTGGAGGCGTGGCACCGTCATTGATCCTGCTGCGTTGCTCAAGCATGGCATGCGATTGCGCTCTGGAGCGCCTCGTATAATCAGGCGTATGAGCGAACAGCCACTGGTTGGCGTGGTGATGGGCAGCAAGAGCGATTATGAAGTGCTCGGGGCTGCGGTGGAGATTCTTCGCGCTCTCGCGATTCCTCATGAGGCGCGGGTCGTGAGTGCGCATCGGACGCCGGACTTGCTGTTCGAGTATGCGGAGACGGCGCGGGTGCGTGGATTGCGGGTGATCATTGCGGGCGCGGGTGGGGCAGCACATTTGCCGGGGATGCTGGCGGCGAAGACGCTGGTGCCTGTGTTGGGTGTGCCGGTGGCGGCGACGGAGTTAAATGGATTGGACGCGCTGCTGTCAATTGTGCAAATGCCCAAAGGCGTTCCTGTGGGAACGTTGGCTATCGGCAAGCCGGGCGCGGCGAACGCAGCGCTGCTGGCTGCGGAGATACTGGCGACTACGGATGCGGCGCTGCATGAACGGCTGGCGGTGTGGCGAGCGGCACGCACGCAGGAAGTGCTTGAACAAAAGCTCGACCAGGAGCTGCCGGATTGAAGTCTTCGGATTCGTTTTCATCTTTGAATTCCGCAGTTGTGGAACCAGGTGGACTGCTGGCGATTCTTGGCGGCGGACAATTGGGACGCATGACGGCGATGGCCGCGCGCACCATGGGATATCGGGTGCGGGTGATGGATCCGGAGGCGGCTTGCCCGGCGAGCTTTGTAGTTGACGAGACCATTGTAGGTCGATGGGACGACGTGGATGCGGCTCAGCGGCTGGCGACGGGGGCGGATGCGGTGACGCTGGAGATTGAGCAGATTGGTGTGGATGCTCTCTCTACGGTGGCGCGAATTGCACCGCTGCGGCCGGGTGTGGAACCGATCCGCATTATTCAGGACAAGACCCTACAAAAGGTTTGGCTTGCCGAAAACGGATTTCCTGTAGGCCCATTCCGCGTGGTGGACAACGAGGCGGAGTTGCAGCACGCCGTGACATTGCTGGGCGGAAGCGTGTTTTTGAAGATTGGGCGCGGCGGTTACGACGGGCGCGGACAGGCGCGGATTGGTCCTGCGGACGGCCCTGACTTTGGATCGGCATGGCAGAAGATTGGCGAGCGGGCTGCGGTGGCGGAGCAGGCCCTGGATCTGGATTTTGAGATCAGCGTGATGGCGGCGCGGAATCCAGCGGGCGAGGTGCGGAGTTTTCCAGCGGCGCGCAATCATCATGAGAACCAGATCCTGGCATGGAGCGTGCTGCCTGCTGGGATCTCGGCCGAGCTTGAAACGAAAGCGGAGGCTTTGGCGGCGACAATTATTGCGAAGCTGGGGATTGAAGGACTGCTGTGCGTGGAAATGTTTGTAACGCGCTCCGGCGAGCTGCTGGTGAACGAGCTTGCGCCGCGGCCGCATAACAGCTATCACCAGAGCGAGCGCGGTTGCGTGACCAGCCAGTTTGAGCAACTGGTGCGGACTACGTGCAATCTTCCGTTGGGAGATACTTCGCTGATTTGTCCGGCGGCGATTGTGAATCTGCTGGGCGAGGTTTGGCTCGATCGAAGCGGTCAGCCGGATTTTGCGGCGGCGATGGCGGTGCCGGGGGTACGGCTGCATCTCTATGAGAAGCACACACCGCGGGTGGGAAGGAAGATGGGCCACTTATCAGCTGTGGGTTCAACGGCGGAAGAGGCGCTGAAGCGGGTGTTGGAAGCGAAACGGCGCCTTTGAGAATCTCAATCAAAGTGTTGTGAGAGAGCCGTGATTGGGATCGTGCTTTCCCACCCTTGCGGCTAGAGCAAAGACGTCGCAAGGATGGGGCACCCCGGCCGCGTGGTCGCTGTAATTTCTCAAGAAAACTGAAACCGTCGATGTCAGCTGACGGGCTGACCTTTTTCCCAGCGCTTGGGTCGGCGATTTTGCTGCAGGATTCGCTTGCGCAGGCGCAGTGACTTCGGCGTGACTTCGACCATCTCGTCTTCGGCGATGAACTCGATGGCCTGTTCCAAGTTGAGAGCGCGAACCGGAACCAGGCGGATGGCCTCATCGGCGCTGGACGCGCGCATGTTGGTCATCTTCTTTTCACGGACCACGTTCACGTCGAGATCGTTATCGCGCGAATGCTCGCCGACGATCATGCCTTCGTAAACTTCCACTCCAGGGCCCACAAAAAGGGTGCCGCGCTCCTGCAGGCCATTCAACGAATAGGTTGTGGTGAGACCCTGGCGGTCGGAAATCAAGGCGCCGGTGGGGCGCTGCGGAATCTCGCCCTGGTAGGGAATGTAGCCGTCGAACAGCGCGTTCATGACGATGGTGCCGCGCGTCTCGGTGAGCATCTCACTGCGCAAGCCGATGAGGCCGCGGCTGGGGACGCGAAACTCCATGCGCACGCGGCCGGAGCCGTGATTGTGCATCTTGTTCATTTCGCCTTTGCGTGGACCGAGCTTCTCAATTACGACGCCGGTGTATGCTTCGGGCACGTCGATGGTGAGATGTTCGACTGGCTCCATGCGAGTGCCCTCCACCATCTTGGTGACGATTTCAGGGCGGCCGGCCATGAGTTCAAAGCTCTCACGGCGCATCATTTCAATCAAGATTGCAAGCTGCAGTTCACCGCGGCCCAGGACCTTGAAGCTGTCTGGCGAGCCCGTATCTTCCACGCGAATACTGACGTTGGTGAGGAGTTCTTTTTCGAGACGCTCACGCAGATTGCGGCTGGTGACGTACTGGCCTTCACGGCCCGCGAACGGCGAGTTGTTGACGCTGAACTGGATGGCGATGGTGGGCTCATCAATAACGATGAGTGGAAGCGGCGACGGGTTCTCGACGCTGGTGATGGTCTCGCCGATGGTGATGCCCTCAACGCCAGCCACGGCTACGATGTCGCCCATTGTGGTCTCAGTGGTTTCAATGCGCTTGAGGCCGCTGAAGGTGAAGAGCTTGGTGATTCGCGTCTTCTGCAATGTGCCATCGCGCTTGGAGATGGTGACGTCGTCGCCGGCGTGCAAGGTGCCTTGGAAGACACGGCAAATGGCGATGCGGCCGAAGTACTCGGAGTAGTCGAGATTGGTGACGAGGATCTGCAAGGTGCCGTCCGCGTCGCCGGTGGCGGGGGGGATGGTGGAGACAATGGTCTCAAACAGCGGCTGTAAATCGGTGCCGGGCTTGGCCAGATCGACTGTTGCTGTGCCTGCCTTGGCCACCGCGTAGAGCACCGGAAAATCCAGCTGCGACTCGTCGGCGTCGAGATCGATGAACAGGTCGTAGATCTCGTCGAGAACTTCCTGCGGGCGCGCGTCGGGGCGGTCAATCTTGTTGATTACGACGATGGGCAGCAGCTTGGCCTCAAGGGCCTTGGCCAGTACATAGCGCGTCTGTGGCAACGGGCCTTCGGCTGCGTCCACCAGCAGCATGACGCCATCGACCATCTTGAGTGCACGTTCCACTTCGCCGCCGAAATCCGCGTGGCCTGGCGTATCGACAATGTTGATCTTGCCGCCTTCAAAGACGATGGCGGTGTTTTTGGCGAGGATGGTGATGCCGCGCTCGCGCTCGAGTTCATTCGAGTCCATGACCCGGTCGGCCACCTGCTCGTTGGCGCGAAAGGTGCCTGACTGACGGAGCATGGCATCCACCAGCGTGGTCTTTCCGTGGTCAACATGGGCAATGATGGCGATATTGCGTATCGTCTGGGTCACAGGGAGGTGTTTTCCTTCTTTGGTTCGGCCTAGCAGGCCATGAGATTCGGGCGCCCCAATGGCGCATAGCCGCACAATGCGGCAAGTTCTATTCTACCAGCCACATTGCGCAAGGGGTTTAAAGCACGGCTATCCCTCAAAGGATTGGAGCGCGCTGCGAAGGAGGGCGAGGGTTTGTTCTCAGTGCGTTGGGGGGACGAATTCGGATGGAAGTGCGGAACCCGTACCGAAGAAAAACTCTTCCATTTGCTGCACGAGGAACTCCTGCGCCTGCGGGGTCCAGGGCTGGAGGCGGTACTCGTTCAGGAGCATTTTTTGGCGCTCCACCCATTCTCCCCATGCGGCCTTGGAGACGTTCTTGAAGATTTTCTGGCCGAATTCCGAATCAAATGGCGGTTCGTCCAGACCTTCCATTTCTTTTTTGTTGCGCGTACAAAAAACCATGTGTGCCATCGGTCAAGCTCCCAAACCAATTGTAGAGGATGGCGAGCCGATTACCGCCTCTGAGCTTACTTCGCTGGTTCTGCCAGGACTTCAAATTCTTCGTGTCGCGTTGTTACAGGAATATCCATTGACCCCAACACGAGCGGCTTGCTCAAGCCCAGAAGCAGTGCTTCATCGAGCACGGATTGGTGAATCACCGGATTCTGTAGGCCTACCGTCGTCTTCTCATCGGCAACTGCTGACTGCTCGACCTTCGTGCGCAGCCGGAACGCGTCGCCGTATGGCTCCAGCGTCGCTTCGATTGTCAGCCCGGTATCGACGAACTGCATCTGCGTATTCGGCTTGGGGCCGTCGGCATCGTAAACCCCGGTTACGATGGGCACTCGGTTTCCTTGCTTCAGCACCGTCCTCTCGCCTGGGAAGACAATCATGACCATGTGCTGCTTCCCTTGCGGCTTGCCGTTGTCAACTTCGGTGATCGTATAGGTCAGCCGGTATGCCTTCTTCGGCTTGTCCATTTCGGAGATCATCTTTTGCGCGATCTGCATGTCTTCTGCCGTAGCTCGGATCAAGAGGGCATTCTGTGACGCGTCGTAATAAACCCTCACGCCGGGTGGAAGGATATTGCGAAGGCTGGTCTGCAGGTCGTTCGCGTCGTTCGGTTGGGCAACGCTGGTGAGATAGAAAGCCTGGTAGGTATCCGGGAGCTTGGCTTCGGCTCTTTTCGCGTCGCAGGGTTTTTGGTCTGTTGCCTGTGCGCTTGCCTCCGGAGCAAACATCCCCACCGCCAGTATCGGTAAAAGCATCGTTGCAGCATAGGTTGTCTTTCGAATCTTGAATACAAGGGAGCCGGAGTTCATCGCATGCCTCTCAAATTGATTTCATGGGGAAACCCGGCCTCGAGTCTACTGAAAAGTGCCGGGCGCCTTCTATCGAACCAGACGTGAGGCTGACGCTTTCGCTCGATATTGTTGAAAATTTCGATTTGGAATCGAGGCTGTCCGCCTCAGATACGCTTTGCGCCGATCGCAGGTTGAAGCTATGCTCTCGTCATGTGCGGAAGGTTTGCCCGTCGATCTACGCAGCAGGTTCTGGCCGATTGGTTCGGTGTGGAGCTGGAAGACATGCCGTGGTTTGGTCCGACCTTCAACGCCGCGCCGCAGAGCGTGCAGCCGGTGGTGCGGCTCAATCGCGATTCCGGCAAACGCGAGTTCGCCCTGCTGCGGTGGGGGCTTGTGCCTTTCTGGGCAAAGGACGCGAAGTTCGTTTACGGCACCATCAACGCGAGGGCGGAAGAGGCGGCTTCAAAGCCGGCGTATCGTGAAGCGCTGAAGAAGCGGCGGTGCCTGGTGCCCGCGGATGCGTTCTATGAGTGGCAGCAGCTCGATGCGAAAAAGAAGCAGCCGTATGCAATTGCGTTAAAAGGCGGTGAATTGCATGCTTTGGCTGGATTGTGGGAGAGTTGGCGTCCCAGGGAAGGGGGAGGCGAGCCGCTGGAGACGTTCACGATTTTGACCACTGATCCCAACTTGCTGATGGAGCCGTTTCACAATCGCATGCCGGTGATCCTGGAACCGAAGGACTACGAACGGTGGCTCGAACCCGGAGACGCAGGCAGGCCTCCGATAGACTTGCTGCGTCCCTTGGCCGAAGAGAAAATGGTGGCGTGGCCGGTGAGTGAACGGGTCGGCAATGTGCGCAACGATGACGCGCAATTGCTGGAACCTATGCAAGCCCCTGCCGACGAACAAACGCTGTTGTTTTAGGCTTAAAGGTGAGCTTTTTTGAGCGAATGGGGCGGAGAGCCAATATCGCGGATATTGAATGCGGAAATGCCAGTCTCAGAAGTGACTTCTGGTACGAAGCCGGCTAGATTTGCGCTTGACAAGCTAGCTTGAAAACGATTCTCTTGTTTTATCCCTAGTTTTATGTTCTCCCCCCGCTTCAGCGGCCTGAAAACACCCGAGAGGTTGGCCCGGCGTGAGCGCGGAGCGGTCGATCCCCAACCAAGTTTCACCCGAAAGGAAGCTCATGTCTGAAACCTCTCCGTCCGGGCTCTCTGACAATGCTGCTGGCGTCATGGCATATATCACGTTTATTCCCGCAGTCATATTTCTACTTATGCAGCCGTATAACTCGAATCCTTATATTCGGTTTCATTCATGGCAGTCGATCTTTCTGAGCATCGCGGCGTTCATCATTGATGCGGCGGTACGCTTTACGCTGGCTTTCATACTGACGGCGATGCCGTTCGGGTCATTTGGGATGGGCCATGCGATCTGGCTGATGGTCGAACTTGCGTGGATCTTGATTTGGCTTGTTTGCGTTGTGCATGCGGCGAAGGGAAGGCGTTACAAGCTACCGATCCTTGGCGACCTTGCGGAGAGGCAGGCCACGGGCTGATTCGCGATTGGCTCGGCTGAGTTATACCTGCACAAAGAGTTATACCAGGGAAGGGCCTTAACAATGCAGTGTCAATTTGTAACTCTTGCTTGACAAATTGAAGGACTGCAGGCTTTCCTTATCTTTGTTCCGGCTTCACACTCGTTGAGCGTTGGCCGCCGGATTTCCCCCAACTTGTGATTCTGGTTTGTTTCAGCGGTCTTACCCGCAACTAACTGTCAATCCCATAAGGAGAATTCCGTGCCTGAACCCATTGAGACTCTTCCCACTCCGCCCCAGCCCACCCAGGCTGGACTGTCTGACAATGCCGCTGGCGCGATAGCCTACATCACGATTATTCCTGCAATCGTGTTCCTGGTAATGCCGCCTTATAACACGAGCTCTTTTGTGCGGTTTCACTCATGGCAATCGATCTTCCTGGGCATCTCAGCGTTTGCAATCGACCTGGTGCTCACAGTTATTCCGGTTATAGGCTGGATTCTGATTCCGATTGTTGCCGTAGTATTCCTGATTGTCTGGATCATTGTCCTGCTGAGGGCGCTGAAAGGGGAGCGCTTCAAGCTGCCGATCATCGGCAACCTGGCCGCGAAGCAGGCGGGGGTGTAGCTAGAGACGGCACTATTTCAGTTCTTCTGACAAACCATGAGCGCCGATTGAGCGGCACATCTCTAACGGCGCTTTCCTTTTCTCGCTGTGTGCTTTTTGGTCCTGGGTGGTTTTGACGTTGCATCCCCGCGCTTGTTCTTTTTCGC
>Ga0302320_10010664_pt1 | contig 19562 bp, 12 predicted proteins | sample Bog_T0_3_FD_202130 | JGI IMG/M metagenome (GOLD analysis project Ga0302320, IMG submission 202130) | Peat permafrost microbial communities from Stordalen Mire near Abisko, Sweden - Bog_T0_3 | ecosystem: Environmental > Terrestrial > Soil > Wetlands > Peat | place: Sweden: Abisko, Stordalen Mire... | reverse complement strand
CCATCCGGCGGCTGGTTCTTCAATGTTTGCAGATTCTGCGGAGGCGGCGTGGTGGTGAGCATCGTAGTGTTGCGAGTACCGCAAGCGGGCAGAGTGAGCAGCGCCGCAAATACCGCAGCCCCCGAGAAAGTTGCGGCGAGAGTACGTCGAAATAATTTCATATGCGATCCTGCATCGTTAGCCCATTCCAAATTAGCCGAACCCAAGTTCATCGGAGGATTCCAGCGGCGTGCCGCAACGCCGGCAGATCACGGCGGAACAATCGCCGCAGGTCAGCGGATCATGCACTTCCTGTGCGCAGTTGGGACAGTAAAGCGACGCGGCGTCAGGCTCAGGCGCGGGATTGGGATGGGTCCCCATGAGGAAGAAAACTGTAACACAGCTTTGGGCATGTCGCAGTAGTCGGCCATGCCGCAGTTATCCGGGTTTCGATTTCGGAGATATTTCCCAACCGTCATCGCGCGGAAAGGCCAGACTCTGGGCAGCTTCACGCACTGGATCCAAGACCGCATCGGCTGGAAACGGGCTGAGACCATTGACGTTTAGCAGCTGAAGCGGTAGCTTTATCCGCGCGCATTCTGCGCAGAGGTCGATTCGATTGCCACTCCCACGAAGACTCGCTTTCGCCTTTTTGTGCCTGCTGTGTGTAAAGATGTGCAGGGCGCAGCAGCTTCGCCAAAGTGAATCCAGCCAACTACCGTTATCCAAGGCAGTGCTTGAGCACCATCTCCAATCCAAACATCCGGCACGAGCCTCGGACGCCAACAAACCGGTGTCTGGCAAGTATCTGCTGGGCAGAGCTGCCGCGCGAGCGGAACAGCTGAGGTTACGAGTTCGCGCAACGGACACAGCCCATTTGCGCGCGCCGGGTTCAATACCGGCGGTGCTTCCCGGGATGCAGCTTCGAGCGAATCTGCCGGCGGGTTCCATGGCAAATTCAGTGGCTGCCGGTGACTTCAATCGCGATGGTCACATGGACTTTGTAGTCGCCAACGGGGGAACGAATGATCTTTGGATTTATTTTGGCAAGGGAGATGGAACGTTCGAACTGCCGCACGTCATACCGCTGACCCGAGGACAGACGCCGATCTATATCCTCGCGGCTGATCTGCGCGGAAACGGTATCCTCGATCTGATCGTGGCCGAATACGACACGTGGAGTATCGGAGTTCTGCTGGGCAATGGCGATGGGACGTTCGCCTACGAACAGATTTACTATGTTCCGCAACCGCCTGGGGCGATCGTAGTAGACGACTTTAATCACGACGGCAAGCTCGATATCGCCTGTGTAATGGATTCTCCCAATCAAGACGAGATTACAGGCCAATTTGTAGGAGCGCTTCTCGGCGACGGTTCGGGTTCTTTCGCGAATCCGGTGATCTCCTTTAATTCGGGACTGCAAAGCACGGCAGACAGCATTGTGTCTGGCGATGTCAACGGCGATGGCTTGCCCGATCTTCTTATCACCGATCCTGGCTACAGTTCCCAAATTTACATCAATGCTGGAAACGGCATGTTTACGCCGGGATATTTAGTCGGCGAAGCTACTATTCTTAATGACCCGATAGCGGGAGCGCTAGCGGATATCAATGGCGACGGCTGCCTCGATGCAATCGTCGCCGACCTCAACGGTTTCACCTGGGTTGCACCCGGAGATTGCAAAGGAAACTTTCCAACCGGCAACAATGTTCCCATGGGCGACAGCAGTTCCCAGATTGCTATCGCCGATATCAACGGCGACGGTCATCTGGACATTCTGACGACTTCTACCCCCAGCTGGGAATCAGGCCCTGGAATTGGCGATATCGCCGGCAACAATCTTTGTGTTGCATTCGGCGATGGACAAGGCAATTTCAGTCCGGGCCGAGTCTACACCGGGACCGGCGAATCGTATTCGCTGGCTCTGGCTGACTTCAATGGCGATGGCAAAACGGATGTCGTCACCGTAAGTCCGGACACCGACACCTCAACCGTGTATCTAAATGATGGGGCAGGAGGTTTCGGATTCCCGCAGGGCTTGTGGGTTGGCGTTCCGGACACAGTAAGTATCAATGCCCCCATTTCTCCAATCTCTTTTGCAGATGTGAATGGAGACGGGAAGCCCGACGTTGTGCTGCTGGATCAAGGTTTGGGCGGCGAGTACTACATTACGTCTTTATTGAATGATGGAACCGGCCATCTCACCGGACCGATTCAGTCGGATGCTGGCATTGCGATCATTTCCGAGCACATCGGCGATTTTCGAATGGCAAACTTTCGGAACACCGGTCACCTCGATCTGGTGGGGATAGGCCTTAGTACGGCATATTCGTCGGGCGCTCAATTCATTCTGTTCTTGCCTGGCAACGGAGACGGAACTTTTGGCAAAGCCACGTTTGTTCCGACTTCTGGTGCGGACGGCGAGATGGCAATCGGCGATTTCAATGAAGATGGGAAGCTCGACTTCGTGGCCGTGGGACCGTCCCAAGCCGGCACCGGCAAGGTGCTCAGCGTATTTCTTGGGAACGGTGATGGCACTTTTCGCGCCACGGTCAACGTTGCCTTCGCCGATACTGCGGGAGATATCTCCCGTGTATTCGCGGGCGATTACAACCGGGACGGAAAGCTAGATGTGCTGGTTTATACGACCAGCAATGGGTATTTCACAACTACATCGTCGGTCTGGGAGTTCCTTGGAAACGGAGATGGCACGTTCAAGACAGGAACGCAGCTTTTTTCTTCATTTCAACCGATGACGATGGCAGATGTGAATGGCGATTCCTGGCCCGACATTGTCCGGTATGACTTTTTCTGGCCCAACGGCATCAACGAAACGTACGGACCAGTAAAGTTCACGACGTATTTGGATCAGCCGTCGGGGACGTTCGCTCAAGCCAGTTCTTATACCCCATATGCGGGAGTACCGACCGCCGTCAGCCCTTATCTTCAAATGGGAGATCCACTTGCCACGTCGTTAGTCGCGGACCTGAATGGAGACGGGAAACCGGACGAGGTCGCTTTCCAGGAAGTGAGTCCGACTAATTTCTCGACTTACGCTCAGATACTGATGGGCAACGGAGACGGGACTTTCACGCCAACCTATGACGTGTTCAACTTCAACAAAGAATTTTCGTATCCCTATTACGCTCACGACCTGAACGGCGACGGCCAGTCAGATCTGCTCGAACTGGATGGCGCGACGTCATCCCTGCATGTTTTCCTGAGTGGCGCCGCTCCGGCGTTCCAAATTGAGTTGCAACAGCCGCAGGTCAGCGGAACGTCCGGATGCGGTTGGGTATTTCTAAATGTGCCCAGTTCATCCGACAGCTTCATATCATTGTCGTCCGCCGTAGCTGGAGTCGTCCTTCCCGCGACCGTGACGGTGCCTGCGGGATCTATCAGCCAGCAATTCTGCTTCACGCTAGACTCCTCTTACGATTGGCACAACATATTTGACGTAACGGCGCAGTTAGACAGCAACAGCGCGGTTGCATACGGCTCCCAAAGTTATTTATTCGGGTTTAGCGAGAGCCTCTCATCGACGGCGGCGCAGGTGATTTACCCCACCCAGAGTACGACTCCGATCACGGTCAGTCTGACATCGTCGCAAGGCTACACGTCGACTGTACAACTGAGTTGTCTGGGATTGCCCGCGGGAGCAACCTGCGTTTTTGGATCCGATACGCTGAACGTGTCCCCGGCGAAGGTCGTTAGCACCACGGTTGTCATCAATACTACGTCGGCGACGCAGGGTATCAACACAGTTCAGATTCTGGCCAGCGACGCGGCGGTCACGGCACGACAATCGTTCAGTCTTACCGTACAACCTCTTACCGTTGGAATCGTCGGCACCGGATTTCCCCCTGCGACTTCTCCGGGGAGTGCAGCGGGAGAGATCTCGATTCTTGGCCTGCCACCGTACGAATCGAGTTGCTCCGGATTGCCTTCCGGCGTCACTTGCGCGTTCACTGGGCAGCAGGTGCCCTATCCCAGCTTCACGGACCTTACGATGACCGTCAGCGTGCCTTCTGGGATTCAGTCAGGGTCCTATCCGTTTACGGTGCAAGTTACGAGCGGGCCGCAAACAGCTTCCGCGGGATTCACGCTGAACATAACGGGCTTCACTGTGCAGGGTCCCACCAACGCCACCGATTGGGCGCCACCAGGGGGCAACATGAACGTCAACCTGGGCTTATTGCCGGTTGGCGGCTTCAGCGGTACCGTGAGTGTGACTTGCACGGTGGATTTTGGCGGGACCTGCACCGGCGGCTCCTACTCCGTTGCTGGAACTTCGGCCACTCCGATGAACGTCGCGGTGTCAGTTCCGTCTGGGCTCTCGGCCGGCAGTCACACGCTAAACGTTTCGGCGACGAGCGGGTCGCTTACTTCCACTGCCGCGTTTCCTTTCTACATAGCGGATTACAGCGGAACATTGAGCCAGTCGGCGTTGAGTCTGCAGCAGGGAGGGTCCGGCTCGTTGACTGCGACGGTGAACGCAACCGCTGGCTTTGCAGGAATCGTTTCGTTCACATGCACAGGAGCCTCACAGATAAGCTGTACGTTTTCGCCTTCAACGGTGCAACCTGCTGTGACCACTCCTCAAACGAGCAATGTCACCATGAGTTCGAGTAATGCCTCTGGGCGTGCTGCCCCCACTGCATCATCCTTGACGCTGGCGCTTGTAATACCGTTAGGTACGTTTCTTGGACTCGCCTCTAAGAGACGATCATTTGCAGGACGTCTTCTGCTCAGGCTCGCACTGTTTACGCTCACGTTTCTATTCGTGTCGTGCGGTGGAAGCAGCGGCGGAGGCGGCGGTGGCGGGGGTGGCTCTGCGACTTACTCAATTACGGTGAATGCCACTGTCGCAGGGTTGAATACTACTAGGTCGCTCGGAACGGTCAACGTCACCGTGCGCCAGTGACAGATCATTGGACTCGGCACTGTTCCTGGATTTCCAAACAACTCACTTCGCACTTCCCACACTCTCTGATGAGCGTTTCTAGCCATCCCGCATCTTGATTGGCCAAAACATCGCCATAGCGCTCATTGGTGGCGGGCTATGCCGGCATCTAGAATACGGTCGGCCGTTTCGCTAGGAAGCATCACAGCTTCAAAGCGTCCTGCGCGATTTTTGCCGCGTCGGGTGCGCCCTTGGCGATGGTTTCCAGGGCCGTCTTGTAAGCCTGCAGGAGTTCTGCCGGGGTCATCTGCTTGCCCAGTTTAAAAGTTCGCATTGGTCACCATCCTGTCCTTAAGCGAATGTAAGGTTAGATGCGATCCACTGCAAGTCCGAAGCGCAGAATAGCGCGCAAAACAAAACGTCCCAGACTCGGTTTGAGTCTTAGGACGTATGTTGATCAGCCCTCCCCCAAGTGCTGCTCAAGAAGGAGATTACGTTAACCCCGGGAAGCCGTAAATGGCTCGACCGTGCCATAACTAAGTAGCAACTAGCACTACCTTCTACGGTTAAGTAAGTCGTTATCCGCCAACGTGCAAACAGCCACTCGTCAAGCAATGACGGGAATGTTTGCAACCCCAGCGTGGCCGAAGACGCGGCGGTAGCGCTCGATTTCCTCAGGCGCACCCAGCGCCTTGGCATAGTTGTCGGAAAGTTTGACGGCGGGCCGGCCCTCAACCTGGGACACTTTGCTGATCAAGCTGATGGGATCAAAGCCGCCATTGCCGAGGGGATCGCAACCGCGGAAATCGTTGGTCAGCAAGGTTCCCCAACCTGCGCTGAAACGAATGCGGCGGCCCGGGATCCACTTTCGCCGGTCGTGAAAATCCTGTGCCGTCTGAAAATCGAGCGGGGTGGTTCCGTGCGAAAGCGTTCCGCCAAAGTAGGCGTGCAATCCCAGGATGTCATCGACATCGAGTGCGTCGGAAGCGATGAGCAGTTTCTTCATGGGATCGCGGCCCCGGGAAATCAGCCAATCGATGTACTCATCGCCGGCAACGTAGGGATCTTTGCTGTCGACGCGCTGTCCGGTCCAATCGGCAGCCCAGTCGGGAGCGCCCTCGAGAAACTGCGTCGTGCCAAAAGTGTCGGGCAGCATGATCCGCAGTGCGCCTTCATAAGTCTGCTGCCACAGTTCGAGAACCTGATATTGCGAAGCCTTCAAACCCTCATCATCGCCCGGAGGAACCAATGCGGCCAGTACCATGGGAATTTCGTGGGCATTGGTGCCGATCGCCTCCAGGTCATGTTTGTGGGCGAGAAAGGCGTTCGAGGTTCCGGTGAACCCCGTTCCCAGATTCGCGGCCATGGCTTCAACCACGTATTCCTGCCAGAGAAAACTGTGACGGCGGCGCGTGCCGAAGTCCGCCACACTTAAGTTGGGCACGTCGCGCAGCCGCTCAATCTTGGTCCAAAGCTTTGTCTTGGCCTTGGCGTAAAGAATGTCGAGGCCAAACTCGCTAAGTCTTTTCAGATTGGCACGGGTGCGCAGTTCGTTGATAATCGAGAGCGAATACAACTCCCACATGGTGGTGTCGGTCCACAGGCCGTCGAAAGTAAGACGAAAGCGGCCGTCTTTCACCGAAAGTTCGTAATCCGACAAGCGAAAATCCTGCTCCAGCCACTCCAGGAATAGGGGTTCAAAAATGCCGCGGCGGCCGTAGAAAGTATTGCCCGCCAGCCATACCAGTTCCGATCTTCGAAAGCGCAGATTGCGGGCATGATCCAACTGCTCGATCAGTTCTTCGTGGGAGAAAGTGTCGATGGGGCCGCTGGCGGAACGATTCAACAGCGTGAACTGCACCTGGGTCTTGGGATAATGCTTCCAGATAAACTGGAGCATCAGCAACTTGTAGAAATCCGTGTCCAACAACGACCGGGTGACCGGGTCGAGTTCCCAGTTGTGGTTGTGCGCCCGCTCCGCAAAATTCACGATCATGCACTGTTATCCTCATATGCCTTTGCGACAAAAGCAAATCCGGCGGGTTTTCTCCGCGCCCTCCGCGGTTAAGGCTTTTTGTTTCGACGAACGTAAACGCCTAAAGCATTTAATCGCGGAGAACGCCGAGAACGGCCGCGGAGAACGCCGAGAATTCGTTTGTGAAAGCTGTGGCGCTTTAAGTGAACTTCAGACTCACGCTGCTCTCGAAATATTCCGCCAAGCTATAAGCCTCGCGCTCGATCGCGACTTTAATCGGCTTAGAAAATTTTTGAAAGGCCTGGACTTCTACCAGCAAATTCCTATTCTTAAGTTTGTGCGACCAGACTGCGGCGATTACACCGTCAACGAGCACGACTGGCGAGATCCAGCCCTGGTTACGGTAGACGCGCTTGTAATGCTGAGTGCTCAGCAAATGGTCTTTTTCGCGGTGCGCCAGCAGATAAGGATCGAACAGCGGCAGCAGCCGGACCGACTTTTCTTCCCTCGAACTTTCTTCCAGAACGGCGACATCTTCGCGAAGCAGCATCGTGCCTTTCTTCGCATCTGGAATCTCCGCCAATTCCGTTTCGAGCAGCGCAGGTAACTTTTTGACCTCAGCCATGGAGAGCCCGGCCCAGTGCGCAAAGTCCGTGATCGTCGCGGGACCGTAAGCCCGCAAATATTTTCGCAACAGTTCGCATTGCGCCTCCTGCACTGGAATCGATTTTCGCAAAGCTTTGGGCAGCCACTGGTCTGTGCGGATGAAGACGATTTCATTCCCTTCTCCGCGCCCGTAGCAGATATTTCCTTCGGCCACCGGAATCCGGATCATGCTCCATGAATTTTCCATCCAGAATCGAACCCGCTTGCTGACCTTGGGCCGAACCGCCGCGGCAATATCGGGCCGGCGCAACGGCCCGGCGGACAGGGCTTCCATGATCATCGGCGTGATGGCATGTCCTTCTTCGGGCGAGATTCCGCACCTCGCCATTACCGATAGCGCTTGAGCCACGCGGCACGGGTTCAACGCCGCAATGTAGGTGGGAAACTCATCGGTCGGAATAAGATGCAACGTCTGCCGCATCAGCGAGGTCTTAACCAGCGTTCGCGTCGTCCAAAGAGCATTTTCAATTTCGGCGCGCGTGAGGGCATGGTTACGCGTCCACAGCTGAAGATATGCCGCGGTCATCACCTGGGCCTGCGCGCCGCACATGTCGCGGCAAATGGTGACAGCGTCGGTGGGCTGTTCGGGCAGTAAATGATGGCGCCGTAAGCGGAAGGTAGCAATGTCACCCTTCGGGATTCGCGCAACTTTCGGCATTGCCTCAATTTATCGCCCCTCGTTCGGAATGTCCAGAAACTGGCCGGCGCAAAGCCGAACCGAGATCATCGCGATTATGAGTTGACCTCAGAATCGATAATTTTGATTCAAGTTATTAAATCTTTGACTTACTAAAGTCTTCTTCTAGCCTGTTTCTGGTTGACCAGTCCATGCGCTCGACCTATTATCGAGACTGCATGATTAGCATCACTACCGTTCGCCGGACTTCCATGTGTGCATGTTGTTGTTGTGCATGCGTGTGTTCTGGCACGGGAGGAATGCTGACTTAGAAATCTCATAGCATTATCAGCAATTATCACCCGCCGCCAGAAAGCATCTGGCGGCGGGTTTTTGTTTTTACGGCAAGAAGATGAGGGTCAGACACTATGGAAACTGCTGCAGTCAAAGAAACTAAAGCGCAAAAATCGGAGCGCCTGAAGCGGGCGATGAATCCATGGGACGGCCTGGCCGAGATTCGCCGCTTCGCCCGCGAAGGCTTCAACTCAATTCCGCCCGAGTGGATCGGCACCTACTTCCGCTGGTGGGGTGTTTACACCCAGGGCGACGGCGCAGGCGTCGTCGGCGGCAAAGATGGCATGGGAGTGGCGCTCCCATTCTTCATGCTGCGTATTCGTATCCCCAACGGCTTTTTACGTTCCGACCAATTGCGCACCATCGCCGCTCTCACCCGCACTCACGCCCGCGGGATTGCCGATCTCACCGTCCGGCAAAACATTCAGCTGCATTGGGTCACCATCGAATCCTTGCCCGAAGTGCTGGACGCTCTATGGCGCGTAGGTCTCAACACTACAGGTTCTTGCGGAGACGTGACCCGTAACATAACCGGCTGCCCCGTTGCCGGCGTGGACGCCGATGAGATTTGCGATGCGTCTTCCCTTGCGCTCGAAGCGGACCGAATGTTGGCGGGCAACGCCGAGTTCTACAATCTGCCGCGCAAGTTCAAAATTTCCATCACGGGATGCCGCGTCTGGTGCCCGTATCCAGAGATCAATGATGTCGGCTTGACTGCGGTCGAGCGGCAGCTTCACGGGAAGTCAGAAATTGGATTTGCTCTGCGCGTGGGCGGAGGGCTCTCCACCGATCCTTATCTGGGCGCTCCGCTAAACGCGTTTGTGCTTTGGAATCAGGTTCTGCCGGTGTTGCGAGGGATCGCCGAACTGTTTCGCGATTCCGATCAGTTGCGCGAACATCGCGAGCGCGCGCGCTTGAAGTTTCTCTTCCTGCGGCATGGCTGGACGCCGGAGCAGTTCCAAACCGAATTAGAGCGGCGCATTGGTTTCCAGCTTGATCCCGCCGTGCCGGCAACTGCTCCGAACGACGTTTACCGCGACCACATCGGCATCCATCCCCAAAAACAGCGTGGCTGTTGCTATGTCGGGGCAACCGTCTTGCGGGGAAGAATCACTCCGGAACAAATGCATTCTGCCGCCGATCTCGCCGATCGCTTTGCGAACGGTGAATTGCGCACTACGAACATGCAGAACCTTCTCATCGTGAACGTGCCTCAAGTGCGGGCAGACGAGTTGGCAAGGGAGTTGGGAGAGATAGGGCTGCCGGTGAGCGGCTCGCCATTCTTCCGCGGCATCGTGGCTTGCAGTGGCACTGAATTTTGCAAGCTCGCCATAACGGAAACGAAAAGCTTTTCCCGCTGGCTGGTCGAAGAATTGGACGAACGCCTGCCCGGCTTCGATCAACATTTAAAACTGCACGTCACTGGATGTCCCAATAGTTGTGGACAACACTGGATCGCCGACATCGGGATCGAAGGCAAGAAAATCAAGGTGAATGGCCACATGGAGGACGCTTATTACTTCTGCCTGGGCGGGGCGCTCGGTCTGAATCAGAAGATTGCGCGGCCGGTTGGATTTCGCTGCCCGGCTACGGAAGTTCCGGAAGCGATTGAACGCTTGCTGCGACGCTACCTTGCCGATGGCCAGGCGGACGAAAATCTCCGCCACTACTTTGCGCGGCATAGTGACGCTGAACTGCGCAATTTTTTGGCTGGCGATTTTGTGGAAGCAGTTCCACGCGATGTGCCAGAAGGTCGCGTCCCGAGTTCCGTGGAGGGGTAGGACCGAGAGCAAGAAAGTTAAGAAGGAAGAAGCGAAAAAAATGAGCAGCCTATTCCCAATGTTTTTAAAACTCGAAGGCAAGCGCTGCCTCGTGGTCGGCGCCGGCAAGGTTGGCGAACCCAAGATCGGCGGCCTTCTCGAAACTGGCGCTCACATTCGTGTGATTGCCCTGGAAGCGTCAGAGGCAGTGCATGGGTGGGCGAATGCCGGCAAGATCGAACTCGAACTCCGCACCTTCACTCCCGCAGATCTCGAAGGTACCCTCCTGACTGTAGTCGCGACCGCGTCGAAAGACCTCAACGAATCCATTTATCGCGAAGCCGAACGACGTGGCGTGCTGTGCAATGTGGTCGACGTTCCCGACTACTGCGACTTTTACTATTCCGCAGTGGTTCAACGCGGAGACCTGCAGATTGCCATTTCCACGAATGGAAAAAGCCCAGCCCTGGCACAGAAGATTCGGCAACAACTCGAGCGTCAATTCGGCCCGGGATATTCCCGTTGGGTCGCTGAACTGGGTGCGACGCGAAAGCTCGTGATGGCCAGTGATCTTGATCCGAAAAAGAAAAAAGAACTATTGCTTTCGCTGGCCAGCCGCGAAGCTTTTCAAGCGGCTTTAGCGGCAGCATCGACCGGTGAATTCGAGAAAGCAAAAGGAGTGACGGCATGAACGGAAAAGTCTATTTAGTCGGCGCAGGTCCTGGCGATCCCGACCTGCTCACGTTGAAAGCCCTGCGGCTGCTGCGAACTGCCGACGTCGTGCTTCATGACGACCTGGTGAGTCCAGAAATTCTGGGACTGATTTCTCCGGGAGCCGCGGTTCGAAACGTTGGCAAACGCTGTGGCAGCAAAATCATCCGCCAGGAAGAAATTAACTTTCTGATGGTGACGTTCGCTGCTTCGGGAAAACAAGTAGTCCGCCTGAAGAGCGGAGACCCCTTGATCTTTGGCCGAGCCGGGGAAGAAATCGAAGCTCTGCGGCGAGCGAATATTGACTACGAGATCGTTCCCGGCGTCACTGCGGCATTCGGCGGCGCCGCCGCCGCCGGCATCCCGCTGACTCATCGGCAGCAATCGTCCACCCTCGTATTGACCGCTGGGCACCGCGCTTCCGACAATTCGGATTCAAGTTGGAGTCCTCTGGCCGGAGCGGAATCCACTTTCGTGCTCTACATGCCCGGTCAGAAGTATGAAGAAGTTTCCGGCAGACTTCTGGCCGCTGGATTCGAGGGCGAGACCCCCTGCGCGATTATTTCCCGTGCGACTACTCCGCAGCAGCGCATACACCGCACCACAGTTTCCGATCTACATCTTTCTCCAAAACTCGCATCCCCCACACTGCTGATCGTGGGAGAAGTCGTGAAATTTGCCGATCCTGATTTTGCCGATCCCAATTTCGCCGATCTTAATTTCGCTGAGCTTAGTTTCGCCGAGCAGGGTTTCTCCGAGGAACCGCTTAGCGCTGCGTTCTTACAGGATGAAAGCCCAACCAACAGCGAGGACCACGCTCTATGAAAGAGAAAGTCGAACAACTACAACGCGCCGCCGAAAGCTGGAAGCCCGATCGCGTCCTCGCATGGGCATTCGATACTTTTTGCGACTCCGTGGCGATCTCGTCCGCCTTTGGTGTCGAAGGCATGGTCGTGATCGATATGGCCTCGCGCCTCAACCGGAAATTTCGCCTCTTTACCCTGGATACCGAATTTCTTTTTCCCGAGACCTACCAACTCATGGACCAAGTCGAGCAGCGCTATGGCATCACGATCGAGAAAGTTTATCCGCTCTCATCGCCCGAAGAACAGGAGCGCGTTCACGGTCCGGCGCTTTGGAAGCGCGATCCAGATCAATGCTGCAATCTTCGAAAGGTCGAACCATTGCGCCGGAAGCTGAGCGAACTCCAAGCGTGGATTACGAGCATCCGCCGCGATCAGACCGCCTCTCGCGCAGAGGCCGGCAAAATCGAATGGGATGAGAAATTCAGCCTGGTAAAAATCAATCCCCTGGCAGACTGGACTTCGATGCAGGTGTGGCAATACATCCGGGAATACGACGTGCCCTACAACTCACTGCACCAGCAGAATTATCCCAGCATCGGTTGCACGCACTGCACCCGGGCAGTTCGCCCCGGAGAAGATCCCAGAGCAGGCCGTTGGTCAGAAACCTCGAAGACCGAGTGCGGACTGCACATCATCCAGCCGCTCGATAGCCCGCCGGGAACCGCAGTCTGACGGCAAGAATGAAGTGGTGAGCGCGGTAGGAATCGAACCTACAACCTACTGATTAAGAGTCAGTTGCTCTGCCAATTGAGCTACGCGCCCGGGGTGGAGAAATCTTATCCGCAGGGACAATTGGTGATTGTAGCATCTTCGGCGCGGTGAGAATACAACGCGACGCGGTTCTGCGGCACGGCTAGACGCGGTTCTGAAACGCAATCGAAACCAAAGTTGCGAAGCCTGCGAGATGGAACGAAGGAAACGGCTTCGCTAAGAACGTTGCCGCACTTCGGCCGCCAAGCCCGCCGCACCTTCGCTGACCACGGGGCGACGCGGAGGCAAAGATTCATGCCCCATCTTCGGACGCCGCTCGACCGTGCCAATCACAGGCGCATCGTCTAATCCATCGGCATAAGCCATGGAGACAAAGCGCTGCTCGGAGCACAGTTTGTCGATCATTCGCTGTTGGCCGGGACTTAACACGGCATGAGGGAGAATGGGAAAATGCCGGAACATCCACAGAAAATATACCCGCTGGAGAAATGAAGGCATTAAGTAACGAGGTCCGATGGGCGTCTGCAAGTGCACCACACCGTCCGAAAGCTTTTCAATCCACATACAAGGCCCACCTGATCCTGAGTTTGGCCAGAGCAATTCTTGGGCCGCATTATTGCACCAAGGTAGGTGTCAGGGGAAGGGGTTTCTCAAAGATTTCGTCGATTTCTCAGGAATTCAGTTAATTCTTGCCGGGTTTATGGGCAAATGTAGCACTCTTGGGCCACACCTCGCAGACCCGACTTTGCTTCGTTTGTCCGCATGGACCAAGTTGGGAGACTGGCTAAGCCGGGATTTCGGGCAGGATGTCCATGCGTTTGATCTCCGCTGCAACCCCAAATTTGTTGCCCGGCCCGTCTTCTACCCGCAATATTTGCGCGTGGCAGCATACCCAGCATTTTTCTCCTGAAGTCAATTCGGGAGGCAGAATCAGAACCAGTTCCACATCGGAACCTTCTTTCATGCGGGACTGAGCATAGAGGAATACGCCATTGGTGCTCACGTCGCGGGTCTCGGCACTTGACTCCGAGTCGGCACTGCGGACGCGCACCGGAACCTGGGTGGCGATTCTTTCGCGGGAGCGGCGATTCTGGAAGCGGCGATCGATGTCAGCGGTCACGAATGTTGACCTCCAATCACAGGGCGGTTCGAAGCCTGATCGTGAACCGCATCCTAATCGCTCTCCCGCACAAACGCCAGCAGAAGATTAAATTTTCCGCTGGCGTTGGAATTACGGGCGAGCCCTTTACGTTGGCGACGGCTTAGATTTCCGGACGGCGCAAACGAACCGCCCGGACTACGAGAGCCTGCTCCATGGTAGGAACATTGGTGCCGCGAAGCCTGGCCTCGGCCTCGTGCAACTTCTCGGGCTGGTTGGTCTGGTAGTAGGCCTGCACTAAAAGTTCCACGGTGAAAGGATTGTCCTGATCTTCTTCCAGATAGCTAATGGCCTCGTCGAATTTTTTCTGATCCATCAATAGCGCTCCGGCAGCGCCGTTGTAAGAATTCTGGATGACGCGGTTGCGGCTTGCAGCAGCCATGGCCTCAAGCTGCTTGATGGACTTGTCGGCCAATTCCCGGTTTCCGGCGCGAGCGGCGCGGACCGCGCGGTTACGCAGAATGCGGGAGAACTCATCCGATTTATCGGACTGAGAAATGGCGGCCCGATGATCCAACGCTTCTGCCGCTTGCTGCAGATATTTCAGCGCGGCCAGATCGCCGGTTTGATATTCGGCCAGGTGCCGGTAGGCTTGCGCTTCCTGCAAATCCTGGTCCTTGGCGTGCGCGGTCCCTGCGATCTCTAAAAAGCCTTTGTCGGCTTCCGCGAAATTGCCTTCGCGAACATATGTCATTGCGTTCTGCATGCTGTACGTCAGGCGGTCGGCTTCGTTATGAGCGAAGCGGATCGCCTTCTCGTATTCCACGCGCGCCCGCTCTTGATCGCCCATCAGAGCGTAGGTGTCGCCGAGACCGACCTGTGAAGTCACAAAGTCCGGATCGATCTTGAGCGCGGCGCGATAATGCTGCAGAGAGCCTTCAAAATTTCCCGCCATGCGCAGCAGTTCGCCATAAGAGTCTTGTGGATTCGGTTCTTTCGGCAGCAGCGCGACGTAGCGATCCATGTAGACGAAGGCCTTGGCGAATTGCCGGTTGCGGGCGTAGAGATATGCCAAATCATTCAGCGCGGCGGCATAGTTCTTGTCGAGCGCCAGCGCCTTCTCCATAATCTTCAGCGCTTGCTCGTCGCCATCCTCCAGCATGAGCCAGTTGCCGGCGAGATAGAACAGGTGCTTGTCCTTGGGATACATTTCGAGCAAATCGTTCATGGCGGAGATACCACCGATGAAATCACCTTCCTGCACCTTGACGATCCAGGAGACCATCAACTGCTCGCCGAAACTGCCTTTGGGGGCAAAGAACTTGGCATAGTTGCGGGCCGCACTAACTTCTTCGGGATTGCTGCTGTTCATGGCGATCCAGGCCCAGGCCACAGCAAGATTGGGATCTGCCTTCACGGCGGCGCGCCAATCGTCGTTGCAGCGTTCCAGATAGAGGTATTCGTAATCCTGCATGCCCTTGGCATACAGAGCCCGTGCTTGCGCGGATGAAGTGGTCACCGGCATCGAAGCCGAGTTCGACGGCTTCACATGGTGAGCGGAGAGCGGCGTGACGAAGCACACGCCGAGCATGATTATGAAGGCAGGAATGATGTAGACAGAGCGGCGCATCAGGTTCTCCGGGATAGAAGCTTTGAGGGGAGGAAGACGAGAGCAGAGTAACAGCGTCGTAACCGGAGAGGTAGTGACGGAAGACGTATGCCGGGCGGGGATGGACTGGACGGGAAGGTCGTCTCCGCGAAGAAAAAAGAAAAGCCCCCGCCGCGAGGGCAGGGGCTTGAAGTTAGAGGCCGCTAGAATTTGAAGATAGCTGCGAACTGTACTCCTCTCGGTCCGCCGCCGCCAAGAAACGGGTTACCGATGCCCACGTCGCCGGTGGCCTGGATCGGATAGTACGTCTGCGGCGCATAGCCACCCGTAAAGTTGCCTGCACCGTTAACGGCATTCGGCGCGCCGATATCTGCAATGAAATTGGGCAGGAACGGATTCGTGAAGTTGGGATGGTTGAGTATGTTAAAAAATTCCGCCCGCAGCGACATGGTCAATCGCTCCGAGATCGCCGTATCTTTGAATACGGAGAAGTTGAACTCTTTGAAGCTGGGACCTTTCAGCGAGTTACGACCCTCGGTGCCGAAGTGGCGTGTGCCGCTTAGACAATTACTATCGCCATTTGACCCCGGTACCGCCGTCGTATTCCCGAACGTGCAGGGGGCCGCGAATGCCGACAAATCCAGGTAGTCGTTGGGGTTGCTCGTGTTGTAATGAGGGGTCGAAATCTCATCCGGACGGTCAAAACCCTCGCCCGCTCCCGAGTAGTCACCCTCGAACTCGTAGTTCAGATGCCAAGGCTGACCGTCCTGTAGGTTCAGGATGCCATCCAGTCCCCAGCCATTCTTTAGCTTCTGCATAGAACCGCCCATCTTGGGGAATTGATAGGTGAAGTTCAAAGTGAAGCGGCGGCGAATGTCGTAGCTGGAATTTCCTCGGTCTCCGCCCGGATTGGTGCTGTTGGTCGGCTGAGCTTCGTTCGGTTCGAAATCTTCAAGGTCGCTGGCATCGTCGATGGCGTGCGACCACACAAAATTGGCCTGCGAAGTTAAACCGTGCCAACCGTTTGTATGCAGGCTGGCTTGTAACGAATGATAGTTAGAGTTGGCGGACGATTGCTCCTGGTTGAGATAGTAGAAATTCGGAGCCACCGTGCGAGGCACGGAGCCGCCGTTGTCGTATCCCGCAATCGGGCAGTTGGGAAAAGTGAACCCGGCACAGGACGGACCCGAATCGTAGGCCGTAATTTGCGCCTGACTGGGCTGATTGATATCGAGGAATTGAAAAAGCTTAGTCCCAATCGACCCTACATAACCAACTTGAATCGTCGCTTTGCTCCCGATCTGCTGTTGGAAGTTCAGGTTGAAGTTCTGGATATAAGGCGTGCGCATATGGGGATCGACGGTGAAGAAATCGCCTTCGGGTCCGTAGTTCGAGTAGACCGGAACGCCTGGCGTAATCACATTTCCGGTCACGCTGCCCGTAGCGAGAGCATTCGGTCCTAATCCCGGATACGCAGGTCCCGGGCAGAATCCGCAATTCCAAGGCAAGTGTGCCAAGAACATATCCTGCGAAAATGCATCGTAGAACAATCCCCATCCGGCACGAACCACAGTCTTGCCCTGTCCGGTCACGTCGTAGGCCAAGCCCACGCGAGGAGCGAAGTTGTTGAAGTCCTTGCCATACAACTGACTTGTGAGAACGTTATTTCCCCCGCTGGCGTAATCGACCGTATAGAACTGCCCGTCATGCTCTCCCGTGACGCCAAAATAGTCCCAGCGTATTCCGTAGTTCAGTGTCAGCCGGGAAGTGGCGCGGAAAGTGTCTTGAAGAAAGAATGCGTCGCTGTTTTGATAAGTGTGCCGCTCCGTATCGCCTTGCACCTGTTCTCCGCCGTCGGGGATGCCCTGCAAAAAGTCGCTCAACGTATCGAAACTGAGCGTCCCTCGGAAGTTGTGATCGAACACCTGTGCAATGGTCGTGCGACGGAATTCGTAACCGAACTTGACATCGTGCCTTCCGGATTTCCACGAATAGTTGTCCACAAAGTGCCAGTTGGCGTCAACGCGATTTTTGGCTAAAGAACTGGTCGCGCCAAACTGTGAAAAGCCGCCTACGCTAGTGGCCGGAAGTCCACCATTGTAAGAAGTTGTAATTCCAGTATCCAATCCAATTGAGTTGGGGTTGAAACTCTGGTCTTCAGGGAAAAAACCTTCGGCGAATCGATTCCATCCTAGACGCGCTTCATTCACCTGGTTGGCATTAATCACCTTCACGTACGAAAGAGATACGAGTTGCACGCGGGTCGGCGTCACGGTGTTGAAGCCAGGCAAAAGGCCGCCAGCCAACTGTGCAAACGGAAAGCTCTGATGGCTGTTGCCGAAGTAGTAGCGGCCGGCAATCATATTGTTGGGATTGAAATCATGATCGATCTTTCCGATAAAGCTGTCTACGCGATTGTAAAAACTGGTGGAATCAGACAGGTTGGGTCCGTTTGGACAACCGGCGTCTTCCGTTCCCACCAGAGCGCCGCCGTACGTTCCGGGAATGTTCGGGGCCGGATAGGGATTACGCGCCAGGATTCCAGCAATAACTGGATTCGGCGGGCCATTCAACGCTTCGTCGGCTGCGATCTGCGCCGGGTCAGGTACGCACGTGGTTCCGGCTTGCGCGCCGTTTTCCGCCTGCCCTTCATAATCGGCGTAAAAGAAAGTCTTGTCCTTGACGATCGGTCCGCCCAGCGAACCACCGAACTGATTGTTATTGAACGGGCTCTTGGGGTCGGGAGCAAAATTGAAATAATTGCGGGCACCGAGCTTGCCGGTGCGGAAATACTCGAGTAACGATCCGTGCAAAGTGTTGGTTCCACTCTTGGTGACAATATTAATCACTGCGCCGCTATTACGGCCATACTCTGCTTCGTAATTCGAAATCACCTTCAATTCGGCAACGGCATCGAGGGGCAAAATCGTTGCAGGATCGCCGAACACTCCCGCTTCGTTAATGGCAGGATCGTTACGGAAACCGTCATTCATATCGGTGCCGTCGAGCAGGAAATTGTTGGCACGGCCGCGAGAGCCGTTCATCGAAAAAGTTCCGTACGAACCGGGAGAATCGGTGATCTGATCTGGAGAACCCGCAATGCCGGGATTGAGGTAGATCAGCTTCTGATAGTCGCGACCATTGACCGGGAGAGCTTCAATCCGGTCGGCGGTGAGGGTGCCTCCCAGTTCGGCGGAGGTCGTTTCCACCTGCGGAAGAAGGTCGCCCGAGACTTCGACCTTGGTCGAAACCGCGCCAGTCTTCATAGTGGCGTCAATACGCCGTTCTCCAGCGACATCGACCACCACTCCTGTAGTCACAGCCGTCTCAAACCCCGCCAGGGTGATGGTCACCGTATACGTGCCGATCTGCAATTCCGGAAGCGCGTAGCTGCCGTCGGCGCTGGTTTGGGTGGTGCGCTCAAGTCCTGTGCCCACGTTCTTGACCGTTACTTTGGCTCCCGAGACCACTGCGCCTGAGGGGTCGGTGACGGTGCCGAGAATCGTGCCGCGGAAAGTCTGTGCCGGCAGGCTGACGGCGGCCAGAAGCACGAACACGAGTCCAAACACGAGCCCAAACACGGGGATGATGCGCGCTTTCATACACTCTCCTTGAAACTGTCTTTTTATGGGACTACCCAATTATGGGACTACCCAATTATGGGGCTAACTCATATTTAAGGACTAATCTAGGGCGCGGTACACGGAGTTGCAGGCCGACTACCTGGGAGGCTTGCAATTCCTTGCATACTAACAAGATGCAGTGCGCAACCGCACAGGAAACACTATCCAAACCCTATCCCAAGAGTCAACCACTGAGTTCGCATGGAAGCAATAGATTTTATCGATACTGCAACTCGCAGGTAACGTTACCAGGCAAGCAGCAGGCGGCAGACAAAAACCAAGGTTCCTCGCTGCGCTCGGGATGACAGAATCAGAGGTTGGAGAGCTAGAACGTTATACTGACGCCGCCGCGGACGGCGCGGGCGGACTGAACCAGAAACACAGTCTGGCCGTCCTGTCCCATCACTGGCACGTAGCCCTGGGCCAGCAGGTTGCGTAGATCGACCAGCATTTCCATGTGAGTGGGAAGGAATCCGAGCGTCGGAATCGGCTGGCGGATGAAAACGTTCAAATAAGGGTCGCTCTGGCCGGGTGAGGCGTTGAACATGTCGACGGGCGTCAAGGCGGACCCGTTCACCCAGCGATAGGACGCAATCCATTTGGTGTGCGCATGCGGCAGCGTGCCACTGAGCTTAGCGGCGAGAGCGTGCCGGCGCTGAGTTGAAATCCACTGCTGCGCATTCTGAATCT
>Ga0302320_10010659_pt1 | contig 19566 bp, 18 predicted proteins | sample Bog_T0_3_FD_202130 | JGI IMG/M metagenome (GOLD analysis project Ga0302320, IMG submission 202130) | Peat permafrost microbial communities from Stordalen Mire near Abisko, Sweden - Bog_T0_3 | ecosystem: Environmental > Terrestrial > Soil > Wetlands > Peat | place: Sweden: Abisko, Stordalen Mire... | reverse complement strand
CAGCCACCGCTGGGCACCGCGCTCGCAGCAAGAAAAGGGCCGCCATTTCCAGCGGCCCTGTCGCATGTACTTATATATGTGTGTACTTACTGCTGTACGGCGGAGAAAACTACTTCTTCCTGGCCGGAGGAATCACCACCGTCCGCCGCACCGGCACCAGGCCTTCCTTGGGCATCGCCTGGCTGGCGCGTGTCATCACCTCGTGCTGCACGTACTTCACAAACTCCTGCATCTGCACCTGCATCTGCTCCATCCGCTCGCGCATGTTGAGGATGATGCCGATGCCGGCGATATTGACGCCAAGATCGCGCGCCAGCGAGAGAATGAACTCCAGCCGCTTCAGATCTTCCTCGGTGTACAGCCGGGTGTTGCCCTCGCTCCGTGAGGGTTTGAGTAAACCCTCACGCTCGTACAGACGCAGCGTCTGCGGGTGGATTTCATACATCTCGGCCACCACCGAAATCATGTACGCGCCCTTGCCTTTGCGTTTCGTCATAGAAGTGCCAGATTTCTGTTTCCGGTTCTCTCCTGCTGGTTCCCGTTTGCCCCTGTTCGGCTGCGCCTTAAATCTTGCTCCACATCTCGGCCCGTGGATTTTCAGGATGCAGCTTTTCCAGCTTCTGCCAGAGGTCTTTGGCCTCCACGTTGGGAATCTCCGGGATGACGATGCGCAACTCGACGATCTGGTCTCCGATCACGCCGGGCCGGGTGGCCGAAGGCACGCCCTTTTCCCGCATGCGCAGTTTCTGCCCGGTCTGCGTGCCCGGAGGAATCCGCAGCACCGTGCGGCCGTCGATGGTGGGCACCTCGATCTTGGCCCCCAGCGCGGCCTCCCACGGCAATATCGGCAGACTGATGCTGATGTCGTCGGCGTCGCGGTGAAAGATCGGATGCTCGCCAATGTGAACAATCAGGTACAAATCGCCGGGCGGTGCGCCCCGTGTTCCGGGATTGCCTTTGCCCGCCAGTCGTATGCGCTGCCCATCGCGCGTCCCCGGCTTGATGCGGAATGAAACCGGTTCCGGCGTCATCCTTCCCATCGCCGAGGGGCGCTGGATGTTGAGCTTCATCTCGCCGCCGCGGATCGACTCCCAGAAGGGAACCTGTACCGTGTATTCGGCGTCGGTGCCGGTGGCGCTGGCTGGCTCCTGCGCCGCGCCGCCGCCGTTGAACATGCCGGAGAAAATGTCGCGGAAACTGCTGCCGCGCCCGCCCTGCTGCGCCCCAAAATCAAAATCGCGGAAGTCGAAATCCGCCGCCTGCCCGCCCGGCTGGCTGTAGCCGCCAAACGGATTGCCTCCGCCGCGCGAGTAGGAACTCTCCCCAGCACCCGCGCCGCTGTTGGCGTACGCTTCGGCCGCCTTGGGATCGATGTTGTCGGAGTAAAAGCCGAACTGGTTGTAGATCTTGCGCTTCTTCGGGTCGCTTAAGACCTCGTTGGCTTCCGAGAGTTCCTTGAACTTCTCTTCCGCCTTCTTGTCGCCCGGATTCACGTCGGGATGATACTTGCGCGCGAGTTTGCGGAAGGCCTTGCGCAGATCGTCAACCGAGGCGGTTCTCTTCACGCCCAGGATCGCGTAATAGTCCTTCTTGTCCGGTGCGGCCATCGTCGTTCTTCTTCCCGCTGCTTCTGCTAAATCAAAATTTCCCGCGCCTCAGCATAACTTGCGCATTTGTAACTCTGCCATGCATTTCTCATGCGCGTGGCCCGTCTGCGGACCACGCCGAACCAGGTCCTGTTTTCGGCAAGCTCCGCGCCTTCGATTTCCCGCTGAACTTCCTTTGCCGGCCCGCTGCCGGTCCGTGCCGTTGCCCGTTACTGCGGCGCGCTGCCGTCAAACGGCATCAGCACCACCGGAGTCGTCCGCGGAGTGCCGTCGTGGTGGATCTCCATCGACTCCACCGCGCCATGAGAAGACGTCAGCAGAAGCCACTGCGCCGCACTCGTATCGAAGGTGAAGAGGTACCCAACGCCGTTGACTTCAAAATTCATATCTCCTCCTTTTCACGAGCCGGCTTGAACTTCTGTTGCCCTCAAACTGCCCGATTGCGATCCGGCCGGAGCATCTCTGCCCCGGCCGAGAGAATCAGCCCGCCCCGCTTCCGGCGAGCCACTCGTCTTACTTCTTGTCTTCCACGTCCACGTACTCGGCGTCGATCACGCCGTCGTCCTTCTTGGCCTCGGACTGCGCCTGCGGCTCCGGTTGTCCCTCTGCCGGCTGTGCGCCGCCATTCGGGTTCGGAGCAGCGGCCTTGTACATCGCTTCCGCCAGCTTGTGTGAGGCGGTCTGCAGCCGGTCGCGCGCCGTCTGCATCGACTTGTGATCGCCGCTCTCCAACGACTTCTTGGCATCGCCCAGCGCGTTTTCCACTTCACCGCGCTCCCCGCCCGAGATCTTGTCGCCGTTTTCCTTCAGCATCTTCTCGGTCTGGTAAACCATCGCGTCGAGCTGGTTGCGCGTCTCCACTTCCTCGCGCTTCACCTTGTCTTCGGCCGAGTGCGCCTCGGCTTCCTTGGCCATGCGCTCCACTTCTTCCTTGCTCAAACCGCTCGATGAGGTGATGGCAATTTTCTGATCCTTGCCCGTCGCCACATCCTTCGCGGTCACGTTCAGAATGCCGTTGGCGTCGATGTCAAACGTGACCTCGATCTGCGGCACTCCGCGCGGCGCCATCGGAAGCCCTGAGAGATGGAACTTGCCCAGGGTGCGGTTCTGCGCCGCCATCGGGCGCTCGCCCTGCAGCACGTGAACCTCTACCGACGTCTGGTTATCCGCCGCGGTCGAGAAGTTTTCGCTCTTGCGCGTCGGAATCGTCGTATTCCGCGGAATCATCGTCGTGGCAACCCCGCCGTAGGTCTCAATCGAAAGCGACAGCGGCGTCACGTCCAGCAGCAGCAGGTCCTTCACCTCGCCCTGCAACACGCCGCCCTGGATGGCCGCGCCGATGGCAACCACTTCATCCGGGTTCACCCCCCGATGCGGCTCACGTCCAAAGAATTCCTTGACCTTCTGCTGAATCATCGGCATGCGGGTCTGTCCGCCGACCAGCACCACTTCGTCGATCTTGCTGGCGTCCATGCCCGCGTCCTTCAGCGCCTGCACGCAGGGCTTGATCGAGTTGTCGATCAGGTCGCGTACCATCTCTTCCAGCTTGGCCCGCGTCAGCGTCTTCACCAGATGCTTCGGTCCGGACGCGTCGGCCGTGATGAACGGCAGATTGATCTCGGTCTGCATCGTGGTCGAAAGCTCGATCTTGGCGCGCTCGGCCGCATCGCGCAGCCGCTGCATCGCCATCTCGTTGCCCTTGCTCCGCAGGTCCAGCCCGTAATCCTTGCGGAATTCATCCGCCAGCCAGCCCACCACGCGCTGGTCGATGTTGTCGCCGCCCAGGTGCGTATCGCCGTTGGTCGACTTCACCTCGATCACGCCCTCGCCAACCTCCAGAATCGAGATATCGAAGGTGCCGCCGCCGAAGTCGTAAACGGCGATGGTTTCGTCTTTCTTCCGGTCCAGACCGTAGGCCAGCGCGGCCGCCGTGGGCTCGTTGATGATGCGCTTGACGTCGAGCCCGGCAATCTTGCCGGCATCCTTCGTCGCCTGCCGCTGCGCGTCGTTGAAGTAGGCGGGAACCGTGATCACGGCTTCCGTAACCGGCTCGCCAAGATAATCCTCGGCCGCCTTCTTCAGCTTCTGCAGAATCATCGCCGAAACCTGCGGCGGCGTGTATTCCTTGCCCTGCGCCTCGATCGCAACATGGTCGCCCGACTGCACAACCTTGTACGGAACCATCTTCATCTCTTCGCTGACTTCGTCATAACGGCGCCCCATGAAGCGCTTGATGGAAAATACCGTGTTCTCCGGGTTCGTGATCGCCTGGTTCTTGGCAACCTGACCCACCGGGCGATCGCCCGTCTTGGTGAAGCCAACCACGGAGGGCGTCGTACGACCGCCTTCCTCGTTGGGAATTACCTTCGGCTCGCCACCTTCCATCACGGCTACCACCGAATTCGTCGTTCCCAGATCAATCCCGATAATCTTTGCCATTGCTGTCTGCCTCCTGCGATGAATCGAATATGGTGTTGAGGTTGGCATCCCCGTGTTGCGCAGGAGCCGCCGAACCCGACGAAGCGCCCGCCGGGCGCCCTACTCAGACCTAATATAGCCGTAATGATAGAACCTGAGTGAGTTACTGTCAACTTAATAGATGCGCCCCAGCCTGCCAAAGATGCACGAACAATCTCCCCGCCAAATCCTCCCTAACTCATTGACCCGAAAGATCGAATCCCAGTGCACCCCCAAGTCGGCAAAAAACTTCTTCGCCGCCAACCTAGCTCGCCTCCGTCCGGGGAAATCGCCGAACCCTCCCCTCTGCTCACGCAAAATAGACTTCGGGACGCACCGCATCCCCCGCGCCGAACCGGGACAAAGTCCCCATACGGGATTTTCCTCCCCAAACGGAACCCACTTTTCCCGACTCGGACACCGGCCCCCGTCCGAAGCCTCGCCGCACCTCGCCCCCGCTCCCAAGACGGCACCCCGAAGTTGCCTTTTCCTCAGTCACTTGCGATTCCGGCCAGCGCTGCGCGGGACTTGCTTGCCGGATTCCAAGGATTTGGGCACCAGAATTGCTAGTTACCAGGACAGGAGGCCCCATGATCAGCCGGGACAACAGATTCCAGAAGCGGCAAGACGATTTGGAAATCCTCGACCACGAACATTCGGAGATTCATCGTCAATACATCCAGCTCGATGACGCCATCCTGCATGGCTTCGGCTCCGCCCGTATCCTCGAAGCGGCCCGGGCCCTCGTCCATACCATGGGGCTGCATTTCACTCACGAGCAGCAATTCCAGGAGACGAACTCGGTGCCCGTCCTCGAAAAGCAGCGCACCGCCGGCAGCCGGCTCATGGCCGAGATCGTCGCCATCGAGGAAGGCCTCAAGCAGGGAGAGGTGTATGCGGCACTGCGCCTGCGTGGCCTGTGCAAGGGATGGATGCAGGAGCACATGTACGTGGAAATGGTGGAGCTTGGATTTGCCGCCCTGATCTACGGTAGCGAGCCGGATCGGATTCAGGCCCAGATGTAACCATGGCCGTCCGGCGGGAAGAAAGATCAAAAGTCTATGTAGCGAGCAGGCCTCATGGCTAACCCTGCGGATTGCAATCCTGACGAAGCGGCGGCCTTCTCCTGGTCGAAAGGCCGCCGCATTTTTCTTCCCCGCTCCGGGACCTACGAACCCGCCGGCGCCAGCACAGCGGCAGGTGTCTCCCCCACCGCCAGCCTCTCGGGCGCCGCAGCGCTATCCTGCGGGTTTCTCCCGGCAAACATCGGGAGCCAGCCCAGCCCGTAAGCTCCGATCAGGAAGCTGAACACCAGCGACAGCCCGCACACCGCGCCATACTTGACGTAGATGTTCCAGTGATATCCCCGTACCGCCAGGTTTGCCAGCATTGTCACCGGCATGTGTACCCAGTAGATGGCATAGGAGCCCGCCGCCAGCCTCGCCAGGAACGGCGTACTCCAGTCCAGGTAGCTGCGGAACAGCCCCAGCAGCGCAAACGTCGATGTCAGGCAGAAGAAGCAGTGCAGCAGCCCATGTCCCACCCGAACCTGTAGCAGCGGCATCAGGAAGCCGAAGTGCATCTTGTACAGAAAGAACCCGGCCCCGGAAGCGATTGCCAGCGGCACCCACAGGATCACGCTGGGCGTGTAATCCCGCGCGCCAAACCACTGTCTGCGATAGGCGTACACGCCCTGCGCAAAGTAAAACGCCTCCAGTGAGACCCGGGTCGGCTGCACCCACAGGATGAACTTCACCGGAACCCAGGTAAAGTCATACCAGTGCTGATTGATGGCAATGAAGACCGCGCTCGGAACCAGCCAGAAGAGCAGGAAAAACTTCCATCCCGGCGGCGTTGTCTGCTCGTCGGTCTTGCCCAGCCCCTTGAACATCGTGTAGGCCAGCGACAGCAGTATATAGAAGAACGCCAGCACTCCCAGGAACCACAGCGCTCCCTGCGTGTTGAACGTCTTGGTGAAGAACATGTACAGCCAGAAGTAGTCAAACGTCGGGTCTTTGTGCCGCGCGACCAGCCAGATATAGGGCGACGTGGGCGCGATGATCAGGAATCCTACGACCCATGGCAGAACGATCCGCAGCAGCTTGTCCCTCCAGAACGTCCACTGTCCCTTCCTGGCCAGCGACGCGATGCCAAAGTAGCCCGCGATCATGAACATGATCGGCATGATCGGCACATCGGTCAGCATCACTACCCCAAGGAAAAATACATTCTGCTGCGGGTCGATGACCGGCCACCACGACGGGCAGTAAACCATGAATGCCAGTGCGGCGTGGAAGACGATGACCACCAGCACGGTGAAGGAGCGAAGATTATCAAGATAGTAGTGCCGTTTCCGGGGCGCAAAATAGGTAGTGCCGGGTGCTGCGGTACTCATGGAACCTCCACGATCGTCTGCAAGCGGGAAGGGCCGCGCCTGCAGGAATGAACTCGAACTTTCCTTGCTTCCGTTCTTGCTTTACTTCGGCAGGTTCTCAAAGACGGCGGCCTGGAAGTTCACCGCCGGATTGTCCGACAGCAGCGTCGTCGTGTGGTTCGCCAGGCTGTACGCGTAGATCTGGTACACCCCCGACCGGTTCGAGTCGAACAGAATCATCGACTCATCCGCGCTCCACGTCGGGTTCTCGGAAACCTGGCTGAGATCGTAGTTCGTAATCGCCACGGGATTGGAAACCACCCCCGTCTTGGCGTCAAAATCCGCGTAATACAGCACGTCGTCGTTTCTGGAAACCATGTCGGCATCGCCGTCCAGGCTGTAGGCAACCTTGGTTTCGCTGGGCGACACGCTCAACTGCTGCCAGAGCTGGTTTTCCTGGATTGGCCGCGTGACCGCCTGGTAGCCAGGCGTGCCGCCGGGTTTCGGGGTCAGCAGAAAAGACTTGGCCATCGCGCGCCCGCCTGACCAGTCGATCCGGTCAATGAAGATCCGGCCATCCTTCAGCCCCGAGAACGCATGCTCATAGCCGTTCTGCGGAGTCGAAACCAGGACCTCGCTGCCTGCTCCGCCGTCCGGAGAGATCAGGTAAATGTCGTTGGTCGTATTGCCGCGCACCGCGTACCGATTGAAGATCACCCGGTTCGTGCCGTCCCGCGTCCAGGTCGGGCTGAAGTCGGTAAACTCTCCCGTGCTCAGTGCCGTTGGCTGGCTGCCATCGGAATGGATCACGCAGATCGCGTTTCTCCAAAGGTCAAACGTGGCTCCCATGTACAGCGGGTGAAAGAAGACGAGCATCGAGCCGCTCGGCGACCAGGAAGGCTCAAAATCGCCTCCGTAACTCAGATATCGCTTGGCCTGACCGGGAGTGTTGACCGTGATCTGCCAGCCGTCCGCGGCCACCCAGCGCGAGGTCACTCCCGGCGTCTCCGCCGGCCCGGTCTTGGGCCCGTCCGGATGAAACGACCATACCGCGGGAATGCCGCCACATGCGCTCGAGGGCATCGGCGCCACCGTTCCCGTGCCCCGGGGACCGGCCCCCGCGGTGCTGCTATTACATCCGGCAAAAGTCATCAATATAAGTGCACAAACCACCGCCACAACTCTGCTATCAAGCCACCTTTGCTGCTCCCGCATGACGCAAACCTCCCCGTAACCGTAGCTCTTATTTCTAGAATGAGTTCGCCCGAATTGTACCGCCCCCAAACCGAGTCTCCAAATCCACGCAGCGGCGCCAACGCAAAAAAACACCCCGCAGCGGAATTCTGGCCGCTGCGGGGTGCTCTCAGCTACATTCAGTTCTTCGTGCTTACTTCTTCTCGGGCTCCTTGGCCGCAGGCTTCTCCGCGTGCGGAGCCGGAGCCGCGTGTGCTGCCGGAGCCGGATGCGCCGCCGGAGCCGGAGCCGGATGCGCCGCTGGAGCCGGATGTGCCGCCGGAGCCGGATGCGCTGCTGGAGCTGGAGCCGGATGTGCCGCTGGAGCAGGATGCGCCGCCGGAGCCGGAGCCGCGTGTGCCGCCGGAGCCGGATGCGCCGTCGGAGCAGCTTTCTCCGGGGTGACCGCCGGAGTCGGATGTGCTGCCGGAGCCGCGTGTTCCGCTGGAGTAGCTTTCGCCGGTGCCGCTGCCGGAGCAGGTTTCGCCGCCGGACCAGGTTTCGCCGGGGCAGCAGTGGGCGATGGCTTGCCGCTGGGGCTTGCCGGTTTTGCCGCCGTGGCGGGCGCAGCGCCGGCCTTCGCAGCAGGAGGCATCGCTTTCGGCGTGGCTTTCAAACTAGCCGGGTCCACTTTGCCACCAGCGGACTTTGCCGGTACCGCACTCTTGGGCGAGAAGTCGCCAGCCTTTGAGGTTGCCGCAATTGCCGGCTTGCCTCCGTTGTTCTTCGCCTGCAACTGAGGATTCTTGGCTGCGGCCGCTACGTGTTGCGTCTGCGCTGCCGTCGGCGCCACGTGGTTTTCGTGCGCCACGGCCTTCTCTGCCTCGGTCGGTTGGGCTTTTATGCCGCCGGTGCCGCCGTTGAAGCTCACGTTGTTCGTGGTGTTATTTACGATGACGGTCTTGTTCACATAAACGTTGCCGAAGCCGCCGCCATGGCCCACGTTCACGACCGCGGTGTTGTAGAAGAATGCGCCGCCGCGCCATTCCCCGCCGCCAAATCCTACGCCGCCATAGCCAAAGCCGTAGTTAACTCCGCCATAGAAGCCAATGTGCTGACCCCAATAGCCCTCGTTCCAGCCGTAGTTTCCATCGGTCCAGCCCCAGTAGCCGGGCGTCCACAAATAACCGGGGGTCGGCACTGGAACCCATGTTCCCGGAACCCAGTAATACCCCTCGTCGCCCCACCCCCAGTATCCAGGCGTCCACATCAGGCCCGGCGTCGGGCAAACCGGCTGCACGTAAACCGGAAGCGGTGGCGGGGCCACGGTGATTGAAATGAATACGCCCGCAAACGACGCGGACGTCAGCGCGAGCATCAACAGTACGAACATCAGCAAACGGGTGGAACGAGCACTATGCATATGTAAGCCTTTCCATCGCGGTGGATACCGGACAAAAGTGGTTCGTCGTTGTAACTGATTGCCCGCGGTTGCTGCAATCGGCATGACAGCTTGCGTATCCTGACCTGCGCTCTCCTCACTTCTCAGCCCATTAGAACCCAAACCGGGCCGGGAAGTCGTGGGCGGCTGGTGCTGCGGTGATGTTACGAGTAATGCCGCAAGCAGAGGGAAGCACTCCGTGGACGCCTCCAGGTTCAACGCCCGGTCGTGCTCGTTCTGCCGAATCGTTTGCGCAAACGCCAACCCTGGCGCCGCGCATGTTTAGTCATAACGCTCAAAGATCACGCGCTTCTTGTCCCAGCCACATTCTTCAATGAGTAGCTTGCGCACCGAGGTGACCATCTCGTTGAGGCCGCAAATATAGACATGCATATCTTTTCGTTCGCCCACGATCTTGCGAACGTGCTCCTGAACGTAGCCGCGGCCTCCAGTCCAGTGTTCCGGCGGTCGGCTGAGGGTAGCGCTGTAGTGGAAGTAGGGCTGCTCAGCCGCGAGTCGTTCGAATTCTTCCTGATAATATACATCCTCGGCGTAGCGGGTGCCATACACCAGCCAGACGTGCCGGTTGTTGTGGCGTTGCTGTCCGTCGCTGTCCGTGCCAAACAGGTGCTGCGCCATGCTGCGGAACGGCGCGACCCCGGTGCCGGTCGCCACGAAGATCACGTCCTCGACTTCCGGCTTCAGCACAAACAAACCATGCGGCCCGTGGAAGCGCGCCGTCTCTCCCACCTCGCGGTCGCAGAGAAAGTTCGACATGAATCCTTCATCCACCCGGTTCAGGCAGAGATCGAACGTATTATTGCCGCGCGGCGGCGAAGCGATCGAATAGGCGCGCGTGACGAACCGATCGCCCCGTGGTTCGCGGACTGAGACGAACTGTCCTGCCTCGAAGTCAAACGACGAAAGCTCCTCCACATCGAATTCCAGGTGTTTGGTTTTCTCCGAAATAATCACGGAGCGTGTCAGTCGGGCGGTCAGCAGGGTGTGTTCCATGTCTTTCCTTGGCGGCACGGCGTCCCCGCTATTCTAAAGCAGAGCGCATCTCAGTGCTGCCGCAGGATTACAATGGATTCGAAAACCCTCTGTAACCGGAGGCTGCCATGCCGCATCCAATGACTCACCCGCTCGGCTTTCCGCCGCGGGTTACGGAAACATCTCAGGGGGCAGTAATGAGCAGCACGTCGCTGGAAAAGCCGGCCGAAGCCGAGCTTGTCATCGACTTCGGCGGCAGGAAGACAAGCTACCCGCTGATCAAGCCGGTGGTCACCATCGGGCGCCGTCCCGATAACGACGTGGTCATCGCCGAACCGCGCGTCTCCCGCGCCCACGCCCGCATCGAACGCCGCGGCGCTGAGTATTTCCTCACTGACCTCGGCAGCAGCCACGGAACCTTCGTCAACGGCGAGCTCACGCAGAATTGCCTCCTCAAGGCTGGTGACCGCATCGAACTCGGCGCTACCGATGGCGTCTGCCTGCTCTTCCGCAACGCCAACTCCACATCCGTTGATGCCAGCCCGGATTCGCACGAGCTGCTCTCCATGATCATGTCGCGCAAGACTTCCTCCGATCAGCCCGGAGAACTCAATCTGCTCCGGCTGTTCATCGAAGGCGCGCGCGCCCTGAACGCCTCCTCCGTGCTCAGCGAGGTGCTCATGAGCCTGGTCGAGTCCTCCCTGCGCCTCACCAAGGCCGAACGCGGTTTTGTATTTTTATGCAAGGACAACGGGCGCCTCGAGTTGGCCGCCGGCCGCACCGAACACGGCAACGCCCTCACCGAAGCCAAGGGAATTTCCCAGTCCGTGCTCCATGACGTCATCTCCTCCGCCTCGGAATTCGTCGTCAGCCTCGGCGATCCCGCCATGACCGGACGCGAGAGCATCATCGCCCACGACCTGCGCAGCATCGTCTGCATTCCGCTGCGCAAATCGCAGTTCCGCGGCAGCGCCTGCGGCGCGCAGGGTGCCATGGGCGTGCTCTACCTCGACAGCCGCCTTGAAAAAGGCAAACTTCCCGACGTCAGCCACGAACTCATTCGCGCCATCGCCCACGAGGCCGCGGCCCTGGTAGAAAACGCCTACCTGGTCAAGTCCGAGCAGGACGCGCTCGCCTACCAGAGAGAGCTGGCCATCGCCTCCACCATCCAGCAGAGCATGATGCAGGTGAAGATTCCCTCCATCTCGTTTGCCCAGGTCGAGGCCCGCAACATCTCCTGCAAGGAAATCGGCGGAGATTTTTACGACGTCATCCGTCTCCCGGACTGCGTGGCCGTGGTCGTCGCCGATGTCTCCGGCAAGGGCATTCCCGCCGCGCTGCTCGCCTCCGTCCTGCAGGGCGCCATCTATCCGCAACTGCGCCAGGGCCTCGCGCTCGACCAGATTGCCGAAGGGTTGAACCTCTACATCTACAACAAAATCGTGGGCCAGAAATACGCAACCCTGCTGATGATGAAGCTCTACGAAACCGGCGAGCTGGAGTACATCAACTGCGGCCACGTCAAGCCGCTCCTGCACTCCGCCAATTCCATTCGCAGCCTCGACAACGAAAACCTTCCCGTGGGCCTGCTCTCTCCCGTGACCTTTGCCAGCGGACGCGAGCAACTGTGCGAGGGCGATCGTTTGCTGCTGTTCACCGATGGCGTCCCGGAGGCCGAAAACCAGGACGGAGAATTTTTCGGAAACGAGGGACTAGAAGCCGCGCTCGCCACCGAGTTCTCCCTCGACCGCCTCTTCTCCTCGCTCGATGCCTACCGCGCCCAGACCCCGCTCTCCGATGACTGCACCGCCCTCTTCCTGCGCTACGGCCAGAAAGCCGATTAGCCCAGCCCCGGCGTCGCGGTCCCTCGACCCCACCTTCCTCATGTTGTGAGTATATAAGCGTGTGAGTATGTGAGTGTATGAGCGTATGAGTGTGTAAGCTCTTGAGTGTATGAGTGCTTGCGTGTATGAGTATTTGCGCTTTTCCCGCGCTGTCATTCCGAGCGCAGCGAGGAATCCCCGCACCGCTCCAGCCTCCCGAACGGCCCCCGGGAATTCAACCAGCCAGTCCCCGTCGCCCCGCCGTCTTTGCGCTGCTGACGTACTCCTGGAGGTGGTCTCATAAATCGGTCTCGAAAGGTCACAGCTTCAGCCGTGCCGCAAGCAAGGCTGGTTTCACGCGGCTTTCGCCGCTGAGGGCAAAGCCGCGCTCTTCCCGTCCCCGCCCTCTTACTTCTGCGATACCAGCTTCACCAGCTCCGAGTAATCTTTCTTCTCCAGCCCGTGCACCTGCTTGTTGTACTCATCCACCTTCGACGAGTAGTTCATCGAGCAGAACTTCGGCCCGCACATCGAGCAAAACGAGGCGTCCTTGTAGAACTTGTCCGGCAGCGTCTCATCGTGCATCGCGCGCGCCGTCTCCGGGTCCAGTGACAGCTCAAACTGCTTCTCCCAGTCAAACGTGTAACGCGCATGGCTCAGCGCGTTGTCGCGGTCCTGCACCCCCGGACGATGCCGCGCCAGGTCCGCCGCGTGCGCCGCAATCTTGTACGCGATGATCCCATCCTTCACGTCTTTTTCGTTCGGCAGTCCCAGGTGTTCCTTCGGAGTCACATAGCAGAGCATCGCCGCCCCGTACCACCCGATCATCGCCGCCCCAATCGCCGACGTGATGTGGTCGTATCCCGGAGCTATATCCGTCACCAGCGGTCCCAGCGTGTAGAAGGGCGCCCCGTCGCACCACTCCACTTCCTTCTCCACCTGTTCCTTGATCTTGTCCAGCGGCACGTGTCCCGGCCCTTCGATCATCACCTGCACGTCGTACTTCCAGGCCACGCGCGTCAACTCGCCCAGCGTCTTCAGCTCCGCGAACTGCGCTTCGTCGCTGGCATCGGCAATGCAGCCAGGCCGCAGTCCGTCGCCCAGCGAAAAGCTCACGTCGTACTTCGCCATGATCTTGCAGATGTCTTCAAAGCAGTCATACAGGAAATTCTGCTTGTGGTGGTGCGCCATCCACTGCGCCAGGATCGCCCCGCCGCGGCTCACAATCCCCGTAATGCGCGACGCCACCAGCGGCAGATACTGCACCAGCAGCCCCGCGTGGATCGTCATATAGTCCACGCCCTGCGCCGCCTGCTCTTCGATCACTTCCAGCATCAGCCCGGCCGACAGGTCTTCAATGCGCTTCACTCGCGATACCGCTTCGTAAATCGGCACCGTCCCCATCGGCACCGGACAGTGCCGCAGCAGGGTCTCGCGTATGCCGTGAATATCGCCGCCCGTCGATAGGTCCATCATCGTGTCCGCGCCGTAGTGAACCGAGGTGTGCAGCTTTTTCAGCTCCTCTTCCACGTTCGACGTCACCGCCGAATTGCCGATGTTGGCGTTGATCTTGCACAGCGAATCCACCCCAATCACCATCGGCTCCAGCTCCGGATGGTTGATGTTCGCCGGCAGAATCATCGTGCCCTCGGCGATCTTCGCCCGCACCAGCTCCGGTGAAATCCGTTCCCGCGCCGCCACGTACAGCATCTCTTCGGTCACCAGGCCCCGGCGCGCATAGTGCATCTGCGTGACGTTCCCGTCCTTCGTGCGGGCCGCGTCCTCCTTGCGCCGCGCAATCCACTCCTGCCGAAGCTTCGGGATCCCCTCCGAGGGAATTCCGTGTGGCGCAATGCTCTTGCTTCCGTTGCCGTTTGATCCGTTGTCTTCACTCATTGCTGCGACCCCTTTTGCTTGCTTCGACCAGCGCTCATTATACGATGCTCGCCGCCGCCGGAAAGACGCGCCCTGCGCATTCTCAAAAGACGCGCCCCGCCGCCTTGACCCCGCGCCCGTGGCACAGTACCCTCTAGTGCATGGGGAATGGGATGGCAGCTCTCTAAGGCCGCGCTCTGGCCTGCTGTTTTCCTTTTATGGGTGGATGATGAATAAGTATCTGAAGTTCGGTGTGCCTATCGTGCTCATCGTCTCCGGGCTCGCCTATCTGGCGTTCAGCGGCGTGCAGGAAAGCAAAAGCTATTACGTCACCATCAAAGAGATGAACGAAATGGGCGACGGCGTTTACACCAAGCGCCTCCGCGTCGCCGGCAACGTGCAGCCCGGCTCCATCCATCGCCAGGGCACCCACGTCGAGTTCACTCTCGCCGAGCAGGGACGCACCCTCAACGTCGTTTACTCCGGCACTGAGGCGCCGCCCGACACCTTCAAAGACAACGCACAGGCCCTCGCCGAAGGCAGCTACGGCCACGATGGCCTCTTCCACGCCAAACAGCTCCAGGCCAAGTGTGCCTCTAAGTACGGCCCCGCGCAGCCCGGTTCGCAGCCTGCACAAACTCCCGCTCAACCCGACGCTTCGCCCGCCATGCCGCCGGAAAAAGCCCAGGCCACCGCGCCCTCCATGGGACAGTAGCCCTGCACAACCCGAAGCGTTACACTTCACTACCTGTGAACGAGGAACAGAAAACTGGTGCCCCATATCTGCCGCAGTTAGCAGATGTGGGAGAAGCGCCGACGGGTGGCCCACATCCGCCAAGCGCCCGCGGACGGAGCGGCGTCAGTTGCCGCGTACCCGGCTGCGAAGCCGTAGTTGGCGAATGTGGGAACGCCGCCGCTGTCTCCGTTCGCGACGTAGTCCGCCACTTCGGACGCTTCGCCGCCCTGCGCGGCATCACCGCCGACTTCGCTCCCGGACGCCTCTACGTTCTGCTCGGCGAAAACGGCGCGGGCAAGACCACCCTCCTGCGCGTCATCGCCGGACTGCTTGCCCCCTCGCGCGGCACCGTCCGCGTGCTCGGCTCGGAAAACATTCGCGCCGTCGCCACTCGCTTCGGATACATGGGACACGCCCCTCTGCTCTACGACGAAATGTCCGCGCTTGAAAACCTCGAATACTTCGCCGCCCTCTACGGCATCGACGACCGCGACCGCTGCCTGCAGGCCATCCGCACCGTTGGCCTCGACCCAACCCTTCAGCGCCGTGTCGGCCAGTATTCCCAGGGCATGCGTCAGCGCATCTCGCTCGCCCGCGCCATCGTGCACGGCCCCGAGCTGCTTTTTCTCGATGAGCCTTTCTCCAACGTGGACGTTCGCTCTGCCAAGCAGATGACCACCCTGCTGGCTACCATGCGCGACCAGGGAACCACCATCTTCGTCGTCACCCATCAGGCCGCGCTCATGGAGCCGGTGGCCGATGAGTGCATCGTTCTCGACGCCGGACGCCTCATCGCCCGCGAAATAGGAATCCCGCCGCGCTTGCTCACCCCTTACCTCGCCGAAGAAAGCGCCGCCCTGCGCCGCCACCCATCGCCCCCAGGTGCCCCATATCTGCCGCAGTCAGCAGATGTGGGAGAAGCGACGGGTGCCCCACATCCGCCCGTCGTTGGCGAATGTGGGAATAAGACCGAGGCCAAGCCATGACCTCCACTCCCAGCCTCTGGACCATCACCCGCCGCACCCTCGCCAAAGATCTGCGCCTCGAGTGGCGATCCAAGGACGCCATCAACAGCATGCTGTTCTTCGCCCTGCTCGTGGTCGTCATCTTCAGCTTCGGCTTCGATCCCACGGCCGAGGAGTCGCGCAAGATCGCCGGAGGCCTCCTCTGGGTCGCCATTCTATTTGCTACCGTCGTCGCCCTCAACCAGACCTGGACGCGCGAGTTGCGCAACCAGGTGCTCGACGCCTATCGCCTCTCGCCCGCGCCCCCGCAGGCCCTGTTCCTCGCCAAAACCGTGGGCAATTTCATTTTCGTCACCATCCTTGAAGTCCTCATGGTTCCGCTCTTCGTGGTCTTTTACAATCTGCGTTCGGTCGGCCCCGTCTGGCAGCTTCTCGTCGTCGCCCTGCTCGCCACCTGGGCACTGGTAGTCAACGGAACCTTTTTCGCGGCGCTCTCCATCCGCACCCGCAGCCGCGAAATCATGTTGCCTCTCATCCTGTTTCCCATCTCCATCCCGGCCCTTCTTGCCATGGTCGATGCCACCACCTCCATCCTTACCGGCGACAACTCGCCCGTCTTCTGGATACGCCTTCTGGCGGTGTATGATCTCGTCTTCACCGTCGTCGGCCTGCTCTTATTTGAACCGGTGTTGAACGCGGAATGAAAACTCTATTCAATGTTCTCGCAGTGCTCACCCTCTTGCTGCTCGGCTATGGTTTCTGCCAGGCCATCTACATCGCGCCCACGGAAGCCACCATGGGCGATGTGCAGCGCATCTTCTACTACCATCTGCCCTCGGCATGGGTGGCCTTCCTGCTGTTCTTCGTCAACTTCCTGGCCTCGGTCTGGTATCTCGTCCGCCGCACCCCCGCGGCCGATGCGCTGGCCCTGGCCTCGGCTGAAGTCGGCGTCTCCTTCTGCACCATCGTGCTGCTCACCGGACCCATCTGGGCGCGTCCCATCTGGGGCATCTGGTGGACCTGGGATGCGCGCCTCACCAGCACCCTCGTCCTCTGGCTCATCTACGTCAGCTACCTCGTGCTGCGCCACTACGCCACCGGAGGACAGGTCCCGGTCCTCGCCGCCGCGCTCGGTATATTCGGATTTGTCGATGTTCCCATCGTCTACATGGCCATTCGCTGGTTCCGCACCCAGCATCCCCAGCCCGTGATCGGCGGCGGCCAGGGCTCCGGACTCGATCCCCGCATGTGGACCGCCGTCCTCTGGAACCTAGCGGCTTTCGCCATGCTCGCTCTGCTGTTCGTCTGGATACGCTACCGCCAGGCCCTCGCCGAGCACGCTCTCGAAGAAGCCCACGCACAGAATTCGCTCGATCATGACTCGACCGATAACGACTCGCTCAATTACCGAACGGAGGGCGCGCAATGAACCCCGCGGCCAACAACGCCTATCTCTACGCGGCCTACCTCGTTGTCTGGGCCGTCCACTGCACCTACGCATTCACCCTGTTCAGCCGCGCCCGCCGCATGCAGCGCGAACGCCGCGAACTCAATCGCCGTTAGCGCGCCCGGCGTCCGCGTCCATCGAGCGATGGTCCACGCGCCTTCTTCGCGCAACTATTGCCACGCACCAGGTGTTTCCACGCTTGGTGGTTTTGCTTCGAGCGGTTTGGAAAAATAATTCCTCCCGCCCGCGCCCGGCATCCAATTACGCAGCGCAAGCAGCATCATCACGCTTTGCAAGCGTTGTGAAGAACTCAGGAGAACGAAGATGAAAAAAATCGCTGGATTGTTCGCAGTGTTACTCATCTGCAGCGTCGCGGTCTTTGCCCAGGAGCATCATGAGGCAGCGCCGGCGGGCGGCCACGGAGTTGGCGGCGAGAGCCACATCCCCAAGCACGGACCGGCTCCGGCCACCCATGCCGCTCCCGCAGCCAAGGGAGAGGCCCGTCCCTCCTACGTCGATCACGCGGGCCATCCCGATGCCCCCCACGTCCACTCCAACGGCAAATGGGTCGGTCATGATTCCGGCCGCGATGACGCGAACTATCACATGGACCATCCCTTCGAGCACGGACACTTTACCGGAGGCTTCGGACGCGGACATGTCTGGAGACTCGCGGGAGGTGGCCCCGATCGTTTCTGGTTCGGCGGATTCTACTTCGGCGTCGCGCCCTATGACCTCAGCTACGTCTCGGATTGGAATTGGGGCGGCGATGAGATCGTGATCTACGAAGATCCCGATCATCCAGGCTGGTACCTCGCCTACAATGTTCGTCTCGGAACCTACGTGCACGTGCAGTATTTCGGCGCGTAGTAATTTCTCTCGCGGCCAGGTTCCCGGATGGGAGCCTGGCTTCTCTCTTCCAGCCGAACCTACTCCGACCCAAAACCGCTGCCATGATTGGCAACTAAGGCAACCATTCACCTCTCGAAGGTAACTACTGTGCCAATGGTTCGCAACCTTACAAAACCATTGATCAAGTAGTAACTTTAGCCCTCCAAACGATTACCTATATCGCCAATCCATCCGCGCCGGACTCGCCTACAGATTTTTCACCGTTTCCACCGTCACCGCGTAGTCGTCATTCGCGTGGCCCGCTTCCACGGCCTTCTGGTACACCTTTTCGATCTCCACGAGCGCGGGCAGTATGACCTTTTCCTGCTTCGCCGCGTCCAGCATCAGGTGAATATCTTTCAGCATCAGGCGCAGCGGAAAATTCGGAGACCAGTCCTGCCCCAGCACAAAGCTCGCTTTGTAATCGGTCACGCCGCTGCGGATCATCGAGGACTCGATCAGCTCCACTAGTTTCTCCGGAGCCACGCCCAGCTTGCCGGTCAGCGCCAGCGCCTCGGCAAAGCCCTCGAAGATGGCGGCGATCATCAGGTTCATGCCGATCTTCGCGCTCTCGCCCGCGCCGGTTTCGCCCACGCGAATCACCTTCTTGCCCAGCACGCGGAACAGCGGATCGAGCGCCGCAACCGCTTTTTCCGGGCCTCCCACGATGAACAAAAGTTGTCCGGCCTCGGCGCCGATCTTCGATCCCGTCATCGGCGCGTCCACGAACTCCGCGCCCTTGGCCCGCACCCGCGCCGCAAAATCGCGCGTCGCCTGCGGCGCAATCGTGCTGGAATCGACCACCGTAACTCCTGGCCGCAAAACCTCGGCCACGCCGTCCGCGCCAAACAGCACGGTCTCCACCGCCTTGGTGTCGGCCACGCACATCCATACAACCTCTGCGTCCTTCGCGGCTTCGGCTGGCGTGGCCGCTGTTTGCGCGCCCTTCAGACTCTTCGGCGTCCGGTTCCACACGGTCACATCGTGCCCGGCCTTCACCAGGTTGACGGCCATCGGACGCCCCATGATTCCTAATCCCAGATACGCGATCTTCACTCGAGTCCCTTCCTTTCCGAACGTGAGAACTTGATTAAAAGCCAGATGCGCCCATGTTGCAAGTCTGCGGCAAAGGTTACGATAGGAATCGTGGATGACGAAATCCGCGTCCAATACAGCAGGATGCTCAAGATCAATATCAGCACGAAGGCCGGTCAACTCCGCCGACTGGTACAACACTCAGCCATGACCAAGCGCACCGGACGCACCTACCGCCCCGTGCTCGCCGCCCAGGGTCAACTCGGAGTCACCTTCATCGGGCACTCTTCTTTTTTTCTGCAGATCGGCGGATCGAACGTGGTGATCGATCCCATCTTCGCTCCCTGGCTCTTCGTCCTCAAGCGTCTGCGCCGCCCCGGCCTTCGCATCCAGGATCTTCCGCCGCTGGATGCCGTGCTGGTGACCCACGCGCATTTCGATCATCTGCATCGTCCGTCGCTGCGCGCGATTGCACGCGCCACGCGGCTCAAGTGCGGACGCGCGCCGCTGCTCATCGTCCCAGCCAACTGCAGCGACCTGGTTTTCGATCTCGGCTTTGAGCGCGTCGTGGAGTTGGGCTGGTGGGAGGAGTTTCTGCTGGGCGACACCCGCATTACCGCAACGCCCGCCAAACACTGGGGCGCGCGCGTCATTCGAGACATGCATCGCGGCTATGGCGGATACTGCCTCAGCGGCGGCAGCCATTCCATCTATCACTCGGGAGACACCGCCTACTTCGGGGGCTTCAA
>Ga0302320_10010656_pt1 | contig 19569 bp, 16 predicted proteins | sample Bog_T0_3_FD_202130 | JGI IMG/M metagenome (GOLD analysis project Ga0302320, IMG submission 202130) | Peat permafrost microbial communities from Stordalen Mire near Abisko, Sweden - Bog_T0_3 | ecosystem: Environmental > Terrestrial > Soil > Wetlands > Peat | place: Sweden: Abisko, Stordalen Mire... | reverse complement strand
ATCGGACGCCGATGGCCAATTAAAAGGGGCCCGGAGTTTGAAACTCCGGGCCCCGTTAGCTTCCTGACTAAGGTCCTGGCAAGACCGTTCAGCGGCCAAGCAGCCCCTTGAGGCTGATCCGGTAGTCCAGCGCGGCGATGCCGAGCAGCACGATTACGGAGCCAAAGCCGACCCAACGGTCAGCGCGCTCTGCCCTGAAGGGGAAACAAACCAAAAGCAAGATGGCGGTCAGGGCGATTAAGCCGGGGATGACCGCTTTTCTCAGGATGTTCTCTTTCGTCATGGTGTTGTCCTTTTGTTTCGGTTTTCTGCGCCCCACTGGCGGGCACGTGAGGAGTATACGGCACATCAGCGATAGTTGAAGTTGATTTAAACTATGGATATGATAGTTTCTGACTATGGAACTGCAGCAACTTCGCTACTTCACCGCCGTCGCAGACCTGGGCAATTTCACCCGGGCGTCCACGCGTTGCAATGTATCTCAACCTACTTTAAGCCAGCAGGTTATAAATCTTGAAAAGGAACTCGGGCACAAACTATTCCACCGCCTTGGCCGCCGGGCCGTACTGACTGAAGCGGGGACAGCCTTTCTCGGACGAACTCGCCAGATCCTCTTCGAGGTGGAGAATGCAACCAAGGAATTGAGCGATTCGCCGTCCCTGGATCGCCAGATTTCCGTAGGGGCAATACAAACTCTTGCTCCTTATATACTTCCAGCTTTGATCGACCGCTGCAAAAAGCGCTATCCGAATCTACAAATTCATATACAAGAAGATTTTAGGACGGCCCTTATCTCCGCCATAATCGAAGGTGAACTGGACCTGGCCCTGGTATCCCTCCCTGTTCGGGACGATCCAAGGCTCCATGTGGAATCCCTCCTTCACGAGCCGCTGCTCCTGGTTGTCGGAAAGGGGCATCCGCTGGCCCAGAAAGCGAAGGTGACGGCCGCCGACCTCGCCAACGAGAGCTTCGTCATGACCGGGACGGCCAGTTCGCTCACTGAACAGGTGAAGAGCTTCTGCGGCGACCACCATTTTGAGCCGCGAATCGGGCACCGGTGCTCCCAGGTGCCGACCGTGAAGGCCCTGGTCGCCATCGGGGCGGGCGTTTCGATTCTGCCCAGGATCGCGCGGGCGCCCGAAGACGATGAATCGCTCGTCTATCTCCAGCTCTCCGACGCCAGGCCCTCCCGGGAGATCGCCGTGGTGCGCCATATGCAGCGCTACCAAAGCCGGGGTGCGGAGCAGTTCCTGACGGTCCTGCGCGAGCGCGCCGGCGAGCTTGTCTCGCCGTAGCCCAACCAAAACATCATGGAACCGGCGGCGGCGTTTAAATTTGCCCGCCCTCCAATGACGGATTATCTTCAATCCATGATCGACCTCATAAAGAAGACCCTTCTGGCGGGCGTCGGCGCCGCCGTTGTCACCAAGGACAGGCTCGAAAAGACGATGGACGACTTCGTCCGGGAGGGAAAGCTCTCCGCGGGCGACGCAAAGATCATGGCCGAAAAGATCGCCGAGCAGGGCCGGCGTGAGTTTGACGAGGTCTGCACCAAGCTCGGCTCCAGGCTGCGCGACATCACCGCCCACGCGGATGAGTCGACGATGGCGCGGCTCACCGCCCTCGAGCAGCGAGTCCGGGCCCTGGAAGAGAAGCTCGCCCCACCTGCGACACGCGCCGGTGAGCCGTGAAGCCATTCAATTTCGTAAGCCACGCCGTTCGCGCGAAGGAGATCGTCGGGGTCCTGGCGCGGCACGGCTTTGCCGATCTGCTTGACCAGTTCGATCTGCCGGCCGGGTTGCGCCAGCGGCTGGTATCCAATCCAAGCTCCGAGCGCACGCAGTGGGAGCGCGTCCGTCTGGCGCTCGAGGACCTCGGACCCACCTTCGTGAAGTTCGGGCAGCTGATGAGCATGCGGCCGGATGCCCTCCCCGCCCCGCTCATTCTTGAACTGCGGAGGCTGCAAAACGATGTTCGGCCCGTGCCGTTCGCGGAGATCCAGCCTGTGCTGGACGCCGAGCTGCCGGGCGAAATCGCGCAGATTTTCAGCGAATTTGACGAAACGCCTGTCGCCTCGGCCTCGCTGGCCCAGGTGTACTATGCGCGGCTTCGCGCCGACGGGAGGCCGGTGGCTGTCAAGGTCCAGCGGCCCAACATCGCGCGCACGGTGCAGATCGACCTTGAGTTCGCCGGCTGGTTCATCGGGCAGCTTCACCAGCGGATATCGGCCCTCCAGCCCTACGACCTGCCGGCTGTCTTCGCCGAGGTGAGGCAGGGCATGCGGCGGGAGCTGGACTTCGAGAACGAGGCCAGGAATCAGCAGTACTTCAATACGCTCAACCCGTATTCCAGCCTGGTGTTCGCCCCCGCCGTCCTGACCGAGCTTTCGGGTTCCCGGGTGATAGTCATGGAGCGGGTGGACGGCAAACCGGTCGGCCGCGATCCGTTGGCGCCCGAACTCGCGCGCGTCCTCGCGGGCGCCGGCGCCCGGTCGATGGTGCACCAGATTCTGATCGCGGGGTTTTTCCACGCCGATCCGCATGCCGGCAACGTGCTGGTCACTTCGGATGGCCGCCTCTGTTTCCTCGACTGGGGCCTCGCGGGCCATCTCACCCGGCGCCTGCGCTATGCACTGGCCGATTTCTGGGTGGCTGCCGTGGAGCAGGACGCCGACAGCGTGGTGCAGATCGCCACCCGGCTCGCCCCCACGGACGCCCGCCTGGACCAGCGAATCATGGAGAAGGAAGTGACCCTTGCCCTGCGCGAGGAGCTCAACTTTGCGATCGGGCGCCAGCAGCTCGGCCGCGCGATGCTGAAGCTTCTCTTCATATTCGGCCGCAACGGCATTCCCCTTTCGCGCGATTACTCCCTCATGGCCAAGGCGGTCCTGGCGATCGAGGAGATCGGCCGCGCGCTCGACCCGCAGTTCGATCTTCGGGCGCACGCCGGTCCAATCCTGCAGGACCTCTACCGCGAGCGTTCGAGCCCGCGCACCCTTTTGCGGCATGCGCGCGATTTTCTGCGCTCGAGCTTCACCACCCTGCAGGATCTGCCCGAGGAGCTCCACCGGCTCGTCCGCCGGCTCGAGCACGACAACCTGACAATCAACCTCCAGCACCGGGGCCTCGAGGAGCTCGACGAAGGGATGCGGACGGCGGCCAACCGAATAGCGCTGGGCACGATCGTCGGCTCCCTGATCATCGGCTCGTCGATGATCGTCAATTCGCGCATGCCGCCGCTCGTGCACGGATACTCCCTCCTGGGGATCAGCGGCTATCTCCTTTCCGCGACCCTCGGACTGTATGTCATCTGGGACATCATCCGGCACGGCCGGCACCGCTAGCAGCCGCGGGGAGAAGGAAATGGAAATCGCTGCCGGAACCGAGCCGGCTCGAACAGGCGATCGTGCCGCCATGGGCGAGCACGATCTCGCGGGCTATCGCCAGGCCGAGCCCGGCGCCTGTATTCTCCTGTCCAGGCAGCCGGTAGAATTTCTCGAAAATGAGCCCGAGGCTTTCCTGGGGGATGCCCGGGCCCCGGTCGCGCACGCCGAAGCGGACAAACCCCGAGTCCGCCGGCTCCGCACGGAGGGTGACAACGCCGCCCTCCGGCGAGTATTTGACCGCGTTTGAAAGGAGATTGATGAAGACGTGGCGTATCCGGTCCCGATCGACGGAAACAACCGCGGGCTCGGGAACCGGCCGCACTTCGATGCGCACCCCCTTGGAGGCCGCAAAGCCGCGGACCTCGCGCGCCATGTCCTCGAGGAGGCTTGCGGCAGGCACTTCCGTCCGGTTGAGCTGGGCGACGCCGCTCTCAAGCCGGGCCAGGTCCAGCAGGTCGTTGAGAATCCGCAGGAGGCGGTCGGCGTCGTCCCGCGCGGTTTCGAGCAGCTCGCGCTGAGCGGCCGAGAGTTCCCCGACATTCTTCTCGAGAAGCAGGTAGACGGCCATGCGAAGGCTCGTGAGCGGAGACTTGAGCTCATGGCTCACTGTGCCGACAAGGTTGTTCTTTGCATCGTCCAACAGCCGGAATTTCGTCACGTCCTGCAGGAGGACGGCCGCTCCGACGAAGTCGGTCAGGTTGTCGCCGATCGCGAGAATCCGCGGAAGGTAGTGCCGGTCCTCGCGGCCCACCCGGACGGCCAGCAGCTCCTCGTAGCCGGACGGCACGAAGTTCCTCCCCGTCGCCAGCACCTTGTCCAGGCTGGCGCGCAGGGCCGGCGGGAAGCCCCCCGCGAATTCCGGCTCGGCTGCAAGCGCCTCCGCCGCCGGGTTGCGCACCTCGTGGCGGCCGTCGCGCCCGACGACGAACAGCGGATCGGGCGTTGAGTTGAGCGTAGCCTCCATCGTTCGCTGGGTCCGCTGGACCTTGGCGGCCATGGCTTCGCCGTAGGCGCGCAGCTTGGCCGCCATGCCGTTGAAGGTGCGGGCGAGCAGCCCAAGCTCGTCCGGGGAGAATTCGGGCACGGGCTGGTCGAGCCTGCCCTCGCCGAACGCCACCGCCGAGGCCGACAGGACCTTGATCGGACGCAGGAGCGAACCGGCGAGGCTCCAGGCCATCGCGACCCAGATGACGACCGCGCCCGCTATGACCAGCGCGAGCACGTTCACGGTCGTCGCCGCCAGGTGCACCGCGCTGCTCGCCTCGGCGCTTGCGCGCTCATAGTCGCTATGCTCGAGCCCGTCGATCGCCGCCATGACGCCGAAAACCAGATCCTCATTCTGCTCGAGGGTGGCAAGGGAGCCCGATGTCCCCGGGCCGCCCAATTCGGCGCCCCGGGACGCAAGCCGCTGGAAGGCGTCGTCGAGCTTCGCGACAAAGGGCCCTCGCGGCGTGCCCGAGGAGTTGGCCGATTGCGCCAGGAGGTCCTTTGCGAACGCCTCTCGATTCTGGCTGAATAGCCTGTCAGCCCGAAGGAAGTCGCCCCTCTGCGCCACGCCGAGGGCATTGTCCATGCCCGTCGCCGCCTCGCGCATGCGCCGGGCCGCCAGCGAGGCATCAAGGCTTGAGACGAGCTCGCGCTGAAACGTGGCGGCCAGCCGGTGGGAGACGACGATTGCGAAGACGCCCGTTGCGATGACAAGGAGAAGCAGGGGTAGCAGCCCGAGGTAAAGTCGCGTCCGGAGCATGGACATCCCCCTTTAGCCGGCATCCATCGCAAATTCCGACGCATCTTGCCCGATCTCGTTGGCGCAAAGGTCTTCTGGCTCCCTGCGCTGTGCTTCTAGCACAGCCCGGTCGCCTTCGGCTCTTTTCGCTCGACGATCTTGGGCAATCCTCATCGGTTTTGTAATGGATGCAGGCTAGAGAAGGCCGAGTTTCTGCCTCTTCCGGTAGAGGGTGGCCGGGTCGATCCCGAGGACGCGTGCCGCCTCGTCGAGATTTCGGCAGGCGCCCAGCACGCGGCGGACATGCTCGGTTTCCAGCGTCTCAAGCGTCACCCGCGCGCCAATGGCCACGCCGGCCTCCGCCCGGCTGCTGAATTCCTCCGGCAGGTCCGCCAGGCCGATCGGCCCCTCGGCGGCGAGGATCACCGCCCGTTCGATGACGTTGTTCAGTTCGCGGATGTTGCCCGGCCAGCCATACCGCATGAAGGCCGCGGTCGCCTCCGGCGTGAACCCCGCGACCTTCCTGCCCATGCGCGTGGCGTAAAACCGCGCGCAGGCGCCGGCGAGTCGCGGCAGGTCGCCCATCCGTTCCTTGAGGGCCGGCATCGGCACGCTGATGACATTCAGGCGATAGAACAGGTCCTCGCGATAGCGGCCCGCCTGCACGTCCGCCGCAAGGTTTCGGTTTGTCGCGGCAATGACCCGCACGTTCGCGCGGCGGGGCTGCGCCTCGCCAACCCGCTCGAATTCGCGCTCCTGAAGAAGCCTCAGCAGCTTGGGCTGGATTTCGGGCGCCAGTTCGCCGACTTCGTCCAGAAACAGCGTGCCGCCGTCGGCCGCCGCGATCTTGCCGGGGGCATCGGAGACGGCGCCTGTGAACGCCCCTTTCACGTGGCCGAACAGATCGCTCTCGAGCAGTTCCCTGGACAGGCTCGGGCAACTCACAGTGACGAAGGGCGCCTCCTTCTGGGCGCTGCGCCTGTGGATCTCGCGCGCGATGACGCTCTTGCCCGTGCCGCTCGGGCCGAGGAGCAGGACCGTGGCCGGCGTGGGGGCGGCCTTGAACGCGATTTGCAGGGCCCGCTGCACGGCAGGTTCGCAAGACTCCAGCTCGACGGGAGGAGCCGACCCGGCGAGCTCGCTCTCCAGGGCGCGAACTCGCTGCTCCAGCGCGCGGCTTCTGGCGATCTTCGCAAGCACCCCCCGGATCTGGTCCGGCGTGAACGGTTTCGGTATGAAGTCAAACGCCCCCCGCCGCATTGCCTCGACGGCCGTCGCGATGTTCGCGTACGCCGTGAACATGACAACCTCAAGGCCCGGGCGGATCTCGAGAAGGCGCGCCAGCGTCTCGAGGCCGTCCTCCGCCCCGAGCCGAAGGTCGAGGAAGGCTGCGTCAAAGGCTTCTTCCTCGGCGAGTTTCAGCGCCCGGGCTGTGTTCGGCGCCTCGACAGCCGAATGACCGGCGGTCTCGACGGCGACCCGGGTCGTCTTCCGGATCCCGGCTTCATCGTCGATGATGAGAACGCGCATTGACATGCTGATTCCATCGCGAAGCGCAAAGTTCCGCAAATCCCAAATGCCCGATTTGAAACCAGTTGAATGCGCACCCGCCTTCGCGCGTTGCGCTTCGGCGGGTTGGCTTCCGACTCGGAAGCCAAAAACAAGGCGGGACCGCTTTCGCGGCCCCGCCAGGTCCAGCTTCAACTTGGCAATCCCACGGGTTAAACCCGCGCGAACTGCGTCCACATTGACAATACAAGAGAGCCGCGGTTCCGCAAGGGGCGGCGTTTCTTTTGGGCCAGAATTCGGCGGCTTCACGCACGCGTCAAAGGCTTGCCCCTTAAGCCTTATTCGCACTCTCTTGCCTGGCTGCTCTCTGTATGTCGTTGCCCATCACCCGCAATATTACCCCGGAAGTCTCCGCCGCCACTCCAGCGAGGCCCACCGATCTTGAGATCAAGGATGCGCAGTTGATCTTCGAGTCGGTGTGGGAGGATTTGGAGGGGAGCTTCGGCCGCGAGAAGCTTCGTTTCCCCAAGGAAATAATCCTCTTGGGCGGCGCCCCGGGCGCCGGAAAGGGCACGAACACCGCATTTATTTCGAAGATTCGCGGCCTGACGTGCGGCCCGATAGTCGTAAGCGCCCTCTTGGACTCGCCCGAGGCGCGGCGGCTGAAGGACACCGGAAACATGGTGGGCGACCGGGAAGTGATCGGCCTTCTGTTGAGGGAGCTGCTCAGGGTCGAGTACAGCGACGGCGTGATCCTCGACGGCTTTCCCCGCACCAAGGTCCAAGTCGAGTGCCTTAAGCTTCTGGTGGACAAGATGCACCAGCTCAGGCAGGAGTTTGCCAACACCCCGATGGGCCTGCACTTCCGGCAGCCGACGATCCATATCATGGGCCTTTTCGTCGACGAAAAGACAAGTGTCGAACGCCAGCTGCGCCGCGGGGCCGAGGTGAGCGCGCACAATGCCGAGGTCCGCCGAAGCGGAATCGGCCAGCTGAAGGAGGAGCGCTCCACGGATTTCGACGAGGCGCTCGCACAGCGCCGCTACCGCGTTTTCAAGGAGCAGACCTGGGATGCGCTGCAGGAGCTGAAGGGCATCTTCCACTACCATTTCATCAACGCCCAGGGCCCCATCCAGGAGGTCGAGCAGAACATCGTCAAGGAGCTCGAATACCAGAGCTCCCTCGAGCTGGACCCCCTCACCTTTGACCGCCTGCGGTCGATTCCGCTGGCGAGCGAGATCGTCGTGCACGCCAGGCAGGAGCTTGTCCGGCGGCTCGACGGCTACGTGTTCGGACATCGCGAGCTTTTTGAGAAGATCACCGCATTCATCGAGAGGAAGATCATGCCGATCGTCGTCCGGCACGCGATCTCCGGCACTGCGCACGTCAACGTTGAGGATCTGCTGCTCGACGATCCCCTCGCGCTCGCCATGCTGATCGATGTCTTTTCCGAACGCGGCTACCACGCGTTCGTCGATGTTCACCACATCGACGTGCCCGAGCGCGTGGATATGTCAACAGGTCTCGTAAAGTGCCGGATAAAGAAAGTTTATCACATCCAGATCCGTTTCCAGGGCTCCGAGATACGCCAGGGTTGAGCCACGGTCACGCGGACCTTGTGGGGGATCCACCCGGCACGGGCCCTCAATCCGGGGCCGCCGAAAGAATTATGTAACCTGGACGCCTGCGCCGTGTTCTTAAGAGACGGATTATGGCTCGAAAAGAGCCGGATATTCGGCCACGACTTATTGTTTCCACTTCAACCTGACCTCCGTACCCTGATGAATCCCGCTCCGCTGCCACCGACCAATCCCCCTACCGAAGGGGCCGTGTCCGCCCGGAAACCCAGGCGTAAACTGCTCTACATCATCGCCGGAGCCTGCATCCTGGTCGCCGTCGGAGTGATATGGAACGTGCACGCGAAGCGGGCCGGCCAGGTCGAGGCGGTCACGACCGAAAAGGCGGTGATCCGCACGATCACCCAGCTCGTGACAGCCACGGGGAAGATCCAGCCCGAAATTGAGGTGAAGATCACCCCCGAAGTGTACGGCGAAATCGTGGAACTGCCGTTCCGCGAAGGGGCCAGGGTCAAGAAGGGGGACCTGATCGTGGCCATAAAGCCCGACCTCTATCAGGCGCAGGTCGACCAGCAGATGGCCGCGGTCGCCTCGGCGCGCGGGGCCTCGGTCGACAGCAAGGCCAAGGTCGAAAAGGCCGAGTCGGACATGAAGCAGTACGAGGACCTTCACCAGCGCAAGCTCGTCTCGGACTCCGATTACATAACGTACAAGACAAACCTGGACGTGGCCCGCGCCGATTATGTCGCGGCCCTGGCGAATGTGCAGATGGCCGAGGGAATACTAGCCCAATCCCGCGATGCCCTTTCAAAGACAAGGATCTACTCGCCGATGGACGGCACGGTCAGCTCCCGATCCTGCGAGGTCGGCGAGCGCGTGCAGGCCGCCACCTCATTCGCCGGCACCGAGATCATGCGTGTCGCCGATCTCGGCAACATGGAGGTGCAGATCAACGTCAATGAGAACGACATCCCCAACGTCAAGGTCGGGGACCACACGGTGATCAGCATCGACTCCTATCCGGACCGCAAGTTCAGCGGATTCGTCAAGGAGATCGCCAGCTCGGCCGAGAATTCGGGAGCGACCTCCGGTGGCACAGCGGCCCAGGCCAGCACGTCCTCGACCGACGAGGTCACCAATTTTCTGGTCAAGATCCGGGTCGCCGACCGCGACGTGCAGCTGCGGCCCGGCATGAGCGCCACGGCCGACATCGAAACCCAGACCGTCAAGGACGCGGTGGCCGTGCCGATCCAAAGCGTCACCGTGCGGGCCGAGGGAGGCCTGACAACCGAGGAAGTCCAGAAGAAACTCGACAAGGAGGCCGCCGACAAGACGGGCAATTCGCTCACCATCCAATCCGAGAAGGAGGACGCCAAGCGCAACCGCGAGCAGCTGCAGCGCGTCGTCTTCATCAAGGTCGGCGACAAGGTGCGGATGCAAAAAGTCGATTCCGGAATCGCGGACAACACCTGGATCGAGGTCAAAAGCGGCGTAAAGCCCGGGGATGAGATCGTCTCGGGCACTTATGCGGCGATCAGCCGCAAGCTGAAGGACGGAATGGCCGTCAAGATCGACAAGCCCAAGAAGGACGCCAGCCAGAACTGAGGGCCCGGCCTGGTCAAAACACCATGATCTCCCCTCCCGCACCGTCGGCCGCAACCCGAATCACGCGGCCAAAGGGCCCGCTCGTCATCGCGATCGAGGACGTGGTCAAGCTCTACCAGATGGGTGCCGAGACGATCCACGCCCTCCGCGGTGTATCGCTGCAGATCCATCGAAACGAGTACCTGGCGATCATGGGCCCTTCGGGCTCGGGCAAGTCGACCCTCATGAACATGCTCGGCTGCCTCGATACGCCCACCTCGGGGAGGTATGAGTTCACGGGTCGCAACGTCGCCGCAATGGTGGACGACGAACTGGCCGCGATCCGCAACCGGGAAATCGGCTTCGTCTTCCAGACTTTCAACCTGCTGCCGAGGGCCGATGCCCTTCGAAACGTCGAACTGCCCCTGGTCTACGCGGGAATGCCGGCCGCCGAACGCAGGGTGCGGGCGATCCGCGCGTTGACCGACGTAGGTCTTGGAAACCGCATCCACCACAAGCCCAATGAATTGTCGGGCGGCCAGCGCCAGAGGGTCGCGGTCGCGCGCGCCCTGGTCAACCACCCCTCGATCATCCTCGCCGATGAGCCGACGGGAAACCTCGATTCCCAGACAGGAGCCGAGATAATGGCCCTCTTCGACGAACTCTACGAGCGCGGCAACACGATCATCGTCGTCACCCACGAGGAGGACATTGCCCGGCACGCCAGGCGGATCGTCCGCCTGCACGACGGACTGATCGCAAGCGACGCAGCCGCCTGACCGGCACCGCCGTGACCCGCGTCGTCTACGAATTGAACGAATCGGTCCGGATCGCATTCGAGCAGATCCGCGCGCACAAGATGCGTTCGATCCTGACGGCGCTCGGCGTCATAATCGGGATCGTGGCGGTCACACTGATGGGCATGGCCATAGCCGGCATTAACACCAGTTTTGAAAGCAGCCTCGCGGTGCTCGGCGACGACATCCTCTACGTGCAGAAGTGGCCCTGGCAGCCGCCCGATGACTGGTGGGATTACGCCAACCGGCAGCCCATCCGGCCGGAACTCGCCCGCAACCTCAACCGGATCATCGAGTCGACGCCAAATTCGGAATTGATGATTGCCGTGCCGATGCTCGCCCGCTCGGCGACCGTCAAAGTCGGGGAAAACTCGGTCAACGGCATCTCGATGTTCGGGACGACCGGCGATTACGGAATGCTGCTCACCGACGACTTCCGGGAGGGGAGGCTCTTTACCGAGACCGAGTCCGACGCAGCCAGACCGGTCTGTGTCGTCGGCAGCGATGTGGCCGACGCCCTGTACCCGGGACGCTCGGCCATCGACCAGATGGTCGAGGTCAAGGGCCACAGGTTCCGGGTGATCGGCGTCCTCGCCCGCCAGGGCGATTTCCTCGGGATATTCAGCCTAGACGACCAGATGATCATTCCGCTCGGGGCGTTCGAAAAATACTTCGGCGGCCGCAACAGCGGAAACGCCGAGATTCAGGTGAAGATCAAGGACAAGACCCGGCTCGAGCAGGCGAAAGAGGAGCTGATCGGCGACATGCGGCGGGTGCGGGGCGAGAAGCCCGGCGAACGGGACAGTTTTTCGATAAATGAGCAGCAGGCCTTCAAGGAGCAGCTCGATCCGATCAAGAAAGGCATTGCTCTTGCCGGTCTTTTCGTCACGGGCCTGGCCCTGTTTGTGGGCGCCATCGGGATCATGAACATCACCTTCGTCAGCGTAAAGGAGCGGACGAAGGAGATCGGCACCCGCAAGGCCCTCGGTGCCCGCCGCCGGTCGATCCTGCTCCAGTTCCTGGTCGAGTCCGTCTCCGTGTCTCTGATCGGCGGACTCGCAGGGATTGGCTTAGCCAGCGCGCTGGCGTTCGCGATCAAGATCGCCATGCCGGCCCTTCCCGTGGAGTCCTCCCCGGCCCTCCTCGTGATCGGCCTCCTCGTCTCTGCCGGCACCGGCGTCGCCGCGGGATTCGCCCCGGCCTGGGGTGCCTCCCGGCTGGATCCGGTCGTCGCTCTCCGGTACGAATAATTCCGACCATGCTATTCAAGGATATCATCCGCATGGCGTTCGCCTCGCTCGGCGTGCACAAGCTGCGCACGTTCCTGACGATGGCCGGAATCACAATCGGAGTGTTCTCCGTGATCGGCGTCATGACCGCCGTCTCGGCGCTCCGTGGCTCGATCGAGACCGGACTTAGCATCCTCGGCTCAAACACCGTCCAGTTCGCCAAATGGCCGGTCATCTCGCTCGGGGGAGCGGACTGGGCGAAGATCAGCAAACGGCGCAACATCACGCTCGAGCAGGCGCAGCGGTTCATCAGCCTGATGGACGGATCGTCCGACGTCATCTGCCTCAAGGCGTACAATCACGGTGCGATAGCCTCCTTCGGCGGCCGGCAGACGACCCCCAACATGGACTTCGGAGGAACCAACGAGCATTTCCTCGAGGCCAACCAGTTCTCCATCGAGACCGGACGCAATTTTACGGGCGCGGACATCGACCTGGCGCAGCCCGTGGCCATCATTGGGCAGGATATCGTCAAGAAGCTCTTCCCCGCCGAGTCCCCCCTGGGGAAGGTGCTGAAGCTCGGCGGCCACGCCTATACGGTCATCGGGACTTTTGCGCCAAAGGGCACGGCCTTCGGCCAAAGCGAGGACGGCATCGCGATGGTCCCGATCACCCGGTTCATGGACGACAACGGCCGCGAGAAATACTCGATCAATATCGCCGTGATCGCGCCCTCTCCGGCCGAGTACAATGACACCATGGACAAGGGAGCGACCGCCATGCGAATCGTGCGGGGCCTGCGGCCGATGGACGAGAACGACTTTGAGATCTACTCGAACGATTCGCTTATCGCCATGTTCGCGAAGGTGGCCGACGCCCTGAGCGCCGCCGCATTGGTAATCAGCGCCATTGCCCTTGTCGCCGCCGGTGTCGGCATCATGAACATCATGCTCGTGAGCGTCACGGAACGGACAAAGGAAATCGGCGTCCGCAAGTCAATTGGCGCCAGGCGGTCGAACATCCTTTCGCAGTTTCTGCTCGAGTCGGTCACGATATCGCTCGTCGGCGGCCTGGCCGGCATTCTTCTGGGCGTTGTCGCCGGCGACGGGCTTGCCCTGGCCCTGAGCGCCGAAGTCGTCTTTCCGTGGAATTGGGCTGCGATCGGACTCTTCGTCTGCACCGCGATCGGCGTCGGATTCGGCTTCTACCCCGCCCTGCGGGCCTCGCGGCTGGACCCGATCGAGGCCCTCAGGTTCGAATGAAAGCAAAGACCTCAGGCCTCCAGTATTGAAATCCAGGTAACCGGGATTTCAATACTGGAGGCCTGAGGTCTTCCCCTTGCATCAGCCGGTTTTCAATACTTGAGGCCTGAGGTCGTTAATATCGATCGGCAGCCACCTCGCCTTAGCGACGTCGCTGCGCATGGCGCCCGCCAGGGCGACCGGGCTGCCGGCCTTTGAGCGGGGGATGCTCCACGGGGCGCGCGGGAACTCCGGATCGATAACCGTGAAGCTCTCGCCGGCGTCAAAGGCGAGGACCGTGTGGCCGTGGAGCCCCGCGGGTGTCCTGACATAGTAGAAGAGGAGCTTCGGGTCGGAGACGGCGGCGCCCAGCATGATGCGGCGGCGCAGAAGCGCGATGCTCTCGATCAGGCAGCCGTTCTTCAGGCGCCCGGCGGAGGGTGCGGCGCCGGCTCCCGGGCTTTCCGGCACCACTTTCCACGCGCCAAATCCCGGGTCGACGGCCTTGAGAAGCGGACCGAGGTCCGCCTTGTCCTGGGCGGTGCGGCCGACGTACTGCGAAAGGCTCTGCGTGCCGTCGGTGTCCGTGTAAAACCAGAGAATATGCTCGAACTCGAGGACGAGCGCGTAAACGTCCGCCGGATAGCGGCCGCCGCCCGCGCGGTTGTCCACCTCGATCACCTCGGACCATACGCCGGGCCCGAGCAGCGACTGGGCGCGCCGCGCCTCGCCGAGGCTGTCGCTTGCGCGAAGTCCGGCCGCGATGAGAAACAGGAGAACGCACCACCGGAGAGTTTTCACGCGGGATGAAACCCGCGATTCCCCCAAAAGAATTCAGAAATGCGACGAACGGCGGCCGATTAGCGACGGCCCGCGCGGTGCGCGAGCCGGTCAACCCGAAGATTTCATGAAAACGGCCAAAGATCGCCAAACCGCCGAGGAAGAAGGGTCAACGCCCGCGGTTCATCAGCCCGGCCAGCCCGTCGTGAAAACCGCGGCTCAGACGCAGTCTGGTCCCGTCCCGCAGGTGGACGGTGTAGTCGCCGGCGATCGAAGGGCTCAGCTTGTGAACGCGGTCGATGTTGACGATCGTGGAGCGGTGGATGCGGACGAAGCGCCGCGGGTCGAGCCGCCGGGACAGCCTGGCCATGGTCTCCCTCATGAGGTGCGCCCGCCCGGCGACGTGGAACTTCATGTAGTCGCCTTCCGCCTCGATCCAGTCGATCTCCTCCGGCTTGAGAAAGAACACCTCGCCGGACGATTTCACAAGGATCCTGTCGGAATACCCCTGCGGGACCCCGAGCTTGAGATATTCGATCAAGCGGCCCAGGTGCGCGTCGACGTGACCCGCCCGGCGGGCGCGCACGGCCGTCTTGCCCCGGCTGAGGGCCTCAGAGAATCGCCCGTCGTCATAGGGCTTGAGCAGATAGTCGACCGCGTTCACATCGAAGGCCCTCAGGGCGTATTCGTCGTAGGCGGTCACAAAGACAACGACCGGCAGCTCATTCCTTTCGAATCGCGCGAGGACTTCAAACGCGTCTCCGGCGGGCATCTGCACGTCGAGGAAGACCAGGTCGGGCCGCTCGCCCCGGAGCAGCTTCAGCGCCTCCTCGCCGCTCGCGCCCTCGCCCACGATGCTGATCTCGGAATCGCGATCGAGAAGCAGCCTGAGGCCCCTGCGGGCGCTCGGTTCGTCATCGACGATGACAGTTCGAATGACGGCGGAATCCGTTGGCGTCTTCATGTGCGACAGGGAAGGGCGATTTGCACGACGACACCGCCCCCCGGGGCGGTGGACAGAGCGAGGCTTGCGCATGATCCGTAAATCTTGGCCAGGCGTTCGCGCGTGTTGGACAGGCCGATGCCGTACCTGGCTCCTCCGTTGGCGGGAAGGCCGGGGCCGTCGTCGCGCACCTCCAGATGCAGCCGCCCTTCGGCCACGCGCCCGTTCACCTCGATGCGGCCCGGGCCAACCTTGGGCGCAATCCCGTGAAGTATGGCGTTCTCGACGATCGGTTGGAGCAGAAGATTCGGGATCCGGGCCGCCAGGGCTTCGGGCTCGACGTGGATCTCGACGGTGAGCCTGTCAGTGAACCTCGCCCGCTGTATCTCCAGGTATCGCTCGAGGTAGGCCATCTCCTCCCGCAGCGGAACCTCCTGGGACCTGTCGAGATCGAGCGAGAGCCTTAGCAGGGCTCCCAGGTGGGCGAGTAGGTCCACGGCCGCGTCCTTCTTGTCCTCGCGCACGAGCACCGCCACCGTGTTGAGGGTGTTGAACAGGAAATGGGGGCGGAGCTGCTCGCGCAGGGCCTTCAATTCGGTTTCCACGAGCCTTGCCTCGAGCTGGGCCGCCTTGAGCTCCTGGTCCTTGTATTTCTGGTAGATCTCCAGGCCGTGGCCAAAGGCGAGGACGCCCCAGTAATAGGCCATGTCGACCAGGTTGTGCCCGTAGAAGCCGAGGAACGCCTCCTTCCAGAACCCGCCGGTTTCCATCATGGGATGGAAGAACATCGAGTACAGCCAGAGGCGGCCCAGGTAGTAGACAGCCATGAGCAGGAAGCTCATGAACAGATGAAAGCCGATGCCGCCGGCCCAGTCGCCCGACCGGAGGGGAACCTTGGTCCGGAGCCAGAGGATCGCGGGGACCAGAACCGCCCAGATCAGGGCGCGCCCGAACTGCGAAATGGCCAGCTCGACAAATCCGACCCCCAGCCCGTTCGCCCGGCCATTGAAATACACCTCGATCGTAAGCACAAAGCCCAGAAAGGCCCAACCCGAGACGATCAAAGCAGTCCTGATCCAGCGTTTCCGCATGCGTTTGTGGGACACTCCTCAGAATGGGTTAAAAGGCGATGAGCCGCGCCGGACTAGCCCACTCTACACCCAGATCCGCCTTTTTGGATCACGTTTTGCGACGAAAAGCTGATTTTGGGCGACGGATGGCTTGAAAGACGCGCCCAACAGGCTAATTGCCGGCCGCCCGGAGGGCCGCGCCGACAATTCCCGCCCCGTTGTGAAGCGCCGCCGGGTACAGGCGGGCCCGCGTACGGATATAACGGAAAAATTTCGCGTGCTTCGAGCTCACGCCCCCGCCGATGATTATGATTTCCGGCCAGATCGCCGCCTCCAGAACCCCGATGTAGCGCCCCAGGCGCCGGCCCCATTCCTCCCAAGTCAGGTCCTTCTTTGTCCTTACCGACGCCGCGACGCATTTTTCGGCGTCCTTGCCCTTGAAACGAAGATGCCCGAACTCGCAGGGCACCACCGTTCCCCGGTAGGCAATCACCGATCCGACACCCGTCCCCAGGGTGAGAAGGAGCACTTTCCCCTCAAATCCGCGTCCCCGGCCAAACCGCATTTCGGCGAGGCCCGCCGCCTCCGCGTCGTTGATCAGGGCAACCGGCAGGCCCGCGGCCTTCTTGAAAAGCCTTTCGCCGTCGCATCCTACGAATTTCGGGTGGAGATTGGCGGCGGTCACAATCTTCGGCCCCTGGATGACTCCGGGAAAACCGATGCCCACCGGCCCGCTCCAGTGAAAATGCCGCACGATTTCCCCCACCGCCCGGGCCATGCCCAGCGGATTCAGAAGCTGCGGAGTGGCGATCCGGCAGCGCTCCGCAAGAAGGCGCCCGGTGGTTGTGTCAACCGGCGCACCTTTGACCGCCGAACCTCCTATATCGATGCCTAGGGCTTTCATGGGATTGCTGGACGGTATGGATCCCCCGCAAAAACTCACGAGTTTTCCGCGCGCAACACCTCAAGCGGAGGCTGTTCAAGCAGTCCCCGGTCGGCCAGGCGGCCGACGAGCAGCGTCAACCCGGACACCACCGCGATCGAAATGACGAGCGCAAGGGGCGGCGCGGCGGCGGGTATCTGGAAGACCAGGCGGGCGAGCAGGCCGGAGGCGACGAGCGAGAGCAGAACCCCGACCGAGGCCGCAAGCCCCCCGAGGATGGCGTATTCGACGAGCTGGATGCGCGCCACCTGGGAGCGCGTCGCGCCGAGCGTTCGCAGCAGCACCGTCTCGAGCCGGCGCTGATACCGTCCGTTGATCACGGCGCAGGCGAGGACCAAAAGGCCGGTCGCCACCGTGAAGAAGGCCATGAACTCGATCACGAAACTCACCTTGCCGAGGACCCCGTCCACGGTCGCAAGGACAAGCGCCATGTCGATCGCCGTCACGTTCGGGAAATCGCGGACGACGGCCCGCTGGAGCTCCGCCGAGGCGGCGCCCGTCGGCGCCCGCACGGCGGCGACGTGGAATTTCGGGGCGCTGTCCAGGACCCCTTCGGGAAACACAACGAAGAAGTTCGGCTCCAGACGCCGCCACTCCACGGTCCGCAGGCTCGCCACCCGCGAGCGAACCGTGACGCCCTGGATGTCCCAGTCGATCTCGTCACCCAGCTTCAGGCGCATTTCATCCGCCAGGCCCGTCTCCATGGAAATCGGAACGACTTGGGTTGAATGCGGCACCCTTCCCACGAATTGCCCGGCGGCGAGCCGCTCCGTGTCGTTCAACCTGTCGCGGTAAGTGGACCGGTATTCCCGGCGCAAACCCCAGCCGGGCCTCCGCTCGGAGCGGTCCCGGAGCAGGTCTTCCACCGCGATTCCGCGGATGGCGGCGATTCTCATGGTCACGATGGGAGCCCGCCGGAGGATTGGCGACCCGCTCGATGCCAGGAGCCGGCTCAAGGGCTCGATTTGGTCGTCCTGTATGTCGAAGAACAGCAGGTTCGGCCGGTCGCCACCGCCGGCGAATTCAATCTCGCGAAGGAGCGCCGTGCGGGTGAGGAAGAGCGTCAGGACAAGAAAGGTCCCCAGACCGAGGGATAGAAGCAGAAGCACCGTGCGGTTGTTCGGGCGGTGCAGGTTCGCAATCCCCTGGCGCATCACGTACGGCAAACGGCGGGGCGATCCGCGCCGGGCGGCCCAGGCGGTCGCCCTTGCAAGGCCCGCAAGGACGCCAAGGCTCACGGCGAGCATCGCCGCAAATCCAAGGCCCAGCCGAATGCTCCTCGTCTGCCACACCGCAAATCCGGCGATCGCCGCCACGATCGCCGCGATGACGATCACAAGCCAGGGATCGAATCCGCCGCGGCGGGGCAAGGCGAGGCTTGCGTCGGCCGAACGAAGCGCCTCGAGCGGCGGCACGTTTCGAACGGCGAGGAGCGGCAGCAGCGTGAAAAGCACGCAAAGCACAAGGCCGGCGCCCATGCCTCGCGCAACCGCCGACCACGCAATGGAGAAATCCACGGTGAACGGGAGCAGGCCCTTCAGCAGCGCGGGAAACAGCGCCTGCACGCCCGCACCGAGAATCCCGCCGAGCACCGCCCCGAGGATCCCGAGCGCAAAGCCCTGGACCAGGTAGACGGAAAACCCCTGCCGGGAGCTCGCGCCCAGGCACCTGAGGACGGCGACTGTGGAGCGTTTTCGGCTCACGTACACGTGGACAGCGCTGGCGACCCCGATCGAGCCGAGAAGAAGGGCGATGAACCCGACAAGGCTCAGAAACCCGTCCACGTTGGTTATCGCCCGGCCCAGTTCCCGCTCGCGCCCCGCCACGGTGTCGAAGGAGAGCCGCTCCTGCGCAAAGGCCTCCCGCATGTACTGGACAACCGCCTCCGGGTCGCGCCCCTCCGGCAGCCTCAGGGCCTCCCAATGGCTCAACAGGCTGCCCGGGTCGGCGAGACCCAGGCCCGGCATCGCCCCGAGGGGAATGAGAATCCGCGGCGCAAGCATGGCGACCGCGATCGACTCGCCGGGGATCTTCTTCAATGCCCCGATGACCCTGAAGTTCGCGTTTCCAAGCTTCACGAAGTCGCCCACCCGGACGCTGAATTCATTCATCAGGGTGTCCTCCAGGATGGCGACGTGCGCATCGCCGGCCGAAGCGTCCCTCCATTGCAGGACCGCATCCGCCGGTTCCGTCACGAATTCCCCGTAGAATGGAAACCCGCCCTTCCTGGCCCGCACCTGCACCAGGTGCGTGCCGCCCCCGGAGCCGGGAAAAAGCAGCATCGAGGTGAACGACTCGCCCTGGGCCTGCGCTCCGCCGAGCGAATCGAGGTACCGCTGCACCGCCGGGCCGAACGCAACGCGGGATGAAACAATCAAGTCGGCCCCCAGGAGGCCCTTCGACTGGGACCTAACGGCGGAGGCGAGGCTGACGCTGAAGGAACCGAGGGCGACCAGCGCCGCGATTCCAAACACGATGGAAAGGGAGAAAAGGACAAGCCGCCGGCGCGACGCGCGAGAGTCCCGCCAGGCCATCTTAAGTATGAAGCTCATTGCAGACAGCGCAATTGGAGGCTCTAGTCTCCACGAAATCCGTCTCATGCGCAAAGCGCAATTCGCCCTCGCAGCCGCCTTTCTCGCCGTCCTGTTCGGACAGGGCGCCCTGCGCGCCGGGGAGCCGCATGCGCTCGTTTTCTTCGGGGACAGCCTCACGGCGGGTTTCGGCCTGGACGACCCGGCGCAGGATGCCTACCCGGCCCTGATCCAGCGAAGGATCGATTCCGAGC
>Ga0302320_10010655_pt1 | contig 19569 bp, 11 predicted proteins | sample Bog_T0_3_FD_202130 | JGI IMG/M metagenome (GOLD analysis project Ga0302320, IMG submission 202130) | Peat permafrost microbial communities from Stordalen Mire near Abisko, Sweden - Bog_T0_3 | ecosystem: Environmental > Terrestrial > Soil > Wetlands > Peat | place: Sweden: Abisko, Stordalen Mire... | reverse complement strand
TTCGCCGATTGGATTGGCACACGTTGACTGTTCCCGTCGACTTGCCCGAGATAGTCGACGAGATCAGCTACGAGCGGGTGGTCATGAACGCCGGCGCGACCTGGGATTACTTTCCCGGGCATTTCGACCCCGAGTATGCAAAGCGCCAAGGTCATCCGACGATCTTCGTCAACACGATGCATCTCGCCGGGTTCGTCGACCGGATCGCGACTGACTGGGCAGGACCCTACAGCCGAGTCGTCCGCCGCAAGATCGCACTGGCCGGTTCGATTTATGCGGGCGACACGATGATCGGTCGGGGTAAGGTTATCGGTAAGCGATGCAACAGTTCTGGATCAAAGCCGCAGTATCTCGTCGACCTTGAGATCGGTGTTTCCAATCAGCGCGGCGAACTCTGCTGCCCGGCGGAGCTCACCATCGAGATACTCGAGGATTAGCCGCTCAAGGGTGGCATTTTCCCTTTGCACACCACCGTTTGTAGCTCGACGTACTCGTCGAGACCCTCCGTCCCGAACTCGCGCCCGATACCCGACTGCTTGAAGCCGCCGAAGGGAGCGCCGATGTCGAGGGTGTACATGTTGATGCCGTAGGTACCGGTGCGCACACTGGCGGCGATCTCCAACCCGTGGGCGATGTCAGCGGTCCACACCGAACCGGCCAGCCCGTAGTCACTCTCATTGGCGATCCGGATGGCGTCTTCTTCGTCCCGGTAGCGCAGCACGGTCAACACCGGGCCGAAAATCTCCTCGCGGGCGATGCGCATGTCATTGGAGGCGTCGGTGAACAGCGTTGGCCGCACGTACCAGCCGCGCTCGGCGGCAGGTTCCGCTCCGCCGAGGACCATCCGGGCGCCCTGGCTCTGCCCGGACCGGATGTATTCCTGGACCTGATGTTGGTGCCGTTGGGCGAATAGGGGTCCGATGTCGGTCGCCTCGTCGGTGGGATCTCCGACATGCAGGGCAGACATCATCTCGGCCAGCGCATCGACGACCTCGTCATGGCGGCGTTCGCTGACCAGGATGCGGGTCTGCGCAACGCAGGCCTGGCCGTTGTTCATCAGGGCGGCCGACTTCAGCCCGGCCACCGTCTTGCCGACGTCAGCGTCGTCGAGAATGATCGCCGCCGACTTGCCACCAAGTTCGAGGCTGACCCTTTTGAGTTGTTCACCACAGATGGTGGCGATGCGGCGCCCCACGGCGCTGGAACCGGTGAACGAGATCTTGTCTACCCCGGGGTGACGTACCAGCGCCTCGCCGACGTCCGTCCCGCCGGGCAGCACCGACACCACCCCCTCAGGCAGTCCGACCTGCTCGATCATTTCGGCCAACCACAAAGCGTCCAAGGGTGTTTCGGGCGCGGGCTTGATGATGACCGTGCAGCCCGCGATCAGGGCCGGGATCAACTTGGGCATGATCAGGAATTGCGGCACGTTCCACGGCACGATCGCGCCGACGACCCCGACGGGGGCTCTGTGCAGGTGTACTTCGCCGAGCGCGCCGCGGCGGCGTTCCGCCCAGGGGAAGTCGCGTGCGGCCGCGAGCGTGAGGTGAATCATCGCCGCCGCTGCCGCCGCCTGGCCCAGCCGGCTGAAGCTGCGCGGCGACCCCATCTCGTCCGTGATCAGGTCGGCCATCTCGTCGGTGTTGCCGGCATAGATCGCGGCGAGCTCTTCGATCTTGGCCATCCGTTCGGCATGGGCCATTCGCGGCCACGGGCCGTGGTCGAAGGCCCGCCGCGCGACAGCCACGGCGGCATCGACGTCTTCGGGGCCGGCGACCTGAACGTGGCCGATGGGTTCTTCGGAGTGTGGCGAAATGACGTCGAGTTGCTGCGGGTTGGCGGGTTTGCGCCAACTACCACCGATGAACAGTTCGTCGTATACACGGTGGCCGGAATTTTCGGTCATCGGGGCACCACCTCGAGGCAGGGTGAGAATCCAACCGTAACTTGACTCTTGACGCTAACACCCCGGCGGCGCATCTTTGAGTGCGGCAGCCCAGGTGATGTGGCGGTGCTGCACTCCGGGTTCGTTGCGTCCGAAGACCAGTTGTTTTCGGACGCCGGATTCGAGGTTGGCTTGCAGCGTCTCGACCAGTCGGTAGTCCTCGTCGCGCACTGTGGCATGGGCGTATTCGAAGACGGCTTGGGCGCCGGTGGCCACGGATTCGTCGGAGACGTCCTGTGGCGTCGAGTTCTGGTGCACGGTGGTAGATCTACCGGGTCGGTCGCCAGGGTAGACCCGGAACAGCTCGCCGTTGGCGATCGTCACCGACAGCACGATGTTGGGGAAGAGCGCATAGATCACGACCAGGTTGTGGAATGGGTTCCACTGGTCTTCGGGGACATGGTTCAGGTCGAGGATTGTGTTGAGCGGAAAGATCAACCGGTGATGCGGTCCGTAGGAGTCGAAGACGGTGCAATTACTTCGCGCGATGGTGGCAAAAGTCTGTCGGTGCACGGTGGCGAAGTGGTAGTTCTCGGCGAACGTATCGATAGCCAGTTTCCAGTTGATCGGGGAGTCGAGCACCTTCTCGCCCAGCGGCGACCACCGTCCGATGCCCCACGAGTCGAGTTCGTCGGCCAGCGGTCCCAGGTGCGCCGCCACATCCAGGGTGGAGTTGGGATCCATTGCCACCCAGAGGAACCCGGCGAACTCGGCAGCGGGAAGTTCGGTCAACCCGACGGACTTGACGGCGATCTCCGGGAAGCCCTCGCGGCCCGGCAGCCCAACCAACTTACCGGTGTTGTCGTACGTCCACGCGTGGTACGGGCAAGAGAACCGCGTGGCGCTGCCGCACCCCGTCACCACCTGCGACTGGCGGTGCAGGCAGACATTTTCGAACGCCTTGACTGATCCGTCGGATGTTCGGGTCAGCAGGATGGATCGCCCCATCACGGTCTTGGTGCAATACGCGCCGGGGCCGGAGAGTTCCGAAACATAGCCGACCAGTTGTGGACTGGCCATCAGCAAAGCTCTGTCGCGGTCGTGTCGCTCAACGGAGGAGTACTCCCGCGCGTCGACCGTATGCTGCTGCGGCGCGAGGTCGGTCGTGTTGTCGCGTGCCAGTTTCAAGGCCCGCCGAGTCAAGTCGATGAGTTGGTCATGGTCCATCGGAGCCCCCTTGCGGCCAGTGCTGATCGTTCCCAGTACAGACCTTGCGCTGCGTTATGTGCAACCCGTCATCGCTGAGCGTCCTTGACGCTAATGTTGCCATCTTTATAGTGATAGGAGGTCGAGCAATTCGCATCACTCGACAATGCGGAAGGTGCTGCTGATGAATATCGATGACCTGGTTCTGGTCAGCGTCGACGATCACGTGGTGGAGCCACCGAACCTGTTCGACGACCGTCTTCCCGCCAAGTTTGTCGAGTTTGCACCGCGATTCATCACCAACCCGGACGGTACCAACGCCTGGCTCTACAACGGCGAAGTCCTCAACAACGTCGCGCTCAATGCCGTCGCCGGCCGGCCGAAGGAGGAGTACGGGATCGAGCCCACCTCGTTCACCCAATTACGCCCGGGCACCTACGACCACGGCGAGCGTGTCAAGGACATGAGCGCCAACGGCGTGCTGGGCTCGCTGTGTTTCCCGTCGTTTCCGCAATTCTGTGGGCAGCTGTTCGCGCGCACCGAGGACAAGGACGTCGCATTGGCGATGGTGCGGGCCTACAACGACTGGCATATCGACGAGTGGTGCGGGAGTCACCCGGGCCGCTTCATTCCATGCGCCATACCCGCGGTGTGGGACCCGCAGGTAATGGCGGCTGAAATTCGTCGGGTCGCGAGAAAGGGTTGCCACGCGCTGACCTTCAGTGAGAATCCGTCCAAACTCGGCTGGCCGTCTGTGCACTCCGATCACTGGGATCCGGTGTGGCAGGCCTGCAGCGAGGAGTCGGTGGTGGTGTGCATGCACATCGGCTCGTCATCGCAACTGACCATCACCTCACCAGACGCGCCGATGGACGTGATGATCACTTTGCAGCCGATGAACATCGTGCAGGCGGCCGCCGATTTGGTGTGGTCGCCGGTGCTGCGCAAATTTCCCGATCTCAAATTCGCGCTGTCCGAAGGCGGGATCGGCTGGATCCCCTACTTCCTCGAGCGGATCGACTACAACTACGACCGCCACCATGCCTGGACCGGCCAGGACTTCGGCTCCAAATTGCCCAGCGAAGTGTTCAACGAACACATCCTGACTTGCTTCATTGACGACAAGTTCGGGATGGCCAGCCGTCGTGCGCTCGACGTCGACATGGTCACCTGGGAGTGCGACTACCCGCACTCAGATTCCAATTGGCCCGAATCGCCCGAGGTGTTTGCGCAGTCGATGATGGACGTCAGCGACGAGGACATCGACAAGATCACCCATCTCAATGCGATGAAGAGCTACAACTACGACCCGTTCAGCGTGCTCGGGGGTAAAGAGAAGTGCACGGTCGGGGCGCTGCGGGCGTCGGTCGAGGGTCACGACGTCGCCATCAAATCGCAACGCCGGGAGGGCGATCTTCGGATCAACGCGGCCGAAGCGGGTGGTGTGCTCGCCAAGATGGCGGCCCGCAGCTCGAATTAATTCCGGCCTTGCGCGCTCGTTTTGCGCGTCGAGTGTGCGCTCTGGGCTTTGCGTGTGCGTCAGTGGTGAGATTCTGGACGGATTCCCGCCCTCAGCGCACTTTCGAATCACGCGATGATGCGGCAATGTGATGCATATGTGACCCGTGTTACTCACGTGTCTATTGGTGTTTCTGTCGTACCCTGTGGCTTGTGTCAGTGTCGCGGCGAGACGTGCTCAAATTCGCGGCCGCGACGCCAGGGCTACTGGGTCTCGGTGTCGCGGCGGCGTCGTTGCGTGCTGCGCCGGCATCCGCGTCACTGGGCACCTTGTTGGATTACGCCGCCGGGGTTATCCCGGCCAGCCAGATCAGGGCCTCCGGTGCCGTCGGGGCGATCCGGTACGTCTCCGATCGGCGCCCCGGCGGCGCCTGGATGCTAGGCAAGCCGATCCAGGTGAGCGAGGCACGTGACCTCAGCGGCAGCGGCCTCCATATCGTCTCTTGCTACCAATATGGCAAGGGCAGCACCTCCGATTGGCTGGGCGGAGGCAGTGCCGGCCTGCAGCATGCCCAACGCGGAATGCAGTTGCACGCCGCCGCAGGCGGTCCAGCGAGCGCCCCGATTTACGCCTCGATCGATGACGATCCGTCGCTTGACCAGTACAAAAACCAGATAGTTCCGTATTTGCGGTCCTGGGAGTCGGTGATCGGACACCAGCGCACGGGTGTTTACGCGAATTCAAAGACGATCGATTGGGCGCTGCACGACGGCCTGGGCTCGTACTTCTGGCAGCACAATTGGGGCTCGCCGGCGGGATTCACCCATCCGGCCGCGAGTCTGCACCAGGTCGAGATCGATAAGCGCAGCGTTGGTGGGGTCGGCGTGGACATCAACGAAATACTCAAGCCCCAATTCGGGCAGTGGGCGTAGCGGCCTCGGACATTCCGGGGGGCCGCCGGGCCTCCAGTCGTTCTTGCCGAACACCGGCGCGCCGCGCTTCAGCAAACACTCGTTCGCTATTGGTCCGGCAGTGCCGTGGCGAGCGGGTGCGGGACGGGACCCCTGAGCCGCAGTCGAAGGGCGCCCGCGGGTCTGAATTTTTACATAACGATTCGATAACAATTGGGCCTTGATCTGCGCAGTTATAGCTACTCGACCGTAACCACCAACATGCAGGACGTTTGTCCCGGAGACCTGTAGCCGCGGTTCAACCGGGTGTTACCCACGACACGGGTTACCCGTGCGTAGAACTCACCAGTAACCGATGAGCACGCCAGAAGGCCGCCGATCCTTATGACACCCTTAATAGAGCCGATGCAGTCCGCCGCGCCGCTCGACCCAGTAGGGACTCGACCCAACAGGGCAGCCGACAACACACCGGTCAGCCGATTCCCGGCTGCGATTCGATGCGGAATCGAACAAGCCCCGCGCGGCAGTGCTGCCCAGACGAACTGAACTGATACGTAAAGACGCACACAGGGAGATACGAAACGTGACGATCCATGAGCATGACCGGGTGTCCGCCGACCGCGACGGGAATGGCCCGCACAGAACCCATGCTCTGGTTGACCGTCTGGCTTCCGGCGAGCCCTACGCTGTCGCGTTCGGCGGCCAGGGCAGCGCCTGGCTGGAGACCCTGGAAGAACTGGTCTCCTCGGCCGGGATCGAGGCCGAGTTGGCGACGCTGGTCGGCGAGGTGGAGCTGCTGCTCGAGCCGGTGGCGAAAGAGTTGGTCGTGGTTCGCCCGATCGGTTTCGAGCCGCTGCACTGGGTGCGTGCACTGGCCGCTGAGGATCCGGTTCCGTCGAACAAGCATCTGACGTCCGCCGCGGTCTCGGTTCCCGGTGTGCTGCTCACCCAGATGGCTGCGGTGCGTGCGCTGGCCCGGCAGGGCATGGATCTTGTCGCGACCCCGCCGGTGGCCGTCGCTGGACATTCGCAAGGCGTGCTCGGTGTCGAGTCGCTGAAGGCCGCTGGCGCCCGCGACGTCGAACTGCTGGCGCTCGCTCAGCTGATCGGCGCGGCCGGAACGCTGGTGGCGCGCCGGCGTGGAATCTCCGTTCTCGGCGACCGCCCCCCGATGGTTTCGGTCACCAACGCCGACCCCGAGCGCATTGGGCGCCTGCTCCAGGAATTCGCTCAGGATGTTCGCACGGTGCTGCCCCCGGTGCTGTCCATCCGCAACGGCAGGCGTTCGGTCGTCATCACCGGTACCCCCGAGCAGCTCTCGCGATTCGAACTCTATTGCCAGCAGATCTCGGAGAAGGAAGAGACCGAGCGCAAGAGCAAGCTCCGCGGCGGCGACGTCTTCGCGCCGGTCTTCGACCCGGTGCAGGTAGAGGTGGGTTTCCACACACCGCGGCTGGCCGACGGTATCGACATCGTCGGGGGCTGGGCCGAGAAGGTGGGCCTGGATGTCGAGTTGGCCCGAACGCTGACCAACGCCATCCTGGTGGACCGGGTCGACTGGGTGGAAGAGATCACCCGGGTTCACGACGCCGGTGCGCGCTGGATTCTTGACCTGGGTCCGGGCGACATCCTGACCCGGCTGACCGCGCCGGTGATCCGCGGACTCGGCGTCGGCATCGTGCCCGCAGCAACCCGTGGTGGGCAGCGCAACCTGTTTACCGTCGGGGCCGTCCCGGAGGTGGCCCGAGCCTGGTCGACCTACGCCCCAACCGTGATCACCCTCCCCGACGGCAGGGTCAAGCTCTCGACGAAGTTCACCCGGCTGACCGGGCGCTCGCCGATACTGCTGGCAGGTATGACTCCGACCACCGTTGACGCCAAGATCGTGGCCGCGGCGGCCAACGCGGGGCACTGGGCTGAGCTGGCGGGCGGCGGCCAGGTCACCGAAGAAATCTTCGCCGACCGCGTCGAAGAGCTGTCCGGACTTCTCGAACCGGGTCGCACCTATCAGTTCAACACCCTGTTCCTCGATCCTTACCTGTGGAAACTCCAGGTCGGCGGTAAGCGGCTGGTACAGAAGGCCCGCCAGTCCGGCGCGGCGATCGACGGTTTGGTGATCAGCGCCGGCATCCCGGATCTTGAGGATGCCGTCGAGCTGATCGACGAGCTCAACGACATCGGCATCAGCCACGTGGTGTTCAAGCCCGGCACGATCGAGCAGATTCGCTCGGTCATCCGCATTGCGACGGAGGCGCCCACCAAACCGGTGATCATGCACGTCGAGGGTGGGCGTGCCGGCGGCCACCATTCCTGGGAAGACCTCGACGACCTGTTGCTGGCGACCTATTCAGAGTTGCGATCGCGCCCCAACATCACGGTCTGCGTCGGCGGCGGCATCGGCACCCCCGAGCAGGCGGCCGAATACCTGTCCGGGCGCTGGTCTGAGTCATACGGGTTCCCGTCGATGCCGATCGACGGCATCTTGGTCGGGACCGCGGCAATGGCGACCCTCGAGGCCACCACCTCGCCGGCGGTCAAGCGGATGCTGGTCGAGACACAAGGCACCGACCAGTGGGTCGGTGCCGGAAAAGCCCAGGGCGGCATGGCTTCCGGCCGCAGCCAGCTCGGTGCGGACATTCACGAGATCGACAACAGCGCGTCGCGTTGCGGCCGGCTGCTGGACGAAGTCGCCGGCGATGCCGACGCGGTCGCCGAGCGCCGCGAGGAGATCATCGCGGCGATGGCCAACACCGCCAAGCCCTACTTCGGCGACTTCGGCGAGATGACCTACCTGCAGTGGCTGCGGCGGTATGTCGAGTTGACAATCGGCGAGGGCGATTCGACCGCCGACACCGCGGCACCGGGCAGCCCGTGGCTGGCCGACACCTGGCGTGACCGGTTCGAGCAGATGTTGCAGCGGGCCGAGGCGCGGTTGCATCCGCAAGACCACGGCCCGATCGAGACGATGTTTTTCGGGTCCAGCGACTCGGTGCTGCTGGAAGATCCAGACCAGGCCATCGCGACCCTGCTCGCGCGCTACCCCGACGCCGAAACCGTGCAGCTGCACCCCGCCGACGCGCCGTTCTTCATCACGCTGTGCAAGACGCTGGGCAAGCCGGTCAACTTCGTCCCGGTCATCGACAAGGATGTCCGGCGCTGGTGGCGCAGCGACTCGCTCTGGCAGGCGCACGACGCCCGTTACGGCGCAGACGAGGTGTGCATCATCCCCGGCACCGCGGCCGTGGCCGGCATCACCCGGCTGGACGAACCCGTGGGTGCCTTGCTGGACCGATTCGAGCAGGCCGCCATCGACCAGGTGCTGGCCACCCCAACGGAGCCAAAGGCCGTCACGTCGCGCCGGCTGGGCCGCGCCGACGTGACCGGACCGTTGGCCGTGGTGCTCGACGCACCGGATGTGCTGTGGGCGGGCCGCACCGCCATCAACCCGGTCTATCGAATCGCCGACTCGGCCGACTGGCTGGTGCACGATGGACACGACGGCCTTCGCGCCACGAATTCATCCACCGGAGCCCGGTTGCAGGTGGCTGGAGACGACCAGGTCGTTCTCAGCGTGCCGGTGTCCGGCACGTGGGTCGACATCCCGTTCACGTTGCCTGCCAACACTGTTGACGGCGGCACCCCGGTGGTCTCCATCGAAGACGCCGCCACCGCCATGCGCGCGGTGCTGGCGATCGCCGCCGGAGTGGACGGGCCGGATCTCCTGCCGCCGGTCACCGACGGGACAGCCACCGTGACGGTGGACTGGGATCCGGAGCGGGTGGCCGACCACACCGGGGTCACCGCGATCTTCGGCGAGCCGCTGGCGCCCAGCCTCACCACCGTGCCCGACGCACTGGTCGGCCCTTGCTGGCCCGCCGTTTTCGCGGCGATCGGTTCGGCGGTCACCGCCGCCGGTGTCCCGGTGGTGGAGGGGCTGCTGAGCCTGGTGCACCTGGACCATGCCGCCCGGGTGGTCGGCAAATTGCCGGAGGTCCCGGCCCGACTGACAGTCACCGCAACGGCTTCGCAGGCCACCGACACGGACCTGGGCCGCGTCGTACGGGTCGCCGTGACCTTGAAAGACTCGGCCGATGCAGACGGCGCGGTGATCGTCACCCTCGATGAGCGTTTCGCGATCCTTGGGCGCACCGGTGCCGCTGAACTCACCGACCCGGCCCGGGCCGGTGGCGCGGTATCCGAGAACGCGACCGAGACTCCGCGCCGCCGGCGCCGCGACGTCACTGTGACCGCACCGGTCGACATGCGCCCCTTCGCGATGGTGTCTGGTGATCACAACCCCATCCACACCGACCGGGCCGCCGCGCTGCTCGCTGGCCTGGATTCGCCCATCGTGCACGGCATGTGGTTGTCGGCCGCCGCGCAGCACGCGGTGACAGCCACCGACGGTCAAGCCCGTCCACCCGCTCGGTTGGTGGGCTGGACCGCACGATTCCTGGGCATGGTGCGTCCGGGCGACGAGGTCGAATTCCGGGTCGATCGCGTCGGAATCGACCAGGGTGCAGAGGTTTTGGAAGTGGCCGCGCGGATCGGATCGGATCTGGTGATGTCGGCGACCGCGCGCCTGGCCGCACCCAAGACGGTCTACGCGTTCCCCGGCCAGGGCATCCAGCACAAGGGCATGGGCATGGAGGTCCGGGCCCGCTCCAAGGCGGCCCGCAAGGCGTGGGACAAAGCTGACAAGTTCACCCGCGAGAAGCTGGGCTTCTCGGTGCTGCACGTGGTGCGGGACAACCCGACCAGCATCATCGCCAGCGGCGTGCATTACCACCACCCCGACGGCGTGCTGTTCCTGACTCAGTTCACCCAGGTCGCGATGGCGACGGTGGCGGCCGCGCAGGTCGCCGAGATGCGTGAGCAGGGTGCCTTCGTCGAGGGCGCCATCGCGTGCGGCCACTCGGTTGGTGAGTACACCGCGCTGGCCTGCGTCACCAATATCTACGAGCTGGAAGCCTTGCTGGAGATGGTGTTTCACCGCGGCTCGAAGATGCACGACATCGTGCCGCGCGACGAGCTGGGTCGCTCCAACTACCGGTTGGCTGCGATCCGCCCGTCGCAGATCGACCTTCCTGACGACGAGGTCCCGAGTTTTGTCGCCGAGATTGCGGGGAATACTGGTGAGTTTCTTGAGATCGTGAACTTCAACCTGCGCGGCTCGCAGTACGCGATCGCCGGCACGGTGCGCGGTCTGGAAGCGCTGGAAGAGGAGGTTGAGCGGCGCCGCGAAATCAGTGGGGGCAAGCGCTCATTCATCCTGGTGCCGGGTATCGACGTGCCGTTCCACTCGCGGGTGTTGCGGGTTGGTGTCGCCGATTTCCGCCGCTCGCTGGAGCGGGTCATGCCGCGTGACAAAGATCCCAACGTGATCGTCGGACGCTACATCCCCAACCTGGTGCCGCGCCCGTTCACGCTGGACCGTGACTTCATCCAGGAGATCCGCGATCTGGTGCCCGCCGAGCCGCTCGACGAGATCCTCGCCGACTACGACACGTGGCGTACCGAGAGGCCGCGCGAGCTGGCGCGCATAGTCTTGATCGAGCTGTTGGCTTGGCAGTTCGCCAGCCCGGTGCGTTGGATCGAGACCCAGGATCTGCTGTTCATCGAGGAGGCCGCCGGTGGTCTCGGCTTGGAGCGGTTCGTCGAGATCGGGGTGAAGTCCGCGCCGACCGTCGCCGGACTCGCCACCAACACCCTCAAGCTGCCCGAATATGCCCATAGCACTGTGGAAGTGCTCAATGCCGAGCGCGACGCCGCAGTGCTGTTCGCCAACGACACCGACCCCGAGCCGGAGATCGAAGACGAGTCCGAGGATTCCGCCGCGTCCGCGGCGGAGGGTGCCGTCAGCGCCCACGCCGCACCGGCGCCCGCGCCCACTACTGCGCCGTCGGGTGCGGCTCGCCCCGACGACATCGTGTTCGAAGCCGCCGACGCGACCTTGGCGCTGATCGCGCTCTCGGCCAAGATGCGTATCGATCAGATCGAGAAGCTGGACTCCATCGAGTCCATCACCGACGGCGCCTCGTCGCGACGCAACCAGCTGCTGGTGGACCTGGGCTCCGAGCTGAACCTGGGTGCCATCGATGGCGCCGCCGAGGCCGACCTGGCCGGGCTGCGGTCGCAGGTGAACAAGCTGGCGCGCACCTATAAGCCTTACGGCCCAGTCCTTTCCGACGCGATCAATGATCAGCTGAAGACGATCCTCGGTCCGTCGGGCAAGCGACCCGGTGCCATCGCCGAGCGGGTCAAGAAGGCCTGGGAGCTAGGCGATGGTTGGGCCAAGCACGTCACGGTGGAAGTCGCGCTGGGCACCCGCGAGGGCACCAGCGTTCGTGGCGGGGCGATGGGCCACCTGCACGAGGGTGCGCTGGCCGACGCCGGCTCCGTTGACAAGGTCATCGACGCCGCGGTCGCCGCGGTCGCGTCGCGTCACGGAATCGCGGTGGCCCTGCCGTCCACGGGCGGTGGCGGCGGCGCGACCGTCGACGCGGCCGCGCTGAGCGAATTCACTGACCAGATCACCGGTCGCGACGGGGTGCTGGCCTCGGCCGCCCGTCTGGTGCTGGGTCAGCTGGGCCTGGACGACCCGATCAGCGCGTCGCCCGCGACCTCCGATGCCGAGCTCATCGACCTGGTCACCGCCGAGTTGGGTGCTGACTGGCCGCGTTTGGTGGCGCCGGTGTTCGACGCCAAGAAGGCCGTCGTCTTCGACGACCGCTGGGCCAGCGCCCGTGAAGATTTGGTCAAGCTGTGGCTGACCGACGAGGGCGACATCGACGCCGACTGGGTGCGACTGTCCGAACGGTTCGAGGGTGCCGGCCACGTCGTGGCGACTCAGGCCACCTGGTGGCAGGGCAAGTCGCTGGCCGCCGGCCGTCAGATCCACGGGTCGCTGTACGGGCGGATCGCCGCCGGTGCCGAGAACCCCGACTCAGGTCCGCACTGCAACGAAATCGCGGTGGTGACGGGCGCTTCGAAGGGCTCGATCGCGGCGTCGGTGGCGGCACGGCTGCTCGACGGCGGTGCAACCGTCATCGCCACCACGTCCAAGCTGGACGACGAGCGGCTGGCGTTCTACCGCACGCTGTACCGCGACCATGCTCGTTACGGCGCGTCGCTGTGGGTGATCCCGGCCAATATGGCGTCTTACTCCGACATCGACGCACTCGTCGAGTGGATCGGTGACGAGCAGAGCGAAAGCCTTGGGCCACAGTCCATTCACATCAAGGACGCGCAGACGCCGACGCTGCTGTTCCCCTTCGCGGCACCGCGCGTGGCCGGCGACTTGTCGGAGGCCGGTGCGCGCTCCGAGATCGAGATGAAGGTTCTGCTGTGGGCCGTGCAGCGGTTGATCGGCGGGCTGTCCAAGATCGGCGCCGAGCGCGACATCGCTTCCCGGCTGCATGTGGTGCTGCCCGGTTCACCCAACCGCGGAATGTTCGGTGGTGACGGCGCTTACGGCGAAGCGAAGTCTGCGCTGGACGCCTTGGTAAGCCGTTGGCACGCCGAGACTTCGTGGGCCGCCCGGGTCAGCCTGGCGCACGCGCTGATCGGCTGGACCCGCGGCACCGGGTTGATGGGCCACAACGACGCCATCGTCAGCGCGGTCGAGGAGGCGGGTGTCACCACGTACTCCACCGACCAGATGGCGGCAATGCTGCTGAGCCTGTGCGATGTGGAGTCCAAGGTGGCCGCGGCGAGTAAGCCCATCGAGGCCGACCTGACCGGTGGGCTGGGTGACGCCAACCTCGACATGGCCGCACTCGCCGCCAAAGCGCGCGAGGAGATGTCAGCGGAGGCGGGTGCAGATGACGACACCGCGGCCGAGGGCACCATCGCCGCGCTGCCGTCCCCGCCGCGCGGGTTCACCCCGGCGCCGCCTCCGCACTGGGATGACCTCGACGTCGACCCGGCCGATCTGGTGGTCATCGTCGGTGGCGCCGAGCTGGGCCCGTACGGTTCCTCGCGCACCCGCTTCGAGATGGAGGTCGACAACGAACTGTCGGCGGCCGGAGTCCTCGAACTGGCCTGGACCACCGGACTGATCCGTTGGGAAGACGACCCTCAACCGGGCTGGTACGACAGCGAATCCGGCGACCTGGTGGATGAGGCGGAATTGGTCGAGCGTTACCACGACGTCGTGGTCGAGCGCGTGGGCATTCGTGAGTTCGTGGACGACGGCGCGATCGACCCTGACCACTCGTCGCCGTTGCTGGTGTCAGTTTTCCTGGACAAGGATTTCGCTTTCGTGGTGTCGTCGGAGTCCGACGCTCGCGCCTTCGTTGAGTTCGACCCGGAGCACACGATCATCCGTCCGGTGCCGGACTCCAGCGACTGGCAGGTCATCCGCAAGGCCGGCACCGAGATCCGGGTGCCGCGAAAGACCAAGCTGTCACGCGTCGTCGGTGCTCAGATCCCGACCGGGTTCGACCCGATGGTGTGGGGCGTCAGCGCCGACATGGTCAGTTCCATTGACCGGCTGGCGGTGTGGAATATCGTCGCGACTGTCGACGCCTTCCTGACCGCCGGCTTCAGCCCGGCCGAAGTGATGCGCTATGTGCACCCGAGCATGGTGGCCAACACGATGGGGACCGGGATGGGTGGTGGTAGATCGATGCAGACGATGTACCACGGCAACCTGCTGGGCCGTAGCAAGCCGAACGACATCTTCCAAGAGGTCTTGCCGAACATCGTTGCCGCGCATGTGGTTCAGTCCTACATCGGCAGCTACGGTGCGATGGTCCACCCGGTCGCCGCGTGCGCGACGGCCGCGGTGTCGGTCGAGGAGGGCATCGACAAGATCAAGCTTGGCAAGGCCGAGCTGGTGGTGGCCGGTGGCATCGACGACCTGACGCTGGAAGGCATCATCGGCTTCGGTGACATGGCGGCCACCGCCGACACTCAGATGATGCGCGGCCGCGGTATCCACGACTCGAAGTTCTCCCGGGCCAACGACCGTCGCCGGCTGGGCTTCGTCGAAGCCCAGGGCGGCGGCACCATCTTGCTGGCGCGCGGCGACCTGGCGCTGAAGATGGGCCTGCCGGTGCTCGCGGTGGTGGCCTTCGCGCAGTCATACGCCGACGGTGTGCACACCTCGATCCCGGCCCCGGGTCTCGGTGCGCTGGGCGCCGGCCGCGGCGGCAAGAACTCCCCGCTGGCGAAAGCACTGGCCGCGCTGAGTCTTACCGCGGACGATGTCGCCGTGATTTCCAAGCACGACACCTCAACGCTGGCCAACGACACGAACGAGACCGAGATGCACGAGCGGCTGGCCGACTCACTGGGTCGCTCGGAGGGCGCTCCGCTGCTCATCGTGTCGCAGAAGAGCATGACCGGCCACGCCAAGGGCGGCGCGGCGGTTTTCCAGATGATGGGCTTGTGCCAGATGCTGCGCGATGGGGTGATCCCACCCAACCGCAGCCTGGACTGCGTGGACGACGAACTTGCCAGCTCGGCACACTTCGTGTGGGTGCGCGACACGCTGCGGCTCGGTGACAAGCTCCCGCTGAAGGCCGGGATCCTGACCAGTCTTGGATTCGGCCACGTGTCCGGCCTGGTCGCGTTGGTGCACCCACAGGCGTTCATCGCTTCGCTGGAGCCGGGCGAGCGCGCGGACTACCAGCGCCGTGCGGACGCACGCCTGCTGGCCGGTCAGCGCCGACTTGCTTCGGCCATCGCCGGCGGTGCGCCGATGTATGAGCGGCCGCCAGACCGTCGTTTCGATCACAATTCCCCGGAGAAGCGCCAGGAGGCGGCGATGCTGCTGAACCCGGACGCCCGGCTGGGTGGTGACGGGGCCTTCTAGGCCTCTGCAAGATGACGCGGCCTATCCGTTAACGTAGCCAGCCATGGGCATCGTCGGAATCGGGATCGATCTCGTCTCGATCAGTGATTTCGCAGAACAGGTCGATCAACCGGGAACGGTGTTTTCCGAGACCTTCACCCCCGGCGAGCGGCGCGACGCCTCCGACAAGAGTTCGTCGGCCGCCCGTCACCTGGCCGCGCGCTGGGCCGCCAAGGAGGCGGTGATCAAGGCCTGGTCGGGATCGCGGTTCGCGCAGCGGCCGGTGCTGCCGGAGGCCATCCATCGCGATATCGAGGTGGTCACCGACATGTGGGGACGACCGCGGGTACGGCTGACCGGGGCAGTGGCCAAGCATCTGGCCGACGTGACGATCCACGTGTCGCTGACGCACGAAGGGGATACCGCGGCCGCGGTGGCCATCCTCGAATCCAACTAACTCCGGCGAGCAGACACAAAAGCGCCGCGACACGCCGACGACGAGGGGCTTTTGCGTCTGCTCGCGGCAAAGCAAGGGGTGTACATGACCGATCTGGCTGAGCGGGTCCGCGACGTGCTGCCCTCGGTGCGACGCGACCTCGAGGACCTGGTGCGGATCGAATCGGTGTGGGCCGATCCCGGTCGACGCGACGAGGTGCACCGCAGCGCGCAAGCGGTGGCGGATCTGCTGTCGCAGGCGGGTTTCGGCGATGTGCGAATCGTCAGCGAGGGCGGCGCGCCGGCCGTTATCGCGTCGCACCCGGCGCCCCCGGGCGCGCCCACCGTGCTCCTGTATGCCCACCACGACGTGCAGCCCGAAGGTGACCGCAGCCAGTGGGTCTCGCCGCCGTTCGAGCCGACCGAACGTGACGGGCGACTCTACGGCCGCGGCAGCGCCGATGACAAAGCCGGTATCGCAACGCATTTGGCGGCCTTCAGGGCGCACGAAGGGAAGCCGCCGGTGGGTGTGACGGTGTTCGTCGAGGGCGAAGAAGAATCCGGGTCGCCGTCACTGGGCCGGTTGCTCGCCGCCCACCGCGACGCGCTGGCCGCCGATGTGATCGTCATCGCCGACTCTGACAACTGGAGCACCGAGATCCCGGCGTTGACGGTGTCGCTGCGCGGTCTGGTCGACTGCGTGGTCGAGGTCGCCACGCTGGACCACGGCCTGCACTCCGGCCTGTGGGGCGGCGTGGTTCCCGACGCGTTGAGCGTGTTGGTGCGGTTGCTGGCAAGTCTGCATGACGACGACGGCAACGTGGCCGTGGCCGGCCTGCACGAAACCGATGTCGCGGGACTGAACTACCCCGAGTATCCGGCCGGGCGGGCACGCGCCGACTCCGGCTTGCTGGACGGGGTGTCCGAAATCGGCTCGGGTTCGGTGCCCGAGCGGATGTGGGCCAAACCGGCGATCACGGTGATCGGCATCGACACCACATCCGTCGCGGCGGCGTCGAACACGCTCATCGCGCGGGCCCGCGCCAAGATCAGCATGCGGGTGGCGCCTGGTGGCGACGCCGAGGCGCACTTGGACGCGTTGACCACCCACCTGCAGCAGCACGCCGCGTGGGGCGCCCACGTCAGCGTCACCGGCGGCGAAAAAGGCGAGCCCTACACGATCGATGCGAGCGGCGGGGTCTATGACGCCGCGCGGGTGGCGTTTCGGCAGGCCTGGGGTACGGACCCGATCGACATGGGCATGGGCGGCTCGATCCCGTTCATCGCCGAGTTTGCGGCCGCGTTCCCGCGGGCGAAGATTCTCGTCACCGGGGTCGAAGACCCCGCAACGCAGGCGCACAGCATCAACGAGAGCCTGCATCTGGGTGTGCTGCAACGCGCGGCGGTCGCCGAAGCACTGCTGCTGGCCCACCTGGCTTGACGCACACTAGACCGGTCTGTCGCTGGCGCGTGCCAGACTTGCCCACAAGGTGATGAAGGCAACGAGCCAGCGGCATGGAGGCGTTCATGGTGGAGGACGTTCGACTGGGTGCGGTATCGGTCGACTGCCCAGACCCCGCTGCGTTGGGCGAATTCTATAAAAGCGTACTGAGCCTGGAGGTGATGTTCTCCACCGAGGATTTTCTGGCCCTACAAGGGACGGGCGTGCTGCTCACCTTTCAACGTGTCGCTGACCACCAACGTCCTACTTGGCCGGACGGCACGGTGTCCAAACAGCTGCACCTGGAGCTAGCGGTCTCGGACCTCGACGGTCAGGAGACTCGAATCCTTGCCCTGGGCGCCACGAAGGCCGAACTGCAGCCCAATCCGGATCACTGGCGGGTCCTGATCGATCCGGCGGGTCATCCTTTCTGCATTACCAACCTCATACCGACGTAATCCGACCCCGAGCGCCGTAAGCATCCAACTCATTCGGCGACAAGTTCCGGGCAGTAGGCCTGGGCGCTGGCGCTGACGAAATAGGCAGCTCCGTCGGGGCCCAAGTTGCCGTTGCCCTGAAAGAGGGTCGATACAACTGTCTTGTAGGGCGTGCCCTTCTTCAGCTCGCTGCAAAGTTCGTGCGCCTCGTTGATGAGGCCCGGTCCGTCGTTGACCTCTAGTCCCATTCCGTCGCGGATTTTTTGGAGGAACTCTGCGTCGTTCGGATCTGCGTGCGCGGTCGCCGCGAGGGTCGTGGTGACCGCCAGGACCGCTGCAATGGATAGAAGGACCTTCATTAGATACGCACCTAGCTCGAAATCCAGTGGATGCTGGCAACCATCTTTCCATGCAGTACCGCCTCGACCACAGCGGTGGACGCTCGCGAAGTGTCTAGACCGACAAGTCGCGGCGCAGCTTGGCAACGTGGCCGGTGGCCTTGACGTTGTACTGGGCGATGGGCGGGCGGTATCCCACCCCGCTAACGACTAATGACCACTACCTGCGGGCCATCGGGAGTTGTACAGTTCGATTCGTGCCGCTGCGTCATGCGGTGAAGATGATGTTCAGGGCTGATGGGCGTGTTTTCCATCGGCCGCTGGCGATTAGCGTGGCCGGGCTCATATTTGCCGGCGTCGGGCTGGCCGTCACCGCGTTGATCCTCGCCGTCGCGCACCGCGATACAGGTCAAGCACTGGCCTACATCCCGGTCGCGGTCGGTTTGACCGCCGTAGCAGTGATGATGCTGCGCGGCACACGCTGGGCGATCCAAGTCGTCATCGTCGGGCTCGCCGGGCAACTCGCCGCGATTGCGGGAATCATGTGGGAACTCAGCCACGGTATCGACGCCCGCAAAGCCAGCCAGCTCCGCCAGCTCGGCTTCGATCCAACGGCGGGCGTGGTCATCAACTTGATCTACTCCAGCATCGGGTTCGCGCTGTTCTGCTGGTTCGCAACGCGCTGGCTCGCGGCGCGGCGCAGGGCACCGGACACAGGGCACAACGGCAAGGCGAAGCGAGGAAAGATGATCCGACATGGGTGAGGCGAAGGGCCCGTTCGGCGGATCGTCCCACTCCTCGGCGAGCGTCGAGGATGTGTGGGCGGTGTGGACTAACCCCGCCGAGTGGCCAGGCGATGTCATGGTCATGGCCAAGATCGACGGCCCATTCGCAGTGGGGGCGAAGATCACCATGCAGGTAAGGCGCCATCCGCCACTGAGATTGACCGTCACCCGAATAGAAGCGCCGATGTTGTGGACGGGAGTGGCGAGAGTGCCCGGATTGACCGAGACCGTCGATCATCTCATCGAGCCCACTGACTCCGGCACGTTGATTACACAGCGCACCGTCTTTACCGGCCCGTTGGCTTCGATCGCGGCACGCGCACTAGGGGGAATGGTGCGGAAGACTTTTGAGGCGACGACGGCGCACTTTGGGCGGCTGGCCGAGAGACGCGCGTCCCCCTAAAGCGTTAATCCGCAGCACGCTCGTGGCCGGCTGCACGAACCCGCCGTTGCACCTTCGGGTTCAGTCACGCGTTCCGCGCGAAACCCTGATGTCATGCTCTACGCACCCAGAATTTTCTTCTGGATGAATGTTGTCGTATGTGCAGCCTTGACGTTGTACCGGGTCATTGCATCATCGGCGACGTTGGAGATCGACCTTCTTCGGGTGCTGACCCTTCGAAAGCTCAGACACCGTGATTGGTTACAAGTGGCGGGCTGCTTCTTGGACCAGCTGTACGCGCGAGCTCAGGTCGAGTTTGGTGTAGACGTGGGTGAGGTGGGTTTGCACGGTGCGCGGTGAGACGAAAAGCCGGGCGGCGATGTCCTTATTGCTGAGCCCGTTGCCGACCAGTCGGACGACGTCGCGCTCGGTCGGGGTGAGCGATGCCCAGCCGCTGGTGGGTCGTTTGCGTCGGCCCCGGCCGCGCTGGG
>Ga0302320_10010654_pt1 | contig 19569 bp, 18 predicted proteins | sample Bog_T0_3_FD_202130 | JGI IMG/M metagenome (GOLD analysis project Ga0302320, IMG submission 202130) | Peat permafrost microbial communities from Stordalen Mire near Abisko, Sweden - Bog_T0_3 | ecosystem: Environmental > Terrestrial > Soil > Wetlands > Peat | place: Sweden: Abisko, Stordalen Mire... | reverse complement strand
CGAACCGCTCGATCTCCATTTCGCGGTCGCAGACGATGCGCAGCGCCACCGATTGCACGCGCCCCGCCGAACGGGCGCCGGGGAGCTTGCGCCACAGCACAGGCGAAAGGTTGAAGCCGACGAGGTAATCCAGGGCGCGCCGCGCCCGGTAGGCGTCGACCAGCGCCTCGTCGATCTGGCGCGGATGGCGCATCGCGTTCTGCACCGCCTCCTTGGTGACGGCGTTGAACACCACGCGATCGACGCGTTGATCCTTCAGCGATTTCTTCGCTTTCAGGATCTCGTAGACGTGCCAGGAGATCGCCTCTCCCTCGCGATCCGGATCGGTGGCGAGGATCAGCGAATCGCATTCCTTGACCGCGGCGCTGATCTCGCTCATGCGCTTCGCGGCCTTGGCGTCGACTTCCCATTTCATGGCGAAATCGTTGTCCGGATCGACCGATCCGTCCTTGGCGGTCAAATCCCGGACATGGCCGAACGACGCATAAACATCGTAGTCCTTGCCGAGATATTTATTGATGGTCTTGGCCTTGGCAGGCGACTCGACGATGACAACCTTCATGAAATACGATCCCTGAGCGGCGACGGGATATGGCCGCTTCGCTGCGAAATCACAAGGGGGCAGGTCAACGGGACGTTCCGAAGCAGGGCGGGCGGGCGGCTAGCCTGCACGGCAACGGACCAAGAAGCAGTTGTTTTGCCTCAGCAATAGCTCATTCTCGACCTTGACCTTTCCGGCGGCTCGCGGCCGCGGCGAACTTGAGTGGATGAGCAATATCGTCGCGCCGGCCGTTGTTGCGATGGCGAAAGGAGGCCAAATGAACCCCGTGTCCGACCGTTCTCCCCTCCAGCGTTTTGTCGACGCCCAGGCCGGCGTCTACGAAAACGTCGTCGCCGAACTGCGCGCCGGGCAAAAGCGCACACACTGGATGTGGTTCGTGTTTCCGCAAATCGCCGGGCTCGGGCTGAGCCCGAACTCGGTATTTTACGCGCTGGCCTCGCTCGACGAAGCCAGGGCCTACGCCGATCATGCCGTGCTGGGCGCGCGTCTGCGGGAATGCGCCGGCCTCGCGCTCGCGGTCGAGGGCCGGACGGCGCGGCGGATTTTTGGCGAAATCGACGCGCGAAAATTCCAGTCGTCGATGACGCTGTTTTCCGTCGCGGAGGCGGACGAGGCGGTGTTCGCGCAGTGCCTGGAGAAATTTTTCGGCGGTGGACGGGATGCAGCGACGTTGGCGAGGATTTAGCGCCCGGGGCTCGTCGGCTCAGACCGCCCTGGCCAAGTCCGTCGCGGAAAAATCATCGCCCTTGAAAAGCAATGACGCCTTCAGGGTTTTCGCCTGGGCGTAGGCGAAACAGTCGCCGAGGTTGAGTTGCGCTGGGTGGCCGCCGCCTTTGCCATAGCGCGCGAACGCTTCGAGCGCTGCATGCGCAGCTTCCGGTGCGACAGCGATGACTTCGACGCCCGAGACCGAGAGAAACTCGGCGACCTCGGCCTCGGCCTCCGGGATGGAGCATCGCCGTAGCCGCCGCAGCGCCAGCGCCGCTTCGTATACCGCTATAGGCGATGTCGTCGCCGCATTCGCGCTTTGCAGCACGCCGATCAGCGCGTCGGAGTCCGGCTCGTCGGCAATGATGGCGACGATCGCCGACGCGTCGACGACGATCATGGATCGCCGCTCAGATCGTCGTAAAACGCTTTGTCTGCTTTCAGGCCCGTCGGCGGCCGCGCTGCGAAACGGGCTTGCAGCGGCTTGAGGCGCTCGGCGAGGCTCATGCCGGCTTCCAGGCGGTCGAGTTCATGCTCGAGCGCCGCTAGCACGGCGTCCGTCTTCGTGCTTTGCCGAAGAAAAGCCACTCGCGTTGCCAGTTCGCTGACGCGACGATTGCGAATTTGCAGAATGGGGGACACGATGGCCATTTCGTACTGATAGCATGAGCTGGATTTCATTACAAACTGTGGGGCCTTCAGCGTTTCTCCGCGCTCCCGAGCCCCAACGGTAAAGGCCTTCAATATCCTGGTCGTCTAATCCCGGCATTGTCGGCAGATGTCACGGGCGCCCTTAAAATCAACAAACTCGGCGACCTCGGCCTCCGGGAGAGAAAATGTGTCATACACTGCAGCGCCGCTTCGTCAGCGAAGAACGGCCCGCCAACCGGCAGGCCGCATTTACCCGTTGAGTGGCGGCGTCTCTCGCGTCGCCAGCCCGGGCGGGTTTTGACGGAAATCGGCGCCGCCGGTTCGAGGGCCGATCTCAGCAATTGGTGCAGCTGTGGATTTCGCTGCTGCCGTCGCCGTTCGTTCTGGTGACGGACTTGGTCGCGCAGCCGTTCGAGCCCTGGGGATCGGGAGCGTCGGCGGCGCAACGCTCGACCACGGGGGGATGATCGTCGTTGCCGAACAGGCAGGCGCCGAGCGGTCCGAGATGGGCGCCGACCGCGCAATCGACGTGTTGAACATAGGGCGCCGCAAGGCGTTAAGTCGGGAGCTTCATCGCTTGGGCGCCGGACAGCGAGGCCAACATTGCGCCTGCGCCGGCGACGGCGGCGGTCGAGCCGCCGATCAACTGGTTCAAAGTCATGATCTTAACCTACCGTTTGGATCTCAACGATGGCGGGGGCGCCAATGCCGTGCCCGGGCTCCAGCGCTGAACGAGGTCGGAAGGAAAGCCTCGGGAACTACGCGCCCTGGCGACGACGCAGAGTTTCAGACGAACTCAGGCTTGCCCGCGCTCACGACGGCCGCGGCGCTTTCCTTTCCGTCGTCCCCGCATGCTCCGGCGCCTGCCGGACGAAACGTTGATCCGCAATGCCTTCATGCGACGCTCACCACTTTCGATGGTCCACCTTTTGGCGAACCCAAGGGCCAAACAGGTCCCAGGTGACCAGGCCCGCGTTGCTCAGCAGCCGGTCGACCTGTTTGATCGCCGACGTGGCGATCAATCCCCGCGCCGTCGCGAGAGCCTGCCCGATGAGGTAACCTGCGAGGCGCGCCCCCGACATCACCCAGAGCGCGCCATCGGCCAAAGACAGGACACGCTTGGCGCGCAAGTCCCCTATGAACCCGCGACCCACGAATTGATGAACGAAATCAAACTGCTCCTTCGGTGCTCGCATCTCTTCGCCAGCCCACTGATTTTCCGTCGGACCGACCGGAGAATACGAAATTCAGGCTTTTTCGAGTCGCGAATACTGGGGGGATTCCTGAAGACGATGGCCGCCTCCAGAGAGAGTTCGCCGCCGAAAACCGCTTCCGCCGCTCGGTCTGGAGCGCTTCTGGTCACCGGCCGACGACAATCGGGCCCGGGCGGATGGAGCAACCATCTACGCTGCCTCGGATCACAGGCGCTCGAAACGAGTGGCGCCGATCCGGGGTCGCCGCCATTCCTCGACCTCGTTTCACGAGACTTTCACAAGATATGGTCTTGTAATTCTCAAGACGCGCGCCTACAATCTTTCATCATAGAATTGATTGTCGGCCAGCCAGCAACGCGCCATAAAATTTAAGCGTGACTTGGCGAGGGGGAAACCACGATGGCTCGCGGAGCATCGATTTCTTCTATTTTTCATAGGCCGACTCAGAACTGGGAGCCGGTGCGCCGTACCTCATTCTTTCTGCTCGCTGTTTTGGGCGGGATAGGATGGACGATCGTTTTTCGCGCTGGGTCGCAAGAGACCTCGGCCGTTTGTTTCAGCGCGTTGGACTCCACGTTGGGCGGTTTCGTCGCCAGAACGCGTTTCGCGTTGGAAACGGGCTCGCTGTGCGAGGCCACGATGCATTGGTTCGGCATGGTGTTGGCGATGACGCCGATGCTGTTGTGGCGGCTATTGGCGCGGCAGGCGCGCCGTGGCGTCGGTCCCAGGCAGAGCGCTCTCTTCCTTGCCGGATACATTGGCGTTTGGACTTTGGCCGGAGCAGCGCTCGGTCCGCTGGCGCTCTCGGTGGTCGGGATCGGCGACGCCGTGGGTTTGGCGCCGCCTCTGATCGCCGGCGTGATCGCGTTGCTGTGGCGTTGCCATAATGCTCCGGATTGCAAACAATGGCTGCGCGCGCCGCGACCTGGAAGCGACGATGCGTCTTATTGGCTCGGCGGGGTCAGATACGGGCTCGGTTGCGTGGGCGCGACTTGGGCTTTGATGCTGCTTCCCATCACGCTGCATGGCGACAACAGGGCTTTGATGGTCGCGGCGATGACGCTGGTGGCCTTCGAACGCGAGGCGGTCTTTTCCTTGGCCGCGGCGAGAACGGGCAAATGGCAGGAAATCGGGAGGCGACAATGACGGCGTTGCGAATCCGGAAGTCGATTGAAGAATTGCAGAACGCTTACCAGAACGGCGATAAGAAGCCGCTTGAGACCGTGATCCGCGCGTGGAAGGGCATACAGGAGTTGCCCCCGGACGATCCCAATTCGTTCTTCGTGATCGGCGGCTACCACGGCGAGCCGTTTCGCGGCGCCGGCTGGGGCAATTCGAGTTACTGGGGCGGTTATTGCAATCACGGCAACGTGCTGTTTCCGACTTGGCATCGCGCCTACTTGCTGCGCCTCGAAAACGCGTTGCGCTCGATTCCCGGTTGCGAGGACTTTACTCTGCCGTTCTGGGACGAGACCAGTCCAAACTCGATCAACAACGGCGTGCCGTGGTCGCTCACCGTCGAGACCTTCGAGCTCGACGGCAAGACGATCCCCAATCCGTTGGCCTCGTTCACCTTCTCGAAGGCGATCGTCGACCATATCGGCGGGGACGATCCCAACTACAGCAAGCCCAAGGGGTACACGACGGTGCGCTATCCGTTGTCCGGCCTGGTGGGCAGCCAAGAGGAGATCGCCAAGACGAAGGCGCACAACGCCCGCTTTCCCAACCATTACGTCAACGTCGGCATGCTCAACAGCAACATCATCAATTGGTTGAGCTCCTATATCGAGGTCGGCCCGCCGGGCAAGAAGACCCGGATTCCGACCAACGTCGCTCAACAATTCGCCGATTGCCTGAACGCCCCCAACTATACCGTGTTTTCCAACACCTCCTCGGCGGGGGAATGGAACGACAATCTCGCCGTGGGCGCTGCGCCGGTGGTGCCGCTGGAGCAACCGCACAACGACATTCATCTCGCGGTGGGCGGCTATGACGTCTCCAGCGGGCCGAATGCCGGCGACTTCTCGGCGGCCGCCGGAGCCAATGGCGACATGGGCGAAAACGATACCGCGGCCCTCGATCCGATCTTCTATTTCCATCACTGCAACGTCGACAGGATGTTTTGGATCTGGCAGAAAAAACATGGCGCGACGGACGCGCTCGAAATCATCGCGGGATATCCGGGTACAAATTCCGTGGACAACCAGGGGCCGACGCCCGGAGTCACGCCCAATTCCTGGCTCGGCGTCGAATCGCCGCTCGACCCGTTCAAGAAAGCGGACGGAACTCCCTACGCCACGGTCGACGTCGTCAACATCGAGCGGCAGCTCGGCTACACCTATGGACCCGGTTCGTTCGACGGCGCGGCCCACACTTCCGCCGTGCTGGCCATGGCTGCGGCGCCGGTCCGGCGCATCCATGTTTCCGGCATCAATCGCGGCGCCATCCGCGGCTCGTTCGTGATTTCCGCTTTCGGCGCGATAGACGGCGAGGTCAGGAATTTGGGATCGGAAGGGGTGCTCAGCCGCTGGCACGTCGAAGGCTGCGCCAATTGCCAGACTCATTTGCAGGCCAGAGCCGCCATCCCGATCCGGGGCCTGTCGGACGCCGACATCCAGGCGGCGAACATTTCCGTGGAGGTGATGACCCGCGACGGCCCGTTGACCGCTCGACAGCCGATGGCGCTCGCCGCCAGCATCAAGGCGCGGGCGCCGTTCCGGTTTGAAATTCGTTGAGCCCAAGGGGGCCCGCGGTTGCGGGCCAGCCCATTTCGGAGGCGCGCCATGCATATCGGCATTCCCGTCTACCACAAGGTCGACCTGCTCGACGTCGCTGGGCCGTTTGAAATGCTCAGTTGGGCCGGATTCGACATCACGCTGATGGCGCATGAGAAAGGCCGAATCGAATGTCGCGGCGGGATGGCGATTTACGCGGAAACGTCTTTCGCCGACGCGCCGCATTTCGATATTCTCTGGACTCCGGGCGGCGATCCGGACTCGCTTGCGACCCGCATGGAAGATCGCGCATTTCTCGATTTTCTCATTTCGAACAGCGAAGGCGCCGCCTACGTGTGCTCCGTCTGTGAGGGCGCGCTGTTGCTTGCCGCCGCCGGCCTGCTCGACGGCTATGAAGTGACCACCCACTGGGCGTTCACCAATTGCCTGACGGAGCGATTCCCCAAGGTCAAAGTCGCTCCGGGTCATCCCCGATTCTGGCTCGACCGCAATCGGTTGACTGGCGGCGGCATATCCTCCGGGCTCGACGAGGCGCTCGAACTCATCCGCCTGACGATGGGAGAAGACAAGGCGCGCAGCGTGCAACAGACGACGCAATATTATCCTAAGCCGCCCGTCCATAGCGAAATCCCAGCGGCGGGAGCCTGCCCGGTTCCGTTGACTCGTCGCGGCTCGGCTGCAAGCGCGAGGAGTAAATGAGCGACAATCCCTTCGTCGGAAAATGGACCTATCGAAGCTTCCTCAACGATCCCGACCCCGCCAAGCCGTTCAACGACCTGGAGTTCGGAGTTGGGGCAATATCGATCGAGGAAGGGCCGATCGCGGCTTTGGTCGGCGTGATCGGCGGGCAGGGATGGTCGCTGGCGCTGAAGGGCGCCCGATCCTATGGCGACCCCATGCGGGCGCGCTTCCAGGGTGTGGGCATCGTCGGCGGCGAGACCTGGATCTACGATTATGTCGGCTATTTGGTCCCCGACTGGCCCAACGGCGTCGAGCAACGCCCCGCCATCGTCGGGTCGGTCGTCAGATCCCTGCCGCATTCCGGTTCGAACCCGGGAACGGTGAACCCGGCGGGCGTGGTGGCGTCATTCGTCGCGGTGAAGGCCGAGTAGAGCGCTCGAGTCCCCGCAGCGGTTTTGCGGGGTTGCAGGCGGGCTTTTCGCCATCACGTATGCAGTCCCGGCGCCTCCTGCCCAGTGCTTTGCACATACTCGCTGTAACCGCCGGGAAAGCGGTGAACGCCGTCCGGCGTCAGCTCCAGCACCCGGTTTGAAAGCTCGGCCAGGAACCGCCGGTCGTGGGAAACGAACAGCATCGCGCCCTCGAATTCCTTCAGCGCGGCGATCAGCATTTCCTTGGTGGCGATGTCCAGGTGGTTCGTCGGTTCGTCCAGCACCAGGAAATTCGGCGGGTCGAACAGCATCAGCGCCATCACCAGCCGCGCCTTTTCGCCGCCTGACAGCACCCGGCACTTTTTCTCGACGTCGTCGCCGGAGAAGCCGAAGCAGCCCGCCAGCGTGCGCATCTGTCCTATGCTCGCCTTGGGGAAAGCGTCTTCCAGCGTCTGGAAGATCGTGCGGTCGCCGTCGATCAGGTCCATCGCGTGCTGGGCGAAATAGCCCATTTTTACGCTCGCGCCAAGCGCGATGGCGCCGGCGTCGGGATCCGAGGCGCCGGTGACGAGCTTCAGCAACGTCGACTTGCCGGCGCCGTTGACGCCGAGCACGCACCAGCGCTCGCGCTTGCGCACCTGGAAATCGAGCTCGTCGTAGATTATTCGCGATCCGTAGCCCTTGTCCACGCCCGCCAGCGTCGCGACGTCCTCGCCGCAGCGCGGCGCGGCGGGGAAGTCGAAGGAGAGCGTCTGGCGCCGGCGCGGCGGTTCGACGCGGTCGATTTTTTCCAGCTTCTTCACCCGGCTCTGCACCTGCGCGGCATGCGAGGCGCGCGCCTTGAAGCGCTCGATGAACTTGATTTCCTTGGCGAGCATCGCCTGCTGGCGCTCGAATTGCGCCTGCTGCTGCTTGGCGTTCTGCGCCCGCTGTCGCTCGTAGAATTCGTAATCGCCGGAAAAGGTCGTCAGTTCGCCGCCGTCGATCTCGACGATCTTGTTGACGACGCGGTTCATGAATTCGCGATCGTGCGAGGTCATCATCAACGCGCCGTCGTAGCCCTTCAGGAAGCCCTCCAGCCAGATCAGACTTTCCAGGTCCAAATGGTTGCTCGGTTCGTCGAGCAGCATCGCGTCGGGGCGCATCAGCAGGATGCGGGCCAGCGCGACGCGCATCTTCCACCCGCCGGAAAGCGCGCCGACGTCGCCGTCCATCATATCCTGGGTGAAATTGAGCCCAGCGAGCACTTCGCGCGCCTTGCCTTCCAGCGAATAGCCGTCGAGTTCCTCGAACCGCGCCTGCGCCTCGCCATAGGCCTCGATGATGGCGTCGAGTTCGTCGACGCGCTCGGGGTCGGACATCGCGTGTTCGACCTGGTGAAGCTTCGCCCCGGCGATGCTGACCTCGCCGGCGCCGCTCATCACCTCGTCGACCGCAGACCGCCCTGACATATCGCCGACGTCCTGGCTGAAATAGCCGATCGTCATGCCGCGCTCGACCGAGACCTGACCCTCGTCCGGCGGGTCCTCGCCGGTGATCATGCGAAACAGCGTCGACTTGCCCGCGCCATTGGGCCCGACGAGCCCCGCCTTCTCGCCGCGCATCAGCGACGCCGAAGCTTCGATGAACAGCAGATGCTGGCCGTTCTGCTTGGAGATGTTTTCGAGACGGATCATGGGCGGCAACTTCGTCGTGAGGGCAGGGGGCCGCATACGCGATTGTGCGCCGCAACGAAAGGTTTCGGATTGCAAAACCCGCGGCCGGCCCGATTTTCGTTGGCCCTGTCGTCCGCGCGCCGCAAATTCTTTTTCGCCCCGGGGGAGGTCGGGACAGGCCAGCGCAGCCGCCTCGGCGCGTCAATTCGGCCGTTCTGAGCAAGGTTAACTCTAGAATTGCTTTCGCCTTGAAGCCGAGCCGTTAGCAGAGTAGCGGGACCGAGGCGATTGTCGCGTCGAGAGTGTATCGAGCATGGCGAGAACGATTGTTTTGCTGGGGTTGCTCGGGGCGACCGTCGCGACGGCGGCGGCAGCGAGCGAACCCGTAGTCACCGTGGACACTTCGGTCGTCGGGGCGACCCTTTCCGCTCGCGTTCTGGGAGTCAATTCAGGGACGTGGTTCGGTCAGTGGCGGAAGGGTCTCGCGGCGGGCATGACCGCTTCCGGGGTGAAGGCGACGCGCTGGCCGGGGGGAAGCTATGGCGACCTCTATCACTATTCAACCAACACGGCCTGCCAAGGCGCCTATCTCGATCCGAATACGACGTTCGATTCCTTCTATCTGGACGTCGTCAAGCCCACGAAGCTCGATCTGGCCATCACGCTGAACTACGGCACGAACGCCGCCTGCAATGGCGGCGGCGATCCAAACGAGGCCGCGGCCTGGGTCGCTCACGCCAAGGCGAAGGGCTATCCGGTCGGACATTGGACCGTCGGCAATGAAATCTTCGGCTGGTGGGAGCCTGATCAGCACGCCGTAGCGCATGACGCGGCGACTTACGCGAGCGCGGTCGCCAACGGCTACTATCCCGCGATCAAGGCTGTCGATCCGAAGGCGGAAGTCGGAATTGTCGTCAATGCCCAGGACCCTTACGTCCAGCCGGGTTGGGACCCGATCGTATTGGCCAATGCGCGATATGATTTCGTGGAGTATCATTGGTATCCGCAGAGCTCGGGATCCGAAAACGACAATTTTCTGCTGACCCAGGCGCCGGGCGAATTGGGGGCGCATCTCGCCCAGATTGAGACAGAACTCGCCGCCGCGGGCAGGGCGAAAACCCCGATTTTCGTCGGCGAATTCAATTCTGTGGTCACCAATCCCGGCAAGCAGTCGATGTCGATCACACAGGCCTTGTTCGTCGGCGAGGCTCTAGGCGTATTGATGCAGCACGGTGTGCAGAGCGCCGACTGGTGGCTTGGCCATGGCGATTGCCGCGACCCATCGGGCGGCGGGAATTATTCCGCGTCGCTTTATGGCTGGCAGAATTTCGGCGGCTTTCAGATCATTTCCGACGGCCTGCCGGAATATGGCTGCGAACAGGCGCCGTTCGTCGCGATCAACACCGCGTTGCCGACCGCGCAAGCCTACAAGCTGATGAGCGTCGTCGCGCTCGACGGCGAACACATGTACGGCGCGACCATCAGCGGGACGACGCAAGCCAAACTCAGCGCGTTTGCGATGTCCCATCTGGGCGGCGAGGCCGTCGTTCTGTTCAATCTCGACCAGACCAATCCGATGACGGTGAAGGTCGCTGTGCCGGGTGTGGGGTCGTCTTCCGAAGTCACGACCCATTCCTACGATCGGGCCGCCTATGATCAGTCGAAGAACAACGTCTGGGCGGGGACCAAGACCCAGGTTCTTGGCGCCAGGACGCTGCCGATGTCGCTGACGCTGACGCCCTGGAGCATGACGGTCGTGACGATGAAGTGATCGGGCGCCTCGGCCCCCACTTACGCATCGCGCTCGCGGGGCCGCGATGGCGACCGTGGAGCGCCCGTGAAACGGCAAGCCGGACGCCGCGCTCAGCAGTTCTCATATGGAAAGAATTCAAGGAGGAAGCGGCGGCCGACCGATTCGTAGGACCGGAACCCGAACCAAAACACAAGACATTTATCGATCAATAGACGACGAAGCCAAAATGAGCATTGCCGCCGCGTGTCGGCAAGACTTGCAGGAATTTGAGAAGTGTGCTTGTGTAGTGCAACCTAGAGACGCGGGGACCGTTACGCCGGGAGCGCAACGGCCGCTTGGGGTTTGATTGCCAGCCTAAGGCAATGTCTGCTTTTTTTTTGCTATTTTATCCCTAGGTTTCGCGGTCTACGGGTTGGGCTCAAAGCTTGGAGTAATCTCCCATGAGACATCTGCGGAATGGCGCTTGCGTTGCCGGCCTCGCGTTCGGTGTCGCCTCGCTTTATCTTTTCACATCGGGCGCTTACGCCGAATCCACAGTGGCCGTTTCCGGCCCGCGCGTCGGCGATTTGCCCCCGGTTACAAAGACTTGCCTTTCGGAACTCGGAGTCACGCCGTTCGATTCGTACCGTACGGTTAGGCACTGCCTTCAGGCCTGGACGGAGTACAATACGGGGACCTGCGCAGCCATTAGCCCGGGGAGTTATACCGTTACGACCGCCCCCAAGCACGGCAAACTGTCTTACGGAACGATAACCGCGCAATTGGGCAACGGCGACTGCGCTGGCAAGACCTTTACGTTCGCGACGGCGTATTACACTTGGACGGACATGAACGCGAACGCGCCTCAAGATCCGCTCTCGATAGATTGGAAAACGCCCGACGGGGAATTCGATTATAATTTCCCCATGACCGCCGTCTTGGCGCCGCGGATCACCGGACCGAATGTCGTTTGGTGGATGAACGGGCAGACGCCGGCGGGGTATTCGACGGACATTACTTTGACCGCCGCTCCGGCCGGCTTGCCCTCATATACTTGGAAGGTCACCGGGGGGGAGGCGTACGTCAAATTGGACGCGTCAACGACGAGCACGGTCAAAGTGACCAGCGCCAAGGGCAGCGTCGCGTTGAACGATGTTTTGATTACGGTCACGGCGAATGGCGGCGTCTCGAATCCGTTCAAACTCACGGTAAAGCAGCCAAAAACCTTGACTCACTTGAGTAATGTCGACACCGCAGACGCCATGTGGGGCTATGAATCCGATGTTCACTACAAGATATTCGATCAGTTTGGGACGGTGCTGCCAGCAAACGTACCGTTGAATGAACATTGGACGACGGGCGTCACGGCGGATTTCGCCGGTATGACCTGGCGACGGGGAGCCAATGGAGGCGCGACGGTGGCGCCCAGCGATTGGTTGGATCAAATACAGGGGGAAGCGGCGGGTGTCGTTCCCGCGCCGCAGGCGCCGCACGGCGGAGCGACGAAGGTCTATCATTGGTCCGGCGATTGGAGCGTGGGAAGCGCCGACCCGTCGGGCGGCAAAGGCGTGAAGGTCCAGTCCAACACCTGGCAAAAATTCAGGGACCACGCGCGTCATACGAATGTTGTCTCACCCAGCGCCGGGGAGAACGACGCCGCTGGCGCCATCTAGCTCACGGCGATCATTGAAGAGGTCGAGCCATGCGCAAACAAATCTTCGCAACGGCCCTGCTCGGGAGCTTACCGCTTGCAACTCCGTCGATGGCCGTTCCGATTCCGGCAATCGACGTCCCTGCGATGGAAAATGCGGCCGACGTCATCGTTGTCGGCCGTAGCAACGGAGTCGCGATTTCCGGCCAATTGTCGAAGAATTTTGCCATTTCGGTCGATCGCGTGCTGAAGGGCTCCGCGCCGAACCTGCCGTCGCCGGGATCGGTGCGCATCGATATCTCGACGCCGGGGTTCCAATCGGTCGTCGACAGGCAATACGGCGTCTATTTCTTGCGGCGCGCGGCCGCAGGCGGCTATGTCCCGGTCGATCCCTACCATTTGGTCGTCGCGGTCTCGCCGGTGCGTGGCGCCGGTCAAACCAGCGACGCGGCGCAGCTTGCCGGCGTTGCGAATGAACTCGTCCAGGTTTTCGTGACTCCGCCTGCGCTCCTCATGGATCCGGTGAAGGGGGTCCAGGGGCCGGCGGTATGGCAGGAATCACCGTTGGGGCCGAGCGCCGGCCTGCAGCAAATTTACTACGGCGCGGCGAGCGCGCTGCAGTCCATCCCGTTCGAATCCTCTGGAGCGGAAATCCGTGCGGCGGGCGCATCCGCATCCGATTCCGCCCGACTTTGGTTGCTCGACTGCCTGCTTTTCATGCAGGAGTCGGACGCGGTCAACGCCTTGAAGCTGCAATATCTCGAAAGCGTCAAATCGATCCTCCTCAATCCGCCGGCGGATATGAAATCCACGGTGTTCATCGTCGCGAATTCCTTGCAGGGGCATATCCACGCCCAGAACGCGGCGGCGGCCTTTGCCGAGTTACTCGGCTCGACGGACGTTGACGTTCGTAGAGCGGCGGCTTCTGTCCTCGGCGACATTGGGTCGGCGGCCACGCTGGCGACACTGGCGAAAATCGGGCTCGAGGATCCCGATCGCGACGTCCGCTATTATTCGGTGCTCGGGTTGGCCGCGGCGACGGGCAGTTCCGAGGCGCCCGCCAAGGATTTGTTCGTCGACGCGGCCGAGACGGCGACGCTGGCCTATTGGCGAGGTTGGGCGCGCGCCAACATCCACTGAGGGCGGCCGAAGTTCGGCCCCTTGTCGTCCGCGACGGCGGCGCCTATAGGCTCGGTCCATGTCCGCTCTCGCCTCGCCCTACGCCTTCGCCCGCCGCCACCTGCTCGGCATCGAGGGGCTGACCCGGCCGGAGATCGAGTCGCTGCTCGACCTTGCCGAGGAGGCGGTCGGGGTTTCCCGCGCCGTGGAAAAGAAGAAGACCACGCTGCGGGGGCGCACGCAGATCAATCTGTTCTTCGAAGCCTCCACCCGCACCCAGTCCTCGTTCGAACTCGCAGGCAAGCGTCTCGGCGCCGACGTAATGAACATGTCGGTCGGCAATTCCAGCGTGAAGAAGGGCGAGACGCTGATTGACACCGCGATCACCCTCAACGCCATGCGCCCCGACATCATCGTCGTGCGCCATCAACACGCCGGCGCGGTGCACCTGCTGGCCCGCAAGGTCGATTGCTCGGTCGTCAACGCCGGCGACGGCGCGCACGAGCACCCGACGCAAGCCCTGCTCGACGCGCTGACCATCCGCCGCAACCTCGGCCGCATCGAGGGCCTGACCGTGGCGATCTGCGGCGACATCCTGCATTCGCGCGTCGCGCGCTCGAACATCCTGCTGCTGGGAGCGCTCGGCGCGCGCGTGCGCGTCGTCGGCCCCTCGACGCTGCTGCCCACCGGCATCGAGGACATGGGCGTCGAGGTGTTCCGCGACATGAAAACAGGGCTCGCGGGCGCCGACATCGTCATGATGCTGCGCCTGCAACGCGAGCGCATGACCGGCGCCTTCGTGCCCTCGACCAAGGAATATTTCCGTTATTTCGGCCTCGATCAGGAAAAGCTGAACTACGCCAAATCAGGCGCGCTGGTGATGCACCCCGGCCCGATGAACAGAGGCGTCGAGATCGATTCGCTGATCGCCGACGGCGCGCAATCGCTGATCCGCGAGCAGGTCGAGATGGGGGTCGCGGTGCGCATGGCGGTGCTGGAGGCGCTGGCGCGGCATTTGCCGAACGGCGGGGAGTGACGGCGCTTTCGGTCCAGAGATCCGCTTGGCGGCCGTGCGACGAAAAAAACCCCCATCACCTCTCAAAAGCGACAAAGGCGACGCGGCCTCCTGGATCAAACCGATCTGCCAGAGTTTCGCGTTGCATCGTCGGCGCGCCCACGAAGGATCTGCGAAACGATTGACGGATCTTTGATCGCTTTGTCGTTGGCGAGTAGGAAGGCTTTTGAAAGTATGAGCGACAATGTCATGTCGCCTTCGAACGGCAGTCGCACGGCGCTCGCGCGCTTTTGTATCCCGTCAGCGATAATGCAGAGATATTGGTTGGATGGCGCCATGATTATATTGGCCGACCCGAGATGGATCTTGTAGGTCGCAAGATCGCCTTCGACGACGAGGTAGCGGTCTTCCAACCGGCAGCGGGACGCTATGGCGAGCCCCGGCAACAGATCCTTCAGCGCTTCACGGCGGCTTTTTCCCGTTTCGGTGAGCGGGCCTGCGGCCGTCGAATGCCAATAATCGCCAAGACGCTCGGCGCCGGTGCGCTCCGCCCAGGTCGGATCATTGGCGATGCTCGACACGCCGACGAACAGATCCGCGTCGCGCATCATCTCAGAGAACACGACCGGACTGACGTTTACGAGCGGGATCGCTTCGCCGTTGCGCAGAAAACGCATTTGTCCGGTCAGCACGTGTTCGGACATGCCATGGCGCTCGTTGATCATGCGCTCGTCATAATGTCCCCAGGCATGAACGGGATCGAGAGGTTCGATATCGAGATCAACCTGCATGCCTAGGGCGGCAAGGCGTCTACAGGCTTGCAAACGGCTTGGCGCCCAAACGCCGAATGCGGGACAGGCCCAGTTCCGGGCATGGCAGAGCGCGCGAAACTTGGCCTGTTCGACGAAATGGCCGGCAAAGCGGTTTGAATAGGTGGCGGTCTCAGCCTCGGCGTTGGTGAGTACGTAGATTTCCCGGTGCGCCTGTTTGAAAGGTTGGGTCACGCCGAGTTCGGCAAGTTTGCGCCGCCACGCGATGACGTTCGCCGGATCCGACTGCATCGGATGCCAAAGTCTTACGTTCAGCGAGCCGCGGTCCGCGTCCAGGCGCTTGCCGGCGACATCATAGAGGCCGCCGTCCATGGCTATCGCGGCCGTCCAGTGGCCGCCCGTTCCCAACGACCAAATCAGCCGACGCGAAAGGGCGCGCATGAGCGGTTCTTCGAGATAACGTCGGCGCCAGACGTCCAAGGACCATGTGCGCTCTTCAAGATACAGGCTCTCGAGCCGCATCCGCTGCGATTTCAGCGTTTCGCCGATCTCTTTGACCTCGGCCTTGAGGGCGGCGAGGCCTTCGGCGAATGCCTCCTTAACGGCCGCCGGAGGCCCGGAAAGCGGCTGGCCGTCAGCCCCTGACCAGATCGTTTCCAGAGCGCTGGACTCAGTGATGACGAGCCGCGCGCGCGCCGAGCCGACAATGATTTCGCGCCAGCCCTCGGGGCCGAAGCCGTAATCGGGTAGGCCGACTTCCTCGATCTCGCCCGGCGTCATGCCGCGCGCCTCGCCGAGCGCGGCGATCGCCTTTTCCACCGTCTTGATTTCGCCGGGGCGCGATAGCCGTCGTTTGAGGCGCGTCAGGCTGCCGACGCCTTCGGTTCCGGGCATCAGGGTGAACGCATGGATCGCCGCGTTGCCGAGAACGAGCGAAAGATAGTCGTAGCCGACCCAGGTCAGGCATTTGACTGCATAAGCTTCGAGCAGGCGTATGGCGGCGTCGCTCGAGGCCATCGCCGCAAGCCACATCAGGGCGCGCAGCGTGTTCCGGTTCTCGAGCTCGATTTTCGCGCCGGGTTCGTAGTCGCCGATGATTTCGAGCAAAAGCGCGCCGGCGCGCTCGCGGTTCCCTCGGGCGATCTCCTGCTGGGCCTGTTTCAACCAGGTCTTCGTCGGTTTGGCGGCTTCCCCGCCGGCTTCGGCCAAGGCGAGCAACGGCGTCAATTCGGCCCGTCGCTCGAAACTCAAATGGGCGAGTCGGCCCTCGATCGCGTGGCCCCAAGCGTCCGGCTTCGGCTTGTAACGAGGCCTCTCACCGACTTCGAGCCCGTGATGGGCGAGCATCGCGTCGATGGCGCTGAGGAGTTCGCGGCCGTCGAGATGCGAATCTACGCGCCGCAAGACCATCGACGCGCGCACGCAAGAGAGGGCCAGGCGCAGTTGCGGCGTGAGCCCATGCATGTCCACGTGGCGTTTCAGCGCGCTCGCCAGGACGCGATTGGGCGTTTTGTCCATGCTTGCGAAGCCGGTTTGCGCGGCCGCGGCCAACACCATCGCTTGATCCGGTTCAAGGTCCAGTTTGCCGCGCATCATTTCGGAGGCGATGCGCCGCAACGGAGCGGCTTTGGGACCGGAATAGGTCCCGCGCACCCACTCGACATAGGCATAGACGGCGACGCGCGCTTTGTCCGCGGGGGCGAGCTTGGCGAGCCTTTGACCTGCCTCGCATTCCGAAAGCTTCGGCGCGTCCTGCCACCAGGGCAGCGCCGTGTATTTGACAAACCCGGTTTTCGTCCAGTCGCCGCCCTTTGCGGTGGTGTCGGCGAAAGTGGTAAACTGGTCGACGAGGTCCCGCAGCGCGGTCGGGAGCGCGCCGGCGCTGGAGTCGGATGGCGGTTGAGCCCCGCCAGCTTCGCTTCGTGTGTCGCCAAGCGGATCCGTCCTGGCGGCCGCGCGAGAGCTCAGATCGATAATTTCGGCGATAGGCGCCAACGCTGACAAATCCTGGGCCACCGCTCAACCTCCGACAAGGGCGACAAGGCGCAAGAAACGGGCTTCGCTGACCGGCGTCATCGCGAGCGGGCGATCGATGTCGCTGACTTGCTGACCGTTGAAAATGACGATCAACCGACCTGCTCGGACCGCATCGAGAGCGCAGTCGATTTGGCGCTCGATGTCGAGCTGGACACGACGGTCGCGTCGCGGGCCGTTGAGCGCCCTTTCGGCGTCGGTGGGCGCGAACAGCGAGCTGCGGACGGACGTCTCGCCGGCGTTGTAACGCTCGACCTCCAGGCGCACGCGGGCCTCGATGATCTCCCGCGCCGTCGTGGCGCCGCGCGGGAATGACAGTTGCGGGCCTTCGCGTTGCGGCGCGCCGGGAACTTTGTCGAAAGTGCTGACGAGACTGTCCAACGCGGATTTCCTGGATCGGCGTCATGGCCAATCCAAGATTGCAGGCCAGGGCGTTGATTTTCAAGCCAAGTTGCGAGCCAGGGTTACGGAGTGTTGAATTGCGAGCGGGGGGAAGAACCACAAGAGGAGCTGAGGGCGGCTTCAAGCTCCATCCCCATCAAACGTAATATGCGCTACAAAGAACGCCGTCCGACCCCTGGGAAGCGATTGATGAAATACGCGGCGACAGCCCTTCTCTGCCTGCTGACGACGACGGCTTCCGCCGCGGCGCCCGAGGACGGCTATTTTGCCGCGCGCGCCGCCGCCTTCGCACGCATGGACAAGATCGACGCCAACGATCCGAGCGGCGCGGGCTATGCGGCCGCGGCGGACAAGGAGAACGCCGCGCTCGAAGCCCTGCTGCGCCCGCTGATCGGCCCGGTCGAGGTCAAAGGGTTTTCCGGTCCCGGAAAACTCAATCTGGATAGCCTGGTCAAGGACGTGGGCTTTGGCATGCTCGATGGACTGGCCTTTACCAGCGCTGACGACAAGGCGACGCTCATCGCGACGACGGCGCCTATTTTCCGGCACTGGCTCGCCGAGCACCAGAACTGGTGGGACAAGGGCGACCTGAACCCGCCGCAAACCGTGGAAGCCGCTCTGAAGTCCAGTTCGTTCTACACCCAGGCGACATCGACCGACGCGGCCTTCAGCCTGTATGCCGAGCTCGCCGTGACAAAGCCCTCCAAGGCGGATTTCGCCGTCGCAATGCTGGCGGCGCGCAGCCAGGACGACACGCCGGAAGCGCCGGACGAAATCGTCGCCGCCGTCGTCTCCAACGGTCGGGTGCTGATCGAAGATGCGCCGGTCACGGGAAAAATCGCCGGCACGCCGGCCTGCATGAAAATTGCCGAGGTCGCCCAGTCGAAAATTCAGGTCGCCGAAGACTCCTATGTCGCGACGAAACGCAAGAACGACGCCCTCGCGGCCAAGCTGGTGAAACTCAAGACCGACGCCGACGCCGCGTTTCGCGCTTGTTTTCAGGGCAAGGCCAAGACGCAGAAGGGATTTTCCGCCGCGCAAGCGCAGGCGCAGGCGCTGATTGACGCGATGGGCGGCAACTGAGCCTGTCAGCGCGTCGGCGCGTCGGGCGTCAAAATCGCCAGCGCGGTTGGCACGGCGTCGCTTACATACTGCCCGGGCGTTGCGCGCAGTTCAACCACGCCTGCGACGGGGGCCCGCAAGGCGCACTGGTCCCATTGTGCGCGCGCAAGCGAAAGCTGAGCCTCGGCCCCATCCTGGTGCGCCTTGGCCTCGGCAATATCCTCCATACGGGAACCGGCGTGCAACAGCGCAAGCCGTTTTTGCGCGTCGTTGAGCTGGGCGGCGGTAATGCGCGCGTCGCGGCGGGCCTCCAGCAATTGCACGCGCGTCACCGAAACGCCTTCGGTCAAGGCCTTCAGCCGGGTGTAAGTGTCCGCCGATTCCTCCGCCCGCGCCTGAGCGACGCCGACGTTGGCTTCGCCGATAACGATCTCGTCCGGGCGCGGGCCATTGCGGACGCGCTCGAACACGGCCTGAGCCGCGGCCAGATCCGCGGCGCGAACCTTGATCTCCTGTTCCACGGTGCGGCAATCCATCAGCAGAATCACCTCGCCAGCGGCCACGTGCGCGCCGTCAGCGACGAGTATGCTCGCCACCAAGGCCCGAACGGACACGCCGAGCGGATAATTCTTCGCGGCGCCCGCCGCCAAGCCTGGCGTCGAAAGCATCAGCGAGGCGACGACCATGGATGCAAACCAGCGACGCATGCGTAACTCCGGTCCTCTGGGTATATTCTCCGAGACGTTGGCGAGAATGAGGACAGTCGCTTGGCCACGCCGGGAATACGGGGACATGATACTGATCACGCCCCTAAATCGAGCGCCGGGTCTGGACGAATGCAACAGACAGGTATCATGTCCGGACAACCCACGCGCCGAGAAATTGCGCGCCCTTGACGAGGCGACTCGGGCCACGATCAAGGGGCTTGTGAGGCGACCGAAGCGGTCGAGGGCGTTTTCATGACTTCGAAGGCGTCGCAGAGGCGCCGGCTTGTTTCGCTATTTTCCGCGTTTTCGCGCTCACTTGCAATTTCGTAATATCGTATTGAAATGTCACGTGTTAAGGATGCAAATATCGCGATTGCCCGCACCACGGTTTCGATCGACAAGAGCACGCTCGATCGCTTTTTCAGCGCTTATCCGCGTGG
>Ga0302320_10010651_pt1 | contig 19570 bp, 18 predicted proteins | sample Bog_T0_3_FD_202130 | JGI IMG/M metagenome (GOLD analysis project Ga0302320, IMG submission 202130) | Peat permafrost microbial communities from Stordalen Mire near Abisko, Sweden - Bog_T0_3 | ecosystem: Environmental > Terrestrial > Soil > Wetlands > Peat | place: Sweden: Abisko, Stordalen Mire... | reverse complement strand
AAGGGGTCGGCTTCGCGCTGATCAGCGTTGATCTCGATCGTTTCAAGCAAGTCAACGACACGCTCGGCCATCAGGCCGGCGACCAGTTGTTGCGGGCCGTAGCCGACCGGATTCGCGGCGCATTGCAGGAGGGCGACACCGCCGCGCGGTTCGGCGGCGACGAATTCGTCATTCTTCACGACAATCTGCAACAGCCCGCCCAGGTTGGCGCGGCGACCCTGGCGCAGACACTGGTCTCCCGGATCGGCTCGCCCTACGAGATCGGCGGACAGCGCGTCCTGGTGGGAGCGAGCCTCGGCATCGCCATCGCGCTTCGCGACGGCGACAGCGCCAGCGAATTGCTGCGCAATTCCGATCTAGCGCTCTACCGCGCCAAGGCTGACGGCAAGGGACGCTATCGGTTCTTCGAGCCGCAGATGGACGCCGAGATGCAGTGGCGCCGAACGCTCGAACTCGATCTCCGCGACGCCCTCGACCGCGGCGAACTCACGGTCAATTTCCAGCCGCTGGTCGAAACCACGACCGGGACCGTCAACGCATGCGAGGCGCTGGTGCGCTGGAACCACCCGACCCGAGGCGCCATCGCGCCCGCCGATTTCATTCCGATCGCCGAGGAGACCGGCCTGATCATGGCGCTGGGCGAATTCGTGCTGCGCACCGCCTGCGCGGAGGCCGCGACATGGACGCGCAACGTCACGGTCGCGGTCAATCTTTCGGCCGCTCAGTTTCGCGGCGATCTGGCCGGGCTCGTCAAGACAATTGTCGAGGAAACCGGGTTGCCGCCGGAACGCCTGGACCTGGAAATCACCGAATCCATGCTCGTCGACAACAAGGAGACGGTGTTGGCGACGCTCGGCAAGTTGCGCGCGTTCGGGGTCGGCATTTCGCTGGACGATTTCGGCACCGGCTATTCGTCGCTGACCTATCTCTCCAGCTTCCCGTTCGACAAGATCAAAATCGACCGCAGCTTCGTCCAGGACGTCGCGCAACGGCCCGATTCCGCCGCCATCATTCGCGCGATCACCGGCCTCGCCGCGACGCTCGGCATCTGCACGACGGCCGAAGGGGTGGAAAGCGTCGAGGAACTCGACTGGCTGCGGGCCCACGGCTGCGGCGAAGTCCAGGGCTACCTGTTCAGCGCGGCGGTTCCCGCCGAAGAATTTCGCGCCCTGCTCGGCATGCGGGCCCAAACGCGTCGGGAACCGATCGAGGGAGCCTCGGCCGCTTGAGGCCCGGAGTTCGGGCGTTTCGGCAAGCACGTCTTGCGCGCCCTCGGCCAAACGTGGGACATAGAAGCGCGCCGGGACGCGGGGGCAGGAGACGATGGGCGAAGCCTTCTTGGGCGTCGATGTGGGCACGGGAAGCGCGCGGGCCGGCGTGTTCGACGGCGATGGCCGATTGCTCGCCAGCGCCAGGCGACCGATCCGGATATGGCGCGACAGCGGCGAAATCGTCGAACATTCCTCGACGGACATCTGGGCCGCCGCCTGCTCGGCGGTGCGCGAGGCGACCCAGCGCTCCGGCGCCCGACCCGAAGAGATCGCCGGAATCGGCTTCGACGCCACCTGCTCGCTCGTGGTGCTGGACCGCGACGGCGCCCCGCTCTGCGTCGGTCCGAGCGGCGATCCTAGCCGCGACACGATCGTCTGGATGGACCATCGCGCGGTGAAGGAAACTCAGGAAATCAACGCCGGCGGCCACGAGATCCTGCGCTACATCGGCGGCGCGATTTCGCCGGAAATGCAGGCCCCGAAGCTGCTCTGGCTGTCCCGCCACGTTCACCAGACGTTCGCCGCGGCGGGCGCGTTTCTCGATCTCACCGATTTCCTCACGTTTCGCGCCTCGGGATCGTTGGCGCGCTCGGCCTGCACCGTGGTGTGCAAATGGCCCTATCTCGGGCCGGACAGACGCTGGTCGGTCGAATTCTTTCGGGCTGTCGGGCTCGACGCGCTCGTGGACGACGGCTTCGAGCGCATCGGAACCGAAATCGTCGCGCCGGGCACGGCGCTCGGGCGCGGGCTGACCGCCGAGGCGGCCGAGGCCATGGGCCTGAGGCCGGGCGCGCCCGTCGCCGCCGGCCTGATCGACGCCCACGCCGGCGCTTTCGGCACGATCGGCGGCGCCTATGGCTCGGCGCCGATCGACGCGACGCGACGGCTGGCGCTGATCCTGGGCACCTCGGGCTGCTGCATGGCGCTTTCGGAAGAGCCGCGCTTCATCGCCGGCGTCTGGGGGCCGTACTTCGCGGCGCTTACGCCGGGCCAGTGGTTGACCGAAGGCGGACAGAGCGCGTTTGGCGCGGCGCTCGATCATCTGATGCGCCTGCACCCGGCGACCTCGGGGGGCGAGGACTTCGAAGCGATGGAGCGCGAAATCGTCGCCCGGTCCGGCGGCCTCTCCGCCGCCGCGCTGATCGCGCGCGACCTGCACGTGCTGCCCGATTTCCTCGGCAATCGCACGCCGTTCGCCGAACCCTCGGCGAGGGGAGCGATCGCCGGGCTCGATCTGTCCGACGACGAGGCGAGCCGCCGCAAGCTCTATGTCGCCGGCCTCTGCGGCCTGGCGCAGGGCGTCGCGCAGATCCTGCGCTCACTGGAGGCCGGGGGTTACGGGTTCGATATGCTGGTCGTCAGCGGCGGCGCCTCGAAGAGTGCGCTGGTTCGGCAAATCATCGCCGACGCCACCGGAAAATGGGTGGCGACGGCCGCGACTTCGGAACCGGTGCTGCTGGGCGCGGCGATGCTCGGCGCGGTCGCTGCGGGACGCCACACGATGGGCTCGGCGATGACGGCGATGTCGCGCCTGGGCGAAACCCACCGCCCCGCCGGCGGCGAAATCGCCGCCTTCCATGCGCGCAAACGCGCGGCGTTCGAAATGCTGCAACAGACCGAGCGCCGGTTGCGCGAGGCGATGCATTAGCATGGCGAGCCCGAGAGGCCTGAGCGGCGTCACGGCCGACGCGAGCTTCCCTAAGGGAGCGCGCGCATGAACCGTTGGCCCGAGTTGGTCATCTTCGATTGCGATGGCGTGCTTGTCGACAGCGAGACGATCGCGCTGGGTTGCGCGCGCAAGGCGTTCGGCGAACTTGGGGTTTCGCTCAGCGACGAGCGCACCCGAGATCTGTTCCTGGGCGTCAGTCAGCCCGCGATGCGCGCCACCGCGCTGACCACGCTCGGCGTCGATCTTCCCGAAGGCTTCGAGAGCGGCCTGACACAAAGGACCGTCGCCGCTTTCGAGCGCGAACTGAAGGGTGTCGAGGGCTTGCGCGAGGCGCTGAGCGGCTTGGGGGCCCCCGTCTGCGTCGCCTCGTCGAGCCCGCCCGAGCGCATCCGCGCCTCGTTGCGAATCGTCGGCTACGCCGACCTGTTTTCCGCGCGGGTCTATTCGGCGACCGAGGTCGAACATGGCAAGCCGGCGCCGGATCTGTTCCTCCATGCCGCACGGCGGCTCGGCGCGCAGCCGGCGGGTTGCCTCGTGATCGAGGACAGCGCCCCCGGCGTCGTCGCCGCGCGCCGCGCCGGCATGACCGCTTTCGGCTTTACCGGCGGGGCTCACGCCCACGGCCGGAAATATCGCGAGCGCCTCGCCGCGGCGGGGGCGGTCGCCATCTTCGACGACATGCGTGAACTGCCCGCGCTGATCGCCACGACCCGGGAGCCGAAGCTTGGCCAAGACTCCTGAAGGCGAAAGCGCCCGGCTCGACGACGCCGCGCGCGCCGGCTGGCTGTATTACGTCGCCGGCAACACGCAGGACGAAATCGCCCGCAAGCTCGGCATTTCGCGCCAGACCGCGCAGCGCCTCGTCTCATTGGCGATGACCGAGCGACTGATCAAGGTCCGGCTCGATCATCCGATCGCGCGGTGCATGGAGCTGTCGTCGCTGCTGAGACAGCGCTACGATCTGCATTATTGCGAGATATCGCCGACCGACCCGGCTTCGGCGTCCTCGACGCTCGGCATCGCGCAGATCGCCGCGGCGGAAATGGAGCGTTGGCTGCGCCGCTCCGAACCCGTCATCATCGGTATTGGCACGGGGCGCACCATGCGCGCCGTCGCCGACCAGTTGCCGGCGATGCAATGCCCGCAGCACAAGCTGGTGGCGCTGGTCGGCACCGGCAAGATCGACGGCTCGGCCTCGTTCTACGACGTGATCATCCGGGTGTCCGACACGGTGCGCGCCGGGCATTATCCGATGCCGCTGCCGGTCATCGCGCGCTCCATCGAGGAGCGCGATCTGCTGATCGGCCTGCCTTCGGTGCGCAGCGTGCTCAACCTCGTCGAGCAGGCCGACGTCACGTTCGTCGGCGTCGGTTCAATCGGCGAGAACTCGGCGCTGATGAAGGACGGATTCATCACGCCGGAGGAAAACGAGGCGCTGCGCCGCGCCGGCGCGGTCGGCGAAATCACCGCCTGGACTTTCGACGCCCAGGGCCGGCTGTTGCCCGGGCACCTCAACGAGCGCGTCGCCAGCGCGCCGCTGCGTCCCTCGACCCGGCGCCTGATGATCGGCGTCGCCATGGGCCCGTCGCGGCGCGCCCCGTTGCGCGCGGCGTTGCTGGGGAAGCTGATTTCCGGGCTCGTCACCGACGAGGCGACTGCCGAGCATCTGCTCCGGCGCTGAGCGCGTCACCATAGCCGTGGTCGCCGGCCGATGGGCCCCAACTCGAGGCTCTTTCGGCATTCCCGACCGCGCTTTTCGTCAGGGCCGAGCCAGGGCCCGGCCACGTCGGTGATTTGGGCGCAATTCAATGGCGTGCCGGCGACAGGCGCGGGTATGACCGCGGGTCGCGGGACTCCGGTGGTTTTTGCCGAGCGCGGACCAAATTTCTCCAAGCTTTTTGCCAAGCCGATGCAAATCCAACCCTTTTTCCGTCAAGTCTTTCCAGGCATTCCTTTGGCGGTTTTGAGCAATTTCAGGGGCTTGCAAGTCCCGCAAGGCCAATTCGCGTTTCTCCAAATTTCTGGCTCCGCGGACCAGGCGAGGGAGGCGGCGAAGGTCCGTGTTCCCTGTTTCAGAATAGCATGACCTTCGTCTTTCGTAAATTCCTGGCGATGGTTTCTTCACGGCTCAGAAACCAGGTTAGCAAATCACAGATATTGCGGCGGATATGGCTTCGCAGGGTTGATTTCTGGACTTGTCACCGACGAGGCGACGGCGGAGCATCTATTCCGGCGCTGAGCGCTCCACGCGGGCGTCACGAAAAACCGCTTTTGATGGCGGGAACTCACCCTCGCGGGGGCGCATTGCCTTCGGCGCCGCAGCGTATTTTTGCTGCGATGCAGCAAGTGATTTCTGTTGACTTTCAGCGCAGTTTGTCGAATTTTAGCCCGGACCGAGGGCAATTGCTCAACTCGGAGCAAATCTCGGAATATGGAGGAAGCACTCATGTCGACTCTCATGAAGAGTCTGCTCGGCGCCTGCGCCCTGACCACCCTATCCCTGTCCGCCTATGCGGAAACGTCGCTGACGATCGGCACCGTGAACAACGGCCAGATGATCCAGATGCAGAAGCTGTCGGACGACTTCACCAAGGCCAACCCCGACATCAAGCTCAACTGGGTCACGCTCGAGGAGAACGTGCTTCGTCAGAAGGTGACGACCGACATCGCCACCAAGGGCGGCCAGTTCGACATCATGACCATCGGCACCTACGAGGTTCCGATCTGGGGCAAGAAGGGCTGGCTCGTGTCGCTAGACAAGCTCGGCGCCGACTACGACGTCGATGACCTGCTCCCCGCCATTCGCGCCGGCCTGACCGTCGACGGCAAGCTCTACGCCGCGCCGTTCTATGGCGAAAGCTCGATGGTCATGTATCGCAAGGACCTGATGGACAAGGCCGGGCTGAAGATGCCCGACGCGCCGACCTGGACCTTCATTCGCGAAGCCGCCGACAAGATGACCGACAAGGCCGCGGGCATTTACGGCATTTGCTTGCGCGGACAGGCCGGTTGGGGCGAGAACATGGCCTTCCTGACGGCCACCTCGAATTCGTTCGGCGCGCGCTGGTTCGACATGAACTGGGCGCCGCAATTCGACAAGCCCGAGTGGAAAGCGACGCTCGACTATTATCTGGCGATCATGAAAGCTGACGGTCCTCCCGGCGCCTCCGCCAATGGGTTCAATGAGAACCTCGCGCTTTTCAACGCCGGCAAGTGCGGCATGTGGATCGACGCCACGGTCGCCGCCTCGTTCGTCACCGGCAAGGACTCCACCGTCGCCGACAAGGTCGGCTTCGCCCTGGCGCCCGACAACGGCCTGGGCAAGCGCGGCAACTGGCTTTGGGCATGGTCGCTCGCCGTTCCCGCGGGTTCGGCCAAGACCGAAGCGGCGGAGAAGTTCATTTCCTGGGCGACGAGCAAGCACTACCTCGATTACGTCGCCTCGAAGGAAGGCTGGTCGAACGTGCCTCCGGGCACCCGGAAGTCGCTGTACGCCAATCCTGACTATGCCAAGATTCCGTTCGCGGCAATGACTCTCGCCTCGATCAACTCGGCCGATCCGACCCATCCGACCGTCCAGCCGGTTCCTTACGTCGGCGTCCAGTTCGTCGCCATTCCCGAATTCGCGGGCATCGCCACCGAAGTTGGTCAGGACTTCTCCGCCGCTCTCGCCGGCACGATGTCGGAAGCCGACGCGCTCGCCAAGGCGCAGGCGAGCACGGAAGCGGCGATGAAGAAGGCCGGTTACATCAAGTAATCTCTGCCATGACGCCGGCGGCGGAATGCGCCGCCGGGAACTGCGGCAACAGCGCGCGAGGTTCCTCCCGCCTCGCGCGCCCCCCGCTCCGCCACGGAGCGGGGGCCTTTCTTCTCCGGTTGCTCACGGAGACTTTCGGGAAGCGCCCTTTTCGGTTCAACTGACGACGCTCGGGCAGCGGTCCCGAACGCTTGGCGCCGTCGCGACCCCCAATCGAGGAGCTCAAGCTCATGGCGACACAACAGACTAAGGTGGCCGGACGTCTCCTGGTCGCGCCCTCGGTCATCCTGCTGTTTCTTTGGATGATCGTACCCCTCGTCATGACCCTGTATTTCTCGACGCTGCGCTACAATCTGCTCGATGCCGACAATGTCAGCTTCGTGGGACTGCAGAATTACACGTACTTCCTCTCCGATCCGAGCTTCCTCGGCGCGCTGGTCAACACGCTGGTGCTGGTCGTGTGGTCGTTGGTGATCAGCGTCGCCGGCGGCATCCTGGTCGCGATCCTGATGGATCAACCGATCTTCGGGCAGAACTGGGTTCGCCTGATGGTGATCGCGCCGTTCTTCGTCATGCCGACGGTCAGCGCGCTGGTGTGGAAGAACATGCTGATGAACCCGGTTTCCGGGCTGTTCGCCTGGATCGCGCATTCGCTCGGCCTGCCCGCGATCGACTGGTTCACCGATTATCCGATGACCGCGGTGGTGCTGATCGTTTCCTGGCAATGGTTGCCGTTCGCCAGCCTGATCATCCTGACCGCGTTGCAATCGCTCGACGAGGAACAGAAGGAAGCGAGCGCGCTCGACGGCGCAGGGCCGATCTCCTATTTCTTCTACATCGTGCTGCCGCACATCGCGCGGGCGATCACTGTGGTGGTGCTCATCGAGACGATCTTCCTGCTCAACGTGTTCGCCGAAATCCGCGTCACCACCAACGGCGGCCCGGCCACGTCGAACATTCCCTTCCGCATCTTCGAACTCGCGACCAACGACAATGACGTCGGCGGCGCGGCGGCGGGCGGCGTCGTGGCGGTGATCCTCGCCAATATCGTCGCGTTCTTCCTCGTCCGCATGATCGGCAAGAACCTGGAGGCCTGACGCCATGGGACTGCGAGTCACCACCAGCCGACGCATCGGCATGACGGTTCTGGCCTGGGCCATCGGACTGCTCATCTTCTTCCCGATTCTCTGGACGTTCCTCACGGCGTTCAAGAGCGAGCAGGACGCCTACGCCATCCCGCCGAAATTCCTGTTCTTCCACTGGACGACGGAAAACTTCGGCGAGGTTCAGGCGCGATCCGACTATCTCCTGCACGCTTTCAATTCGATCGTGCTGTCGATCGGCGCCAATCTCGTCGGCCTCGCGATCTCGGTGCCGGCGGCCTGGGCGATGGCCTTCGCGCCGACCAAGCGCACCAAGGATCTGCTGATGTGGATGCTCTCCACCAAGATGATGCCGGGCGCGGGCGTGTTCATGGCGATCTATTTTCTCTTCCTGCGGTTTCATCTGCTCGACAGCCGCTGGGGCATCGGCTTCCTGCTGATGATGGTCAACCTGCCGATCGTCATCTGGATGCTCTACACCTACTTCAAGGAAATCCCGGTTGACATCCTGGAAGCCGCGCGCATGGACGGCGCGTCGCTGACCAACGAAATCATCTATGTGCTGACGCCGATGGCGATCCCTGGCATCGCCTCGACGCTGTTGCTGTCCGTCATCCTGTCCTGGAACGAGGCGTTCTGGACGCTGAATCTGACGACTTTCAACGCAGCGCCGCTGACTTATCTGATCGCGCAATTCTCAAGTCCCGAGGGCACGTTCTGGGCCAAGCTCTCGGCCGCCTCGACGCTGGCCATAGCGCCCATCCTGGTGCTCGGCTGGTTCTCTCAGAAACAACTCGTGCGCGGCCTCACCTTCGGCGCCGTCAAGTAATCGGGGGATCACGACCATGGGCAGAATCCAACTCTCGGACGTGCGCAAGGATTTCGGCGCGGTCAAAATCATCAACGGCGTCAGCCTCGACATCCAGGACGGCGAATTCGCCGTGTTCGTCGGCCCCTCGGGTTGCGGCAAATCCACGCTGCTGCGCTTGATCGCCGGGTTGGAGGACCTCACCTCCGGCCATATCCTGATCGACGGCAAGGACGTCAGTCAGGTCGGTCCCGCCCAGCGCGGCCTCGCCATGGTGTTTCAATCCTATGCCCTCTATCCACATATGAGCGTGCGCGGCAACATCGCCTTCGCGCTGAAGATGGCCAAGCAGCCCACCGAAGTCATCGACGCCAAGGTGAAGAAAGCAGCGGCGACCCTCAACCTCACCGATTATCTCGACCGCAAGCCGCGTCAGCTCTCCGGCGGTCAGCGTCAGCGCGTCGCCATCGGCCGCGCCATCGTGCGCGAGCCCAAGGCGTTCCTGTTCGACGAACCGCTCTCCAACCTCGACGCGGCGCTGCGCGTGCAGATGCGGCTGGAGATCGGCGATCTCCACCATGCGCTGAAGACGACGATGATCTATGTCACGCACGATCAGGTCGAAGCCATGACGATGGCGACCAAGATCGTCGTGCTCGATCGCGGCTCCGTCGCGCAAGTCGGTTCGCCGCTCGAGCTCTACAACAGGCCCAACGGCCTGTTCGTCGCCAGATTCATCGGCTCGCCGACGATGAACATCGTCGAGGGGGAGCCGGCGACCAAGCGCGGCGCGGTCTCGATCGGCGTGCGTCCGGAGCATCTGGAGATTTCGACCAGCCAGGGCGAGTGGAAGACCCGGGTGCGGCTCGCCGAGCATCTGGGTTCCGACACCTTCATCTATGTCGATGGCGACAAACTCGGCCACCTCACCGTGCGCGTCGATGGCGAAGCGGCGGTGAAGCCGGGCGACGCCGTCTATCTGACGCCGCGCGAAGACCGCGTCCACAAGTTCAACAAGGACGGCCGGCGCGTCGATTGACGCCGCCCCTCGCCGCCCTCACGACCAGACCTCGAGACTCGATTGGGAAACGGTCATGACCGTCAAACTCTCCTACGCAACGCTCGGCCTCTTGCCCGCCGGGGTCGGCGCGCCCAAATACCGCCGCCAGGATCTCAGCGCCGGCATATTGCACATCGGCGTCGGCAACTTCCATCGCGCCCACCAGGCCGTCTATCTCGACGAATTGTTCAACGCCGGGCTCGATCATGATTGGGCGATCGTCGGGGCGGGCGTCCGCGACGCCGATAAATTCATGCGCGCGAAATTGCGCGAACAGGATTGGCTGACGACGGTCGTCGAGCAGGAAGCCGACGCCACGCGCGCCCATGTGACGGGCGCGATGATCGATTTTCTCGAACCCTTCGACATTTCGGCGACCATGGCGTTGTTGAGCGGCCCGCAAATCCGCATCGTCTCGCTGACGATAACCGAGGGCGGATATTACATTTCGCCGGCGACCCAGGCGTTCGATCCCACCCATCCCGACATCGTCTGGGACGCAAGCAACATCGCGACGCCGCGCACCGCGTTCGGCCTGATCGTCGCCGGCCTGATGCAGCGCCGCGCCGCCGGCCTGGCGCCGTTCACGGTCATGTCGTGCGACAACATTCCCGGCAACGGCCACGTGACCGAGAACGCGGTGGCGGGCCTCGCCGAGCTCGTCGATCCCGCGCTCGCCCAATGGATTCGCGGCGCTGTCGCGTTCCCCAACGCCATGGTCGATCGCATCACGCCCGCCACGACCGACCGCGAACGCAAGATCGCCGCGGATGCCTTCGGCGTCGAGGATTCCTGGCCGGTGTTCTGCGAGGAGTTCAAACAATGGGTGATCGAGGATCATTTCCCCTCGGGGCGGCCGCGGTTGGAAAAGGTCGGCGTCACCTTCACGTCCGACGTCGCGCCCTATGAGTTGATGAAGATCCGCATCCTCAACGGCGGTCATGCGGCGATCGCCTATCCCGGCGGCCTGCTCGACATTCACTTCGTCCACGAAGCGATGGAGGACGCGCAGATTCGCGCCTTCCTGAAGCGCCTCACCGAACAGGAAATCATCCCCGTATTGCCGCCGCCGCCGGGCGTCGTGCTCGAGGATTATCGTCAGTTGATCGAGCGCCGGTTCTCCAACCCGAAGATCGGCGACACCGTAGCGCGCCTGTGTTTCGACGGCTCCAACCGGCAGCCGAAATTCATTCTGCCCACCGTGACCGACCGTCTGAAATCCGGCTCGGGCTTCGCGGGTCTGACGCTGGTTTCCGCGCTTTGGTGCCGCTATTGCTTTGGCGAATCGGAGAGCGGCAAGGTCATCGCGCCCAACGATCCGTCGTGGGATCGCCTGCAAGCCGCGGCGAAGCGGAGCCGCGACGACCCCGGCGCGTTTCTCGAGCTCGGCGACATCTTCGGCGATCTCGCCCACACGCCCGCCTACGTCGAGGCGTTCACGTCCGCCCTGACGAGCCTTTGGACCCACGGCGTTCGCCCGACATTGCAAACCTATCTCGACGGAGCCTGAACGGCGATGAAACTGCAAGGCAAAGTGGCGCTCGTCACCGGCGGCGCGCGCGGCATCGGCAAGGCGATCGTCGACCGATACGTCGCCGAGGGCGCGCGCGTCGCGGTCGCCGATATTTTGCCGCGACAGGCGGAAGATACGGCGAGCGCGCATGGCGGAAACGCCTTCGCGGTGGCGCTCGACGTGACCCGACTCGCCTCGATCGAGGCGGCGGTCAGCGCGGTCGAGGCGCGCTGGGGCGGCATCGACATTCTCGTCAACAATGCCGGCGTGTTCGACATGGGCCCGATCGTCGAAGTGACCGAGGCGAGCTACGATCGGCTGTTCGCCGTCAACACCAAGGGCCTGTTCTTCACGCTGCAGGCGGTGGCCAGATCGATGATCGCCCGCGGCCAGGGCGGCAAGGTCATCAATTTCGCCTCGCAGGCGGGGCGCCGCGGCGAGGCCCTGGTGTCGATCTATTGCGCGTCCAAGGCGGCGGTGATTTCGCTCACCCAATCGGCGGGGCTTGATCTGATCAAGCATCGTATCAACGTCAATGGCATTGCGCCCGGCGTCGTCGATACCCCGATGTGGGATCACGTCGATTCGCTGTTTGCGAAATATGAGCGCCGGCCGCCCGGCGAGAAGAAGCGGCTGGTCGGCGAGGCCGTGCCGTTCGGCCGCATGGGCCGGCCCGACGATCACGTAGGCGCAGCGGTATTCCTGGCCTCAGCCGATTCCGACTATGTCGTCGCGCAGACTTTGAACGTCGACGGCGGCAACTGGATGAGCTGATCCCGGGCCCGGTTTTCTATTCCCGCCGCAATTCTGCTAGGATCGCAGCGTCTCTTTGAGGAAGGCGCGCGGTCCGATTCCATGGCTCGACAGTCCGATATTCGCCTGCTTACTTCGCCCGGCGTCTTCCTCTTGGGGATGCTCTCGTTTCTCGTGCTCGTCGGCTTCGTCGCGCTGGCGCTCTACAAGCCCATCGCGCTCGCCTTCAGCGCCAATCCGGGTTTGAACGGGCTGATCATCGGCGTGCTGGCGATCGGCTCGGTGTTCGCGTTCCGTCAGGTGTTCCGGCTGTTCCGCGAGATCCGCTGGGTGAATGCCCTTTCCTCGCCCGAGGCTTACGCGCGGGCGCTGCCGCCGAAACTGCTGGCGCCGATGTCGACGATGCTCAACGCCGGCGCGGGCAAGCGCGGGCTGTCGACCAGCGTCACCCGGGCGATCCTCGATTCGGTCGGCACGCGGCTCGACGAGGGGCGCGAGCTCAACCGCTACCTCGTCGGATTGCTGGTGTTCCTCGGCCTGCTCGGCACGTTCTGGGGTCTGCTGGAGACCGTGCACTCGATCAGCGGCGTCATCGACAGCATGAAGACCGGCGTCGACACGACCTCGATGTTCGACGATCTGAAGAGCGGCCTGTCGGCGCCGATCGCCGGCATGAGCGTCTCCTTCACCTCCTCGCTGTTCGGCCTCGCCGGCTCGCTGATTCTCGGCTTCCTCGATCTTCAGGCTGGTCAGGCGCAGAATCGGTTTTACACCGAACTCGAGGATTTTCTCGCGAGCTACGTAGAAACCTCCGCCCCCGCGCCGGTCGCGGCGGTCGATGGCGCCGAGGCCCGAAAGAGCGCGGCAGCGATGGCCAATCTCGCCGAGGGCATTCAGGCGCTGGTCACCCACATGCGCACTGAACAGCAGCAGATGCGCAACTGGGTCGATTCGCACGCCGCCCAGCAGGACGAAATCCGCCGCCTGCTGCGCCGCCTCGTCGACGAGCGCGAGCGCCAGAATTGACCGGAGGAATTTGACATGGCGCTGGGACGCGCACGCCGCTTCGAGACGGTCAATTATTGGCCGGGCTTCGTCGACGCTCTGTCGACGATGCTGCTCGTCATCATCTTCCTGCTGTCGGTATTCATGCTGTCGCAGTTCTTCCTGTCGCGCGAAGTCACCGGCAAGGACACCGCGCTGCAAAGGCTCAATCAGCAGATCGAGGAACTGACGAGCCTGCTGGCCATGGAGCGCAGCGCCAAGAACGCCGACGACGGCAAGATCGCCTACCTCGCCGCGTCGCTCAATCAGGCGCAGAAAGACGCGCAAAGGTTGAAGAACGACGCCCAGGCCGGCGGCGCCGGCCATGTCGCGGCGACCGACAAGGCCGACGCCGCCGCGAGCGCGCTCGACGCGCAGAAGGGCATCACCGCCCGGGCGCTGGCGCAAGTCGACATCCTCAATCAGCAGATCTCGGCGCTGCGCAAGCAACTGGCGGCGATCCAGGACGCGCTCGACGCGGCGCAGACCTCAGACCGCGAGTCGCAGGCCAAGATCGCCGACCTCGGCCAGCGGCTGAACGTCGCGCTGGCGCAGAAGGTGCAGGAACTCTCCCGCTACCGCTCCGACTTCTTCGGCCGCCTCAGGCAAATTCTGGGCTCGCGCCCCGACATCCGGGTCGTCGGCGACCGTTTCGTGTTCGAATCCTCCGTGCTGTTCGACGTCGGCAAGGCGGATTTGAGCGCGGCGGGCAAGCAATCGCTCGACGGTCTCGCGGCGGCGGTGCTCGACCTGGAGCGCGAAATCCCTCCCGACATCCCGTGGATTCTGCGCATCGACGGCCACACCGACGCCAAGCCGATCACCGGCGGCGCCTTCAAATCGAACTGGGAGCTCTCTTCCGCACGGGCCATTTCGGTGGTGCAATATCTGGTGTCGAAGGGGGTGGACCCGCACTTCCTGGCCGCCGCTGGGTTTGGCGAGTTTCAGCCGATCGACAATGGGACGGACGAGGAGGCGTTGGCGCGCAACAGGCGCATCGAGTTGAAGCTGACGGAGCGGTGAGCGGCTGTCTCTCCCGCTCGCGCGAGAGGGTTGGGGCGGCGCCGCTTCGGCTGCAAACTTTTTGGGCCCTTTTTGTCAGGAATTCCCAAATTCGAGCCTTTTTTCTCCAAGCTTTTCCAAGCATTTCCTTGGTGGTTTTGAGTTATTTCAAGGATTTGCAAGGCCGCCAAACCCGATTTCATTTTCTCCAAATTTCTTCACCGCTCTAGGGCTCCCGTCGCGAGGCGACTCCGCCCCGCGTCAAAACTTGGGCCCTTCGGCGGTCTCCATGGCCGCCGCTGCGCACGTAGCCGCGCAGGACGAACTAGGAGAAGGTTGAGCGCGGGGGTAGATCGGGTCATATACGTAATTACAGAATTCATATCATGACATATTTTCTTTGAATTAGAAAGAAAAATCGAAGACGCCCTTACGAGGGAAGCGGAATGCGCGCACTTCGCCTTAAGGACGACACCACTGGTCGGAATGGCTCACTGTCGACATTTGCGTCCGTGAAGGAAAATATGCGCGAGTGGACGTGAGTCGCAGGGCGGCTTTGGCAGCCGGAATGTCGAAACGGGACTTCGATCTTGCCTAGCGTCGGGACGATTATAGATTGGTGCAGAAATCAAGAATTCTGCTCAACGGTATTTTTGCGAAAATGAGGAGGTTTTGAGAGATTAAAGCCAACGCGACCCGAAAATGCACCCCGAAGTTCAACGGTTGATTTCGATGAGCAACACCCAGGCCAAGATGGCCGCAACTGTGAACGCGATGATAGTTCCCGGAACAAAGCATTGAAGGCCGATCCAATCGTTATACACAATCATTTGCACGGACCCGAATAAAAACAGCGCTGATCCGAACTGAGCAAACAACGCAATGAGCAAGAGCGAGCCGCGGTATGTTTTTTCCGTGAGCCTTTGGGCAATGATTTGGGTGCGCGTCTGAAAACCAATTTGTACTACAGTCGCAGCGAGCGTTTCTGCGCCGAACCATCGCGGATACTGATCCGGTGTCAAAGCGAGCGTCGCAACCACGAATACCAAAAACAACGACGTGAGCGCCTGCGAGCCACGCTCCGCAAGACCTCCGAATTGAATTATGCGTGCCTCATTTACGGATAGGCTGACGAAAAGCAGCCCGGCAAATCCCGCTGCTGCGCCGAGTTCGCCGACGAAGAAATCATGCCATTTTTCCATTGCGATAAGTCCACCCGAAGAATACCGCCCGTGCGGCCACCATAGTCCATTTCCCGCAGAGGATTAATGGAAAAAATTAGGCCGAAGTCTTGCCTTTAAAGCATTTTCATTTTAACTTCCTATGGTTAGAGGAGGCAAGCGATGGTTGAAGCCATAAGAATGCTTCTATCCCATATTCCCGTGGTCATGTTTATAGCGGCGCTGGCAGCCGCATTTCTTGTCAAGCATCCATCGCACTTCCAAAGCCGGTTACTGGGTTTTATGCTTCTTCTTTCGGCCGGTGTCGAGGAGATATGGGCAGATTTTTCCATGTATTATTTGCGCACCTGGCCGCAATCAGTATCGGGTGGGAGGTAAGTCCATTTCAATTCGAAATCGGAATCGCCGATATCGCAATTGGCGTGACAGCGATTGTGTCGTTCTCGCGTTTTGGTCGTTTAAAGAGGCGACAATCCTCTACGTAAATTTATTCTATGCTGGAGTAGCGATAGGCCACATTCGCGAAGCTGTTATTTCAGGAGCTTATTCCGGGAATAATTTTGGATTACTACCGCGAATAACCGTTATCAAGTCTTTCTGTTGCCTGCTCTCTACTTCACGGCACCAAAGGATGAACCGACGTAAGGTTTAGATGCTGCCAAACGTTTGGTGCCGCGCAAGAGGCCTGGCAAAGTTCGCTGTCTACCGGACATGCGATGAACCTCCTCTCAAAAAGGAAGGTATTTCAGAGAGACACACGGATGCGTCGGTTTCGCCCGAAAAACCGCGAAAACGTATCTCAAAGCTCATTCTCGATTCCTGTCTCTCGATGGATTGAAAACGGGCGAGTTTCGAGCGGTGAGGAAAATCAGGCGCCATAGGTCCGCTCGCTGCCTATCGAAGCCGAAAGCGCCACACAAGCGGCGCGTGCGATCCCGGTCGCACCGTATTTGGTGTCCGAGGGCGTCGTGCCGCATTTTCTCGCCGTCGCCGACTTCCGCGAGTTTCAGCCGATCGACAATGGGACGGACGAGGAAACGTTGGCGCGCAACCGGCGCATCGACCTGAAGCTGACGGAGAGGTGAGAGCCTCCACTTCCACTCGCGGGAGAGGGTTGCAGGTCGGATACAAACGGGATTGAGCCGGCATCGACAGCAACGACCGGCAAGCGCCGAGGGGCGGTGGCGTGAATTGTCAGGTACGGATTCATTCCGTCTGCTACAATGAAAGCAACGCATTTTTGGAGGTTGCATGCCCCGTGCTCTCACCGACAATGGCCGCGTCGAGTTGCGGCTGCGCCCCGAAGACAAGGCGATTCTCACGCGCGCGGCGTCCCTCGAGCGGCTCGATCTCACCGGCTACATTCTCGGCAACATGTTGCCGAAGGCCGAGGCGGATATCGCGGAAGCGGAACGGCTCACCCTTTCGGAACGCGACTCCTTGCGTGTGCTCGCGTTGCTGGAAAATCCGCCTGCCGCTCCTGACCGTCTCGTGCGCGCCGCGAAGGCTGGCTTCACGCTTCCATGACGACGCTCGTCTGGGACGAAGCGCCGATCGCCAAACGGCACGACCGCGCCGCATTTGATTGCGGCGAGGCCGATCCCAACCTCTATCTGCAAAAGTTCGCGCGGCAAAACCACGAAGGCGGCGGCGCGAAGTGTTTCGTCGCCGCGCCCGCCGACGCGCCGGCGCGCGTCCTCGGCTTCTACACGCTGAGCCCCGCCTGGCTCGACTATGCGCGGACGCCCGCCCTCGCGAAGAGAGGCCTGGCGCGCTATGCAGCGCCGGTGTTCCGGCTCGGCCGCCTCGCCGTAGATAAGACGGCGCAAGGACGTGGGCTCGGCGGCGCTCTCCTGCTGCGCGCCGCGCACCGCTGCATCCGGGTCGCCGATGACGTCGGCGCCGTCGCGTTGCTGATCGACGCCAAGAATGATCGCGCCGCGCGCTGGTATCAGAGCTATGGCGCTCTCATTCTAGACGACGCGCCGCTGTCCCTTGTGCTGCCGCTCGCAGTGGCCGCCGACGCGATCAAGCGCGGACTCTAGCGGAACTTTGGCGCCTGATTTTTCAACTAAAAACTGCTGCAAAATCAATGGCCGTTTCGCAGTGCGAAAATCATGATGAGTTGCGATATTGACAGCGCTGGGCGAAGCAGGGCCGAGATGCCCACATTCGGAGGCTTTGCAGAAGCGTCGCGACGTGGATGCCCGCGACCAGCGCGGGCATGACGGCAGGCGGCGGTGCTTTCGTCAGCGCCTATGCGCTCACGCGGAATTGACGGAAAGGGCCGCTACCTACCCCAGCAACTCCCTGACCCTCGGCATCACCTGCCCCGCATAAAGCCCAATGCAGTTCATGATCTTCTCGTGCGCCAATCCGCCGGCGCTGTATTTCATGTCGAAGCGCTGCACCCCCAGCGCGCTCACCGTCGCCGCGATCTTGCGCGCCACCGTCTCCGGCGAGCCGACGTAGAGCGAGCCATGCTCGATTTCCTGGACGAACTCGGCCTCCTGCATCGGCGGCCAGCCGCGCTCGCCGCCGATGCGGTCGCGCATCACCTTGTAATCCGCGTAGAAATCCGCCCTTGCCTCGACGTCGGTGCGGCCGACAAAGCCCGGCGAATGGACGCCGATCGGGCGCACCGGCTTCTTCATTTGCGCGTAGGCGCGGTGGTAGAGATCGACATAGGGGCGAAATCGCTTGGGGTCGCCGCCGATGATCGCCAGCATCAAGCCCAGATCGTGGCGCGCGGCGCGCACCACCGATTCCGGGCTGCCGCCGACGCCGATCCAGGTGGTCAGTTCGCCGTTCTCGATGCGCGGGAAAATGCCCTGATCCTTCAGCGGCGGGCGCGTCTGGCCCGACCAGGTGACGGATGTGTTGCGAATCAGGGTGACGAACAGATCGAGCTTATCCTCGAACAATTCCTCGTATTGCGACAGCGGAAAGCCGAACAGCGGGAACGATTCGGTGAAAGAGCCGCGCCCGAGGATCACCTCCGCCCGGCCGCCCGAGATCGCGTCGAGGGTGGAAAAACGTTGGAAAACGCGGATCGGATCGTCGGAGCTAAGCACCGTCACCGCCGAGCCGAGCCGGATGCGTTTTGTGCGCGCGGCGATCGCGGCCAGCGCCACTTCCGGCGCGGAAACGGCGAAATCGGCGCGGTGGTGCTCGCCCAGACCGAAGAAATCGACGCCGAGTTGGTCGGCGAGCACGCCTTCCTCGACGACGTTGCGCAAAGTTTGCGCTTGCGAAAGCGGGCGGCCGTCCAGGCCGTTCATCACGTCGCCGAACGTGTCGACGCCGAGTTCCAGTCGAGCGGCCATATCAGCTCCGAGATTTAATAAGGCGTTCCGTCCTTATGCGCGTAGCGCCATTGGCCGTCCACCATCACGGCCTGCAAGTCGTCGTCTGGGTAGCTTCCCTCGTCGCCCTGCGTGCGGTCGCCGATTTCGAGATAGGTGACGTCGGATTCGGTCTCGTTGACGAGATGGTGCGCGTCGCCCGTGCCGGATTTGAAGCCCGCGCAATCCCCGGGGGAGAGCGGCGTCCGTCCGGCGCCGGTCACCAGAGTGGCGCGGCCTTCGAGGATATAGACGAATTCGTCCTGCCGGGAATGGGCGTGGCGCAACGCCGAAACCGCCCCGGGGCGCAGAATGGTCAGATTGACGCCGAAATTGACGAGCCCGAACAGATCGCCCAGCGGACGTTTTACACGCCCACCCATGCGGGAGAAGAACGGCTCGGGATAGTTCGACGGTTTTACGCGCGGCGGCGCGTCGGCGGCGGTTACGGAAACGGGATAGGACATCGGACCCTCCTGCCCCCCTCCCTAGCGCAAGGCGCCGATTTCGTCACGCCTGCCCCTTGGCGCGAGGGCGCGCAAATGCCTACATGACATTCCGAATTTGGGAGGTTTTCATGAGTGGCTTCATCATCCGCGCGGCGATCGTCGCGCTCGGTCTGTGGCTGGCGTCGGCGATCGTGCCCGGGATCGAAATTCGCAACGGCGGCTCGCTGATCGCCGCCGCGGTGCTGCTCGCCGTCGTCAATGCGATCGTGCGGCCGGTGCTGATCATCCTGACGCTGCCGATCACCTTGCTGACGCTCGGCATCTTCCTGCTGGTCATCAACGGTCTGATGATCGAACTGGTCTCCGCGCTGCTGCACGGTTTCCATGTGGACGGGCTTTGGCCGGCGATTCTGGCCTCGATCATCGTCAGCATCACCGGCTGGCTGGTCAACAGCTTCATCGGGCCGAAGGGGAACGTCGAAGTGATCGAGATCCGCCGCTACTGAGGTCAGCCCGAGAGAAACGCGTCGAGCCGGTCGCGCTCCGGCTGGGCGTCCTCGCGCGCGAGCCGTTCGTAAAGCCCGGCCGCGCCTTCGTAGACGCTCGACTCGGGAAA
>Ga0302320_10010647_pt1 | contig 19572 bp, 8 predicted proteins | sample Bog_T0_3_FD_202130 | JGI IMG/M metagenome (GOLD analysis project Ga0302320, IMG submission 202130) | Peat permafrost microbial communities from Stordalen Mire near Abisko, Sweden - Bog_T0_3 | ecosystem: Environmental > Terrestrial > Soil > Wetlands > Peat | place: Sweden: Abisko, Stordalen Mire... | reverse complement strand
ACCTGCCCGCGCCGGCCAAACTCTACCGTCATTCGGGTTGCCCGGTCTGCCGCGCATTCAATTCCAGCCAAAACTCTCGCGCAAAAAGCGCATTTGCCCACGCCAAAAGCGCCGGGCCTGTTCTACCCACGTCCAAACAAATCTGTTCGGGTGAGAACTGCGGGGGTTGGTCCTCAAGGGACTCTGGCTCCGTTGAACACGCGCTAAAACCGCGCATCCAGCAGCCGGTGGCCTGCGCCAGCCGATGCCTCAAAGGCATCGACCAGCCGGGTCCGGGTGAGTACACACAGACCCCAGGCGCAACACCGCGCAAGGAGTTCAGAATACCCGAATCTCGACCCTGAGTCAACGAAAACTCGCGACTCAGGGGGACGGACGGCAAAAAACGCCCTCAACAAGGCTTACAGATGTGCAGCAACCCCGCATTGTGCCATACTTCTCGCCATGAGCCGGAAAGTTGCTCTTCGCGTTGTGCTTCTTGCCGTCATGTTTTCCTTCGCCGCGCCAGTTGCCACGCTAGCCGACGACTCGGCCGCCTCCATCGCTGCCGGAGGTCTGGTGTCTCGCCGCGAAACCCGCATTGTGATGGCCAAAGAGGTGTTGCGGATCAGTGACAAGAAAGTCGTGGTCGATTACGACTTTCGCAACGACACGGATCTGGATGTAACGACGGAGGTTGCGTTTCCCATCCCGCCGTACAGTAACGGCTTTGTCGAAGGGCCTCCGCCGGAGGAGCAGTCTTTCCGAAGCTTCAAACTTTGGGTCGATGGCAAGCCCATTCGCTATGAATCCGAGGCGAAGGCGACGCTCAACGACAAAGATGTAACCGCCGTCCTCAAAGAGAACAAAATCGACATTCCAACCTTTGGCCACTTTGAAGACAAGGATGATTCGAAGGGCCAAGAGGTGATAGGCACCCCCGATTTCTCCCGGCTGCCAAAAACGGCGAGAGACCAACTCGTCACGGCGGGCATCTTCAAGCTCTACGACCAGCTTCCTGCAGGCCAGTGGACCGTTCATCTGCAATACCACTGGACGCAGACCTTCCCGGCTCACTCAACAGTTCACATCCGGCACGAATACTTGCCAGTTGTCGGGTATTCGCCGCTCTCGGTGCAAATGGTTGCGTCTACCCTGGACTCCGGCGAAGTCAAAAAACAAGGCCAACTCAACAGCAATATCAATGACCAACTGGATCAGAATATTCTGCCGTATTTCTGCACGGAACCGGCGTTTCTCCGTACCCTCCTTCACGATCTCATCTCGGGAAACTCGATGCCGCACCCGAATAATTTGGAAGAGACAGGAGAAATCGAGTTCGGATCGAGCTGGGTCGACTTCATCCTCACCTCTGCGAACACCTGGCAACGGCCCATTGAGGATTTCACACTAATCATCGAGCGCCCAAGATCGGAGCAGGGTGGGAAAGTGCTGATCAGCTTTTGCTCGCCTGCCAGTGGCAAGGTGGACAAGCTCGACGCCGATCACTTTCAGGTTCACTTGACCAACTTTGTTCCCACCTCGGAACTGCACATTGGCTTCTTCGATACACCCTTGCCCAAGCCCGCCCTGCCAACGGCGGTCAAGTAGGCGGGCGGGAGTGTTACCTCTTCGAAGGGTTCCGGCTGTGGCTTCGCGGCGTCCCAGCCTTTCCGCAAGAAAAAGCGGAAAGGCCGGGGTGAAGCCGCTTGCGCGCGAAGATGCCTTGCAGCCGCCGGCCTACTTGTAAATCACGGGAATGAAGTGCTGCTCCTGATAGGGCGGGCGGACGTATTCCGACTTCACCAGCGGGGGCAGTTCCAGCGCCTCGGGAGTGAGATCTTTATAAGGAATCTTGGAAAGCAGATGGCGGATGACGTTGAGGCGGGCAGCTTTTTTGTCTTCGGAGTTGACAACGAACCAAGGGGCTTGCTTCTGGTCGGTTGCGTTGAACATATCGTCCTTGGCGCGGGAGTAATCGGCCCAGTGCTTGCGCGACTCCAGGTCCATGGGGCTGATCTTCCAGCGCTTGGTGGGGTTGGTCATGCGCTCCTGAAAGCGGCGCTCCTGCTCCGCGTCGCTCACCGAGAACCAATACTTGATGAGGACGATGCCGGACCGCACCAACATGCGCTCGAACTCCGGGCAGGTGAGCAGAAACTCCTGATACTGGGCTTCAGTACAGAATCCCATGACGCGCTCGACGCCGGCACGGTTATACCAACTGCGATCAAACAAGACGATCTCGCCCGCCGCGGGCAGATGAGGAACATAGCGCTGGAAGTACCACTGGGACTTTTCGCGCTCGGTAGGCGTGCCAAGCGCAACGACCTTGCAGATGCGCGGATTGAGCGATTCGGTAATGCGCTTGATGGCGCCGCCCTTGCCGGCCGCATCCCGGCCTTCAAAAAGCACAACGACTTTCAGGTGTTCATGGCGAATCCACTCCTGAAGTTTGACCAGTTCAACCTGCAGGCGGATGAGTTCTTTTTCGTAGTCGCAGTCTTTGCCGATGCGTTTTACGTTGGCGTCGGCCGGCGGCAACAGTGGCGGGGAAAGATCCTTGCCGTTCACCGGCGGTTTCTTTTGGTCGATGCCGTCGGCTTTCTTCTTGTTCTTGTCTCCCATGGTTCCTCCTCCAAGTTGGCGGCGTAGTTCCTCCAAAGGCAACCGTCTAATCCATGAACGGAGCGCAGGATTGACCACTGACCGCTATTCAGTCGATTTGAACGATTCAAGTTCTCACTTTGCCGGAAGCGATGGGCTTCGGCAGGACCGGAAACTGGGTGGTATTCAATGCTATAAAAGGGTCGCTGGGAGCCCTGGATTTCAGGCCTGTCGCAACAGCATACATCATTTCTTGTAACGCTCCTGTAATGTTTCACCGATTTTCCGCAGGGTTGGCGAGATTGCGGGTATGGCAGTGAATGCGACATCTGGGCCGCCATGGATTGCATCGCGGTATACGCTCCCCACTGCGTCTCGGAATTCAGCCTGCGATCGTCGGCGCTGCCTCGACAGATTCCACGCGCACTTTCCCGATGCGGCGGCCTTCCATCGCGACGACGGTGAGACGGCGGCCCGCGTAGGTTACATTTTCCCCGGCCTCGGGGAGGTGGCCCAGGCGCATCAGCAGAAAGCCGGCGAGGGTCTCCACGCCGCCATCGCGTGGCAGGCTCCATTGCATCTGGGTTTCCAGGTCGCGCAGGTTCACGCCGCCGTCCATCAGCAGCGCGCCTGAGGCGGTGGCCAGCGCGGGCAGGGCGGGCGAGTCGAACTCGTCCTCGAGTTCGCCGGTAAGCTGCTCGATGGCGTCCTCGGCCGTGACCAGTCCGACGGTGGACCCGTATTCGTCCACAACAATCGCCATGTGGCGGCGGCGCTGCTGGAAGTCGCGGATCAGGTCGAGGGCGCTCTTGGTTTCAGGCACGACCAGGACTTCGCGCATGACCTGACTGAGCTTGAGTTCAAGAAAAGAAGCGGAAGGTCGAACACGCTTGGGCGTCTCCCAGGTCTCAGAAGCGAGCCCTGTGGCACCCGGCGGATTGGACCGGAAGAACATGAGCCGGGCGAGATCCTTGGAGTAGACAACGCCGACGATGTGTTCCGGGCCGCGGGTCTCGTCGTACACGGGAACGCGGGAATGCAGCCGGTCAATGACTTTGGCGCTGGCTTCCTCGAGCAGCATGTTCGAGGGGAGCGAGAAGATCTTCTGCCGCGGGGTCATGATCTCGCGGATGGAAACCTCATCCAATTCAAGAGCGCGGTGGATGAGCGTCTCTTGAAACTTGGGCAGCAGGCCCATGCGGCGGGCAGCGGTAGCGATGAGCTTGAGTTCATCCGGCGAGTGGACCTGGGCGCGCTCGCTGATGGGAATATCGAAGGCGCGGAGAATGATGGCGGCCGAGACCTTGAGGGCGCGCACGGCCGGTCGGACCATGGTCATGAAGACCAGCATGGGCGGCGCAACGGCCACGGCGAGCGCTTCGGCGCGGCGTAGCGCGAGAGACTTGGGAACCAGTTCGCCCACCACCACATGGAAGTAGGTGATGAGGGCAAAGCCGAGAGTGATGGCGGCGACGTGAGCGTAGAGGAGCGCGTGGGGCTGGGTGAGGGACAGAGCGCCGAACCAGCCCATGAGAACCGAGGCTGCCAGCGGCTCGCCAAGCCAGCCCAGAGCTAGGGAACAGAGCGTCACTCCCAGTTGCACGGCGGGCAGAAAGTCGTCCAGATCCTGCTGCAAGACGCGGACAGCGCGGGCTCCGGGTACGCCGGCGGCCAGCAACTGCTCAATGCGCGTATCGCGGATGGAGACCAGCGCGAACTCGGCAGCCACAAAAAAGGCGTTGGCCAGAATGAGCAGGGCCACAGCGACAAATTGCAGCGGAAGCAGACCATGCATCTTGCCTGTGAGCATAGCATTTCGGGGATCAGGGGTGGTCATCCAGCCGATGAGTACCGGCGTTTATTGATAGCTGGAATCCGGCGGCGCGGCAAGCTCGGCGAGCCGTTCCAGCACTTCGCTAGTAAAAGCGGAATTCAGCTTTCGCGGACGAAAAACGCGGCCTGCAAACGGTCAAAGAATTGGTGTTGGAGTTCCAGGGAAGGATGCGGCGACGTCGCGGGAGGTGTGTGCTTCGTTGGGATTGGTGGACCTGATCGGGATCGAACCGATGACCTCTTTCATACCATAGTCCCGATTCAATGTACTTTCGCCTCCTCAGCAAAATCTGTGGGCATTTTTCAGTTCAGTAATCGTCCAGGCATTTGATATAGCGCGACTTCGATGCCGTTGCATGTGCAAATCCGTAAGCGCCGTCTGGTTATCGCTCGGACTTTGTTGTTGAGGCCCTCGACGGCGGTGCTGGATAGATCGCCCCGCGCGGTGGCCAGTTTGCCGGCCTCGCCGCATCGCTAGAACTACGCCCGCTCCAACCCGGCCGCTACCCTCCATGTTCAACTCGTAAGGCAGGCTTTAGGCTCAACTCTTCCGGCCGCTCGGGGATTGAATCGCTCGATTGAGCTTCTCCATTTTCGCGGATGAAGAACCTTCCTGCAAGGTGACGAGCCGATCGGCAGGGACGTTCCTGTGGACTTCGACTGAACCGAGAGGCCAGCGAACTTCGAGTTCGACCGATTCGGCGGAGCCAAGCCCGAAGTGGAGGCGCGGATCGTTGGCGGAGACATAACTGGACTGGCTCATGACTTCCTGAACCTGTATCTTGCTTCCACTGCGGATGGTCACTCTGGCTCCGATGGCGCTTCGATTGCTCTTGGTCCCATGGAGGCGGACCTTGATCCAGTGATTTTCCGCGGGCGCATCGTTGCGCAGCAGGGACGGCGGTTCGTTCTGATTCATGATGAGAATGTCGAGGTCGCCGTCGTTGTCGAAGTCTCCGAAGGCGCATCCCCGGCTGACGTGGCGGGCGTTGAGGGCTGGCTGGCTTGTTTCGTCGATCTGGAGAAAGGTTCCATTGCCAAGGTTGCGGAAGAGGATACGCGGCCCGCGGCGGGGATATTTGGGGCTGACTGCCTCGAGCTCGGGATACACCTGGCCGGTGACAAGAAAGATGTCAGGATTGCCGTCATTGTCCAAATCGACCAGGCCCACGCCCCAGCTGACGAATCGTCTTTCGTGGATGAGCCCGGCACGAGCGGTAACATCCTCGAACTCGCCCTTGCCCTGGTTATGGTAGAGGCCCGTGGGTTGATTCATGTAATGGGTTCGCACAATATCCAGATGTCCATCGCAGTCATAGTCGCCGATGCCAACGCCCATGCCGGCCATCTCCTTGCCATCGTCGTTCAGTGCAACTCCCCGCAGCAAAGCTTCTTCGCGAAATGTGCCGTCGTGGTTGTTCATCAACAGCAGGCTTGGGGTTGTGTCACAGGCTACGAAAATATCCGGCCATCCGTCTTCATCCACATCGAAGGCGGCGGCGGTGAGGCCATACGAGCCATGGAGTGCGCCTACGCCAGACTCCTTCGTTACGTCGGTAAACGTGCCGTCTCCGTTGTTGCGGTAGAGCAGGTGGTAAGGCAGCGGGAGGCCGCTTGGACCGCAGTTGACTGGAACGCCTTCAAAATTGCAGTTGGGGCGTTCGATGGAAGGCGTGGGCATTTTGGCCAGATCCACATCGGCGTAGTTGGAGACAAACAGATCGAGCCAGCCGTCGCGATTGTAGTCGACGAATGTGCATCCGGTGCCGAAGCGAGTGGATTTACTGCCCAGGCCTGCTTGCGCAGTCACGTCGGTGAAGGTTCCATTGCCGTTGTTGCGGTACAGGCGGTTTTGTCCGAAGTAGGTGAGGAAGAGATCTTCGAACCCGTCGTTGTTGTAGTCGCCGACACAAACTCCGACCGCCCATCCGGCGTCGGTCAAGCCCGACTCTGCGGTGACGTCGGTGAAAGTTCCGTCGCGGTTGTTCCGGTAGAGGCGATTGCTTGCACCGGGAGGAATGCTTTCCAGGCGGCGGCCTCCGAGGATGAAAACGTCCATCCATCCATCGTTGTCGTAGTCAATGAAGGCGCAGCCTCCGCCCATGATCTCGGTGAGATAGGTGGCAGTCGTGCCCTCCCCGTAGGGCATGACCTTTGTCAGGCCGGCTGACTCGGCTACATCCACAAAGTGCGAGAAGGGGGGTAGTTCCGCAGCCACGGGAGCGAGGGCCGGAGCCTTGCTACGGAGCATGGCAGCGGCAAGAACTCCAGGTACAGATCGCAGCAGACGCCTGCGTGACCAGGCGCGGGAAGATCTGAACGAGGCAGGCATTGGTTCGGAAAGTCCTCCCATGAATGCGAGCGGAGCCGGCTGTTGTTATTCCGGCTCGATCAATCCGCTACGGACTGACCCATACGGTTTGAGTGTAGCCGCAACGGGCTAGTCCTGGGCCTTCCGCACATTCATGGCCCGGGATGAGCATCTGCAAGCGCCTGCGTTAGCTGCCGCGCTTTGGCATTATCCGGATCGATTTCGAGTGTGCGGGCCAAAGCCTGATGAGCTTCCTGCCATTTACTCTCGCTGGCGAGAGTAGCGGCCAGATTTATCCATGCAACGACGTAGGAGGGCGAGGCACGGACCGCGGCGCGGAAATAGGCCTCGGCTTGCACAGCGTCGCCGTCTCGAACGGTAAGATAACCCATCTGGTTCAAGGCTTCGGCGAAATTGGGGCTCAATTGAATGGCCCGCTGAAGCGCCGCCCGCTCTCCCGGTATATCGTTCATTTTGTCGAGAGCCTTTGACAGCTTGTATGAGAGAAGCGGCTCATTGGGGTCGGTTTCGAGCGCCTCGTGGTATAGGGACGCAGCCTTGGCCGGATCGCCCGCGGCCATGGCTTGGTCACCAACTTCGGCTTTGCCGGCGGCCTGGGTTTTGTCGGATCGCGCCGTCTTCAATTGCTGGTAGATGCGCAACTTTTCCTTGGCCCCATCTTCATCGCCCAGGCGCTGGAGAACCTTTGCCAGATCGTACTGAACCTCCGGCTCACGGTCACCTAGGGCAATTGCTTTCTCAAACTGTTGCTTCGCGGCGGGCAGGTCGCCGAGTTTCGCCAAAATGCTTCCGAGTGCATCGTGGGCCTCAAAGTAGTTCGGATTCAGGGCAATGCAGCGCTCCAGATGCGCGCGCGCGGCCTCATAATCCGCTTCGCTCGATTCCAGGACGGCGTTCAGGTACAGCACCTCCCACTGATTGGGATAGGCCGCAAGCAGCTTGCGCCCGAGTTCGGCAGCATTGGCGGCGTGGCTTGAGACCAGGGCGTGCAGGTAAAGAATCTGCGTCGCCAGGTCGCCGGGATGCTTCTGGAGAGCCAGATCGAACACGGCAAAGGCTTCCCGGTCGCGGCCATGAAGCATTAGCACGAGGGTCAACTCATTGGCAATGGGTAGCGAATCTGGATCGTTGTTGAGGCCTTCGCGGAGCACCTGGGCCGCAGCGTCGAGTTGGGCGGTGCCTGCATAAGCAACACCCAGATTGAAGCTTTGCTGCGGAGTTCGCACGCGGCTGCTACCGGGCTTGTCGAGCAGGCCAATCACGGCAGGGTAGTCCTTCTTGTCGATCAGATCCTGGGAGAGCGAATCGAGGGCGGGTGCGGAATCTGGATCGATGGCCAGAGCCGCGCGCCACTCCTCCTCGGCTTCAGAAGTCTTCTTCATCCGGCCCAGGAGCGCGGCAAGAACCAGGTGGGGACGAATATCGTTTGCATCCAGCCGTATTGCCTGATTCAGCGGCGCAAGAGCCCGATCATCCTGACCGGCGGAACAGAGACTCAGTCCCCACAAATAGGCAAGCGAAGCCGACTTCGGCTGCAATCGGAAAGCCGAGGCAAAGGCGGTGGCGGCGCAGTCAAATCGCTTTTGGTCAGCGAACCAGTTTCCCAGGCTGGCATAGCTTTCACTGGTGTGCTTAGCCTTCAGACGGCCCTGCAACTCAGGCGAGGCGATGCACGCGGCACTTGCAAGCGCAAATGGACCAGACAGAAGCAGAATTGCCGCTGCAATGCATACCAGCCCAACCTGAGTTCGCGCTTTCATTTTCAGCGTCGTTGTCCGATGAGATTTCATTGGCGGTCGTTTCCCACTGCTTAAGAGCAACACTACTGCCTGTGCATACTGCCAGGCACATGCACAGTTTACATTCCTGCGAAGAGACAAGCTAAATACGAAAATCGGACTAGAGCCCGTGCCTGGGCGGGGTGAAAGATATTGCTCGCAACCGCAACAAGAGGCGGCTTCACGGACCGTAGGTGCACAGCACCGCATGAACGGAAAAAATCTGTGCCGATCCTATATTTGGCGGATAAATGACGTCATCAGGCCGGATTTGGCCAGACTAGCAAGCCATGAAGCGTATTGTTCGACTCGCCTCAGAGATTTCGCTTCTGAGGGTTGTGGAAAACACAGGCGGGAGTGTTAATCAGACGAGCACGGCGCACGTGGCCAAGATCGCGCTCGGAAGATGGCCCGGGTCCCCGATGGCGCGGGTCTTTCTTGGTGCGCGGATTTCAGTTGACACGGTAGCAATCCGGCGCTAGTATTCCGCTGTTCCATTTAATCGGGTTTCTGAAGCGCTGGATTGAAAACGGTTTCAGAAAGTCTGAAAACGGTTTCATGAAGCCTTTCGGCACAATTACAGGGGGATTTTGAACCCGATGAATGCGTCAATGGGTACTAATTTGAGGAGGAAGTCATGCACTTGATCTACGCAAAGGGATTCAGAGCCCTGCTGTTCGCAGTCGTACTCGGCTTCGTCAGCTCGGCGGCCTTGCTCTTCGGACAAGGCACAAGCGGCAGCTTGACCGGTCAGGTTACCGATGCTTCGGGTGGCGCCATTCCAGGCGCGGCTGTCGCCCTTACCAATGTCAATACGAACTACACGCAAAATAAGGTCACCGATGGACAGGGAGTCTACCTGTTCAACCTGGTGGCGCCCGGCCAATACGTGCTTACGGTCGCGGCCAATTCCTTCTCTCAGTACGTGCAGAAGGGTATTGTAATCAACGCCAACCTTTATGCTACGCAGAATGTCCAGTTGAAGGTGGCGACAGCCAAGGGCGAGACCGTCACGGTGACCGCCAACGCCGAACTGATCGACACTACGACGGCTGAACTGGGCATGACGATCAACGAGCAGTCGGTGAGCGACTTGCCGCTGCTCAACCGCGACCCCTCCTCTGTCGCTCTGCTGTCGCCGGGCATACTCGACGGCAACAAGGCCGGCGTTGCCTGGCAACAGAACGGCTTCTCATTTCCCAATGAATCTGTGACCTCCTCCAATGGCGGCCGCATCGGCAGCACGTTCTACATGCTCGACGGCGTCTCGAACATGGACACCTACCTGGGCTCCAACTCGCCCACGCCCAACTCCGACGCCACCCAGGAGTTTCGCCTGATCTCCAACAACTTCAGCGCCGTGTATGGCTTCTCGACGGGCGGCGTGGTTTCCATGGCCACCCGGAGCGGCACCAACAACTGGCACGGCGGCCTCTTCGAATTCATGCGCAACGGAGATTTCGACGCTGGGGACTTTATCAATCACCACCAGGACACCTATCGGCAAAACAAGTTCGGCGGCTATGTCGGCGGACCTGCCCTCAAGGACAAGCTCTTCTTCTTCTTCAACTACCAGGGAACCGTCCAAGTCGGCGGCCCCGGAACAACGAGTAACTCCACCACCACGCCCACCGTGCAGATGATGAACGGTGACTTCAGCGGGCTCATCGACTATGCTCAGGCCCACAATGCCGGTTGCGGCTCGGGTTATGGCGCAAGTGCAGTCCAGTCAACCAACTGCGGCTGGCTGAACGGACCATTTGCGACCATCAATGGGAAGCCCAACCAGCTTATCGGCGGCGCGGCCTCGCTCGATCCGGTGGCCGTGCAGTTTACCAACGATGGGCTGCCGGGCCACACTGCCGCGGCTTCAGGGACTGCGACTCCGACCTCCTCGGCCCAAAATCTGGCCGGCGGAATGCTCTACGCATCGGCCAACCTGGCGAATTCCAAGTTCAACGAGTACACGGCCAAGGTGGATTACGATCTGACCAAGAGCCAGCGTCTCACGCTGCGCTCGTTCATTGACAAGTTCGTGCAGCCTGCCGGCGACACGCCGGGCAATGTCCTCTCCGTGATCAACATGACCAACTGGAGCCAGACCTTCGGCGAGCAAATGTGGTACTTCAACGAGATCGCGCAGCACACTTGGACGGTGAACCCCACCACGGTGAACGCTTTCACAGGTTTCTGGACCCAGCAGAGTGCGCATAATGGCACCCCGGTCGTCGACCATAACGGCAAGAACATGTGCTGGTCGCGCTATATCAACATCACCGAGCCGGGCTGCTACATGGAAGGCGCATATTTCGGCAGCTCCAACGGCGGCTGGACTGAGCCCTCGAACGAAGTTCGTGGCACCATCGGCTTCTCCGACACGCTGATCAAGACCATCAAACGTCATACCATATCGGTGGGCATCGATTTGATCCATCAGCGCGCAGTCGAAAACGCATCCGACTATCCGGCCGACGCCATCATCGGCTTCGGCGGCGGCTATACCGGAAATGGCGTGGCCGATTGGCTCATGGGTTACATGGGCAACTACGAGCAGGGCGCGGGCGAACTCGCCGACATCCAGGGATGGCAAATCGACCCGTATGTCAACGACGAGTTCCGCATCAAGCCCGGCCTGACTCTAACCCTTGGCTTGCGCTGGGATCCCGACTTCGCGCCCGTTTCTGTTGGAGGCCGTGGTACGGCTTTCGTGGCAGGCCAGCAGAGCTACATGTTCCCGGCAGCGCCTACGGGACTGATTTACCCCGGCGACACCAATATGAATGACGGCCTTCGCCCCAGCAGCACAAAGTTCTTTGAACCCCGCGTCGGCGTGGCCTATCAGCCCAAGAACATGCCCCGCACATCCTTCCATGCCGCATTCGGCTTGTTCAGCGCCCCGGTGCCTTATTCCGACTACAACCACGTCGTCGATATGGCGCCCTTTGCTCCGGCGTTCTCACCAAGTGCGCCGTCGAATACACCGATTTGCTCTACTGGCGGCGTAGTTGGTACCTGCACGCCCAACACCGGCCAAGCGATCGCCGGATACATGAACTTCCACAATCCATGGGCAACCCCGTCGTTCGGTACACCCCACGGCAACCCATTCGGCACCGGCCCCGGCCAGATTCCGTGGGCCAACCCCACCTACAAACCGCCGATAAACGCTCAGATTCCCGGCCCGATCTACGAGCAGGATTCCTTCAGCCGGGACTTCAAGTCGGGCATGACCCAGGCCTGGAACGCTTCCGTGGAGCAACAGATCAACGGTGTGACTGCGGTTCGCGTGGCCTACGTGGGCAGCCAGTCCTATCACCAGAGCTACGTGATGGATAGAAACGCCCAAACCTACAGCTACTGCACCTACTACAACAACCCCAACTGCCCAGTGCCATCGGAAACAAACCTCCTCAATGGCACCCTTAAACTAGCCAGCTATCCGTTCCCCGCATTCACCCAAATCCTGGAATACGACAGCGGGGCCACGGCCAGCTATCACTCTCTGCAGGTTACCGCTCAGCGGCGCATGTCCCATGGCCTCCAGGCGCAGTCCAGCTTTACCTGGCAGAAGACGATCGACGTGGCAAGTTTCGCAGACATTGCCGGCGAAACAAGCGGAATGACCAACCCCAAGAACCTGCGCTGGAGCCGCGGCGCAGCCAACTCAAATATCCCGTTCACATGGACAAGCAACTTCATTTACCACAGTCCGGAACTGAAGAGCCAGAGCCTGCTTGTGCGCGAAGTGCTCGCAGGCTGGGAAGTCAGTCCCATCATTACCTGGCAGTCGGGCACGCCGTTCAGCATCGGTGCGGGTAACAGCTTTAATGCCTACGGCGAGGCGAACAAGGGCGACGGCTGCTTCAACGGATGCAGCGCCGACCGGGCCGACCGCGTTCCCGGAGTGCCTCTGAAGGTACGCCAAGGCGGGCGCTCTCGCTGGACGAAGGATTACTACAACGAGGCTGCGTTTACCACCCGTCACGACGGAACCTACGGCAATAGCGGCCGCAACATCATCCAGGGGCCTCCGGGCTTCAACGTCGACTCGTCGCTGATGAAGAACTGGTCGATCCTTGAAAAGTACCAGCTTCAGTTCCGCTTCGAGTTTTACAACACCCTCAACCACCCCATCATGGCTAATCCGGGCGCCAATCCTGGCGATGCGGGTGGCAGCTCGAACGCCGAGATCGGCGGCTACCATGGCGGCTTCGGCGGCACGAACAACACCACTCGTATAGGCCAGGCTGCTCTGAAACTGACCTTCTAACCAATTCACTGGCCCGGGCGGCGCACTTCGCTGCCCGGGCTTTTTCTTTCTCCAAAAACGGCGATCCACGGTATCTTGACGCAAGGCCTTCCTTCCGGCAGTGCGGTTCTATGATGGTTTCATGGGTCACAGTGCGAGCGTGGACCCGGAGGTTCAACAAATGCTCGATTCAATGTCCAAGGCCCCCGATCGGCGCTGGCGTTTCCTCGCGGCAGTTGGAACCCTCCTAGCAGCCCTTCTCGTCTATTCCTTTCTTGTCCCCTTTCACAGCAAAGCTTCCGGGAGCAGTCAGGCTGCCTCCTCAGCCGACGCAAAAGCCGCGCTTTGGCCCATATCCATCGACTATCCCCAGGACGGCTCCATCTTTCCGCCGGGGATTACACCGCCCACGTTTCTCTGGCGCGATGCGGCAGCTAACTCCTGGCAAATCGAGGTTGCGTTCGCAGATCACTCCGCTCCTATTCATGTTGAATCCGCGGGGGAACGGATGCGCGTCGGAGCCATCGATCCAGAGTGCGTGAGCGATACCAATGAGCCGCCAAAGTTGACGCCCCAACAGGCGGCTTCCTGGACGTGGACACCCGATCCAGCCACCTGGGCGGCAATTCAGGCGCGCTCTGCAAGCCAGCCGGCCACGGTGACGATTACCGGCTATAGCAATGCACAGGTCGCTACCTCGCAGGCGCTGACTTCACTGTCCACTTCGGACGATCCGGTGGGTGCGCCGATCTTCTACCGGGATGTGCCGCTGATGCCGAGTCAAGGCGCTAACGGGACGGTGCAGCCTTTATCTCCGGCGGCAATTCATCTGATTCGCTGGCGCCTGCGGGATATTCGCCAGCCGGAAAGTCGCACGCTCTTGACCGACATGCCCACCTGCGCCAACTGCCACTCCTTTTCCGGCGACGGCAAGACCATGGGCATCGACGTCGATGGTCCGGCCAACGACAAAGGCCTTTACGCCGTTGTTCCGGTTGCGCGGCACATGTCGATTCAGAACAAGGATATTGTGCAGTGGAATACCGACGGCCAGGCGGGAAAAGTTCGCGTTGGATTCATGTCCCAGGTCTCCCCGGATGGGCGTTACGTCGTGAGCACCTTTGCCGGCTCTGCGCTCGACGTTTCCAACACCTATTACGTCACCAACTTCAAGGACTATCGCTTTCTCCAGGTCTTTTATCCGACGCGAGGAATTCTGGAGTGGTATGACCGGGCCGCCGGCAAACGCCAGCCACTGCCCGGCGCGGACGATCCGCGCTATGTTCAAACGGATGGAGTCTGGAGTCCCGACGGCAAGTACATCGTCTTTGCCAGGGCTGAAGCGAAGGACCCTTACCCGGAAGGCCAAAAGAAGGCGGTGCGCGCCAACGATCCGAACGAGACCCAGATCCAGTACGACCTGTACCGAATTCCGTTCAACGAGGGAAGGGGAGGCGTGCCCGAAGCCATCGCAGGCGCATCGCAAAACGGAATGAGCAACAACTTTCCCAAGGTTTCGCCGGATGGGCGGTGGATCGTCTTCGTGCAATGCCGCAATGGCCAGCTCATGCGTCCCGATAGTCAGTTATGGATCGTGTCCTTCGACGGCGGCCAGGCACGCCGTTTGCGCGCGAACACGCCGCTCATGAATTCGTGGCACAGCTTCTCTCCCAACGGACGCTGGCTGGTATTTTCATCGAAGGCCAGGTCGCCGTATACTCAGATGTATCTGACGCACATCGACAAGGATGGGAACTCAAGCCCCGCCATTCTCATCGACAACGCCACCGCGGCAAACCGTGCGGTGAACCTGCCCGAATTCGTCAACACGGCTGGGGATGGAATCGAAGATATTCAGGTTCCCGCTGTCGATCTCTACAAGTTGATCGACGAGGCCATGCAACTGGAGGAAAAGGGAGAGAATGACCAGGCCCTCGCGATCTGGAAGAAGGCGGTGGCGCTTGATCCGGGAAATGCAAAAGTTCAGAACGGCCTGGGGATATCGCTTTACGTTCATGGCGAAATCCAGGAGGGGTTCGAACACCTTCGCCTGGCGGTACGCTTCAACCCCATGTCGGCTCAAAACCGCTTCGTTCTGGGCAGGTTCATGCTGGATCAGGGCCATGCGGAGCAGTCGTTGCCGGAACTACAGGCAGCCATTGAGATCAGGCCGCACTTCGAATCCTGCGAAGAGGCCCTGGGCAGCGCTTATGAAGCCCTGGGCAACAGTCTGGAGGCTCTTTCCCACTGGCGGAAGGCTCGCCTGATTGACCCGAGTCGCGTGAGTGCTACCCTTGGCGCAGCCTGGGTTTTGGCCACGGCGCCGGATGTATCGGTTCGCAACGGCGCAGAAGCGGTGTCGCTGGCCGAGAGCGCGAAGACTCTCGCGCCTCCCGACGATCCGGACATACTCGATACGCTGGCCGCTGCGTACGCTGAGAACGGGCAATTCGCGAGGGCTGCGGCCTCAGCGACACGCGCTCTCGAGTTGGCAGGTGCGCGGGGAAACTCGGCCCAGGCAGCCGCGATTCGCGCCCGCCTGCTGCTGTACAAGGAAAGCAAGCCGTATCGCAGTGAGCGGCCATCCGGCGTTGGCCAACCATCCGCGGCGAGCGTCTCCTCTTCGCGGGGAAGACAATGAGCGACATGCCCTGCATGGGGCGCGCGTGCCCAGCAGCACCCGTTGCGCAAACGCGCCATCTTTCATCTGGAACCGTAGCGTCGAGCCAATCCAGAAGCTGCTGTCGCAGTCGCGGTAGATGCTTTCAAAGTCAGAATCGTTCGCCTTGGGCAGGGAAGCGACGCTCACCTTTGAGCGGGTCAGGCGCACCATTCCGGCTTGCGTGCCAATCCAGAGCACAACGGTCGGACTTTTGGCGGATATGTTCGCGCTCATAAAAAGGAGTAAGGTGTTGTTTCACGATGGCCGCACAATGGCCATCCAGGAGAAAGACGCAGTTGGTACGGAGCCTGTCATAATGCCACCCTATCGAGAATCAAAGACCATAGGCCCACGGTCTGGGAAGCAATGGAAGTGCAAGCTGGCTGGCGCAGCCCTGTATCTTATGCTCCTTGCGGCCGTGCCCTGCCATGCGCAGAGCGCAACGACAATTCAGATCGACGCAAGTCAGCCCTACACATATCCGGGGCCAGCGAGTTTCCTCGAAGGTTCGGCCAAGTCGCCATCGGGCAGCATCCTCGGCGTCAACAGCCGCTATCTCACGCTGGACGGAAAGCCTTGGCTTCCTGTGATGGGAGAGTTTCACTTCTCGCGCTACCCGCAATTGCAGTGGGAGGAAGAGATCCTGAAAATGAAGGCCGCCGGGGTCAATATTGTGGCCACCTATGCCATCTGGATTCATCACGAAGAGATCGAGGACCAGTTTGACTGGAAGGGACAACGCGACCTGCGCGCATTTACCCAGCTTTGCGCCAAACATGGCATGTACGTGCTTGCGCGGATCGGTCCGTGGGATCACGCGGAAGCGAGAAACGGGGGTTTTCCGGATTGGGTCGTCAAAGCGGGTCCAACGCGAATCAACGATAGGCGTTATCTTTCCGAGGTTCGTGCCTGGTACGGGCAAATCGGTCAGCAGCTCGACGGCCTCTTGTGGAAAAATGGCGGTCCGGTGCTGGGAATTCAACTCGAAAACGAGTATGCTCTGCGGGGGCCGGGCGCGGGCGAAGAACACATCCTGCAATTGAAGAAGATCGCGGTCGAGAGCGGCCTGGATGTTCCGTTGTATGTGGTCACCGGATGGGATAACGCCGTGGTCCCATTCGATGCGGTCCTTCCCGTGTATGGCGGCTATCCCGATGAGCCCTGGGACTCTTCAATCGCCAGGCTGCCGCCTCCCGAAGCTCACGCTTTTCGGTTTCAGAGTCGCGTCGCGGCAAACATCGGCGCATCCGGCGATCAGATTGCCGGATGGCGTTCGAGCCCATTTCTCACAGCGGAGGTCGGCGGCGGAAACGAAGTAACCTACCATCGCCGGCCGGTCATCGACCCCGATGACATTGCCGCGATGCTGCCCGTGATGCTCGGTTCGGGCGTGAACCTCTACGGCACGTATATGTTTCAGGGCGGCGAAAACCCCGATGGGATATTGACCGCGCTCCAGGAATCGCAAGCCACCGGCGATCCCAACGATGTGCCGGTCAAGTCCTATGACTTTCAAGCGCCGCTGGGCGAATTTGGCGAGGAGCGCGTTTCGTTCCGCAAGATGAAAGTTTTCCAATACTTCTTGAACGACTTTGGAGCGGATCTCGCTCCGATGATCGTCCATGCGCCAAACCGGATACCCAAGAACCCCGAAGATCTCACGGTTCCGCGCGCTTCCGTGCGCTCCCAGGGGGACGCTGGATTTATCTTCCTCAACAATCATGTGCGCGGCGCCTCGATGCCGGTGCGGCGGGGGGTGCAATTTGAGATCAAACTTCCAGATGGTTCACTCCTCGTTCCGCGGCGTCCGCTCGATGTTCCTTCCGGAGCATATTTCATTTGGCCGTTCAATTTGCGAGTGGACGGCATGACGATCCGTTACAGCACGGCACAATTGTTTACTCGCATCGAGAGCGGCGGCGCAACAACGCTTTACTTCGCCGCGGTTCCCGGTATCCCAGCGGAGTTCGTTTTCGACGCCCTCGGCATTCGCACCGTGCGAGCGGCGAGCGGCGAAATTGCCAGGGATTCAGGCACAGTTTCGGTAAGCGGAATCAAGCCGGGAGTCGAATCGCGGATCGATCTTGTATCGGGCGAGGGCAAGAAAGTTCGTGTTGTTGTATTGTCGGCGCAGGAGGCCGAGAATGCCTGGAAGGTGCGCATTGGCGGAACGGACCATCTGCTGATCTCAACCCAGGACTTCTTCGCGGATACCGAGTCCGCGCCAGGCCGCGTTTGGCTGCGTTCTCGCGGAACGCCTCAATTTGTCTTCAGCATCACGCCTCCAATTGCATCCGTGCCGATTGCCAATCTGCCTTTGACGCAGACCGCGGCCGATGGGCAGGTTGTCAGTTATATTGCCAGCGCCAAGCCGGCCAGCCCGGATCTGAAATACGAACAGATTCAGTCCGCGGGGACTGCGCCGCCGGTTAAAGCAGGGCCCGCTTTCCCATGGCGTCCAAAGGGCGTGGCGCAAGCCCCCACTGAAGCTAATTTTTCTCAGGCAGCCAAGTGGTTGCTCACTCTTCCACCAGGCGCCATGAGCGGTCTGAGCGGGCTGTTCCTGGAAGTCGACTACAGCGGAGATGTTGCGCAACTCAGCGTGGCCCACCGGTTGCTGACAGACGACTTTTACAATGGCCATCCATGGCTGGTCGGGCTTGACCGCTTTCTCAACCCACAGGGGGCCAGCACATTCGAGCTGAGCATCTTGCCGCTGCGAAAAGACGCGCCGGTCTACTTCGAGTTACCAAAGCCGCTGAGTTTTCCGCCGAATGGCCAGATCGATCAACTGAACGGTCTTCGGCTGGTGCCGGAATATCAACTGATTCTCAATACCGCGGGCCCAAACGATAAAAGTCGAGTGAAGCATGCGGAGGGATTGTAGCGCCAGGCGCGAAATGGATAAATGCGGGCCATGCTGAAGGTCTTGCTCCCCGTTGCAAACGGTCGGATTTGCGCTTGAAGGCCCATCGTGTTCAATCCGGGCCGCTTCCGCGCTTAGGCTGATTGTATCCCAGTTGCCGTGGAAACCGGGCGCGCCGGGATTCTGGCCTCCTGGAACCTTGGATCGGACTCCACCTCTCCGTCGCTTCGCCGGGGCGTCAGTTACTAAGAAGTACATAACTTATTTACCTTGACAGAGCCTAGCAAGCAACCTACGATCCATCCCGAAGGAGTTATGCATGAGTTTCCGTAAGATATTCTCTGTTGTTGCATTGTTAACAATCGTTTTCGCGGTCAAAGCGGGTGCGCAAACGGGGGCAGGTTCGCCACCAAAGTTCATGCCCGAGCAGATCGCCAAGATGCCGGTCAGGGCGCTGCCAGTTCAGGGCTTCAAGATACTTAAATCCGGCACGGGGTGGGTCTCCACGGGCAACCAACTGCTTTGGACCACCGACAACGGCGCGCACTGGAAGGACATCTCCCCCCCAAACCCAAATGTAGACCATTACGCCTCTGTCTTCTTCCACGACACGGAGACCGGCTGGGTGTTGTTTTCTCATCAGACTCAAGACGACGAACGACCTGAGCCAGTCGCCGATACACCATCAAGTGACTGGGGCTTTTCCTTCTCCTTCACAGCCGACGGGGGAACGACCTGGACAACAGCAAGCCTTCCGCCGTGGCGCGGAAGCCGCGGATTATCCGACCAGGGAGTCGTTGCTTTCGCGGATCGGCTCCATGGATGGATGAGCTTGGGAGTAGAAGGCAACACCATGACCGCTGGAAGCGCATTGCTTCTCACTTCGGATGGAGGCCGAACCTGGCGTGACACACCCGACGCCGAGACAGGTCCGGAAGGGAGAATCGAGGCAATTCTAGCCTTGACGGAGAAAGATATTTGGATTCTTGCTACGCCTGAAGGAGGCTCTGCGCTGTGGGCGACCCATGACGGGGGGAATAGCTACCAGGAGATTGTCTTGTCGCCACCCAAGGCGGTTGCGCCTGCCGATTATCCAACCTTCAGCCTGCCGGTATTTGCGGACAAGCTCAACGGCTATGTGGCCGTCACGTACTCGGGCAGGATAGGCGACAAATCGGCCGCAGTGCTTTTTGCCACTGCGGATGGCGGGCGCACATGGAATCCTGACCGGATACTATCTAATCTCATCCAAGGGGAGAAGGTATC
>Ga0302320_10010644_pt1 | contig 19574 bp, 17 predicted proteins | sample Bog_T0_3_FD_202130 | JGI IMG/M metagenome (GOLD analysis project Ga0302320, IMG submission 202130) | Peat permafrost microbial communities from Stordalen Mire near Abisko, Sweden - Bog_T0_3 | ecosystem: Environmental > Terrestrial > Soil > Wetlands > Peat | place: Sweden: Abisko, Stordalen Mire... | reverse complement strand
CTGATGGGATCCGATCTTTCTGTCGGACTGCTGTGCAGCCGTGTACGGGTCGCTGAGAACTTGCCCGTGCTCGACATTGCCCCGGCCCCGTGACGGGGAACTAAACGGGGAACTCCGGCTTTCTATCGAATCGGGTCGAGCGTATACTTGAGTCATGGCAAGCCTGCGAGACTTTGAGGAGCACTATGGCGACCGTTGACGAAACCTCCGCGACCGTTGACCTGCCTTATCCGCATATTGTCAAGGAGGAGGGCAAGCCAGCCCGGTTGGCGAGCACGCCGCGCATCAAGGTCTCGCACCTCGTCACCGAGCACCTGAACTGGGGTTGGTCGCCTGAAGAGATGTGCCGTCAACACCCAGTTCTCAAGCTCTCGGAAGCGTACGCCGCGATGGCGTACTACTTCGATCATCAAGAGGAGATCGCGGCCGAGATTGAGGCGGATGACCTGGCGGCCGAAGACGCCATGCACCAGGGGGCGTCTTCTCCGTTGCGACTGCGGCTGTTAGCGCAGCGGGGACGCTGAATGGCCGTCTCACTTTACTTCGATGTTCATGTTCCCGAAGCCATTGCCCAGCAACTCCGCCTCCGGAACATCGACGTTTTGACGGTCGTTGAGGACGGCAGGCGGCGCGCACCGGACGACATACTTCTGGAGCGGGCAAGAGAACTGGCGCGGGTCACGTTCACCTTTGACATCGGCTTTCGCGCCCTGGCCGAACAGTGGTAGCGAGAATCGCGGCATTTCAATGGCATGATCTTCGGCCGCCCATGGGGAACGACGATCGGCCAGTTCGTCAACGACCTTGAACTGGTAGCGCTTTCCGCGGAACCGGATGAGTTCATGAATTTCATCCTTCACCTTCCACTCTGATGTGAACCAACGCCCACGAGTCGGTCGCCAGAAAATCGAAACAGGGACGCAGCTTGTTTTCGGCTGCAAGACAACGCAACTGAAACTAGCTGCGTCCCCGTTTCGACTCCCGGTTTCGACGCGCAAAGCATTTTACTCGTACTGAACGTCCGCGAGGTAGAACGTGATGGGCTGGCCCTTACCGGCCAAGTTCCAGCGGAAGCCGCTCTTAATACAGCTAAGATCGCTTTGGGTCAGGTCAATCTTGTACTGCTTCCACTGTTTGGTAAGGGTCACCTTCACCTCCGCCTTAGCGCTGTCGTGGTACTTCTTCTCGATTCCGATCAGGCCAAAACCGAAGGTGACCTCTTCGCCGCCTTCTTGACCACGCGCCCAGAAGGTCAGCTTCTCCGCCCCGCTGAGGTCGAAGCCGCCCGGTTTGTCGCCCCAGTCATTGGCCGGGTTCTGCCAAGTGACGGAACCCCAACCATTGCCCTGGTTGAAGGACACCTTTAGGCAGGTTGCGCCGCGATGAGGATTGTCGGTGCAATCGAAGTCCATCTGGATGGCCTTCGTATCGCCCATCCAGCCCGATGGCGAGTAGGGCATTTTGTCTCCGCCGACGACCATCAACGGCAACTTGGCCGGCGCCGCCTTGAAGGGCGCCGGCGGCCCCTTGACCTTGATCGGCAGGCTGCCCGTTGCCGCGCCGCCGTGGGCGTTGCGTATATAGCAGTACAGCCGGTAAATGCCGCCATATGCCGGCATCTTCAGGGTCACCACGGACTGCCCGTTGCGCTGAATGGCCTGGGGAAAGGCGGGGGTCGGATCAGCGCCCAACCCCTCAACACTGTAGCCGGGTTGTTCAAGGCAGAGATTCCACTCGATGCGTAGCGTATCGCCCTTGGGATCGCTGGCCGCGACCCGCGCCGAGACCGTTCCGCCCCGCGCCACTTGGTCGGTACTGGTCAGCGACAGTTTCTCTATGATCGGGCAGGGGTACTCCGGCGACTTGCCCGACCAAAGTTCCTGCATCGTGTCGGCAGCCGCTAGTCGGCTGTCATCAGGCAGCAACATGCCGAACCACGTAGATGTCGCCTCGATCTTCCAGCCCCAAATGAATGCGTAGGAACCGAGGCAGAAGTCCGGGGCGCCGAGGACCGACTTCTCGTAGGTCGCGCGATAGTGCCGGGCTTTTTCCGTGCTGGTCAACTCCGCGGCGGCGCCGAAAGCGGTACGACGGATTTCCCAAGTGCCGGGCGGGCCGAATTCGGTAACGACATAGGGTTTCTTGCCGCCTGCGGCACGATACCGAGCGGCCAACGAGGAACCGCCGCCGTAGCTGTTGATGCCGATCACATCGATGTCCGGGCAGTATTGCTGAATCTTTTGCACCTTGTCGCCGCCAATCTCGGCGATCACGGTCATCGTCGGATGTTTCGGATCAATTTCGTGGACCATTTTCGCAAGGTCTTCGATGCTCTTCCAGAGTTCCGGGCTGTTGTCGTTGATCTCCATTTCATTGCCAAGGCCCCACATCAGCAGTGCCGGATGGTCCCTGTACCGCAAGACGGCGCGGCGAACCTCCTCTCGCTGCTTCTCGACGGAGGCCGGATCATCGTAATGGAACCCCTGTTCCTTGTGCCCCAGCCAAACCCCGAGGGTGACCCTCAACCCCAGTCGTTGGGCCTCGTCGAGTTCCTTATTCGTTTCGGGGCCGATGCCCCAGGTGCGGAAGGAGTTGCCCCCGCATTGAACCAGCAGCGATTTCGGCCCTCCGCCCCCGGCGCCGCGAATGAAGAACGGCCTGCCGCCGACAAACAACTGGCTCTTCCCGCCCGCTTGGATGATCTTGACCGCCGGCACGCCCTCCGGCCGCCCCGATTGGCCCCTGGCAGCACCCGGGATTAGTACGAGCGCAGTGAGTGCAGCCAACGCTGCCAATCGACAAATCTTATATGCTTTCACGGTTCGCTTTCTCGAAATTGGTGGCTTTCTCTCCGTCTCTCTCGATTGCCAACCAGTATAGCCGCCGAAAAACCTTGAGTCCAGGAAACAGGCGGGATGTGGACGAGAGGGGGACAAGGAGGGCGCGCGGCAGGAGCGGCGGGAAGAGGCGGCTTCTGCCGGGCCCTCTCCCCCCTCACGAACGAAGAGCCGATGGTTGCCCGGCCCCTGGTGGTGTTCGTTGGATGTCATCTTCCCGCGCTTGCTCCCGCGCGGATGCCGCGGTATAGTACATGGTGAATCAAGTGAAGCATCGAGGTCGAGATGATTTCAGCCAACATTTCTTCTGAATTCGAACAATTCGTTTGCGACGAGGTGGCGGCCGGCAAGTACCGCTCGGCGGAAGAGGTCGTCTCGGAGGGCTTGCGCCTTTTGCGCGATCGCGAAATCGATGCCCTGCGCAAGGAAATCGACGTAGGGCTCGAGCAGATCGAACGCGGCGAGGTCATCGATATCGACGACGAGCAGGCCCACGCGGCGCTGTTGGAGGATATCAAGGCGCGCGGCCGAGAACGTTTCGCTGCGGGGCAGTCGCCGCGATGACGCCGTACTCTATCAGCCGCGAAGCGAGTCGCGACCTCGACGCCATCTGGGACTACATTGCGAAGCAGGGGCTCGTCGCCGCCGATCGCGTGCTCGCGAAGCTGTTCGATACCTTCCTGCACTTGTCTCGCAATCCAATGGCTGGTGAATTGTGCGAAGAGTTGCGGCGCGGCTTGCGGCGATTCTGTGTTGGCAGCTACGTGATCTATTACAAACCCGCTCGGCGCGTGACCATTGTCCGCGTCTTGCACGGCGCGCGCGATTCCGACGCGTTGTTCGCGGACGATTGAACTAGAGAAAAGTGCCTGGCATGCGGGCCAATCTCTCTAAATTACCCGGATTCGGTGGATGTCACCTTTTTCGCTCCCGGCGACTTTGCGTGAGATCATTGCTTCGCGTCCTTCCGGCCTTCGCGGGAAATTTTTTTCCGGGGACCGAAATTCTTTCGCCACCGCGCCAACCCGGCTCACTTTTTCCAACTCCTTATGGCGCAAGCACTTGCGGCGAGATTTCGGCCCTGCTCCGTTCCGCGGCGCGGCCGGCATGCGAACAAACGGCCGCTGCGCAACTCCTTCCCTGGCAAGCACTTGCGGCGCGCAAGGGGCCGCATCATGCAACAACTGTTGACAACTGCTGTGACCGTGCCATAATGGCCGGCGGAGAGGAGCGCGGAGGAATGAGTACGGAGTACACCGTACTGAACACTGAACACTGTCTATGTGTGCCAATCGTGCCTAAATTGACAGGGACGAACGGAGCGGCTTCCGCCGCCTAAGTTGATGGCTGTCAACAACTTCCGGCGACAGACGCGATCTGCACCAGTGGCGAGGAAACCGCGAGGCGGTGCATAAGTCGGTAGTTGCGGAGCGACGGGGAGCGCCCTGCGAGTTGAGAGTCGAGGGACAACCCTTCCGGCAGACGAGGAATCCACGAATCACACGAAAGGAAAGACGGCCACGTAGAGAACATGCCGGAAGACCGGCGCTCACGCAATTTGGAGTGCGGTAATTCATTACCGCTTTGCGGCCTTTGGCCGCCTCCGAAAAAGCCGCAAAGCGGCGGAAAGCGGTAATGAATTACCGCACTCCAAAGCTGAGAGCGCCGACACGCTTCCATCATGCATAAGTTGTTATCTCATAACATCTTATGACAACAAATTTAGAACCGGTCCTGAGTGATCCTGATTGACAACGGTGGGGGTTGCGCCCACCGCGCGGATGATAAGAGGCCACCCGCAAGAGAGGATGCCGACGTGGGACGAAAGAAGGCGGAAATCAGTACGCGGAGGTCAGAAGCCGGAAGCCCTCACCCCGACCCTCTCCAGGAGGGATACCAGCGATTAACCCCGGATTCGCGCGGCGCATCCGAGGACAACGAAGACTCGCCCAAGATTCGACGCCGGAGGCGTCGCAGCACCAGACGCCGCTGCGACCCGTCCGGGGTCGAAACGCGGTTTCCAATCGCTATCCGGTGGTGGCGCTTCGCTTACCACCGGCTAATAGCTGTGAACCCTCCGGGTTCGGCACGGGACACCCGCTTGCGGTTGCCCCGTGCGGGCTACATTGCCAGGAAATCTTGCCGGACCCCGGTCGTCATGCCGCTGGCCGGAGTACGGTGAAACGGATAGACTAAAGCGGCTAAGGATTTGGTCCAAAACAAGTTCCCTAATTGTAGGACGGGCTTCCTAGCCCGTCCCGATTTGTGACGGCCTGGGAAGGCCGTCCTACGGAACTTATTGCTGAGCAAATCCTAAACCAATTTCCAATCGTTTGCAGTATTTCAGTCCAGCATGGATTTTCACGTCGATCTGAACATCTTCCGCGGCCCGCTGGACTTGCTCCTCTATCTGGTTCGCAAGCACGAGGTGGAAATCGTCGATATCCCCATCGCGATGATCACCGAGCAGTACCTGCAATACCTGGAGGTCCTGAAACAACTCGACGTGGGCGAGGTGGGCGAGTTCCTGTCCATGGCCAGCCTGCTGATCGAGATCAAGTCGCAGCAGGTGCTGCCCCGGGCCGACGAGGTCGAGGAGGAACTGGAGGATCCGCGGCAGGAACTGGTGCGGCGGTTGCTGGAATATAAGCAGTATCGCGATGCCGCCAGCATTCTCGACGAGCGCAGCCGGGCCTGGCAGCAACATTATCCGCGCGTGGCTGTCGATCTGCCGCCGCGGCAGCGGAATCTGGCCGCGGAGCCGATCCGCGAGGTCGAGCTTTGGGACCTCGTCAGCGCGTTCGGCCGCATCATTCGCGAGCACGTGGCCGCCAAGCCGTCGAACATCGTCTATGACGACACCCCGATCCACGTTCACATGTCGCGGATTCTCGCCCGGTTGAACGAGCGCGGCCGGTTGGCCCTGAGCGAATTGTTCGACGCCCAACTGCATAAATCGGTCCTGGTGGGCATGTTCCTGGCGGTGCTGGAGCTCGTCCGCCACCACCGTATTTTGGCGGAGCAGAATGAGCTGTTCGGCGAACTCTGGCTCCTGCCCAGCGCCGATACGGCCGCTCCCTTGGACCCGTCTGAAGTCGATAACTACGAACACGGACCGGCTGTGCCGGATGCAGCCGATGATCAATAACCTGCCCGTCAAATCGCTCGTCCACAAGGACATCACCATCGAAGGCTATTCCCGCGCGGCGGTGCAAACCTACTGGCGCGTCCCCGAGTTCAAGCTGGGCTTCGATCTCGGCGCGCAGCCCTGGGCGTTCATGGGCACGCCCACCTGGTTCGTCTCGCATTCGCACATGGACCACATCGTCAATCTGCCGGTCTATGTCGCCCGGCGGCGGATGATGAAGATGGAGCCGCCGGTGATCTATCTGCCCGAGACCGCGATCGAGCCCGTCCAGAGGATATTGCGGCTGTTCAGCAAATTGGACCGCGGCCGGCTGCCCTGCGAGTTGCTGCCGGCGCGGCCGGGCGACGAGATCGAGTTGTCGCGGGAACTGGTCGTGACCGTCTCGGCCACCGTGCATACCGTGCCCTCGCTGGGCTTTGTCGTCTGGCAGCGGCGGAGGAAGCTGAAGCCGGAATTCCAGGGGCTCGCGGGCGACCAGATTCGCGACCTCCGTCTGGGCGGAACCGAGGTCACCGCCGAAGTCCGCGTTCCCCGCGTGGCCTACCTGGGCGACAGCGCCCCGGCGGGACTCGACGCCTGCGAAGCCATGTATCGGGCCGAGGTCTTGATCATGGAAATGACCTTCGTCGCCCCCAGCCACCGCAAAGACAAGATCCACAAGTTCGGGCATATGCACCTCGATGACTTCATGGAACGCACCGACCGCTTCCAGAATGAGCGCATCCTGGCCACGCACTTCAGCACGCGTTATCATCCGAATCAGGTCCGCCACTACGTCGAGCGGGCACTGCCCGACATGCTCGGCGGCAGACTGCACCTTTGGCTTTAATCAGTTAAACACGAAGACGCGAAGGACACAAAGAAGAAGGGAGCGAAGGAAATGGATGACAAAGATGAAGAAGTGGGGAGCAGGACGGGCAAGGGGTATGGGGAGAGTACTACGCCCGAGATGGAGCGGGTCGGAAGGGAGATTGTGGACGCCGCGTTCAAGGTTCACAGCGCGCTCGGACCGGGGCTGCTGGAATCGGTATACGAAACATGCCTGGAGTATGAATTGCGAAAACGTGGGCTGCGTGTCGAGCGGCAGAAGATGGTCACTATTCGCTACGACGGCACGGTATTGGACGACGCCCTCCGCCTGGACTTGCTCGTAGAGGACTTGGTGCTCGTGGAGGTCAAGGCCGTCGAGACGATGAACCCCGTGTTTACCGCTCAAACATTGACGTACCTCAAGCTGACCGAAAAGCGGTTGGCCTTTTTGATCAATTTCAACGTGGTGCGAATCAAGGATGGGATTAAGAGGCTGATCCGATAAGAATCTAAACACGAAGACACAAAGAACACGAAGGAAAAGAGACAAAGGGTATCCCTGTTTTTCGTCATTTTCTTCCATCTTTCTTCTTTTAGTGCTCTTCGTGTCTTCGTGTTTAACAAAACCCATGTCAGAAATAGTCCGCTTCTCCGTTTCCCTGTTACAATAACACGCAGCGTATTACCGAGATACGGTTGGAAAAGGTGCTTTTATGTCAACGTCTCGTGCGATCAGCCTGTTGGTATTGGGAATCATCCTGGTTTTGTCGGATCGCAAAGCCGCGGCCCACTTTCAGGTTCTCCTGCCGTCGACCGACATCGTGGAGGACCAGGACAGCCGAACCGTTACGCTCGATCTGCGTTTCACGCATCCGATGGAACAAGGCCCGACGATGGACATGGCACGGCCGCGGCAGATCGGCGTCCTGATGGGCGGCCGCAAGATCGACCTTTCCGACCGGCTGAAGGCCCGCACCGTTGACGGCAAGTCGGCTTATACGTGCTCGCTCCAGACGAAACTGCCCGGCGATTACGTCGTCTATCTCGAACCCGAACCCTATTGGGAAGCGGCCGAAGGCCGGATGATCGTCCATTACACGAAGGTCGTGGTGGGGGCCTTCGGCGCAGAGAACGGCTGGGACGCCCTCGTCGGGTTGCCGGTCGAGATCGAGCCGCTCGTGCGGCCCTATGGACTGTGGACCGGCAACACCTTCCGCGGCATCGTGCGCTATCACGGCAAGCCGGCGCCATTTGCCCGCGTGGAAGTCGAGTATTACAACGAAGGCCGGCGCGTCAAGCCGCCCAAGGACGCCTTCGTGACGCAAGTGGTCAAGGCCGACGCGAATGGAGTCTTCGCCTATACGATGCCGCGGGCCGGTTGGTGGGGCTTTGCCGCGCTGGTAACAGGCGAAGAGAAAATGAAGAACCCCGAAGGCAAACTGGTCGACGTCGAACAGGGCGGGCTGATGTGGGTCCGCGCGGTCGATATGAAGTAGGCGCCCCGAGCCGGGAGCGTCAGCTTCCGGGTGAGGTCTTTGTAATGCACATCGCGGAAGACATTCTCGTAACACCGGCCGGCCAACGCGTGCTGGCGGCCGGCGCCGTGGCTGCCGTGGCCGGCACGATCGTCGGGCTGCGCCGGTTGGACGAAGCGCAAATTCCCAAAGCGGCCGTGCTCGGTTCGGCCTTCTTCGTCGCCTCGGCCATTCAGGTTCCGATGTTCGGTTCGTCGGTCCACCTGATTCTCAGCGGGCTGATGGGCCTGGTACTGGGCTGGGGCGTCTTTCCGGTAGTGCTCGTGGGGCTGATCTTGCAGATCGCCTTTTTCTCGATCGCCGGCCCGACCGTACTGGGCCTGAACACGCTGATCATGGCCTTGCCCGGCGTGATCTGCTATTACCTTTTCCGTTCGGGCGTTTGCAGTTCCGCCCGATCGACCGTGTATGCGGCCGGATTCGCTGCCGGGGCGTTGGGCGTGATGCTCGGTGCATTGCTGTCGTCGCTGGCCCTGGTTTTTGCCGGCCAGCGGTTCGTCGTCCTGGCCGAAGTGTTTCTCACGCTCCATCTGCCGGTAGCCTTGATCGAAGGGCTCGTGACGGGCAGCGTTGTGGTCCTATTGCGCCAAGTCCGGCCGGAGGTGCTCCGCGCGCCGGTCTTGGCGCCGCTGGTGCAGGAGGTGCCCGATGGGTGAGCGAGGTGGAGTTGTGTTCGCATTGCTGCTGTTTCTGCCCGTGCCGGCGCTGGCGCACCAGTTGCATTTGTTCGTGCAGCCTCGCGGCGCGACGATCGTCGGCCAGGCTTATTTTTCTCCCGGCGACGTCGCCGCGCGGCAAATCGACGTGATCGCCCGCGATCCGGCCGGCCGCGAACTGGGCCGCACGAAGACCGATGACCAGGGCAATTTCACGCTTCCCGCGCGGGTCAAAGTGGACTATCATCTTACGGCCGAAGCGCCAGGCCACAGCGACACTCGGGTCATTCACGCCGCCGACTTGCCCGACAGCCTGCCGGCCGATTCCCCATCGTCCGCCGAAGCACCTCGCCCGGCCGCCGCGGAAACCGCCCCGCATGACGTTGCAGCCATTCTGGCCGGCGGTCCTATTTCCATCGACGCGCAGATTGAGGCATTGCAAAAGCAAATCGAGTTATTGCGTTTGCAGATCGACAAGTCGGAGCAACGATTGCGTTTTCGCGACGTGCTGGGCGGCATCGGCTATATCCTCGGAATCGCCGGAATTGCGTTGTACGTGAAATCGCGACAAAACAAAGCACCCCAAACCCGAATCTGATTTCGCATTTCCCATCGCCATGTTCTCCCACGTCCTGCATCCCATCCACCGCGGCGAGTCGTACCTGTCCCAGGTCGATCCCAGGGCAAGGATCGCTTTCGCGGTCGCCTGGGCCGTGATCGTGGCGATTTCCCGGGGCGTGCCGGCGATGGTCTTCGCGCTGGCGGCTGGCCTGGCCCTGGTTGCGGCGGCGCGAATTTCGCCGGGCGATCTGCTGCGTCGCCTGCTGCCGCTGGAGATGCTGCTGCTGATCATGGCGATCCTTCTGCCCATGCCGAGTTACAGCCACGAAGGGTTGCGGCTGGCGGCGGTCATCGCTTTGAAGGCCAATGCGGCCATATTGGCGGTGACGGCGCTGGTGGCCACGATGGACACGGTGATGTTGGGACATGCCCTGGCTCATCTCTACGTGCCGCAACGGCTCGCCCAACTGCTCTTGTTCATGGTGCGTTACTTCGATGTTTTGGGACGGGAATACGCCCGGCTGCGCGCGGCGATGCGGGTCCGCTGTTTCCGGCCGCGGATGAACGGGCACAGCTATCGTGCCATCGGCTACCTGGTCGGCATGTTGCTGGTGCGGAGCTTCGATCGCAGCGAGCGGGTGCTGGCGGCGATGAAGTGCCGCGGCTTTCGCGGACGATACTACATGCTCGACCATTTCTGCTTCGTGCCCCGCCGCGACGGCCCGTTCTGCGCGGCGATGCTGGCGCTGGCCGCGGTCCTGCTCGGCCTGGAGTGGATATGAACGAGCCGTTGGTCCGCTTTCACGACGTCGAGTTCGCCTACGATCCGGCCCGGCCGGTATTGAAGGACTGCGACTTCGCGCTCTGTCCCGGCGAGCGCGTGGCCCTGGTCGGACCCAACGGCAGCGGCAAGACGACGCTCTTGCATCTGATCGTCGGCCTGCTGCGGCCGGCGCGAGGGCGGATTGCGATCTTTGGCCAGGACCGCGTCGCCGAGGCCGACTTCTACGAGGTCCGCCGCCGCGTGGGTCTGCTGTTCCAGGACGCCGACGATCAACTTTTCTGCCCCACGGTCGCCGAGGACGTGGCCTTCGGCCCGTTGAACCTCGGCAAGCCGCGCAAGGAGATCCGCCGCATCGTTGCGACTACTTTGGACTCGCTCGGCCTGGCCGGCTACGAGCATCGCATCACCTATCATCTCTCCGGCGGCGAGAAGCGGCTCGTCGCCCTGGCCACCGTGTTGGCCATGCAGCCCGACATTCTGCTGCTTGACGAGCCCAATGGCGAGCTTGACGAAGCGGCCACGGAGCGACTGATCGGCATCCTTGCCGCGCTGCCGCAGGCGATGGTCGTCGTTTCGCACAGCCGCGAGTTTTGGGAGAAGGTAACGACGAGTGTTCTGGAGTTGCGCGACGGATCGGTGGCTGCGGCGAAGTAGACATTCTCAGCAGAAGTCCCGCGATTGTGATTGCATGCCCTCAAGATGAACGGAAAAATCCTCCAGCTTGGCCACGAGGACGTGAATGTTCTCTCCTTGCTTCTGCAAGGGGCCGGAGGCGATGAGGACCGTGGCGCCTAGGGCGGCGGCGCGGAAACGCTTCCAGACCTCGGGCCGGATGATCAGATTGGCGGTCGCCGTCTCGTCTTCCAGCGTGACGAACGTAATGCCCTTGGCCGTCGAAGGCCGCTGCCGCACCAGCACCAGGCCGGCCACGCGGACCCACTTGCCATCGGGCCAGGTCCGCAGCCCGCTGGCCGGAATCACGCGAAGCTGCTCCAACTCGCCGCGAAGGAATTGCAATGGATGCGCCAAGAGCGAAAGCCCTGTCGTGCGGTAGTCGGCCAAGACCTCTTCTGCCGGCGTCAGCGGAGTAAGAAAGTTTGTATCCTGCGAGCCGCAGGCATTAGCCTGCGAGTTTTCCCCCCGGCTCACGCCGGGGGCTCGCCGGTCCTCGGCCTGCGCCGCGTCGAACAGCGGCAGCGGCGTCTGGTCCTGCGCCAGCGCATCCCAGAGCGACCGGCGGCGATCGCTTTCCAGCGAACCGAAAACCCCGGCGCGGGCGAGCCGCATGATGGCCGCGCGGCCCAGGCCCGTGCGGCGGGCGAAATCGTCGATCGAGCGAAAGGGCCGCCCACCACGACAGGCGACGATCCGCTCCGCTTGTCCGTGCGGCAGGCCGCTGAGCATGCGGAGGCCGAGACGGAGGGAAGGAGAGTGGGAAGTATTCGGTACTGAGTACTGAGTACTGAGTACTGAGTACTGCATGTTCGGCACCGAACTCACTTCCCCGCTCCCTGCTCCCTGCTCCAGCGTGCAATCCCACTCGCTATGGTTCACGTCGATCGGCAGCACTTCGACGCCGTGCTCGCGGGCGTTGCGCACGAGCTGCGCGGGGGCATAAAACCCCAACGGCTGGCTGTTGATGAGCGCCGCGGTAAAGGCGGCCGGGTAATGATATTTCAGCCAGCAGGAAACATAGACCAGCAAGGCGAAACTGGCGGCGTGCGATTCGGGAAAGCCATACTCGCCGAACCCGCGAATCTGGTGAAACACGGCCTCGGCCCATTCGGGCGTGAAGCCGCGGGCGAGCATGCCCTCGGTGAGCTTGCGGTGGAACTGGTCGATCACGCCGGGCCGCCGCCAGGCGCCCATCGCGCGGCGAAGCTGGTCGGCCTCGCCGGGCGTAAAGCCGGCCGCCTCGACCGCCAGCCGCATCGCCTGTTCCTGAAACAGCGGCACGCCAAGCGTCTTCTCCAGCACGCGGCGGACCGCCTCATTGGGATACTCGATCGGTTCCTCGCCGTTGCGGCGGCGAAGATAGGGGTGGACCATGTTCCCCTGGATCGGCCCGGGCCGCACGATGGCCACTTCGATCACCAGGTCGTAAAAACATCGTGGCTTCAACCGCGGCAACATGCTCATCTGGGCCCGGCTTTCAATCTGGAACGTGCCCATCGTGTCGGCCCGGCGGATCATCTCGTAGACGCCTTCATCGCCTTCGGGAATGTTGGCCAGCGTGAGATCGGAAGGCGGAAGGCGGAAGGCGGAAGGCGGAGTGTTTTCCTTCCTCCTTCCGCCTTCCTCTTTCCGCCTTCCCCCGTAATGCCGCTTGACCAGCGCGAAGCACTTGCGGATCGCGGTGAGCATGCCCAAGGCCAGGCAATCGACCTTAAGGATGCCTAGCTCGTCGAGATCGTCTTTGTTCCACTGGATGACCGTGCGGTCCGGCATGGCCGCGTTTTCGATCGGCACCAGTTCACACAGCAGTCCGCGGGTCATGACCATGCCGCCGGTGTGTTGCGAGAGGTGGCGGGGGAAACCGACAAGCTGCCCGGCCAGCTCGATCAGTTGCCTGCCGGCCGGCGATTCGACGTCAATGCCCGCTTCGCGGCATGCAAAGTAGCAGGCACACTCCGTGTGCCGTCCGCCGAAAACCTCCGGCGACTGAAGAACCGCTCCTGAAACTGCGGGACGGACGGCACGCAGAGCGTGCCTGCTACCTTCCTCGTGAAAGTGCTCTATCCGCTTCGCCAGGCGGTCGATCTGCTGGGCCGGAATTCCCAGTGCGCCACCCACGTCGCGCACCGCCGAACGCGGACGGTAGGTGATCACTTCGGCCGTCATGCCGGCGCGCTCGCGGCCGTATTTCCGATAGAGATATTGCAACACCTCCTCGCGGCGTTCATGCTCGAAATCGATATCGATATCGGGCGCCTCGTTCCGTTCGCGGCTCACGAAACGCTCGAACAACAGGTCCATCCGCTCGGGATCGACCGACGTCACCCCCAGACAGAAACACACGGCCGAATTGGCCGCCGATCCCCGGCCCTGACAAAGAATGCCGCGGCTGCGGGCGAAAACCACAAGGTCCCAGACCGTGAGAAAGTAGGCCTCGTAATGCAGCTCTTCGATCAGTTGCAGTTCATGCTCGATCAGCCCTCGCACCTTCTCGGGCACGCCGGCCGGATAGCGCTGCTCGGCACCCAGCCAGGCCAGCCGGGTCAGATAGTGCATGGGCGTCTGGCCGGCGGGAGCAAGTTCCTCGGGATATTCGTAACGCAGTTCATCGAGCGAAAAGGTCGCCTGCCGGGCGATTTCCAACGTCCGCTGCAAAGCTTCCGGGTAACGCGCGAACAGTGCAGCCATTTCCGCCGGCCCGCGCAGATATCGCTGGGCGTTGGGAAACAGCAACTCGCCTGCGGCGGCCACCGTGCAACCGTGACGCACGGCCGCGAGCACATCGCTCAGCGGCTGTCGCTGGGGCACGTGGAAATAGACGCCGCCCGCGGCTGCCAGCGGCACGTTCGCCTCGCGCGCCAGTGCCGCAAGTTGGTCCAGCCGCTGTTGATCGTTGCCGCGATAGTGCAATTCGGCCAGGAGGTAACAACGGTCGGGGAAGATGTCGCGATAGGCAAAGTAGCAGGCACACTCCGTGTGCCGTCCGCCGCACACGCCTGCCACCACCCCGTCGCTGTGCGCAGCCAGATCGTCGAGCGTCAGCCGGCACTCGCCTTTCTCCGCCCGGCGACGGCCGAGAGTGATGAGCCGGGCCACGCGGCCGTAGGCGGCGCGATCGGCCGGCCAGAGGACCACCGGCGGCGCGTCGTCCGGAGTGATCTCCGCGCCGATCACCAGTTTCATGCCGTGCTGTTTGGCGGCTACATGTGCCCGGACCACTCCCGCCAGGCTGTTGCGATCGGTCACCGCCAGGGCCGCGTAGCCCAACTCGGCCGCGCGCTCGACCAGTTCCTCGGGATGCGATGCGCCTTCGAGGAAGGAAAAGTTCGATTTGGCGTGAAGCTCGGCGTAAGACATGATCAATCGAATATTCCGTGCAGGAACCAAGGGCCATCGGGCAAGCGGCGAAAAACCCAGTACCAACACCCCGTGGCCGTTTCGATCCGATAATAGTCGCGGGCTACAATATGCCCTCGCCACCAGCCGGTCTCGATCCGTTCCGGTCCGATGCGCCGCACAATGCGTTGTTGCCGCCCGGCCAAAGAAAACTGTTCGCCCAGTTCGCTGGACAGCCGCAGCGGCTCGATCAACAGCCGCAGCGGACGGATGTTCGTAGTCCCGCCTTTAGGCGGAAAGCCGTTCCGCTTCCGGCTAAAGCCGGTACTACGAGCGGTTGTCTCCACCAGCGGCGAATAATGGCAGGCCAGTTCCGGTTGGGCGTCGGGGATCAAGCGCACCCGTACGACGCGGGTCTGCCCCAGGCGATTACTGAGCCGATCGATCAACCCCGCGAGATGATACGGCTGGACGCGGCCCTTTCCTGCAAACATCTCCTGTTGCCTCAGTTCCAGCGGAGCGGTGGTGGCGGCCAGGCGAATCGCCTCGACGGCGCCGGGCAGTTGCAGCGACTCGAACCGCACTTGCAGCAAGTCGAAGAGGTGCTTCGCCCAGGCCGTGGGACGGAACAGGCCCAGGGAAAAGGAAAAGGGGACAGTCCCCATTTGTGCGCAGCACCCTTCGGGCCGTTCCGGCAAATGGGGACTGTCCCCTTTTCCTTTTCCCTGGCACGTCAAACGGCATTCCAACCGCATGGCGCCGCGGCTGGCGCGGGTGAGCATGACAGCCAGCCGGCGGACAAGATGCTCCAGGGCCGCTTCGATGGTTTCTCGCCGGGTCGTGGGAAATTCGGCCGACCAGTGGACCTCGAATGACGGCAGCGGGTCCCATGCGGGCAGCGGCTCCGGCAGGCGGCCGGTCACGCGGTCCAGACAGTCCAACAACTCCGGCCCGAACCGCGAAGAAAGCTCGCGCCGCGGCAAGGCCGCCAATTGTTCGATCCGCCAAACGCCCAGGCTATGCAGCAAAGCGATGATCGGCTCGGGCAGACGGAGAGCGGAGAGTGGGAGAGGGTTGAGGGGGGAGGAGCGGGGAGCAGGGAGCGAGGAGCAGGGAGCAACCGCATTTAGCCCCGTCGCTTGCGACGGGATTGCCGCATGACCATCAACACCCCACTTCCCGCTTTTCCCGTATCCCGCTAGTGCCCAGGCCGCGCCGGGCGTACCGGCCACGGCGGCGCGAAATTGCCAGCCTTCGGCGCGCAGTTCGCCCGCGATCCGTTGGAAGAGTGCCGCTTCGCCGCCGAACAGATCGACAACCCTCGTGATGTCCAGGAGCACGCTCTGGGGAAAGACGTCCGGATCGATGCCCACCAGGGGCGTGAACTGCTGGCAGCGCGCGGCCACGGTTTGCAACGTCTCGACTGAGACGGCGGAATCATCAAGCTTGATGCAGACGAAGCGGTTCATCATCGATCTCCACTTCCACGGCTTGCTCGCCGACCATGGGTACACGGTGCCCGCCGCCGCGGCAACGCAAGAGCACGACGCGCATCCGCCGAGTAATAAAGGGGACCGGGTACCCTCTGGGTGCCATTTGTACGCACGGCAACGGCTCGACCAGCAGTCGCACGTCGGCCCAGGAGGGCTCGTTGCGGACCGTGGCCGGCCGGATCAACAGGCCCAGCCCGCCCCCCTGTTCCACGGCCAATTGCAGGCGGCGAAAGGTGCGGCCATCGAGCTTGGACCCGTACCCACCATGTTCCGCGTGGCGCGAACCATCATCACGCGGAGCGTGACGAGTACGATCGGGCCAGGCCACGGCCACCGCCACGGCCGGACAGCGCAGGGCCTGGTCCAACGCCCAGGTGTGGTCGGCCTGGTTGTCCGGATGAATGACGATCAGCCGCGCCGGCTCGATCCCTTGAGCGATGGCCGCCGGCGGGTAGAACTCGCCGCGGGGATCCAACACGACGGCCGCACGGCCGTCGCGGCATGTACAGGCCGCGGCTCGAAAGGCCAACGTGGCCGCGCCGCTACCGGGAAAACCGCTCAGCAATTCGACGAGCGTGCCGCGGCGGAAGCCGTTTTCGGGCAATATCCGGTCCAGTGCCGGGCAACCGCTCGACACGACCGCTGTCCGATCCGGCAAGGACGGATCTGCGAACGTTTTTTGCCATGCCGCGGCCCCTTCCCAGTGGGCAAGCTGTGCGCGTAGGGCCTCGATTTGCAGATGCTGGCATGTCCCACCCATGATAGTGTACCTTTGTTTTATACTATACAATTGTACCGTATTCGTGTCAAGAGCAATATCGGCCGAGGAAAGGCGCGAGATTCAGGGTTCCGGGGACAGAAATACCCCAAACCCAATTCATCGGAAGAAGGACGCGAACAACGGCATCAGGCCGTTAGCCCTCTTCCGGAGGGAGAACGAAAGCTGGTTACACCCTCTGGTGGCATGCCCTGTGAATTGACGTTGCCCCAGTTTACGACTTCTGCGATAAACTCGCAGAATCCGCTCTTTGCCGGGGCCGGTCGTTTCCAGCCCCGCGCAATAACCGTACGCAATCGAAGTGCCTTCGTGTCGTCATACCACGCAACCTGGCCACCGTTTTTCCGCAAGCCGACCGCGCCGGACGGGTGGCTCGTGCCGGCCGCGCTGCTGGCGCTGTGCCTCCTGCCGCGGATGGTCATGGCCTGGAAGATACCGGGCATTTGCCCCGACGGAGTACACTACATCGGTTTGGGGAAAGCGTTCGAGGCGGGCAATTTCGAGCAGGCCCTGGGCAGCATCCGCTTCAATATCTATCCGTTGATTCTCGCCGGCCTGCACCGCGCCGGCCTGGGCTGGGAGACGGCCGGCATCGCCTGGGGCGTGGTCATCTCCAGTTGCGCGGTGTTGCCTCTGTATGGCTGGATCCGCCGCACCGCGGACCAGGCGACGGCGCTGGGCGGCTGCTTTCTCTACGCGGTCCATCCGGGCCTGGTCCGCTGGAGTATCGAAATCATCCGCGATTCGACCTTCTGGTTCCTGCTGGCCTTGAGCATCTACCTGCTCTGGCGGGCCGTACATGAACTGCGCTGGCGATGGTACCTGGCCGCCGGCGCGGCCATCGCCCTGGCCTGCCTGACGCGCTTCGAGGGGCTGGCGCTGCTGGTACTACTGGCGGCCTGGTCACTGGGACGAAGCGGTGTCGGCGTGCGGCGCCGCCTGATAGTCGGCGGACTGGTCGCGGCAAGCATCTATCCGCTGACGCTGCTGCTGGCTAGCGGCCTGTGGTACCACAGCGCAGCCACGGGACTGCTGCGGACCAAACCGGTGGAACTCGCCCGCGATTGGGCGCAGGAGTCGATCACCGGCCGGCGGGAGGCGGAGAATCTCGCGCGGCCCGACTTGCCGCCGCCGCTGCCGGCCGGGAAGATGGCCGGGCGCTTTGTGACGGGGTTCTACAAGGGCCTTTCGCCGCTTTACTTGCTGCTGGCCGGCTGCGGCGCGGTCGCGGCCTGGCCGCTCGTGCGGCGGCCGGAATATCGCGCCCTGGCCTATGCCGCAGGGCCGATCCTGTTGGCCATTTGGGTGCATCTCTACTGGTCGCTCGAAGCGGGACCGCGATACTTCTTTCCGCTGGTGATCATGGCCGCGCCGCTGGCGGGCTGCGGGCTGCGGTGGACGTCGTTCGCACTGACCGACCTGCTCGGCCGATACGCGCCGCGATTGTCGTTGCTAGGCCGCCCCGTGCCGTTGGCCACGATCGTGGTCGTGCAGATGTTCTTCGCCTTCAGCGGCGACAACCACTACCGCGCGGCGGCCCTGGAACTGGGCCAATGGGTCCACCAGCGCTATGGCCCCGCGACCAGGATGCTAGGGCCCGACGGCGTTACGCAAGTCGTGGCGCATTATGGCCAGATTCCCTGCCAGTCGTTTCCACGAACCGCCACGCCCGCGGCGGTGGCGAGCGATGTCAGCCGCTGGCGGCCGCACCTGGTCCTGCTGGCGGCCGATTTGCCCGCGGAAACGCGCGACGAGATATCGCGGCGAATCGAGTCGCAGGGCTTCGCACGCGTAGACGAGTCGATCCTGCCGCCCGACTGCCAACGGCTGCACGTGCTGGTCAAACTGGCCGCGAAGGCGAAAGAGAAGTGCAAAATGCAAATTGCAGATTGCAAAATGTAAAATGAATAAGTCCGGCAGGGAAGCCGGGCGCGGTGCTATGGATGGCAACTGGTTGTACATGCTGATTCCGATGACCGTGGCGCTAGGCGCGGCGCTCGTGGCGACGCCGCTGGTGCGGCACGCCGCGCGGCGGCTGGGCGTGCTGGCCCATCCCGATTCGGAACGGCGTTTCCATCCCCACCCCGTGCCGCTGCTGGGCGGCGTGGCCGTGTATGTCGCCTTGACGGCCGGACTGGCCGCCGCGCTGCTGTTGGACCGCTTCCGCCACCCGCAACTGAGCAGACTTTGCTGGACGCTGATCCCCACCGCGGCGCTGGCCTGCCTCTTCGGGGCGGTCGACGATTGCTGGCGGCTCCGCTGGCGGGCGAAGCTCGTGCTACAGTTCATTGCCGCGGCGACAGTGGCCGCGGCCGGCCTCTCCGTTAATTTCCTCGTCGTCTTCGGCTGCCGCATCGAACTCGGTTTTTGGGGCGTGCCGCTGACGATCTTCTGGCTGATGGGCTGCATCAACGCCTTGAACCTGATCGATGGCCTGGACGGCCTGGCCTCGCTGGTGGGCCTTTCGACCGCAGGCATGCTGGGCATCATCGCCTTCAACATGGGCCACGGCCACGTGGCCGTGGCGAGCCTGGCGTTGACCGCGGCCCTGGCCGGGTTCCTGCTCTACAACCGGCCGCCCGCGAGCATTTTTCTGGGCGATTCGGGCAGCACGCTGATCGGTTTGATGATCGGCGTACTGGGCATGCAAGGGAACCTGAAGAGTTCGGCCACGTTGTCGATCACCGCGCCGGTCGTGCTCATGACGCTGCCCATGTTCGACGTGGCGATGGCGGTGGTCCGCCGCAGCCTCACCGGGCGGCCGCTGGCCCTGGGCGATCGCGAGCACATCCATCATAGCTTGCTCGATCGCGGGCTGGGTCCCTGGCAGGTCCTGGGAATCATGGGAGCGATGTGCCTGACGACGGGCGCGGCCGCCACCGCGGCGACGGTATTCCGCATGGACGCCCTGGCCTGGATCATCGCGACCACGTTCGTCGTGCTGATGATTCGGCTGCGGGT
>Ga0302320_10010643_pt1 | contig 19574 bp, 11 predicted proteins | sample Bog_T0_3_FD_202130 | JGI IMG/M metagenome (GOLD analysis project Ga0302320, IMG submission 202130) | Peat permafrost microbial communities from Stordalen Mire near Abisko, Sweden - Bog_T0_3 | ecosystem: Environmental > Terrestrial > Soil > Wetlands > Peat | place: Sweden: Abisko, Stordalen Mire... | reverse complement strand
ATAGCGAGCCGTGCGAGCGAAGGCCCGGGTATATCCGCATCGAAATCGGCAAGGCCTGTAAGGCCGTGACCTCCTTGTGAGGCGAAAGCCCCGGATCCGGGCCCCTTCTCGGAAAACACCACGGGAGGGGCGGTAGAGATTTCCATCGGGCGAATCGTGTTCTACCAGTGCTCAAATTGGCCCATTAGATCATTTTCGATTCATTCTGTCGCAACTCGAGGCGCCGGGGAGCTCGCATCATGATGCCGATCTTGCGTCAGGGCCAAAGGCCCGTGATAAGCCAGCCCCGGCGTGGAGCGAGAAACCAGTGCAGCCTTGGGTAGCTGCGCCGAACGGCGCCAAGCCATGAAGGGATAGTGGCGCTTAGTTAGTATATAAAACATTGATCATCAATTACTTCTGACGAGTCCCGCAAGGACGATCCGACAATAGCCAGGGGCTTTAGCCCTTGGATTGCTCGGAGAAACGGTTGCGAGTCCCGCAGGGACGGCAGAAAATAGCCCCGGGTTTCAACCCGGGGATTAAACGCCGCAAGCGGCAAAGCCCCGCAGGGGCGGCAGAGATTTCTACCGGGCGTCGAATGCCTCCGACTGATCAACCTGGCGCCATTTCATGTCAGGAATCCGACCGACAGGTCGCCTCCAAACACCAGCAATTCTCAGAAATTATTCCCGTCGTACCGCAAGCCGATGTAAGCCGTGCTCTGTACAGCAGGCACTGCATTTAGCGTAGTACTCACGCAATCGACCCCCAGGTTCGCAACGCCCCCGGTATTCAGTTGTGTCGTCTTCGCGGCGGAACTCACGTTATTGATCAGGCAGGTGAGCTGCCCGTCCACCGACCAGTTCAATTGAATGAGATACGCCGTATTGGGTTTCACCACAATCCCGGTATCGTTGACGCTTCCGGAGTTCCCGTCGCCGGAGGCGAGTTGCCAGTCAAGGTCCCCGGCGGAGGTCGAGTAACGCAGCCCGATATACTTTGTGGCAACCGCGCCGATGCCGTCGGATTGTGACAGGTCTCCTGAGGCAAGGGCCACCCAGATCCGTTGCGAACTGATGGTCGTACCGGTGCGGATAAGAGCAGTAAGGATGGGGTGATAACGCGCCTCGGTCTGGGTAAACGGTCCCACGAGCCCCGCGCTGGCATTGGCCGCTGCGCCGGACACCCATTGCACAAAGTATCCATCAGCCTGCGCGGTACCGGAGGCGATGCCCACGGGCGTCAATGTCCCGCCGCCCTGCGCGGTAAGGGTCGTTGCCGTCATATTGATTGCCACCCAGCGCGCGCCTGCGAGGGTCGGCGGCCCGGCTGGGCCTTGGGCGCCCGTAGGTCCGGTCGGCCCCTTTGGTCCCGCAGGGCCGATGGCGCCCGACGGCCCCGCCGGGCCTCCCGGGCCGGTGGATCCTTGCGGGCCGACCTTCCCCGTGAGTCCTTGAGGTCCGGTGAGTCCCTGGGGGCCCGTCGCCCCCTGCGGTCCGGTCGTCCCCGTCAGTCCTTGCGGCCCGGTAGCGCCTTGTGGACCGGTCGCGCCCTTGGGACCTGCCGGCCCGGTCGCGCCTGTCGCCCCTGTGGCTCCTTTAGGACCTGCAGGGCCCTGGCCGCCCGTTGCCCCTTGCAGTCCGGTCGGTCCTTGTGGCCCCGTCGCGCCCGTAGCCCCTTTAGCGCCAACAGGTCCCGTCGGCCCCGTCGCGCCTGTCAAGCCGGTCGCTCCTTTGGGGCCCGCGGGTCCAATTGCTCCGGCGCTTCCGGATGCAAACAGCGAGAAATTCGTATCGCCGATCGGGGTAGCCCCGCTCGTCGTCGGTGCCGCGGCGATTTGTACATAGGATGTCCCCTTGAAGTAGGCAACGTCGCCCGGGTCATAGGTCGTTGAGGACACAAACGGCCCCGTAAAGTGGAACCCGCGCGTGAACGGCGTCCAGTCGGCTGCATCCGCCGGAGGCGGGGTCGCCGGTGTGGTTTCCGTTGGTCCGACTTGGTTCGCCGCTACATACAGCGAGCCGTTGTAATAAACGATATTGTTCGGAAAATAGATAATCCCTGAACCCCACGTCCCCAGGAAACGATAGCCCCCCGCAAATTGCACCCAGGTGTCGTCGTACTCAGGCGCTCCCCCCGGAGTTCCTTGGGCGACCCATGCGGAGCCGTCAAACGTCACGATATCATAGGGGTTGTAGCTGGTATTACTATTATATTGACCGGTAAAGTTGAAGCCCTGCGTAAAGACCGCCCAATCCTCTGTGTCCTCAGGGGGAGGAGAAGGATTGCCTTCGCCTCCATAGACTTGGTCCAGCGCGATGTAGAGCGTCCCGTTGTAGTTGACCACATCGTTGGTAAAGTAATCCGGTGAGTTGCTCCACGTTCCCTCGTAACCGAATCCCGATGCGAACAGGCTCCAGGCGGAATCCTCCTCCGGTGAACCCTCTGGCGAGGTCGTTGCGACCCATACCGACCCATCGAATGTCACAACATCATACGCGCCATACTCGGAATCGCCGTTCCATGCGCCGTCAAAACTGAACCCCTGCCCGGTGGCTCCCGTATCCCCTTGCGCACCTGCCGGCCCTTGGACCCCTTGCGGTCCCTCCGGCCCCGAGTAACTACCCTCCCATGCGCCGTTGCTCGAGATGATGACGTTGCCTTGCCCATCGAGGATGTCGCCGGAGCTATCCATCTTGGCGAGCTGGGCTTGGGTATATCCGGCAATGGTCTCCGATCTGAGGGCGAATAGTGATGAATTGACTGGAACATTCGGCGTCAGGGTATCGTAGCCGTTGCTATCGTTCGCGATCTCGATCTGGACTGCGACCGGAGTGCTGTCGGTGACGTTGGTGAGCAGCGCGGGAGTAATGGGGGTTACGCCTTCACTGTCGAGCGGGCTGCCGGTCGAAGGATCAAGGCTTTGGGCGACGCTGCTGTCGGCACCGAGATTCACGGTAAAGGATCCGCCAATCACGTTCACTGCGGAATACTGCACGTACCATACCCGGGTGCCATTGATGTAAAGGCCGAACCGCATCTGCAGCGGGGCGTTGGTCGCCGTCGTAATCGGCGAGCCATACTGATCCACAAGGTAGCCCTGGAAAGTAAAGCTCGTCGGTACCGAGTAGGCCGAACTGACCCTGATGCCGCCCAGCAGCGCAATCAAAACCAGCAGCAGCAGCGAGGGGAAGCGTCTAGGAGCCGGCATGAACTTCTGCGGTAAGGGTGTAATGGGCGCTGTGACACAAAGTGCCTCCCGGCATGAGCCTCGGCAGTCCCGCCAGCCCCGAGGCTGCCGGCATGGCAGTCCTTGCGGACGCTGAAGGCGTGGCGCCGCCTCCATGGTGGGACAGGGCCGCTATCGACGCCACTGCGGTGACGGCGGGCAACAAAATATATCCTAAAAGACGCTGGGAGGAACGCATGGGGACGCGAGCTTGGGTGATTCTTGTCGGGTTACGGGAAATCTGGGCGCGTTAAGACGAGATACAAAATGCGTGAAATGGTATGTCCGGCAACCACGGAAAGGCATCCCACCATTGGACAACGATTGGCGCGCTTTCGGGAGTGTGATTGCGTGGTGTATCACAGCCCCAAATCGATGTCACGTATAAATCCGCAGGAGAGTGTTTCTGGAAAGTGCGTTGCACAATATATGTCGCATAATCCCAGAAAGTCGTTTGACAGATGCTAATTACTGTACATAATGACGCATTCACATGATGGACTTTCTCGTTTTTCCTCTCCGGACCCCAAATCTCAGTCCACACTTGTCCACGTTATTCCCCGCGATCAAAAAAAGGCCATTTGTGACGGTCATATAGATTGTAAAAACTTGTATACGAAATGCTTATGTCATTTATACATCCCTGCAAATTACCTGTAAATCGTGCTCAAAAGCCCGGACAAAGGGTGTCCGGATTGTGCCGAAAAAGGCGCCGCTTTTCCTTTGTGGAAAACCCCGCTCAACCGTGAAAATCATCCGCACCGCCGCCCGTGCCGCCCAGTTCCGCCGGGGTGCGCCCGGCCACTTGGTGCTGGTTCCCACCATGGGCGCCCTCCATGACGGCCATATCTCCCTCATGCGCCACGCGCGCAAACTGGCGGGCGGCACGGGCTCCGTAGTCGCCAGCATTTTCGTCAATCCCACGCAGTTCGGCCCCCACGAAGATTTCTCCCGCTACCCGCGCACTTTCGCCAGGGATCGCCGCCTCTGCAGGGAAGCCCGCGTCGACGCCATTTTCCATCCCAGTCCGGAGGAAATGTACCCTCCCGGCTTCTCTACCTATGTAAACGAGGAGCGCGTTTCGCTGGGTCTCTGCGGCAAATCCCGGCCGGGGCATTTTCGCGGTGTCTGCACCGTCGTCCTGAAACTCTTCAACATCGTGACCCCAGACATCGCCATCTTTGGCGAGAAGGATTACCAGCAGGTCGCCGTCATCCGCCGTATGACGCGCGACCTGAACCTCCCAGTGCGAATCGTCACCGCTTCCACCGTGCGGGAGCCCGATGGCCTCGCCCTTAGCTCCCGTAATGCCTTCCTCTCTCCAGAGGAGCGCGCCCAGGCCCCCATCATGCGCCACGCGCTCCTCATGGCCCGCAATGCGCCAAACGCCCGCCCCGGGCCCCTGGCCAAATTGGTGCGCCGCGAAATCGAAACCGTACGCCTCGCAAAAATCGACTATATCGAAGTCCTCGACGCCGATACACTCGACCAACCCGGTCCCGACACCAGCACTCTGGTCATCGCCTGTGCCGTCTTTTTCGGCAAAACCCGCCTCATCGACAATATCCGCCGCCCGGCATAAGTCCTATGAGTCCTCCCGCAACTGCGGGATCCCATGGGTCCCATCAGCACCCACCCCCCGAATTTCCTGTGTCTCCGCCCCCGCCTGGGCTAACCAAGCACTGACATTGATGCGCCAATTTGATTTCGTTGTCATCGGGAGCGGCCTCGCGGGGTTGAGTTTTGCACGGGCCGTGTCCGCTTATGGCACGGTCGGCATCATCACGAAACGCGGGCGCGCGGACTCAAACACCGCATGGGCTCAGGGCGGCATTGCCTGCGTCACCAGCAGCGAGGATTCCTTCGAGCTGCACGTAAAGGACACCCTCCAGGCCGGGGCGGGCCTCTGCGACGAGGAGATGGTCCGGGCGATCGTCACCGAGGGACCGGCCCGCATCCAGGAGCTGATGGAACTCGGCGTCCATTTCGACGAGCGCGAGATGGAGGACGGCGAGCGGGAACTCGATCTCGGTAGGGAAGGGGGCCACTCCAAGCGCCGGGTGCTCCACGCCCGGGATGTCACCGGCCGCGAGATCGAGCGCGCCCTTCTCGCGGAGATCGAGCGCCAGCCCAATATCACCATGCTGGAAAACCACATGGCGGTGGACCTCATCACAGCCGGCAAGCTCGGCTATGCCACCGAGGACCGCTGCCTGGGAGTTTACGTGCTCGACGAGGCCACTGGCGACGTCGACGCAATCCAGTCCGATCGCGTCGTCCTCGCCACCGGTGGTTGCGGCAAGGTTTATCTCTATACCACCAATCCGGGTGTCGCCACCGGCGACGGTGTCGGGATGGCATGGCGGGCCGGGGCGAACATCGCGAACATGGAGTTCATCCAGTTCCACCCGACGTGCCTCTATCACCCGGAGGAACGCTCATTCCTCATCTCCGAGGCCGTCCGCGGCGAGGGCGGCCTGCTACTCGATGCCCGGGGCCGCCGATTCATGGAGGGCTATCACCCGCTCAAGGAGCTCGCCCCGCGCGACATCGTGGCGCGCGCCATCGACGCCGAGATGAAACGGACCGGCGAACGCTGCGTCTTCCTCGATGTCACCCACATGCCCGCTGATTTCGTCCGCGACCGCTTCCCGAATATCTACCAGACCTGCATGGACCTCGGCATCGATATCACCCGGCAACCCATCCCCGTAGTCCCGGCTGCCCATTACCAATGCGGCGGCGTGCAAACCTCCATCGATGGCCGCACCAGCCTGCGCGGCCTGTACGCAATCGGCGAAGTCGCCTGTACCGGCCTCCATGGTGCCAATCGCCTCGCCAGCAATTCCCTTTTGGAAGCCGCAGTCCTCGGCCATCGCGCCGCCGTGGACATCGTCCGTCGCATCCCCGTCGGCAAAAACGGCATCGACATCGTCATCCCTGAATGGCGCACCGGCAATGCCCTGGATGTGGACGAACTCGTCGTGATCTATCACAACTGGGACGAGATCCGCCGCCTCATGTGGGACTACGTCGGCATCGTGCGCACCGACAAGCGCCTCCAGCGCGCCAGCACCCGGCTGCGCAACCTCCAGCGCGAAATCCAGGAATTCTACTGGCACTACAAAATCACCACCGACTTGCTCGAGCTCCGCAACCTCGCCACCGTCGCAGCCCTCATCGTCGATAGCGCCCTCGCCCGCAAGGAGAGCCGCGGCCTCCATTATACCCTCGACTACCCCGGCCGCGACGACCGCAACTTCCTCCACGACACCATCCTCCACAGACTCTGAGCCTATAGGTCCCATCCGTCCCATGGGTCCCATTCCTCTCGTCACCGTCCGGTGCGATTATTGCTGTTCTGTAACCCGATCCCTTTGAGCCGGGCAAAAATTGCCCGTTCCATGCACAACTCGAACCAAATCAAGCATAAACCGGTCAAAAGCCAAAATCGGCTGGACTGGTTTGGCAAGCCGTGATATTGGAAGCGCCAACTTTTGTCGCCATGCGGGCAGTGAACCACACACTCCTGGGTCTTATCGTCGCCTCGGTGCTGCTCGCAACCGGGACCGGTGTCTTTGCGCAGTCGCCCTACGAAAGCAGCGAAGACTTTGCCCGATACGCCATGAAGCTGCGCGAAAGCGCCCTGCTCAAGATCGAGCCCGAGGTCTTCGTCCCCTCCACCAGCCAGCCCAGCCTCTACGGCTACGGCGGTCGCTATCCATGGAAGGTCAACATCGTCACCACCGTCTTCTGGATCGGGGAATTGCCCACCCAGAACAACCCCGTCCCGAACACTCGCAGCGCATGGGACGTGAACTGGGTTTACAATTACGGCGGCTACGACGACCCCAATTCGAACAATCGCCGCAACTACATTCCCGCCAGCTTCACTCCCCGCCAGAATCCCTTCTACGTCGCCCTCCCCTACAACGACGTCACCAGCGGCGCTACAAAGGCCGAAGCTCCCCTCGTGATCCCATGGTTCCGGGCGGCCTACCGGAAGTACGGCCAAAGCGTCTGCCAGAACCGCTGGATCGAGATCCGCAGCCCCGGCGGGCGCACCGCCTACGCCCAATGGTCCGATTGCGGCCCCTTCCGCACCGACGATTGGCAATATGTCTTCGGCAATGAAACCCCCGACCCGAACATCAACCATGGCGCCGGCCTCGACGTTTCCCCCGCCGTTCGCGATTTCCTCGGCTTGGATGGTATGGACGTTACCTCGTGGCGATTTGTCGATTTCCGCGACGTCCCCCCTGGCCCATGGTCCTATTACGGCGACAACAACGACTTCGTCATCAGCGCCCGCCGCAATACCGAGCGCGTTGTCAGCCGCAGCGACGATGGCGACGGCGAATCCCCGACCGTCATCACCCGCTAATCCGCCGCCGTCTGGCCAGAATAGGTCCTATTCGTCCCATAGGCCCTATTCTTCAGTTCTGATTTCGACATCTGGCTCCCTGCCTCCTTAACTCAGTTTTGGTATGACACCCACTCGCGGAGTTTTCATCACATTCGAGGGCTCCGAGGGATGCGGCAAAACCACCCAGATCGAGCGCCTTGCCGCCCGCCTCGAGGCCGAGGGTCAGCCCAGCATCCTCACCCGCGAACCCGGAGGCACCCCCCTCGGCGAGACCATCCGCCACCTTCTCAAATACGCCCCCGAAGGCCGTGACATGACCCCCGAGGCCGAGCTGCTCCTCTTCACCGCCAGCCGCGCGCAGTTGATGCGCCGCATCATCGAGCCTGCCCTCGAGGCTGGCAACTGGGTCATCGCCGACCGCTTCATGGATTCGACAACGGTGTACCAGGGCGTCGCCCGCCGCCTGGATCACAACGCCGTACGGTTCATCAATGAATTCGCCGTCGGCACCCGGCGCCCCGATTTGACCATCATCCTCGACGTGGATCTCACTGAGGCCCACCGCCGTATGCAACTGCGACCCGATCACGCCGGCGCTCCTGACCGGATGGAGCAATTGCCGGCCGATTTTTACAAGGCCGTCCGCGCCGGCTACCTCGAGCTCGCCCAAAACGACCCCGACCGCATCCGCGTCGTCAAGGCCAACCGCGGAATCGAGTCCGTGGAAGAAGAAGTCTGGCAGCACGTGCGAGGCTTGATGGGAAAGTAACGACGGATCAGCAGCGCGCTTGCTCAAAACCGTGAAGCCGGATATTAATCAGCTATGTCCACCATCGCCGATATAGAGAGGCTCGCGCTGGATTTGTCCGAGCGCGATCGGGCAATCCTCGCCACCCATTTATTGCGAACCCTCCCCGGCATACTGCATGATGATGACGAAGGAGTTGGGGAGGCAATACGCCGCGACGCGGAATTCGATTCCAACCCTGGAATCGGAGTTTCTCTTGAGGAGTTGGATCGCCGGGTTCAGGTCAGGCGCAAGGGATGATGAGAGTTGAACTCCATCCGAAAGCGATCTCTGACATATTGCAAATCATGGAGTATTACGAGCAGGTGGCGACTGCGGAGCTTGCGGAAGAATTCTACCAGGAATTAAGCCGCTGCGTCCAAAAGACCTCGGAGAGGCCCGGGTTATACAAGGTTCACAGAGGGGGGCTTAGGCGGGTGAATCTGCATCGGTTTCCATACCACTTGCTGTTTCGCGAAGTGGATGACTCGATACGCGTGCTGGTAATCCGCCACCACAGGAGGCATCCGTCGTTTGGCCGCCGCCGGAATTAATCACCCATGTCCTTCTCCGCCGACGCCGCATTTGACCTCCTCAGGCGCGCCCATGCCCAGGACCGCCTGGCGCATGCCTATCTGCTTGCCGGCCCGCGCGGCAGCGGCAAGCGCAAGCTCGCGGAATATCTCGCCCGCCTCGTCACCGAGTCCAACGAAGGTCTTGCCCATCCCGACGTCCACACCGCTGAGCCCGAGTCGAAATCCCGACGCCTCCGCATCGACCAGACGCGGGCGCTCGAGCGCGAATTGCAGATGCGCTCCCTCATGGGCAAACGCAAGGTCGCAATCATCTTCGAGGCCGATCGCATGACGGCAGAGGCTGCAAACGGCTTCCTCAAGACCCTCGAGGAGCCCCCCAATCACTCCCTGCTCCTGCTTACCTCCGAGCAGCCTGAGAGCCTCCCCGAGACCATCCTCTCCCGCTGCATCACTGTCCCGCTTAGCCGCGAAAGCGCGGAGGTCCTTTCCCCTGCCCAGTGCGAATTGCTGGAAGGCGTTGCCGCCCTCTTCCGAGAGCGGGAGCGCGGCATCCCGGTCGTCTACCGCCTGGTCCGCACCTTCGCCAGTTTGCTCCAGCAGGCCCGGGAGCGCATCACAGACGAGAACGAAACCGAGTTAAAAAGCGAGGAGGCCCATTACCGGCAAACCACGGAAAGCAGTTGGCTCGATGACCGCGAGGATCATTACAAGGCGTTGACGGAGTCCCGCTACGTCCGCGAGCGCAGCCTCCTCGGCGAGACCCTCGTCGCATGGTGGGCCGATGTATTGCGGCAGCAACAAGGCGCCGCCGGCCTCGACCTCCCGGATTACGCCGCCCAAACGGCTCAACTGGCCCGGACACTCGTGGCGCATGATGCTCTCAAGCGCCTCGCGGCCCTCGAGGAGATGCGGGAAAACCTCGGCCGCAACATCAAGGAAGACCTCGCCATCGAGGTTGGCTTCCTGCGGGCATTCGGCGAATAGGGTTTCATCCATCTTTCTTGATCACAGCGTCCGGCCCGGACAGGATAAACGCTTCTCATTGCCGATTAAGCCTCGAGTACAGTACCCGGGCGTTTTTCGGTGGAATCGCAAAAACGAAAAAGGAAAAACCATGAATCCCCCATTCAAATCCATCATGATATTAGTGCCTGCTGCCGCAATCGTGTGCACGCTTTTGCCGGCAACATCCAACGCCGCCAACGAGAACACCGCTTATGGTGTCAATGCCCTCACCCATGATACGACCGGGGTTGAGAATTCCGCTTATGGCCAGGGAGCGCTCGATCTAAATACAACCGGAACGGGAAACACCGCGACGGGATATTGGTCCCTTCATCTGTGCAATGGAGATGACAACACGGCCGACGGCTTGGGTGCGCTCGAGGGTAATACAAGCGGCGCCAAAAACACGGCGGCCGGATATTGGACGCTCCATTTCAATAGCACGGGAGACGAAAACGTGGCTGAGGGTTTTGAGGGGCTTTGTAACAATAACGACGGTAGCGACAACGTCGCCATTGGTTTTCGCCCCCTCTTTACCAACACGGCCGGGGGAGGCAACGTGGCCATCGCAAGCCAGGCACTTTATGCAAACTCCACCGGGGAATTCAATATCGCCATCGGTGTGAACGCGGGCCAATCGTTGACCACCGGAGATTGCAACATCGATATAGGCGACTGCAAGCCGGCTTCGGGTGTCTCCGATGATAAGGCGGGCGAGTCCGATACGATCCGAATTGGCGAGGTTTCCACGCAGACGGCTACCTACATCGCCGGGATCTATGGCGAATCCGTCGGCGCCACCGCGGACTACGTTGTGATCGATTCCAGCGGGCGACTGGGGACCAAGGCCACCAAAATCACCTCGGTCGATCCGGCCAAATTGAATGCGGCACTCGCAAAGATGGAAGCCACCATTGTCGACCAAGGCGCGACGATAGCCCGCCAGCAGGAGGCAATCTCAACCCTCACCGCCAGCCTGAAGGAACAGGCATCGCTTCTCCAAAAAGTGAGTGCCCAACTCGAAGTAAACCGGCCCGCGCCACAGGTCGTGTCCAACAACTAATCAAGTCTTTAGCTACATCTCTTTTGGGTTACGTGAAACTTCGACCGGGCTCCCGTCATAGTGGACCTCGGCATCGACGGTTAGAGACGTATCAATCCCGGTGCCCCAGATTCCGGACGACGCCCAACCGTCGCCATGGTTGGGCCTTACAAAAACCACACGAAACGTCCGCTGCTTCAACATCCCCGGGAATTGTCCCTTGCGCCGGCCAATGGTCAGTGTCTGCGACTTCTCATTCCAGCTAAGCGGAATGGTCGCATAAACACCCTTCTCGTAATCATAGTTATCCCCCTCATCCTCATAGAGCGTAAAAGTCCCATCCGCGCCGGGATAGACACGCAGCTCGATAGGATCCGCTTTCGCCGCGGCATATTGGACGTCAGGACCGTAGGGGATGATTGAGCCCGCCCGCACATAGAGCGGCATCTGCTGGATCGGTGCGGCAGCCTGGACATTTTGCCCGCCCTTATAATTCTGCCCCGTCCAGAAATCCGTCCAGCTCGTCCCGGCCGGCAGATAGACGTTGCGAAGGAGTGCTCCCGCCTTGGTAACCGGATTCACCATCAGCGCCGGCCCGAATAGATATTGGTCCGGAATATTATAAACCTTCGGGTCATTTTGAAAATCCATGACCAATCCCCGCATCATCGTGGAATTCTGATGAGTCACCATCCACGAGACAGAGTAGATATAGGGCAACAAATGATACCGCAGCTTGTCGTAAGCAATGAGGACCTTTTCGGTCTCGGGCGGGAACTGCCACATTTCCTTCCCGGGGTGGTCCTTATCGGTCGGTTCGTGGAAATCAAACGTCGCGTTGCCATGCACGCGGAACATCGGGCAGAACGCGCTGAACTCGAACCAGCGCGTAAACAGTTCGGTAAACTTTGGATTCTTCGAGCCTGGGTCGAAAAAACCACCCGTATCGGTATTCCAATAAGGGATCCCGCTCAGTGCAAAATTGATCCCGGCCGGGATCTGGTTGGCGAACACGTCCCATGTCCCTTTGATATCCCCCGACCATGTCACCGCCGCATTCCGCTGCTGCCCCGCATAAGCCGAACGCGTCAGGATAAAGACCCGCTTGTCCGCGTTCTCCGCCCGCTGCCCCTCATAGACAGCAGTTGTATGCATCAGGGGATAAGCATTGAAAAATCCCTTCGCCGGACCCATCGCCGTTTGGAAGCCGCGATATTCGCCCCATTTCCCAGTCAATTCCGGCTCGCTCGCATCCAGCCACCATCCATCCACTCCATCGGCGAACAATTCCTTCGAGATCTGATGCCAGTACAGCGCCCGCGCCGCCGCATTGAATGGGTCATACCATTGGCCCTTCCCAGGCGGGTAAACATAGGACATGACCTCAGGATAAAGATCACCCGCGGCGCTCAATTCCCGGAAATTCTCACTGCCCGCGTCAAACTTTGCCCAGACCGAGGTCAGCAGATGGACATGCTCATCGTGAAGCTGCTTCATCATCCCCGCCGGGTCCGGGTAACGGATCGGGTCAAATTGATGCGAGCCCCACGGGGCCGGGTACCAGTATAGCCAATCTTGGATGATGCCATCGATGGGGACCTGCATCTGCCGGTACCGCGCCACCGTATCGATCAGTTGTTGCTGCGTGCGATACCGCTGCTTGCATTGCCAGAAACCCCACGCCCATTTGCCAAACATCGGCGCCGATCCCGTCAGCGTGCGATAGGCCGCAATCGCCTCTTCCGGCTTTGGCCCGTACAGGAAATAGTAATCCACGCTCGTCCCCGCTTCCGAGGACCACGTCACCCGGCCCTTCTCCGCCTTCCCCACATCCACGTCCGTGATCGCCGCATTATCCCACAGCACCGCGTATCCCTTGGACGAAAGCAGCACCGGCACCGCCACCTCCATGTTTCGCTGCTGGAGATGAACGCTCGTCCCCACATAATTCATCACCCCATCCTGGTGCTGCCCCAGCCCATAGATCCCCTCCGTGGGATCGAGCGCAAAGCTCTGCTGTACAGCTGCCGTGCCCGTCCCGCTCGCCGATGGCAGCGAAGTGCCATGCGGCGTCTCCGCCAGGATCACCACCCCATGCGAGTCCAGGAAGCGGACCGCTCCGGTTCCCGTATCCAGACGGACCTGCAATTGCGTCGTGGTGATAACGATCTCATTGTTGAGGTGCTCCACTTTCCTTGGAACCCATCCCGGCTTCGCGATAACTGTGAGGCTCGGCTTTTCAGGCGCGGGCGTTCGGGCGCCGTGGGTCACTCGAATAATATTCCCGCTCCAGACCCGAATCCGGGTGCTGCCGGAATCCATGCTGAAGGTTAAGCCTTGCGGACCCGTCACCGCCGGTTGCAAAGGAGCCGTCTGCGCGAAGGCCGCGGTGGTGACGAGGAAGGCGAGGGAGAGCGAGAGAAGTTTCATCAAATTGGGGGAGGGGAGGAACAGCGGACGGACTCGGATCCAGCGAAATTGAGAGCGATTTTCGGCGGGATGAACAGCCATTTCGACAAGTCCAACGCCCTGGGCCTGCCGAGGGAAATTTTCTGGAAGACGATCCCTGCCATTTTTCAGCTACACATTCCTATCGTACCCTGTGACGGTACGGAAACTCACAATGCGTTAAGTATCCCCCCCAAAAATATGGATCGATCTATTTGGCGAATCGCGGGCATTGCCGCTGCCCTGGCCACTTTCATCCCGTCGGCACGCGCTGCCGTCTCAGATGGAGAAACGGACATTCTGGGCCGGCATGCCCTCGCCACGCGGCATTTCGGCAATGACAGTCCTTGGTATGAGGCAAACATTCCCTTTTTCGAGTGCTCCGATCCGGAGATCACCGAAGTTTATTACTACCGGTGGCAACTCTGGAAAGCGCACATCAGGGACCTCGGGGACAGCGGTACCATCATCACGGAGTTCCTCGACGATGTGGGCTGGTCCATAAGGCCGTATCAAAGCCTCAATGACGCCACAGCCTTCCACATCCACGAAGGGCGCTGGATCAGGGACCGGAACTACGTCAATGGCTATATCGATTTTATGTATAATAAGGGCGGCAATGACCGGCACTTCAGCGAAGCCATTGCCGATGCCGTTTACGCCGATTACCTGGCAACCGGCGACAAAACGTTTGCGACCAGCTACCTGGCCTCGATGGAGAAGATATTCCAGCTTTGGAGCGATCATTACGATACCGCAAAGAACCTGTATTTCATCCAGCCCATATTGGACGCCACGGAGTTTTCCATTGCTTCCATCGACGCCACGGGCGGCAAATGGGGCTTCGGAGGTGGGGAAGCATTTCGCCCCACGATTAACAGCTTCATGTTCGCTGATGCCATGGCCATCAGCAAACTCTCGGCGCTCGCGGGTGATGCGGACAAGGCCAAAGCCTACGCTGCAACGGCAGCGTCGATCAAGGACCATGTCCAGAACGATTTGTGGAATCCGGACATGGAACACTTTATCGATCGCTACAAGGCGAATAACCAATTCGTGCATTATTGGGATTTCATCAGGGGACGCGAGCTGGCGGGATATACCCCATGGTATTTTGAGCTCCCGGACAACGATCCAAAGTTTAACGTGTCATGGCAGCGATTGCTTGCTCCAGACGGCTTTGCCGGCCCGTACGGGCTGCGGACCGTTGAGCCTTCCTACCAAGATTACATGCGGCAATATATCTATGAGCCCAAAACCAATCCCAGAAAGCCGGAATGCCAATGGAATGGTCCCTCATGGCCCTTCGACGAGACCCTCGTGCTCGGTGGAATCGCGAATTTACTCAATGATTATTCTCAGGGCATCGTGCATACAGAGGATTACGACAGGCTCCTGAGGCAATATGCCCACCAGCATTACCTCGGCGATCAACTCGATTTGCAGGAGGATTACAATCCCGACACCGGCGCGGTCATCGTCGGTCTACCGCGCAGTCATCACTACAATCATTCCGATTTCTGCGACCTGGTAATTTCCGGCCTGGCCGGTTTGCGCCCAAGACCGGACAATATCCTCGAGGTGAATCCGCTGGTACCGGCGACCAGTGGCATCGGCTCCATCAATTATCTCTGTCTCGAGAATGTCCCCTATCATGGCCATCTGGTTACCATTCTTTACGACAGGGATGGCAGGCATTATGGGAAAGGCGCCGGCTTGTCTGTCTATGTCGATGGAGAACGAGTCATCGACCCGTCGGCCCTTGGGAGAAAGACCGTCGAGATCAAACCGCTCCCGCCTGTCGAAGTAGGGGCGGGCCCCGTCGATCTTGCCGTGAACTTCCGGAGAAAGGGCTTTCCGGCCCCTTCAGCTTCCACCAACAACACCCCCGGTGACTTGTACCAGGCGGTGGATGGCCGGGTGTGGTATTTCGCCAACGTCAGGAATTGCTGGTCCACCCTGGGATCGCCTAACGCACAGGATTGGTTCAGCGTCGACTTTGGAAGCGATAAGCAGGTGAGTACCGCCAAACTCTATTTTTACAGTGACGAGGCGCAATTCAAAGCTCCGCATGACTACACCGTCCAGGCATGGATCGGTGCAGCTTGGACCGACGTTCCAGGCGCGCTGAAGACGCCGACCGCCCCGTTGGGCAATGGGGAGAACACGATCACATTCCCACCGGTCACCACGTCCAAATTGCGCGTTGTATTTACGAATGCCGACAAGGCCGCGACGGCATTGGTGGAGCTAAAGGCATACTGACGCCAATTCCAGTAATTATCCGGCCTCTCCGCGGGCTGAAGGCCCGCCCGCGCAAAGCACAGCATTCATGCCTGTGTCACCTTCCCCATGGTCAGCGGCCTGAAGGGTCGCCCGCGATCTCCGAACCTCGTTCAAGCCAGATAATTACTGGGAATCACCGGTACGCCCCCTTCTTTCCCCGTCCCTTCGAATATTTCAGCGGCTTCCGCCTCGGCTCAATCTTCGAAATCCCCGTCCCGTTCTTCAATTCCATGATCTGATCCCGCAGCAGTGCCGCCCGCTCGAATTCCAGGTTCGCCGACGCGATCTCCATTTCCTGCTCTAGTTCCCTAAGCACTTCTGTCACGCTGAAGTCCCCGCCGGCCTCCCGGACCACGGACTCCGCAATCTCCCGCCCTTTGAGGATCGTGTGCAAACTCTCCTGCACCGCCCGCTGCACGCTCGTCGGCGTGATGTTGTGCTTCGTGTTGTAATCGATCTGCCGCCGCCGCCGGTATTCAGTGATCGAGATCAGCTTCTGCATGCTTTTCGTGATAATATCGGCAAAGAGCACGACCTCCCCATTCACATGCCGCGCCGCCCGTCCCGCCGTCTGGATAAGCGATGTCTGTGACCGCAGGTAACCTTCCTTGTCCGCATCCAGGATGCAGACCAGCGATACTTCCGGCAGGTCCAGCCCTTCCCGCAGTAGATTGATCCCCACCAGGATGTCGAATTCCGCCGCTCGCAACGCCCGCAGGATCTCCACCCGCTCGATGGTATCGATATCGCTATGCAGGTACCGCACTTTCAGGCCCACATCACGCAGGTAATCCGCCAGGTCCTCCGCCGTCCGTTTAGTCAGCGTCGTGATCAGCACCCGCTCCCTCAATTCCACCCGCGCCCGGCACAGCTCCAGCGTCTCGTCGATCTGGTTCTTCAACGGCCGGATCGTGATTCGCGGATCCAGCAATCCCGTCGGGCGGATGATCTGCTCGACCACCAGCGGCGCCCCCGGCGTCGTCACATCAAATTTCTCGACCGGCAAATCCACCCGGGTGATCCGCAGCCCCGTCCCCTTGTCCACGCCATTGATCGGTTCCCCGGCGATTGCAAACGGCTCGGCTTCCTCTTGCCCGATCCGGTCACGCTTGTGCGGGAAATAGGCGTGATTTCCCACGATGGAATTGCGCAACTCGAATTCCGCCGGCGTTGCGCTCACATAGATGATCTGGTTGGTCATCCCCATGAACTCCTCGAAATTCAGCGGCCGGTTGTCCATCGCGCTCGGCAGCCGGAACCCGTAATCCACCAGCACCGATTTCCGCGACCGGTCCCCCTCATACATCCCGCCGATCTGCGGGATGCTTGCGTGCGACTCATCGACGACGAGAAGGTAATCCTTCGGGAAAAAATCGAGCAGCGTGTAGGGCTTCGACCCCGGCGGCCTCCCGCTCAGGTGCCGCGAGTAATTCTCGATCCCGCTGCAAAAGCCCATCTCCTGGATCATCTCCATGTCGTATTCCGTCCGCATCTTCAGCCGCTGCGCCTCAAGCAGCTTCCCATGTTTCTCGAAGAAAATGATCCGTTCATCCAGTTCCTCCCGGATGGTCCTCAGCGCCCGGTTCAATTTGTCATGCGGAGTGACGAACTGCTTGGCCGGGTAGAGCGTGAACGTCGTCAGCACGTCCTGCGTATGCCCGGTGAGCGGATCGAAGCTCTTGAGCGAATCGACTTCGTCCCCAAAAAACTCAATCCGTAACGCCTCGTCATCCAGGTTGGCCGGGTGCACTTCCACCACGTCGCCCCGGACGCGGAACCGCCCCCGCTGGAACGCGATATCGTTGCGCTCGTAGAGCATGTCCACCAGCTTCGCCAGCACCGCCTCGCGGGAGATCTGCTGCCCCTTCTTCACTGTGAGCAGCATGTCCATGTAATCCTCCGGCGAAGCCAACCCATAGATGCAGGAGACGCTCGCCACCACCAGCACATCCCGCCGCGAGAGCAGCGCGCTGCTGGTCGAGAGCCGCAGCCGCTCGATCTCCTCATTGATCGAGGAATCCTTCTCGATGTACGTGTCACTCCGGGGGATGTACGCCTCCGGCTGGTAATAATCGAAGTACGAGACAAAATACTCGACCGCGTTGGCCGGGAAGAACTGCTTGAACTCGGAGTAAAGCTGCGCTGCGAGCGTCTTGTTGTGGGAGATGACAAGCGTGGGACGGTTCAAATTCCGGATCACATTCGCCGCCGTAAACGTCTTCCCCGACCCCGTAACCCCCAGCAAAGTCTGGTGCTTCTGTCCGCTTTCCAGCGATTTTGTCAATTTGGCAATCGCCTGCCCCTGGTCCCCCTGCGGTTGATAGTTGGAAGCGAGTTCAAACGGCATCCGACCAGCCTAGCACGCCGCGGAGGGTCATGCGCTGGAAAATCTGCCGGGGAGGGGGGGAGCCCATATATATTATGCGTCGCGTTCAGCAACTGAGACTGGTAAGATTTTCCTACATGACGACATTCTTGTCCCGAAAGGGCCAGGTGGTCCTGCCCGTTGCCGTCCGGGAACAACTGCGCTTGACCCGTGGCGACCATTTCGAGGTCTCAATAGAAGACGACGATACGATCGTATCGCGGCGCGTGTCCCATCCTGCAAATGGCGGGTTGATCGAGCATCTGCTCGGATGCCCATTTCCCTTTATTGTTCTGGAATGCGAGAGGGACGACACTTTTCCAACGGGAACGCGAGAGCATTAGAGCGTTTTCTTCTTAATCTGTCGCCCATTGATCGCGGCGATTGAGGGTCCGCTCGAATTCGAATTTCCTAGGGCCGAAGGTCCGTAATGTCAAAGCCCAGGGTGAAGCGAAGAATGAGCGAAGCCCTGGGTCACGGCCCCCCGCGCGGCAAGCCCTGTAGGGGCGTTACTTGCGAAGGAATCTGCGGAACGAATGTCGTACGAGGGAGTTAAACAACTCGCCCCCATCCCCTTCCTCATGCACAGCCTTCGTTTCCTTCTCCTCCTCCCGCTCCTCGCCCTCACTCCCCTCCTTCGCGCCAATGAGTTCGGCGGCGGTTCCACCGGTCCAGACGTCAAACTGCTCGACCAGGGCAACCAGGTCACCTTGGACAATGGCATCGTCAAGGCCGTCATCGCAAAGGCGGGCGCCCACGTCGTCTCTTTCCAGTACCAAGGCCACCAGATGTCCACGGCCATCTACTACAGCATGGATGGCGGCCCCGCCTATTCGACCCCAAGCAACTGCCAGTACTCGGTCAAGGTCCAGACGCCCGACATGGTCGATATCAGCCTCGATTCCGTGTGGAACAACAACCGCCACCAGGCTGTCGATATCGATTGCCACTTCGTCCTCCGGCGCGGCAATAGTGGCATTTATTGCTACGCCATCCTCAATCACCCCGCCACCTACCCGGATACCAGCTTCGGCGAATGGCGGATGGTCTGGAAGCTCTCGAACGATCTCCTCGAGAAAATCTACGTGGACGACCTCCGCCACTGGCAGATGCCCAGCAGCGACGATTACGCGCATGCACAGCCCACAGGCATCAAGGAAATCACCAAAATCACCACCGGCGTCCGCGCAGGTCAGTACGACTGCAAATACGATTTCAGCGCAAGCTACTACGATATCGGCTGCTGGGGTCACGCGAGCGACAAGAACCACATCGGCGGATGGATGGTGCTCGGGGGTTACGATTTCTTTAATGACGGCCCGCTCAAGCAGGACCTTAATGCCGCCTCCGGCATCAATCACATCCATTTCGGCATGGATCACTATAATGCCTCGGGGTACAACATCGCTGCTGGGGAATCGTGGAGCAAAATATTCGGTCCCTTCCTCCTCTACTGCAATCAAAGCGGCGCCGGCGCCGATGCCTGCTGGGCCGACGCGAAAGCGCAGGTCGTGGCGGAGAAATCCGC
>Ga0302320_10010641_pt1 | contig 19579 bp, 17 predicted proteins | sample Bog_T0_3_FD_202130 | JGI IMG/M metagenome (GOLD analysis project Ga0302320, IMG submission 202130) | Peat permafrost microbial communities from Stordalen Mire near Abisko, Sweden - Bog_T0_3 | ecosystem: Environmental > Terrestrial > Soil > Wetlands > Peat | place: Sweden: Abisko, Stordalen Mire... | reverse complement strand
GACCTTGCATCATCGTCTTCGCCGTACAGCATTTCCTAAAACGCGATGGAGCACCCGGGGTTACTCGAAAACCCAGCCACCTGCTTACAAGGCAGGCACTCTTCCTCTTGAGCTACAGGTGCAATTGTGTTGAAGCCGGCACGAGGCTCTAGCTCGCAGCCTTCGACCTACCGAAGCGACGCTCTGACACTGAGCTATGCCGGCCCGAACTTAGTAATACAGATACTTCCTCCACTTCTCCTCGTCGACGCCCGTCTGGCGCATCAATGCGCGCGAGGTGTGAATCGTCACCCGGCGCGGCTGGCGAAGCAGCTTCATTCCCGCTTCTGCCGGCGTCCGGTCTGCCTTGTGCGCGTTGCAGTCGCGACACGCGGCCACCAGGTTCTCCCATGTGCTCTGTCCACCCCTGGAGCGCGGAATCACGTGTTCCAACTCCAATTCGCCACTCTGGAACTTGTCGCCGCAATACTGGCACATGTTTCCGTCGCGGATGAGGATGTTCTTCCTCGAAAGCGTCTGGACCCGCGAAGGCAAACGCCGATACTGGCGAAGGCGAATGACACAAGGCAACTGCAGTCCGACATGCACATAACGATCGTGCGTCTCCTCGATAACTGCAACCTCCTTGATGAGCAACACGAGGGCGCGGCGGGCCCGCGTAATGTTCACGGGCTCATAGCTCGCATTGAGCACTAATACCGGCATTGTCATCGCACTCGTCATAAAACCTCTCTTCGATCCTGGAGCTGGCGGCCGGAATCGAACCGGCATCGTCCTCGTTACGGGTGAGGTGCATTGCCTCTTCTGCCACACCAGCACAAACAAACAAAGTCATGCCCAAACTTTTCAACATGTTGGAGCGGCCGGCCGGAATTGAACCGGCGCTTCCACGCAGGCAACGCAGCGTCTTGCCGCTCGACTACAGTCGCTCACTTTAAACACACGTCACTTATCCATGTCAGATATCGCACTGACATAGTGACTAACTGGCTGGCGAGCAAGGCTTCGAACCTTGACTTTCCGCGTTCAGAGCGCGGCGTGTTCCCAGTTACACCACTCGCCATCAAATTTGGCTGCGCAGGCGGGATTCGAACCCGCATAAGTCTGATCAACAGTCAGATTCTCTGCCAGTTGAGATACCGCGCAATGATACATAGAAACTAAAAGCCCCCGAACCTTGTTGAAGGCCGGGGGCTTAAGTCTCCTTAAATGGAGATCATCTCGCTAGTCCGGCCAGAACACGGTTTTACCCCAACGCGTCGGTTGCGCCGCCGCTGGTGTAATTGCGTGATTGACTCGGAACATCATGACTTATGTACTGTAACTCGACTTATCCCGAAAAGTCAAACGCAAATGCACATTTATTTCTTCTAACCGTGGTCACGCCGGCCAGATTCGAATTGGCATTCGCGCCTTGAAGGGGCACTGGCCTTACCATTGGCCGACGGCGTGAAGAATTGTTGGCGCGGCCGACCGGAATTGAACCGGCATCTGCTCGATCGACAATCGAGAGCTTTCGCCTGTTAAGCTACGGCCGCGCAGTTGATCGCTTTGATTGCCTGCGTGGTTGTTCCTGGCGGCGGATCGAGACTAAAGCGAATTGCTATCAGCGTCGATTTGCAACCAAGCCTGTGCGAGCGTCGCGCGAGCTTGTGCTGCATGCAATGGTGGGTGTGGAAGGATTCGAACCTTCAATGCTCCAAAGAGCTCCGGATTTACGGCCCGATAGGGCAACCAGTTGCCCCAATACACCCAACAGTTTGGTGGGGATGGAGAGAGTCGAACTCTCATGCGCGAAGGCGCTGGTTTCTAAGACCAGTGTGTCTCCCAGTTCCACCACATCCCCACTTACCCGCCTCCCTGGTTATTTCGCACAGGTCGAGTTACCACGCATGGAATCCATGCCCGCTCGCCAATTTCTGAATTAAGTGCTTATAAAGCAAAAACCCCTCGAGTTATCGAGGGGCTTTTGCGGTCCTTAAGAACTCTGCCTAAATCAGCCGCACCCCTCCATGCCCAGCGAATCGCTGAGGTTTTTGGACAGATACGAGATTGATAAGGTCTTCACGAGATCGATAATACGTCAGTTATTTATAAATTGCAACTGAATTCATGGCGTACTTCCTAGTTACACGTCCCAGTTGTGCTCCGCGACTACACGTGCTGTTGCTTCTCCCTGTAAAACACAATCAAGTCCATGGAGTTGGGTGGCGCGGCGCCTAACTGGCGCAACATTGTCGTTACTTGTCCGCGATGATAGCTGCCGTGATTGACCACGTGCTGCATCATTTGCCAGAACACATCCGATCGCAGCGCGCCGCGAAAATCCTTGTATTCGATGCGATGCTCGACGCCTTCCGGCCCCAGCGCCGCGAGCACCACGCGCATTTCGCGTTCCAGCCCGGCCCATTCCTTGCGCGCAGCGGCAAGATCAGCGATGCGATCGGGCTCCTGAAATCCCCCAGGCTGCTCGCCGCGCCATCGCTTCAGCCAAATGGACTCGGCATCGCAGATATGCGCGATGGTGTCGCGTATCGAACTGAAGCTCGAGCCCAGCGGTTGCGTGAACTGTTCCGGCGTCAGCGCAGCCATGGCCTCAAGAAGCCGGTCGCGCGCCCAGTAGTTGTAGTCGACAAAAAGGCAGAGGTTGTCGTAGGTCATGGATTTCAGCTTACGCGGCGGACCCCCGTTGAGCTATCTCCCCGCCATGGCAGTGTTCATCTGGACGCGCGACTGGATAAGGGACTGCCTCAGCGCTGAGGCATACTGCACCGCGCTGGGATCGGTGTGCGTGGTGCTCACGATCTGGCCGTTGCTGGTCTCGTTGCCGGGGTGTGGGCTGAACGCTGCATTCACCAGCGCGTCGGATTGCGATTGGGCTACGTGCATCACGGCATTGGTTCGCGACTGCAGATCAGAGACCGCGCTCTGATCCTGGGCGATGCGCTGGTCGCAGTTCGCCATCCATGCGTCCACCTGATCCTTTTCCGTTTGCAATTGTGCTTTCTCGTCGGGATCGTCGGTATTGGCAATGGCGTCGGCGAGCTGATTGCTCAAGTCGCGGCCCACCTGCTGTTTCTGCTCAATGATCTGCTGCAACGGGCCTGCGCTCAAATGGAATTTGTCGATCGAGTCGGGTTGCATTAAATACCCGAGATCGCGAACATTCTTGAGCGCGGAGTTCATGGAGTCGCTGAGATTCGCCAGGTCCAGGGCATGATTCTTGAAGAAGTTCTGCTGCAACTGGTCGATGCGGTTCAGGCGCCCACCCGCGCTCGCCCAGGGAATCAGGCGCGACAGGCCGTCGGAGATGGTGGCCACGGGCTGGGACAATCCCGTCATCACGGCCTTCAAGATCGCCGCCTCAGGACTGTTGGCGGTGCCGATCGCGGCCTCGAGCGTGGACTGGATGTGCGCCAGCGGATCGGGGCCGCCGCCCTTGAATGACGGAAAGCCCGGAGGGCCTCCGCCGCTCGTCCTGCCAACCGCGTTATAGACATTCATGTCGGTGCCACCGGCAGCCGTGTTCAGAATCGACGCAACGCCGCTCGAGACCATGCCGCGATTCACGCCCTGCGACTGCGGCACGTTCAGGTTCAGATTCGGCTGCAGTACCGGTCCTCCGGGCAGTCCATCGAGTTCGGCCATTGTCATTCTCCTTCAATTCTGAGTTCGCCGGACGTGCAGGTGGAACTTCGCTTTCAATGTGCTCCCGCAAGTTCTTTCATCACGGCCGAGGCCTTGGCGAATAGACCTGGAACGTGCCGCCGTTCTGCACGGAAATCGCCCCGTCCCGCGTGACATTGACAATATCTGTGGGAGCGGAAACGCGCGCACCTGTCAAATCCGCAAGCTGTTGCGCCATGTTGTTGGTTACTGCCGGATCCCCCGTTTCGCATGCCAGCAGCCTAACCGGATCTCCCATCTGATAGCCGTCGGCCTGCATGCGCGCTAGCAGCGTGGGTGCATCCATGCTCTGCCACGAGCCTCCCGGCGCCTGGAAATCCACCGATGTCGGCGTGCCGTGGAGATTGACGTCGGTGACGCCGGGAATATTCTCAACTCGAGCGGAGCTGATGGTGATTTGTGCGTCCGAGTGCCCGATGATGATCATCTTGCCCGGATCGGCATTCGGGTTGACAGCGGTACGCGGATCGCCCGGAAAACCACCCGGCGGACCGTCGGGCAACACCGCTGGAGATTCAGTGACTGGCGCCGGGGGCGGAGTGTACGGCGGTGGAGCCGGCGTTGTCGGTGGCGTCGGTGCAGCTGGGGGCGCCTCCGGTCCAGCGGGCGGAGTCTCAGGCCCAGTTGGAGGCGGAGGCGGCGTCTCGGGCGGCATCCATTCCGGAGGCAGCGGCCCGTCGGGCGGAAGTGGCGGCGCAGGTGGTTTTTCCGGCGGCATCCACTCCGGCGGCAGCGGACCATCTGGCGGCAGAGGCGCAAGTCCCTTGCCACCGGCCAAACCGTCAACCGCCAGCAGATCCTCGCCAAGGCCAATGCCGCCGATGCCGGCCGCAGCCTGAATCACAGCCAGCGTCGTGTCCGTCGCGTTGGCGATTTTGCGGCCCAGCTCGTGATCGCTCGCCAAATCCAGAATCTCCTGAATGTCCGGCATCAGATTCTGGTAGGTCTTGGCGTAGCTGGACAAATTGTGCAGCGCCTGGTTGAGCAGATTGTTGTACTGATCGTTGAACTGGCCAAGCCGGTCGAGCGTTCCATCCATGCCGTTGTGCAACTGGTCCTGCAACTGCTCAAATTGGCGCATGGCGTCGCGAATCTCTTTGGCAAAATCGCCCGGAGACTTCTTTGGCTTCTTGGGATCGTCGCCGCCGTCGCCGCCCGTCGCCGCAGGACCCTCGGGCCCCCACGGATCGCCATCCGGCCCCGGACCGGAAATCCACGGCACGATGGGCAAGTTGATCCACGGCACAAACGGCGTCATCCCTTCGTCCGAGCCCGATGGATAGCAGATGCAGTCTTCCGCGCTGGTGCAGGAGCCGGCCAGTACATGGTTCGGGAACGCCAGCCGCAGCAATGTGTGCGCACCCGCTGCCACGGCCAGCGGAATCGCCGCGCCGCTGCTGGCGAACGCCTGCGCAACCGAGGGCCGGCCCTTGCCCGGTTTTGCTTTATCGTCTTCGGAGAACAGGCGCACCGCGGCGCGCGTCAAGAGCGCAAGAACAATGGTCAGCGGCACCCAGTAGAGCGCGCTCACCAAGGTAAAGCTCCAGCCCACCAGTTTGTTGCCATTGGTCCCAAGGTGCACGGAGAGCCCGTAAAACCACCGGCCGTGTGCCTGGAAAAAGTTCTCCAGATACATCATGTAGTTGCCGTTGAGCTGCGAGCAGTAAAAGAGCGTGCCCGTGGTCATCGCCAGCATGAAGTTGCGCACCAGCGCCACACGCCGCTTCACGGCCAGCGCCTGCGTCCACTCGCGCGCGCTGGTCATGGTGATGCTGCTGAAGCACACGCCGGCCAGCAGCAGAAACGTGCGGATAGTGGGCGAGTCCCATCCCGGCCACGTGCTATTCCCCGCCTGGAAAAACACAAACAGATTGGGATATGGAAACCAGATCGTCCACCTCAGGAAGAGCCAACCCAGTGTCACCAGCCACAGCGTGGCGCGGAAGATCTGCTTTTCCGCCGTGAAGAGCAGCGTTCCATCCACACCCGCTCGGGTCGGGGATCCCGGCGAGGTAAGGAAGCGCCAAAGCAGAAACAGAACAAGCAGCGTATCGAGCAAGCCCTCGTGCAGCACATTGATCTGGTAGCCGAACACGGGATTGAAGAGCAGATGCGCCATCGACGTGGGAGACAGCAGCACTACCACCAGTGCCGCCCAGCACAGCAACTGCCAAAACCAGGCTTGCCTCCAGAACTCTTTCCAGTTGAGGCCCGGCAGCGAGAAGCCCTGCGGCGTCGATCCCGGTGTAGCTGCGCCGCGCAGCATGGGCGCGAGCTTCGGGCTTAGCGTTGCTTCTTTTTGTGCAATCAGCCCACGTCGGCGCGTTTGCGACTGCATGGCGCGTCGCGCGTAACCAGCAATGTCGCGCCCCAGCAGAGCCTGCACCGGCTCCAGCCAATCCGACAGGATCTGCCCAAAGCCCTGGTTGTCGCCGCACCAGCGTAGCTCCAAAAGTGAAAGCACAACCAGCACGCCGACAATCAGCCATCCTGTGTAAACGCCGTTGTGGCTCAGCTTAGTCCAGGTCGCGGCAAAGGCCGGCGCCTTCCAGAGATACGGCATGTCCATGGCGCAGAACGCCAGGCTGGCCAGGGCCGCGATGCATACCGCCCACCACTGGCGCACAAAGCGCCGCGCCGCCACAATCGCCAATGCTACAAAGCCCACCCAAAGCCCGTGCCCTGCCATGGTCAACACGGGACCGGACGTAACCACCGGATCGGTGAGCGAACCCGGCGGCAGCAGATTGAAGGCCGCGACGGTCGAAGTGGGAGTAAACAGCGAAGGCAGCGCGCCCATCAGGTCAAAGCCGAAACCGATGGCGAATGCCGACAGAAACGTGTCAGCCACGCTGAGCGAGCGTGTGGGCGCTTTGCCGATTAAGACGGCCATGAGCGGCAGCAGTTCCAGCGCCAGTTGCGCCACATTCCATGTAAACGAGAGCCAGACGCTCGCATCGGCGTAAGGATTTACGGCGCGGAACAACGGCCCGGCCACGCTGAACGAAATAAACGTACCCAGCGCAACGTAGGTCAGCATAGTCCGTGTGGAAATGGTGGATCGCCAACACAGAATGCGCATGACGGCGAGGACCCAAATGGCGTGAAAGAGCAGAGCAATCAAGCTGACCTCCGCGACATTCTTCTTTATGCGTTGAGGAGATCGCGATCCTGCGGGAAATGTGGACGGTCGCAGCTTATCCGGAGTCGCGCTGAGCTGCTTGATTCACAGGTTTTGCAATCCCATAACGCCAAATGGGGGCCGGGGAAGAAGAATGTGCACATAGTCTCTGACGGAGGCGGCGCGTGCGTCAAGAAAAAAGCTGGAAGCAAATGGGGAGCCGGCCGCGCACGATCAGGGAGCAGGCGACGGCGGCGGTGAGGCATCGTCCGGAGTGTCCGCACAGGCGGCAATGCCCTCGTCATCGGCGCTGCATCCGTCCAGCGCGGTAAAGCGCAGCTCGAAAGCGTTGCGGATGCAATCAAGAGTTGCAGGCGATGCCGCAGATGCCGATAACTTACACTTCGCAGGAATACTCTTCAACCATTTGCGCTCGCTGGCGATGAGCGCCGGCCGTTCGCGGGCGGGCGACTCGTTCACCGCCCCTTTGTAAACGCGAGCGAGAATGATGTCCGCGCGGCCGAGCTTGGCATCCGAGCAAATTGCCCTTTCCAGCAGCGTGTTTGCTTTCGCGCAGCCGAAGCTCGCGCGCGGAGCGGGCCGGCGGGCAAGCTCGGGATGGGCGCTGAAGTTCGCCGTCACATCGGCATGGCATAAAGACTCCTCCGAAATAGCGAGCGTGCCTTCTGCCCGGGCATATTGATAGTTACAGATCTGGATCTCTTCGTAGAAGCGCGACTTCTCCTCGGGGGAAAACTTTGGCAAAAAAGTCTGCAGGCACTTCTTGATCACGATCGAGGCAAATTGCACGTCGGCGCTCGATCCCCACATGCAGGCCAAGAGCCGCTTATGCGCGGCGGCGCAAGTCGGATCGTTGGTGAGCAGTTTGTCGAGCGCCTGAGCCGTATCGTCGGTCGCTGAGCCGCAAGCCAACCGTTCCTGCGCGGCCACGCTCGCCGCGCCCAGCAGGAAGACGAGCACCGCCGCTCGCGCGATCGCGCGTTTCCCGAAGGTCAAATGTCGAGCCATCGCACAAGGCATGAGAGTTGCCTCATTCTACCCGCCAGCAACCACTCCGCACGAAAAATTCACGCTCACTTCTGCTTGCTTTGCGATGTTCTTGCGGAAGCCTTCTTCGACGGCGACAACACAACTGACGCTTCGCTGGTCAGCACGCGGAAGGTGAATGTCTCCTGCAGGTAGAGCCGCACCACGGAATCGGTGTGGCTGAGATAGCCGATGGAAGTATCCTGGCCGATGTTGAGCTCGAAATCGCCGCCGCGCGTGGTCAGAACCACCGCGCCTTCGATAGCCGGCGCCCAAACAATGTTGCCGCCCACAATGCGCTTGATGTGCTCGAGAACCGGATATCCGTGATCGCGGGTCTCGGCGAGCGACGTGTATTCGTCGGCTCCCAGCAAGACCGAATACGGTCCGTTGACGCCGACCAGCCGCAACTGGCTCAACGCGTGCGCCACCGCGTCGGGATAATCGCGTATGTCCGCGGGCAGCGTGTCGATGGGATTGCTTGTGCCTTCGCGGACGCCCTGGATATCCGCTTCCTTGTAGCCGTTGAAGATGGCATGGTCTTCAGCAAATGCAAGTTTCTTTGCAGCATCTTTCGCGGCCTGCCAATCGGAGTCTTCCGATCCGCGCTCGACGTCATCGATTGCCCGGCGAGAAAGTTCAAACGGCACGCGCAGTTCCACAAGGCGCTTGGCCTCTCGCTGGTGGGCGACGATGCCCGCGGCAGGCGCCGCGATCGACCGCAGATGTCCGGTGGCAATCGCGGGCAGCGCAACTCCTGCCGGTGGGGGAACATCCACTACGCGCCGCCCGGCAAGATAGCGCTTCAACGTTCGCGCCGCTTCTTCCTCGATCTGCGACCATGCGGCGTCAGAAATTGGCGCCAGTTCTCGATGGAGGTTATTCATCGTTCTCTCCTTTAAGTGACCCGATATTGAGCGATCCAGTTCTCAGTGATGCGTCGTGCGCGGGTGGGGCCATTGGGTTCGATGCCGGCAATGCGCCGGAAGTCGCGGCATCCTGCGCCGCAGCGTCGAGATTGTCGAGAAATGTTGCCGACGGCGCAAAGAACAGACCACCCGTAACGGCGCGGCTGAAATCGAGCAGCCGGTCGTAGTTGCCCGGCGGCCGGCCAACGAACATATTTTCGAGCATCAGTTCCGTCACGCGCGGCGTGCGGCAATAACCGATGAAGTAAGTTCCGAACTCGCCATGGCCGGGCCGGCCAAAAGGCATGTTGTCTCGCAGAATCTGGAGCTGCTTCCCGTTCTCCTTAATCACTGTAAGCGCGTTGTGCGCCGAAGTCGGTTTCTCCGCATCGCTCAATTCCACATCGGAAAGTTTCTTGCGGCCGATGATGCGCTCCTGCGCCTCAACGGGAAGCGCATTCCACGCCTTCATATCGTGCAGGTACTTCTGCACGATGACGTAGCTGCCCCCGGCAAAGCCCGGATCCTCATTGCCGACAATGGCTGCTTCGGCGATAGCCTCGCCGCGCGGATTTTCCGTGCCATCCACAAACCCGACCACATCGCGATCATCGAAGTAGCGAAAACCGTGCACCTCGTCGGCAATCTCAACAGCATCGCCGATGGCGTCCATGATCTGCGTCGCCATCTCAAAAACCAAGTCCATGCGCTTGGCGCGAATGTGGAACAAAATGTCGCCGGGGGTGGAAACCGCATGGCGGTTACCCGCGTGAATCTCGCGAAAGGGGTGGAGTTCGGCAGGGCGGGGTGAGCCAAAGAGCTCGTCCCAGGCATCGGAACCGAATCCAATCACGCAGGAGAGCCCCGCCTCAATATCGCGAAACTCTACCGCGCGTATCAATCCAGAAAGTCCCGCGCAGAAGGCACGCAGACGCGCGCGGCTTTCCACGTCCTGACGAAGGCATACCACCAGAAAGATCGCCGCGCGTGTAAGCGGCGCAACCACTGCCTGAGAAAGAACGCTCACGCTCGCTTCTCTGGGTGCATCCATTTTGTCCATTTCAGTCCGCGATGACCTCACAGGCGGCAGTGATCGTATTTTAATTCCCACCCCGTCCTTTGCTCTTACCGGGGCTTTAAACGATCAAAAAAGCCGGCGAAATGCCAGACGCCCGGATTCGCCCCTCGCCCGCGCCCTTCGCGTACAATGAAGCTTATCTCGAAGCGGAGGCACACACTCTGATCGCCGCGTTCTCCACTCCCCAGCTTGCTGCTGCCAGCCCGCTCGGGGGGCTGACGCGGGAGGTCTGTCGATTCCTCGCCTTCGCGCCGCAAAGCGGCCTGCGCCATTACTTCAAAGTGCAGTTTGCCGACCAGACCTTCAAGGGCCTTTACCACTGGAATCTCTTCGACGCCTGCATGTTGCTGCCTTACTTCGCGGTAATGATCGTTCTTGCCATGTACGGCGTTCACCGCTACACCATGTGCTACCAGTACTTCAAGTACCGGAAAAACTACAACCCCAATCCGCCAAGCCATTTTGATGAGCTGCCCCGCGTCACCGTGCAGTTGCCTATCTTTAACGAGCAGTTCGTTATCGACCGCCTGATTGAAGCCGTCTGCGCCATGGAGTACCCGCGCGAAAAGCTGGAAATCCAGGTGCTCGACGACTCCACAGACGAAACCACGGCCGTCGCCTCATCCATCGTCGACCGCTACGCCGCCCTGGGCCATCCCATCGTCTACATTCACCGCAGCAATCGCCACGGCTTCAAGGCCGGGGCGCTCGATGCGGGCCTCAAAGTCGCCAAAGGCCAGTTCATCGCCATCTTCGATGCCGACTTTGTGCCTCCGCCCGACTGGATTATGAAGGTCATCCATCACTTCGCCGAGCCCGAGATCGGCATGGTGCAAACCCGCTGGACGCACCTCAACCGCGACTACAGCATGTTGACCCAGATCGAGGCCATCCTGCTCGATGGGCATTTTGTTTTAGAACACGGCGCACGCGCCCGCTCCGGCGAGTACTTCAACTTCAACGGCACCGCCGGCATGTGGCGTCGCGAGGCCATCTCCGATGGCGGCGGCTGGCAGCACGACACACTCACTGAGGACACCGATCTCAGCTACCGCTCGCAGATGGCCGGCTGGAAGTTCAAATACCTGCCCGATGTAGAGTGTCCCTCGGAGCTGCCCATCGAGATGACCGCCTTCAAGACGCAGCAGGCGCGGTGGGCCAAGGGACTTATCCAGACCAGCATCAAGATTCTTCCCAAGGTCTTCCGCTCCAACGCGTCCCGGCGGTGCAAGATCGAGAGTGTCTATCACCTCACAGCCAATCTCAGTTATCCGCTCATGATCGTCATGTCGGCGCTGCTCATTCCCGCCATGATCTGCCGCTTCTACCAGGGCTGGTTCCAGATGCTGCTCATCGACTTCCCCCTGTTCACCGCGTCCACCTTCTCCATCGCGGTCTTTTACGTCATGAGCCAGCGTGAGCTCTTTCCCAACAACTGGAAAAAGACCTTCTACTATCTGCCGTTTCTCATGGCGCTCGGCATCGGCCTCACCGTCACCAATACCAAGGCCGTCGTGGAAGCCCTGCTCGGCATCAAGAGCGCCTTTGTGCGCACGCCCAAGTACCGCGTGGCGTTGAAGGGCGAAAAATCCCAGGCCGCCAAGTACCGCAAGCGCCTCAAGCTCATCCCGTGGATCGAACTACTGCTCGGCTTTTATTTCCTCGCGGCGATCATCTATACGTTCACGAATCACAACTACTTCACCGCGCCGTTCCTGATTCTCTTTGTGCTCGGCTACTGGTACACCGGCCTCATGAGCCTGCTGCAAGGCCGCTTTGAGCGCTGGCGGACCGGCGTCAATACGGATGAATCCAGCCCCAAGCCGTTTCCTGTGGGAGTGTAGCCGGGCATGGCAAAGCCTATCCGCGAGCCGAAGGTCCTCTGGGACCCGCGAAAAGCTCGGGTAAACATTCGCAAACACAAGGTCTCATTCGAGGAGGCAGAGTCTGTTCTGAAGGATAGGCTCTCGACGACCAAGCCAGACCCCGATCATTCCCTTTCGGAACGCAGATTTCTTACGCTTGGGCTATCATGCAAACGAAGGCTTATTCTGGTCGCGCACACCGAAGACCCCAACGAGATCCGCATTATTAGTGCCCGGCCGCCAACGCGGAGTGAACGAGATGCCTACGAAAACGAGTGAATCAGCGCGTTTCAAAGACACCATGCGTCCCGAATACGACATGCGTGGCGGCGTTCGTGGAAAATACGCTGGCCGATTCCCACGCGACGTGGTGATGGTGACGCTGGCCCCCGATGTCGCCGCTGCGTTTCCTGACGCCGCCGCAGTGAACGAAGCCTTGCGTCTGCTTCTCAATACCGCGAGGAAAGCCTCCAAGTCCAAAGCGAGAAGCGGGGAGAAAGCTGCATAAGATATGCAGGCCAACTCGATCGAAACACACCTTGCATCGCCGCTTGGATTAGCTCTTTTCGCAATCCTTTTCGCTCTGTTGTGGTGCGCATCTTCTTTTTGGGTTAGCTGGGTGAGTGGCTGGCACTCGCTCGTGCGGCGTTTCAAATATCAGGCCGAGCCGTACGCAGACATCGAGAGCTCCGGATCATTCGCCTCGGTCTATCTGCGTTATTGGAGCCACTACAGCGGTGTGGTTTTCTTGACAGCAGGAGAAGACGCACTCTACGTCTCGATTATGTTCCTTTTCCGCGTCGGCCACCCGCCGCTGCGGATTCCATGGGGCGAGATTCGATTTGGCCGGAGGAAGTTCTTCTTCAGAACCTATATCGTTCTCACCCTCGGCAATGAGGAGAAGATCCCCATGCGCATCTCCCTGCGCATGGCGCGCAACCTGGGCCTTCTCGACCGGTGTCCGCAGTGAGACGCAAGTCGCGCGGCGTTGCATCCATGCGCGGCCCGGCAAAATTACGCGATAGCCCCGCCTCCCCGCTGTGCTACATTGTCGCCATGTACTCCAAGCATCGGTTCCCCGCCGCTGCGCTGCTCTTTTTGGCGCTCGTGTGTCAGGTGTGCGCAGCGCAAGCCAGCAAGCCCGCCATGGCAGGATCGACCGGCAAGCCCAAAACGCCCGCGGCCGCCTCTACGGTTCCCACCGCGCCCGAGGCAACGCAACCCGCCGCGACCACGCCCCCCGGATCCGTGCCGTCCGAAGCGACCGCTCCCTCCGCCTCTGGCCCATCCGCAAATCCGGCTTGCACCAACGGCCCGTGCGATTACCCGCCGCCCCACATCACCATAGCCACTCCCGCGCCGGCGCCTGCACCGTGGTCTTTGCAGGACCGCATTAAGTGGCTGGCGGTGGTGCTTCTTCTGCTCCTCGCGTATCCAGCCGTTCTGATCGCGTTGTCCACGCTGCGCAAAATCGAGCGCCAGACGCGCTACGGTGAAACCACCGCCCAGGCCGCCGCCGACATCGCCAAAGCGGCGCTGCTCTTCGCCGACAATCAGGCCAAGGCGGTTCGCCCCTGGATTCTTGTTATGGCTGAGCCTAGTCCTGGCATCGCCAACAGCTTCTCCGTCGTGGCCATCAATCGCGGCATTTCTCCGGCCCGCGTTGTCTCACTTGCTGAAAGCATCGCCATCGTCGAGGATGAAGCGCAGCTGCCAGCCGCTCCAGCCTTCAAGAACGAGCCGCGCCCGCCGCTCGTGCCCCTCATATTGCTGCCTGGCGAGTCCTCGACCATCAAGACATTCACTCGAGATGAAGTCAAGTCGGTTTGCGAAAACCCCCAGCAGGTGCAGCGCGTAGAAGACTGGGAAGAGAAGATCTACCTCTACGGAAGTGTTGCCTACGTCGACCTGGTCGCATCGGGTGGCGAGATCCGTGAAACCGGCTGGTGCTGCTGGTACATTCACGGTCGTCAGAAGAGCGGCATGGTCATGGCCGGGCCGCCCGAGTACAACCGGCACAGTTAATTCGGGCCAACGGCGGCATGCCGATCTTCAATGGAGCGTTCCTATCTTCCCGTTCCCCCCACCGTCATCTTGTCCAGCTTGATGGTCGGCATGCCCACGCCTACCGGCACGCTCTGGCCATCTTTGCCGCAAGTCCCGATGCCCTCATCGAGCTTCAGGTCGTTGCCCACCATCGACACGTACTTGAGTGCCTCGGGCCCGTTGCCGATCAGCGTCGCGTCGCGCACCGGCGCCGTCACCTTGCCGTCCTCGATCAGGTACGCCTCTGACGCCGAGAACACAAACTTGCCGTTCGTAATGTCCACCTGTCCGCCGCCGAAGTTCACTGCGTAGAGCCCGCGTTTCACGCTGCGCAAGATATCCTCGGGCGCATCGTCGCCGGCCAGCATGTAGGTGTTCGTCATGCGCGGCATGGGAATCGACTGGTAGCTCTCGCGCCGTCCCGAGCCGGTATTCGCAATTCCCATCAGTCGCGACGAAAGCTTATCGGACAAATATCCCTTGAGCACGCCGCCTTCGATCAGCACCGTCTCCTGCGTTGCGGACCCCTCGTCGTCCACGTTGAGCGAGCCACGCCGTCCCTCCATGGTCCCGTTGTCGACGACCGTCACCTTGGGGCTCGCCACCCGTTGCCCAATCAATCCCGTAAACGCCGAGGTCCCCTTGCGATTGAAGTCGGCTTCCAGTCCATGCCCCACGGCTTCGTGCAGTAGAATGCCCGGCCAGCCCGGTCCCAGCACCACTTCCATCTCGCCGGCCGGCGCAGGCACCGCGCCCAGTTGCAAAATCGCGCCGCGCGCCGCTTCGTGCGCCAGATGCTCTGGGCTCTTCGATCCCACAAATTGATCGAGGCCCGCTCGGCCACCGCAGCCCGCCGAGCCTTTCGTCGTCAATGCGCCGTCTTTCGCAATCACAAAGACGTTCAGCCGGCACAGGGGCTGCGTATCGCTGGCAAACGCCCCGTCCGACGCCGCAATCAAGATCCGCCGTAGCTCCTCGCTGTAACTTGCCCGCACCTGGACGATGCGCGCATCAAACGTCCGCGCCGCGCGATCGGCCCTCAAAATTAACTCGAGACGCGCCGCCAGATCCAGGTCGAACCCGCCCAGCGGAACCGGGTAGAGATCCGCCGTCCGTGTCTCCGTGAATCCCTGCACCGTCTGTTTCGCCGGAGCCGACGCGATCAGCGCCGCCGTCCGCGCCGCATGCAACAGCCGCTCCGGGCTCAGGTTGTCGGTGTAGGCGTACCCAGTGCGCTCTCCGCTCAGTACGCGAATGCCGCAACCGGCGCTGGTGCCCTGGCTCGCCGACTTCACAATCTGCTCGTCCACACCCAGCGCCGTGGCCGTAACCGACTCAAAGTAAAGGTCCGCGTAGTCGCCGCCCGCGCTCAATGCCTCGCCCAGGCAGCGTTCCAGCAGCCGCTCCGTCAGGCCGAATTTCTCAAAAAAGTAGCGCCGATGGCTCGAATTTGGGGAAGTTTCGTGAGGCATCATCGTAAACCCAGTGTACGCTGCGCACGTCTTATTCATCAGACAGGCCGGAGATCCAAGTCCGCAGCATTGCTATTTTTGATACGTGCCGCGGCCGGGCGCTTTCGCCTGCAAATCCCTGCATGCTAGGATTCGACCTATGAAGAAACTACTTGCGACAGTGCTCCTATTGATGGTGTTTGCAAGTCCGGCGTTCGCTGCCGGCTCCCATCATCATCACCACCATCATCACCATCACCACGGCGGGTAAACGCCGCTTTTCGCGCTGCGTTCCCGTTCCGCGTGGGCGCAGCCGTTGTGTCTCTTTTCCTGATCGCGTTTCGTGCAGCCGTATAGGCATGCTAAGGTGTTTGCCATGGCCGATCAGGACGATCTTCGTTATCCCGTAGGGCAATTCCGCCCGCCCGCCGCCAGCTTGCCCGGCGTTCGCGCCGCGCACGTTGAAACCCTGCGCCAGCTCCCCGAGCGCCTCCGCGCCGCAGTCGGCGGCTTGAGCGAGGCGCAGCTCGACACTCCCTATCGCGAGGACGGCTGGACCGTCCGCCAGGTTGTGCATCACTTCGCCGACAGTCACGCCAACTCCTTCATCCGCTTCAAGCTCGCGCTCACTGAGGATTGGCCCACCATCAAGCCGTACGACGAAGCCGCATGGGCGCGCCTGCCCGATTCGTTCCTGCCAATCGACGGCTCGCTGGTCTTCATCGACGCGCTGCACGCGCGAATGGTCGGGCTACTCCAGGCCATGTCGGAAGAAGAATTCCAAAAGGGCTTCGTGCATCCCGAACGCGGGCGCGTGACCCTCGCCACCAATCTCGCGATCTACGAGTGGCACTCGCGCCATCATGTTGCGCACATCACGGGCCTGCGCCAGCGCATGGGGTGGTAAGAGGAAGCCATGCACGCCGGCGCAACCACGCATCGACAAAAATCCGCAGCACGCGATTCCGATGCTCCGATCGCCTCTCCCGCGCAACTTGCCGGAATCATTGAAACCTTCCTTGCCGCGCATCCCGCCGCCGCGATGCTTGAAGACGGCCGCGTGCTTTTCGATATGCGCACCGCGCGCTACTCTGTCGACGAATCCCATGGCCGCTGCCTGCTGCAACTTTGGAGCGATGAGCGCAACCTCGTGCGCACCGTCGTCGAAGTCAAGCAACGCGCGCAATCGTTGCGCATTGCCACGCGCAAGATGGGCGCAGCCCGGCCCCAGTTCCTCGAATTCGCAACCACCAGTGACCGCCGCACTCCTACCGCCCGCGACGCCGCGCGCCGCAATTACCAGCGCCTCCTGGAGCGCGTGCTCACACGGCACTTCATCGGATGCAAAGTCAACGGCCTGCGCACCGCCATGGATCTCGAACACAGCTTCGGTCCCGCCTACGTGCGCGGCCGTTTGCTCAAAGGAACCGCGGCCGACGCCGTGATTGGCGTGGGCGCGGCCGAATCCGCCACAGTCATCGACGGCGTTCTCACGCTCGGCGTTCTCTGGCTCGACTACTGCCGCCAGCACACAGACGCGCGCCGTCACTTCGGCGGGCTCAAGGTCGTCGTCCCTGCCGGCGCATTGCGCCCTACGGCAGAGCGCATGGCCTGGCTCAACCACGCCGCCGCCAATTTTGAGTTGTTCACGCTCGACGAGCGCAGTGAAGAATTAGCGCCTGTCGACTTTCGCGACATTGGCAACCTGGAATCGCGCCTCGTCCACGCATTTTCTCCCGCCGCCGCGCTGGAACGCTGTCACTCCGGAATTGCCCGCATTCTCGCGCTTGTTCCCGATGCCGCGCGCGAGCGCGTCGAAATCCATCCCAGCTCTGCCACCGAAACCGGCCTGCTTCTGCACGGTCTGGAATTCGCCCGCGTGCGCCACGGAGCATCGGCCCACTCCTTCACGCGCGAAGATGAAATCACCTTCGGCGCGGGGCCAAGTGAAACACCGCTCACCCCGGAAAACGAAGACCTCTGCCGCGACCTGCTGCGCCGGCTCTTCCTAAGCCGCCACGCCGACGGCGCGCACACCGACCCGCTCTTCCGCATGGCGCCGGAGCGCTGGCTGGAATCGCGCCTGCGCACGAGCATCGCGGAAGTGCTTCCGGATTTGCGCGGCGATCTCGTCTACAACCAGGTTCCCGCGCTCTCGACAGGCGATCGCGGCATGTTGGATCTGCTCACGCTCGATCGCAACGCGCGCCTGGTGGTTCTGGAATTGAAAGCCGACGAGGACTTGCATCTCCCCTTGCAGGCCCTCGACTACTGGATGCGCGTGCGCGCCCTCAACGCCGACCGCCAACCCGCAACCGGAACCACCGCACCGCTCTCGGCATTCGCGCGCAGCGGATACTTTCCCGGCGTCGAAGTTTCCGCGCTGCCGCCGCGCCTCATCCTCGCCGCGCCCGCACTGCGCATTCACCCCGCCAACGAGCCTGTGCTGCGCTACCTCTCGCCGCAGATCGAGTGGGAGCTCCTCGGCCTCACCGAGCACTGGCGCCGCGAGCTTAAGATCGTCTTCCGCAAACGCAGCGGCGACCCGCGGTAGCCGCGGATCGCCGCTTTCTTGTTCCCTTGGTCCCTGTCTTTACGGTTTTGACATCATGTCGGGCACCGGCTTGCCCGCGGAAAAGTCAATCGGCACCGACACGTGCTCCTGCACAATCAGCCACTTTCCTTCGATCTTGCGGTACACGTCGGTCACGCGAACCGCCATATCCATCGGTGTCCCATCCCCCATCGCTCCCGATAAATGCTGAATGCTGTGTCCGTACCCGATCTGTCCGTCCGATGCAACGCTCAGGTCGCTGACTGTGAACTTGATGGGTCCGGGAAGCATGGCGAGAAAATCGTGCCAATCCTTTTTGTAGTCTTCCCAACCCACATGCTGCCGCGGAACGCCTACATCAAACACGAATAGATCGTTGCCCGGAACGTATACCTTCATGATCGCGTCCAGGTCTTTGGCGCCGGCGGCCGCGGCAAACTGCGCTTCCAGCGCGCGAATCGCCCGCTCATCGTTCGATTGCGCCCGTGCCGGCAGCCCCGCGCTCAGGCATCCCGCCACAAGCGCCGTCCCGATTACACCAAACACAAATTTCCTCATTGACCTCTCCTTGATTCAGTTGTTGGTTATTGGGGAACCCGATGATCCTGTCAGGCTTTGAGATATACGATTCGCCCAATCGCTCTGTCAAGCGGAAAATCCTCCGCCCCAAGCGCAATGGCAACCTCCACTGATCAAGGTTCGCCGCTTTCTTGTTCCCTCGTTCCCTTGGTCCCATGTTCCCTGTCTTTTTGCCGTAAACTGGAGTGGTTATGGCAATCGCTGGTGTCCCTCGCACCATTCAAGCGCGCACGCCGCGGGGCGTGTTCGCCAACGAGCCCTTCACTAACTTCGGCGACCCCGAAAATGCGCGTTCCATGCGCCGGGCCCTCGATGAGGTGGCCGTGCATCTCGGCAGCGACTACCCGCTCATCATCGGCGGCAAGCGTCTGAGAACCACCGAACGGATTCGCTCCATCAATCCCGCGCGCCCCTCGCAAGTCGTCGGCGTGCACCAGAAAGCCGGCGTCGCGCAAGTAGATGCCGCGATGACGGCCGCACTGCGCGCCTTCGATTCCTGGAGCAAGGTCCCGGTCGAGGAGCGAGCGTCACTGCTTCTTGGCGCGGCGGACGTCATTCGCAAGCGCAAGTTCGAATTCATGGCCTGGCTCACTTACGAGGTCGGCAAGAATTGGGCCGAGGCCGACGCCGACGTCGGCGAGACCATCGATTTCCTTGAGTTCTACGCCCGCGAAGCGCTGCGCCTGGCCGCGGCCACCACGCCTATTCAGTATCCCGGCGAGCGCAACGAGCTCCTCTACATCCCGCTCGGCGTGGGCGCGGTCATTCCGCCCTGGAATTTTCCATTCGCCATCATGGCCGGCATGACAGCTGCCTCCATTGTCGCTGGCAACTCCATCATCCTCAAGCCGTCGAGCGACGCGCCTACCATCGCCGCGCGCTTCGTTGAAGTTCTCGAAGAGGCAGGCATGCCCGATGGCGTGGTCAACTTCTGCCCCGGCTCCGGCGCCACCTTTGGCAACGCGATCGTGGAGCACCCCAAGACCCGCTTCATCGCCTTCACCGGCTCCCGGTCGGTTGGCCTCGAGATTCACCTCCGCGCCGCGCAATCGCAACCCGGCCAAATCTGGATCAAGCGGACAATTCTGGAAATGGGCGGCAAAGATTCCATTCTAGTCGCCGAAGATGCCGACCTCGACGCCGCCGTCGCAGGCGTGGCCGCTTCAGCCTTCGGGTTCAGCGGCCAGAAATGCTCGGCCTGTTAGCGGGCCATCATTGAAGCGCCGCTTTACGACATCTTCGT
>Ga0302320_10010639_pt1 | contig 19586 bp, 13 predicted proteins | sample Bog_T0_3_FD_202130 | JGI IMG/M metagenome (GOLD analysis project Ga0302320, IMG submission 202130) | Peat permafrost microbial communities from Stordalen Mire near Abisko, Sweden - Bog_T0_3 | ecosystem: Environmental > Terrestrial > Soil > Wetlands > Peat | place: Sweden: Abisko, Stordalen Mire... | reverse complement strand
CCGAGGCGATGAGCGACGGCTTGCCGCCGGTGCCCGAGAGCACCGCGCCGCGCACCTCCGCGCCGGCCTCGATTAGGAGCGCCTGCGTCATGTACGACCCCATGCTGTGGCCGAAGATCACGGCAGGCAGACCAGGGTTCTCCTTCTTCTCGAAGGCAAGGAGTTGCTCGAGATCACGCACGCAGCGGCGAAAGCCGTCGGGGCCCAGCCAGCCGAGATCGCCGGGCGCCGCCGTCTTTCCGTGCCCCCTGTGATCGTTCGCGTAGACCACGTAGCCGGCGCCGACCAGCGCCTCGGCCACGCGGGCGTAGCGCGCCGCATGCTCGGCCATCCCGTGCGCGATGTGGATGACGGCCCGCGCGGGGGCCCCGTCGTCGGGGCGCCAGCGGTACACGTGGATGTCCTTTTGATCGTCGGCCTTGAAGGTGAAGCTGTCCGCGCGCATGTCGTCGCCGAACGTAGCATCCCTGCCTGTCGCGCTACTTCTTGCTCTCGCGGGAGACGGAGCGGCGCGGGGCGGGGCGCGAGACCCGGGCTTCGACGGGCGCGCGGCCCGGAGCTGCCAGCTCCGTGCGCCACCGGTAAGCGCTGTCCTGCTGGCCGCGCTGGTCGGCGATGTTGGCGAGCTGCTCGAGCACGCGGTCACGCGCACCGTCCGAGACGGCCAGGGAGGGGGCGATCTCGGAAAGGACGCCGTAGGCCTCGTCGAGCCGGCCTGCCGCCAGCAGAGCCTCGCCGAGCTTCCGGCCCAGCACGGCCCACGCGCTCGAGGCGAAGTCCGTATCGTAACGTTCCGCCTGCCGCGAAGCCGCAAAGCCGGCGGCGAGCGCGCGAATCCCGCCCGCCGCATCCCCGCGCGCAGCGCGCAGGCGCGCGGCCTCCTCGACGAGCATGAACGCCTCGAAATCGGGGCGGCCGCGGATCGCGTGGTAGGCGCGCAGCTCGAGCTCGAGCGTCGAGCCCTTGAGGCCGTCGGCCGCGAGCGCGTGAAGCTTCGCGACGGCCCCGCTGGGCGCCGACGCCAGGGCGAGTTGCCCGAAGATGGCGTGGGTGAGTCGAACCGGACCGCTCGAAGCGTCGACGAACCCGCCTGCCTCGAGCCCGCGCAGCGCGCGCTGAACCTCCTCGGGGCGCGACGAGATGGCTTCGAGTGCGTCGGGCTGGCAGCTGCCACCCACGGCGACCGCCTGCAGCAGGCGACGTTGCACCGGATCGAGGAGCTCCAGCCGTGCGCCAACCGTGGCGAGCAGGCCTCGTGGTACCGCCTCTTGTGGCACCTCTTCCCGCCAGCGCAGGTGCTGCTCCAGGTAGAGCGGCGCAATTCGCCGGTCGGCTTCCGCTGCCGTCCGGTCGGGCTCCTTGCCGCCACGGCCGAGCAGCCGTCCGGCATCGGCGCGCGAGATGCCCGTCACCTCGAGATCCCGCACGCACTTCGCCAGTGGGGGCTTCTCGCAGGTCACCACGAGGAGCACGCCCTTCAGGCATTCGCCCTGGAGGAAGTCCATCAGCACCTCGGTCGACACGGCATCGCACCGGTCCACGTCATCCAGCGACACGACGACGGGCCCTCCTCGGGCACGACGCGCTGCGCGCGCGGCAGCCCACCGAAGAACGGCCGGTGCATGCCGGCGCGTGTCGCCCGCGGCCCCGGAAGCGTTCCCCGCGTAGAGGGCGCGGAGCCCGAGCGAGACCCGCGGATCGGTGGCCTCCTCTTCGTTCGGAGGTCGCCCATCCTCACCCGCAAGCACGGTGACCACCGAGCGCAGCCCGGCAAAGCTCAGCTCGCTGCGCGGCGCAGACACGGCCGGGACATGAAGGATCGGCGCACCCTCCCTGCCTGCCATGAGCAGGACCTCTTGCAGCAGCCGGGTACGCCCCATGCCCGTCGGCCCCCAGAAGACCAGCGCCATCACGTCGCGCGGGTCGCGCAGCGTTTCCTTCGCGAGCGCGAGGTGCTCGTCGCGACCCGCCAGGGCCATGGCGCCTGCGGGAGGCGCGAAGCGTGGCCCCCGCGGCAACACCGAGGGGCGCACGCTGGAGGTGCGAGGAAGGGGGGCCGTTTCCCCATCGAGCTGCCGCTCCTGCCTCTGCGCCGGGAAGAGGGAGCTGTCTCGCGCCGTCCAGCTGGCGGCGGACGCAGCTACGATGGCCATCGCGAGCGACTCCGCATCGGGATAGCGGTCCTTGGGGTCGATCGCCATGGCCCGGACGCAGACCTCCGCGAGCGGCGGAGAGACGTTGCCCCGTCGGGTGCGGGGGTCTGGCCGCGCCGCCGTGCTCTGCATCTCGAGGACCCTCATCGCGGAGGCGGCGTCGAAGGGCGGCTCCCCCGTGAGCATCTCGAACAGGATGACCCCGACGGCGTACAGATCCATGGAGGGCGACGCCGCAGCGCCAAGGGCCTGCTCGGGGGCCATGTAGTGCGGCGTGCCCACGAGGCGCCCCACCGTCGTGAGGCTCCGCCCGGCGCTCGCCTTGGCGATTCCGAAGTCGATCACCTTGACGACGTCGCTGCCGCCGTGGGCGTGCTTCAGGATAATGTTCTCGGGCTTCACGTCGCGGTGGGTGATTCCGTGGAAGTGCGCCTCGCCGAGGGCGGCGAGGGTCCGCTCGAGAATGGTGGCGATCCGCGCCGGCTTCAGCTCGACGCCGCTGCTCAGGACGTCTGCCAGGCTAGGGCCAGGCAGGTACTCCATCACGAGATAGAGCTGCCCCTCCTCCGTGAGCCCGAAGTCGAAGACGCTCACGACGTTGGGATGGTTCAAGCGGCTCGCCATGCGGGCTTCCGCCATGAAGCGCTGGGTGATCTCGTCGCTCCCCGCGGCCTCCACCGCCTGGGGACGGATGAGCTTGATCGCCACCGATCGCTCGAGCGACCGCTGGACGGCCCGGTACACCCGGCCCATGCCACCCGCCTTGATCAGCTCGACGACCACGTAACGGTCTGCGACCGTGCGCCCCACCATCTCGTCGTGCTCGGCGCTCGGGGAGGGTTCGGTCTGAAGCGTGCCGCACTGGGGACAGTACGGGCCACCTGCCAGGGGGACCGTGCAAGCGGCGCAAAAGGTCCTCGCGGAATCGGCGACCGTCATCGTCTGAGGCCTCACGCGGCTTGCCTCGCGCCTCGGTGCGCAAGGACGGGGCGGAGGCCGAACCTCCCACGTCCAAATCCGGGTGACCATCCGGGAAACCACGTAGGCGGCAAAGCTCGAGTCGCGCGGCGCCACCTGCATACCCGGGCCCGGGCACGGTCGCCACACGCCCGTTAACGGTCGCATCGCAAGGGGAGCCACATGGCACGCGCGTGGCTCGAAGGCCTGACCCCGGGCACGAGGACCGCCCGGCCACGAGAGCGGCCGTGCGGGTTGACCCGCGCCCCGATACGTGGAAAACGTCGACTACGGGACTAACCATCAAACGGACGAACCCGCGCCTTCCGAGCCGGAAGGCGCCGCGTTCCAGCTGCGAACCTCGAGCGCATCGGAGCAGTCTGTGAGTATCCCCCTTCACATCGAAGTACGCGGTGACGGCCCGGCAGTCCTGTTCCTTCACGGGACGCCCACGACCTGGGACGTGATGCGCCCGGTTGCCGATGCATGCGTGGGCAAGAAGACTCTGCTCCTCGCCATGCCGGGGTACGGAGCGTCGCCGCCGTGGACACAAGCGCCGTCCGCGATCGCAATCGTCGAAGCGATCGAGGCGACGGTGCTCGGTGCCGGGGTCTGTCGCCTGAAAGTCGTTGGTTTCTCGGGCGGTGCACACCACGCGCTCCGACTCGCCAGCCGCGGAGTCCTCGACGTCACGACGGTGGTGGCGCTCGGTGGCATCGCAGACCTGTCCGCGGATGAGCGTTCGGGCATGCGTGCGATGGCGGAGAGCCTTCGCCACGCAGCTATACCTCCCGGCTTCGCCACGGCGCGATTCCTCTCGCCCGGCTTCGCCGCCGCTCATCCCGACGCGACGGCGCGCGTCGAGGCCTGGGTTCGCGCGACGTCCGCTGCGAACCTCGCGTGGGAGCTCGAGGCCCTTGCGGGCGCGCCCGAGCTCCTGCCGGCCCTTGCCTCGTTTCCTGGTCGGATCTTCGCAAGGACCGGGACGCTGGACCTGGCGGCTCCGCCTGCTCAGGCGGAAGCAATTGCGCGGGCGTGCCCCCGCGGGAGCCTGCAGATGGTTTCCGGATGTGGCCACGCGCTGCTGGAGGAAAATCGGGCCGAGACCATCGCCGCTGTCGTGGCGGCGCTGGTCGACACGTAGCCAGGCGGGCGGGGCGGCGCGACCGGCGGGTCGCAGCAGCGCCGGACCCGTCGGATGGAGGGCGGTGTTTCCATCCTCCAGTCCCCAATGTTCCGGAGCTTCCAAACAATTCCCCGGCTGCGGCTCCTCGCTCGAGCTGGAACAGGAACCCGTGCTCCAACGCCATGGGCGAGGGCGGCCATCTCGTCGAAATATCCACGCGAGAACAGCGAGCCACCCTTGGCCGCTACCTCCCAGTCGGCGCACGGGTTCCGTAGTTACCCGGATGGCTGATCGAATTCTCTCGTGAGAATAGGGGGGGCCTGCGGGGAATGCCGGCGGCTGAAGCTACTCGTGTGCGCACGGGGAAGACGGGGACCATGATCGCGATTGCAAGCTGGTTGTACGCAGGGGTCTGGAAGCGCGTTGCACGCCGCCGTCCCCTCGCGGTCATCGTCGGCCTCACCCTGGTGCTCGTTGCTCTCGTCGGCGGCTGCGCGGCGCCAACCAGCGATTCCTCGAGCGACGAGCACCCCCTTGCGATGTCTACGCCCGATCTGGCGACCGTGAAGCTCAAGTCGATCGCGATCACCCCTACGCCCTCCTCCCTGTACGCGAACGTGACGCAGGCCCTGACGGCAATCGGCACGTACACCGACGGGACCACGCAGAACCTCACGAGCACCGCGACGTGGAGCTCGAGCAACGCGAACATCGCGACGGTCAGCGCCGCCGGGGTGGTGATGACGGTGGCACCGGGCACCGCCACCATCAGCGCGGCGAGCGGGACGATCACGGGCAAGGCGACGGTGAAGGTCCTCGTCACGCTGACGTCGATTGCCGTCACGCCGCCCTCGACCACGCTTCCCGCGAACACGACCCAGACGCTCACCGCGACGGGCATGTACGACAACGCGACGACGAAGAACCTGACGAGCACGGCCAGCTGGACGTCGAGCAACCCCGCGGTCGCCACGGTCTCCAGCGCCGGGGTCGTCCTCGCGATCGCCGCGGGAACGACCACCATCACCGCTTCGAGCAGCGCGACGGGCTCGCTGGTGTCGGGGACAGCTGCCGTGACCGTGTCGACGGCGAGGCTCACCTCGGTGTCCGTCACGCCGGTGACGAAGAAGATCCCTGCGCTCAACACGACCTTCACCTTCACGGCCACGGGCATCTTCTCGGATGGAACGAAGCTGCCCCTCGCGACTGGCGTCACGTGGGCCTCGAGCAACCCCACCGTCGCGACGATCGCGTCGACCGGTACGGTGACCACCGTATCGGGTGGTACGGTCGCCATCACGGCGACGGTCTCCGGCATCCAGGGCAAGGCGACGCTGACGGTGGGCACGGCGACGCTCTCGTCGGTCTCGGTCACTCCTCTGACCCTGAGCGTGCCGCTTGGGTTGACACCCGCCTTCCTTGCGACCGGAACCTATTCGGATGGCACGACGATGGATCTGACGCCGGTGGCGACGTGGGCCAGCGCGACCGCGGCGGTCGCGACGGTCTCGAACTCCGCGGGTAGCCAGGGGATAGCCACGACCCTGAGCACGGGCACGGCGAAGATCAGCGCGACAGTGTCGGGTAAGAAGGGAACAGCGACGCTGACGGTGACGTCGGCGACCCTGGCTGCCATCGCAGTGACGCCCGTGAGCCCGCGCGTCCCGAGCGGGACCACCGCGCAGCTCACGGCGACGGGCACCTACAGCAACGGCACGACCCAGAACATCACGGGCATGGTGACGTGGACCTCCTCGGCTCCGGGAGTCGCAATCGTCTCGAACGCGCCGGGAACGGCCGGCACCGCCTACGCGATGGCGCTGGGAACGTCGACTGTCACCGCGACCGACCCCACCACGGGCATCGCATCGACAACGACGCTGACGGTCTCCGGCGCCATCTTGACGTCGCTCACGATCGCGCCGGCCTCCGCGAGCATTCCCGTCGGCTTCCAGCAGCAGTTCACTGCCACCGGAACCTACTCGGACACGAGCACGGCAAACCTCACGACGAGCGTGCTCTGGAGCGCAGGGTCGGCGACGGTGGCGAGCATCTCCAACGCGGCCGGGAGCGCCGGGCTGGCGACGGCCCTCGGCGCCGGCTCGACGAGCATTACGGCGCTGCTGAACGGCATCTCGGCGACCAGCACGCTCAACGCGACGGGTGCGATCCTGCGATCCATCACCGTCACGCCGAACAGCTCGAGTCTCCCTCTGGGCGCGAGCAGCGCGTTCGTGGCTACGGGCACGTACAGCGACGGCTCCACCCAGAGCCTCACCGCGCTGGCGAGCTGGTCGTCGAGCGGCGGCGTGAGCGTGTCGAACGCGGCTGGCTCGAACGGCGTCGCCACGGCGACGGCGCTCGGCCCGGCGACGGTCACGGCGACCGATCCATCGACCGCCATCGCAGGTAGCGCGCAGGTGACGGTGGTAGCGCCCGTGCTCGTGGCGATCACCGTCGCGCCAGGGACGGCCTTCGTGCCGGTGGGCATGGTCCAGTCCTTCATCGCGACGGGCACCTACTCGGACGGCAGCACGCAGGATCTCTCGGGGACCGCCGCGTGGAGCTCGTCGGTCCCGGCCGTTGCCGCGATCGCGGCCGGCCCCTGCGGGAACGTCATCGTCACGGCGGACGCGCCCGGAGTTACCACCATCGCGGCGACCGATCCCGCCAGCGGCGTCTCGGGTTCCGCGCAGACGACGGTCACGCCCGACCCCGTCCAGACGAGCGTGCTCCAGTTCCAGCTGCTGACCTCCAGCGGCGCCGTGCTCACGCCACCTGTCGCCCTCTCCGTTACCGTCAGCGCGACCGGATTCTCCTCCGCCGTGACCTCGGATTGTGCGGGCAACTACTCGATCGTCGTCCCTAGCGGTCCGGTCAGCGTCGTCGTGGGGTACGGCAGCGGGTACGCCGCCGGCCTGCCCTTCCCCGACTACCTCACCCTCAACGCAAACCTCGACCTGACGGGCAACGTCTCGACGCAGATCACGATCCCGACGACGACCGTGACGGTGCTCGTGACCGACACCAACCACGCCCCGGTGCCGGGCGCCCAGAGCTCGCTCACGCAGGTTGGCATCGTCGCTGGGTGCGGCCCCGACGTCGTCTCTTGCACGGCGTCCTCCCAGTCCGTTACCGACATCACGACGGGTCTCAACCCGGCGTCGACGAGCGCAGCTGGAACCTCCACGTTCTACGGCATCGCGTCGAGCTCCGTGTCCGTCGTCGCCGCGCCGCCCGCGGGCTCGGACCTGCTCGCACAGACCTCGACGTTCAACGCGACGCTTTCCACGACGCTCAACGTCCAGCTCCCCTGGAGCGGCGCCTGCGTTCCTCCGCCCTCCGGCCTCGTCTCGTGGTGGACGGGTAACGGAAACGCGCTGGACACGGAGGGCGTGAACGAGGGCACAGCCGTGGGCAACGTGACCTACGGTCCGGGGATGGTCGGGCAGGCCTTCGTCTTCGACGGGCAGAGCCGGGTGCTCGCGTCGACGACGGGCATGCCGATCGGCGGCGCCGACCGGACCATCGAGATGTGGGTCAACCTGGACACGCTTGGCAGCCAGTACGTCGAGGAGGCCCTGGCCCAGTACGGTACCCTCGGTAACGGCGGCGAGACGTTCATCGTGCTCACGCGGGGCACCCCACAGCTCATCTTCTCGCAGTGGGGCGGGGCCGTAGTGGGCGGCGCGATGAGCGTCGGCACCTGGACGCACGTGGCCGTGACCAGCACGTCGGGCGTCATCGCCCTCTACGAGAACGGCCAGCAGGTCGCGGATCAGGCGATCGGATTCAGCACGCCGGCGGGGACGAGCTTCTACATCGGCGGCTACGGGCCCGCCCCCGACGCCGTCGAGGCGCTGACGGGCATGGCCGACGAGGTCAGCGTGTACGACCGCGCGCTTCTGCCCGCCGAGATCGCATCGATCTACGGGGCGGGCACGGCCGGCAAGTGCTACTCGTGCGCCCCCGGCGCGTCCCAGTGCTCCGGCGCCGAAGTCGTGACCTGCGGGCCGGACGGAACGTGGGGGTCGCCGACCGCCTGCCCCGCCGCGTCCTGCACGGACGGACCGACGGGCAGCTCGCAGACGACGGCGAGCGCGTGCACCGACGGCTCCTGTTCGACAGGCTCCACGACGAGCTGCGGGCAGTACACCTGCGGCGGTGCGACGTGCAAGACGGCGTGCAGCACCAACAGCGACTGCATCGCGGGGGACACCTGCTCGGGGACCATCTGCGTGGCGGGCGGCACCGCGACGTTTGGCTACACCGGCGCGCCGCAGACCTTCGTCGTCCCTGCGAACGCCACCCAGGTGACGATCACCGCCGCAGGCGCCTCGGGCGGAGCAGACTGTTACAACACCGCGGGCGGCCTTGGCGCCTCGGTTACCGCGACGATGGCCGTTACCCCTGGCGAGTCCCTCGCGGTCTACGTAGGTGGCGCCGGCGGCCGCCCTGGGCAAGTCAACGGGTACTGCACCATCGCCGGTCTGGGCGGCTTCAACGGGGGCGCCCCGGGCGGGCCGGTCCTCGCGGCGACTCCGACCGACACTGGGGCGGGCGGTGGAGGCGCGTCTGACGTGCGCCTGGGTGGAACCGCGCTGAGCAACCGCGTCGTCGCCGCGGCGGGCGGTGGAGGTGGCGGGGCAGGTCCCGCCCTCGGGACCGGTGGCGCCGGTGGTGCGTCGACGGGTGGCACCGGCGGTGCCGGCTACGGCGGAGGTGGCGTCGGCGGTACGGACGGCGCGGGCGGGGCCGGCGGATTCGCTGGTGGCACCGCGGGTACGCTCGGAGGCGGCGGCACGGGCGGCGGTGCCAATGGCTATTACGTCTACTTCAGCGGCGGCGGCGGTGGCGGCGGCTACTACGGCGGAGGCGGTGGCGGCGCCGACATTCAGGGGGGCGGCGGGGCTGGCGGTGGCGGTGGCGGCTCCTCCTACGCGGCCAGCACGTCGCTGAGCACCGCGATGCAGGCGGGCGTCCAGGCCGGAAACGGTCAGGTTACCATCACCTGGAGCGCGGCGCCGTTGCCGGCTCCTTCGGGCACCGCGACCTTCGGCTTCACGGGCGCGACGCAGAGCTTCGTCGTGCCGGCGGGCGTCACCGAGGTGTCCGTCGCCGCCCTTGGCGCGCAAGGCGACGGCAGCTGCGGCAGCGGGCCCGCCGGTCTCGGCGGATCGACCACGGGAACCATCCCGGTCACGCCCGGCGAGACGCTTGTCGTCGTCGTGGGAGGCGCCGGAACGTCTTGCGCGGGCCCGGGCGGATTCAACGGAGGGGGTCCGGGAGGAACGGGCGGGCGCGCGGGCGGTGACGGCGGCGGCGCGTCCGATGTGCGCCAGGGCGGAAGCGCGCTGGCCAACCGGGTCATCGTCGCCGGAGGCTCCGGAGGGCTCGCCGAAGGCAACGGCGGCGGGTCGACGGGGCAGGCGGGCGAAGGCGGCAGCGGGGGCGGCGGCGGCGGCACGCAGAGCATGGGCGGAGGGAGCGGCCTGAGCTGCGGGGGCTGCGGCAATGGGGCGCTGGGAGCGCTGGGAGCGGGCGGCGCCGGAGGCGCGGGGTGCGGCGGGTACCCGTCGGGGGGCGGCGGAGGCGGCGGGGGATACTACGGCGGCGGGGGAGGCGGCGGACACTCCGACGGCCCCTGCGGCGGCGGCGGTGGCGGATCGTCGTACGCGGGGCCGTCGGCGACCGGCGTGACTCTCCTGCAGGGCGTGCAAGCCGGAGACGGGCAGGTCGTCATCACGTGGGGCAGCGACATGCCGCCGACGGACCCGTACTTCAGCGATGTGGTGCTGCTCATGCACTTCGACGGGCCGAACGGCTCGACGTCGTTCCAGGACATTGCGGGCAACACGGTCACGCCGAACGGCATGGCGCAGATCAGCACGCAGACGTATGCGTTCGGCGGTGCCAGCGCGTACTTCGATCAGGCGAGCGCATACCTGACCGTCCCCAACTCGCCCGGCTGGAACCTCACCACGGGCGACTCCACTGTCGAGATGTGGATCAAGCCCTCGATCACCACGGAAGTGTGGGAGTTCCTGATGGGCCAGAGCGTCAGCGGAAATCCCAACGACAACCAGTGGGTCATCGGCCTGCAAGGACCTCAGCTCGACGTCCAGAACAACGGCGGCGGGAGCAACGTCGAGACGGGCAGTCTCATCGTCGCCAATACATGGCAGCACGTGGCTGTCGTTCGGTCGTCGGGCATCACGTACATGTACGTCAACGGCTTGCTCAGCGCCGAGGGATCACAAAACCCTTACACGGACTCGCCAAACCCGCTCTACATCGGCGCAGGCGATTTCGTTGCTGGGGTGATTCCGACGTATCTCTACGGCGGGTACATCGACGAGCTCCGCATCACGAACGGCGTCGCGCGGTACACGGCGAACTTCACCCCCCCCACGGGCGAGTTCCCAAACAGCGGCCCTTGAATCCATCGGGTCTACTGGACTGACCAGAACGCCGGCACGGCGTCGAGAATCGCGAAGCAGCTCCTACGGGTTGCCCCGTCCAGCCCCTCGGTGGCCGGTCGCGGCGTCTCATCGCAGATGAGCGATTCTTTACCGCGCTCTCGTAAACGAGACCTCGAAGGGGCATGGTTGGCCACGTCAGGTCACACCTCAAGATCCGATTTCGCAACTGTGCGGCCCGGCGGCGCGCGTACGCTGCTCGGTCATGGCGCGTTTCTCGACTCGCGAACTATCCCTGATAGCCGGAATCGAGCACGAGCTCGCCACCTGGTCGGACGGGGGCCCGCTCGCGATCGCGCGGATTCAGCCATCACTGGGCGAGCTACTCCGGCTGGACAGGGTTGCTTCGTACGGGATCGAGGAGTGGAGCGACTCGTTCCGGCTCACCTTCGGAGAATTCTCGCGGGTGAGCCCTCTCAGGTTCAGAGCGGCCATGGACGGGGCCATGGCCGGTGGCTTTCGTCGCTTCGCCGCCTACGACGCCCGCCGCCCGGAGGCCTGGAATCGAAACATCGTGCTCGTTCACGACGATCTGGAGCGGAGGGGTGCCACCACGAGCACCGTCGCGGCGATGCTACCCAGCCTGGGCGTCACGATTCGCCAGCAGATCCGCGTGCTCGTCTGTGAGGGCGCTTCCATGCTCGGCTGGGTGGGCGGCTTCCGCGAGGAACCGTACACGGCCCGCGACAAGCGGCTCCTGCAGCACCTCGTTCCAGCGCTCGCGCGCAGCTTGAAGCTCGACCGGCTCATCGCGACCTCCGCGTGCGTGCGCGCCGCGCTCGACGTCGCCATGGATGCGATCGCGGCGCCGGCCTTCCTCTTGAATGCGGGAGGCGTCCCGGTCCACGCCAACGCAGCTGGGCGACAAGCCATCGACCGGGACCCATGCGGCACACGATTGGCGCTGCGAACTGCCGTTCGAGCTCCCGGGCGAGCGGCAGGACTTTCTCTCACCCGCGTGGAGTGCGGCGGCGGGGCGCCGTACCACCTCGCCATCGGCTCTGCCCCGACAGAAATGGGCGCGCTCAGCGCGGCTGCCGCCGCCCGGTGGGGTCTTTCATCGCGCCAGTCCGGCGTGCTCGCATGGCTCGTACGGGGGGCGACCAACGCGCGCATCGGCGCGGAGCTCGGGATCTCGGACCGCACGGTCGAGAGTCACGTGGCTGCCATCTTCGCCAAGGCGCAGGTGGCGACACGCTCGGAGCTCACGGCGCAGGTGCTCCTGCGATGCGACGGCCGCGGTTAGCCTACTCCTGACGGCGACCGTGGCACGAACGCACGGAGGCTGCCACCCTTTCAGAGCCCCCGCAGCGCCTCCCCGCGAAGCGGCACGCTCCCCGCCAGCGCGGCGTCGATGACCCCGAGGATGCGCTCGCGGTCATGCGGCAACCGCCCCGCGAGCGGCAGGTAGTTGGAAGCGTGGTTCGTCCGGAACAGGGCAGCGCGCGGCCCGGCCCGGTCCACCATCGTCCGCAGCTCGCGCAGCAGCCCATCGACCGGCGGCACCTCGAAGCGGCCGCGCTTCTGCAGTGTGGCGAGCGGCGTTCCCGGCACCACGGTGACGGTGAGCGCCGCGAAGTACTCGGGGTCCATCGCCGTGACCAGATCCGCCGTCGCGCGGGCGTGCTCCTCGCTGCGCTCCATGGCAATGCCGAGGAGCGCAATCACGCTGAGATCCATCTTCGCGTCGTGCGCGCGCCGGGCTGCCTCGACGTGGGCGGCCGCGTCGTCGCCCTTCGCGATGCGCTTGAGCGTCGCGTCGTCGCCGGACTCGGGGCCGATGTAGAGGACTGCGAGCCCCTCTTCACGGAGGGCCTTCAGCTGCGCGTCCGTCTTGTCGAGAACGTTACGAGCCATCGCGTAGCAGGACACGCGACGAGCCGCGGAAAGAGCGCGCGGCAGCGCGCGAGGAGCGGCGTCCAGTGGTCCATCGGCATGACGAGGGCGTCGCCGTCGGCCACGAACACCTTCTCGACGCGAGGATCTCCCTTGTACCGGTCGAGATCGGCGAGGACGTCTCCCAGCGCACGCACGCGGAAAGTCTTGTCCCGGTACATGTCGCAGTAGGTGCAGAGGTTGTACGAGCAGCCGATCGTCGCCTGCACGATGAGCGCGTCGGCCTCCGACGGCGGGCGGTAGAGACGTCCTTCGTAGCGCACGGTGGACCTCTTACCACGGGCCGAATGGCGGCGTTCAGGCCGGCCGTCGCCGCCGGATGATCACGCTGCCCTTCTTCGTCTCGAGGCGCTGCTGCACGAGCTCCGGTAGCTCGCGTGCCCAGCGCTCCAGGATGACGCGCGTCCCCGACGACGTCGAGGACGAACAGCCCGCTCGGGCCGAGGCGTGACTCGAAGAGCGGGAGCGACGCGTAGCGGAGCATCTTGCCGGCGTACTTCGGCGGTCCGTCGTCCACCACGAGGTCGATCTCGCCGAGCCCCTCTAGCGCGGCCTTCTGGTACCAGACGTGCCGCTCCCCCCGGATCTCGACCTCCTCGAGCGGCGCGTGCACGACGCTCGCGTACGCCGTCAGCCCGTGCTGCTCGAGGAGCGTTCGGGTCTCCTCGACGTACCTCGTGTCGTGATCGAGCGCGACGACGCGGCCGCGCCCCAGCTTCTCGAGCGCGTAGCACCGAGCTCATCCATCCTCCGTTCGACCGACTCGCGCAGTCGCCCGAGCTCGACGAGGACGATGAGCAGGGCAACCGCGACCGCGGCGATCGGCGCGAACGGCGGAGCGACGAGGTACACGACGAGCGAGCAGGCGAGCATCGCCGTCGTCGCCGCCAACGCGAGCTTGACGATGGCGATGAGACGCGCGCGCTTCACGGCGCCCGGAAGAACGGCGTCAGGGGACGCTGCATAGCTTGGCCTTGCGGCACGCCGCCAGGCGGCTGATCGCGTCGAGAGGGTTGCCGCACTTCTCCTCGTGGATGTCGTGCAGGCAGTCGCGCAGGTCCGGCTCGCTGATACCCCGCGGACACTCGTCGGGGTTCAGGACGGCGCGCTTGTCGTGGCCGAGCTCGTTGGCGCAGGCCTGCCGCGTGTCGAACTTCTTGCCCGCTCCCACGTCGTTGCACATTTCTTCGCGCTCGCAACGCGCGTCGGTGATGCGGTCGACCGCCGCTTCGTTTCCGACGATCTGGACGGACGTGGTCGTGGGGGCATCGGGGCCGCGGACCTCTCCGCGTCCACAGCCTGCCGCGAGGCACAAGATGAGACCGACACACGCACTGGTGAGAATGGTTCGCATTTGGTTGGCTCCTTCGAGCGTTCGCCTTAGCAAGGTCGATGCCGGAGCCCCGGACCACGACAAATCGGCGTCATTCGTGCGAGCCGGGTCCCTTCGCCGCGCGCCGGGACGACGCCGGGAGCGACGTGACGAGGATCCGTGGCGGTCTTGCGCGCCGCGATCGCCTGGTGTGGCGAGAAGGAACACCGCGCCGCGAGACGTCGTGAGCGCGCCAGCGGAGAGCGTCTTTCGAGCGCCCTGTTCGCGAGCGTCTACTTCACGGACCATACGGATTCGCTGACACTTTCCTCGAAATGGATACGGGCCCAGGCCTCCGTGGTTTCCAGAAATCCTCCGGCAGCGCGACGAATCATGGGTCGAGGGCCCACCCTTCTCGCTCAGCGCGTGCGGCTGTTCGTAGACGAATGCAATCTAGGCGAGTATTGGTCGTTTTCGTCCGGCGCTGACGGCGGGCGGTGAAGGGCACCTGGCTCCTTCCGGATTCTCGCATTCGTCGCCGCCGCGAATTCACGCCGCGAGACCGATCGGGAAGTCGGGACGGCGAGAGTGCCTTCGTGCGCGAGGGGGGGACATCGTGATGGGAGTCTACGAAAAGGGTGCATCCTCGGGTCGGCTCCAGCCGAAGGGCGAAGGCGCTGCTCGGAGAATAGGCGGAGCCACGCTCGCCATCCTCGCAGGCGCCATCCTCGCAGGTTGGGCGCCCGAGCAGCAGCTCGAGCCCGCCGTGGCAGGCCGCGGGCTCTTGATGGGCGACGTTCCCGCCGCGGGCTTCGACGTGCCTGGCGACCCGGCCGCGGTGGCCGCGCTCGGATACCTGCACGCGAACTGCGGTCACTGCCACCACGCGGCGACCAGCAGGCCGCTCCAGCTGCGACTGTCGGTGGGGGCGCGGACCGTCGAGGAGACCGACGCGTACCGCACCGGCGTGGGCGTCGAATCGGAGTTCAAGGTCCCCACCGCGCAGACGCGGATCGTGCCCGGTCATCCGGACGCGAGCACCGTCCACTACCGGATGTCCGTGCGACGCCGGGGCCACCAGATGCCGAACTGGGGCACCTCCGTGGTCGACGAGCAGGGGCTTCGGGCGGTCGACGCGTGGATCGCCGGGCTCGCGCCGAAGGAGTGACGGGGTGGTTCGCGCTGCGATTCACCCCCGAGCCCCGGCCTCAGTTTGGATACGAGACGAAGAGCCCACTCGAATAGTTGCCGTACCACTCGGGGCCGTCCGAATTGGCCGACTCGCCGCTCTCGATGGCCTGAAAGTAATGAACGCCGAGGCTCCTCATCCCTCCGCTCGGCCAGGGCCCGCCCACGGTGACGCTGTCGCCCTGATCCGGGGCCGTGAAGGACGCCTGCGCGAGCGTCCCCACGATGGGGCCCGGCGTCGTGCAGTCCGGGCAGATGCCCGGCGAGCCCGCCTGCGCATCGGTGCCCGTCGCGTAGCTCAAGGTCATCGTCTCGGTCACGAGGATCTGCGATTGCCCGAGCCCGTCGAGGATGGTGATCCGATTGCCGGGCGAATGGTTCTCCTCCTCCCACGTCCCGGTCGGGTTCCCGTAGAGCCACATCGAGGTCAGCTCCCGCTCGACCGCCTGAACCTGGACGTGGTTGTACGCGTTGTAGACGCCGATCACGTTGTTCGTCCCACCCGCGGCCGGATCCGGCGTCAGGAGCCACTCGGTCGTGCCCACGGCGGTCGTGGTGAACGATCCGAGGTAGGTGGCGCTGCCGGCCGGGATGGCGCTCGCCACGGCCGCCGCGTCGTTCTCGCAGGCCGCGATCGCGCCGGCGTTCACGTAGTAGCCGAAGGACGTCGCCATGATGGCGTCGGCGCGGGCCGTGGTGGAGGTCCAGGCGTTCGTGTTCCAGCAGAGCGCCGCTGCGCCGCCGACCGCGACGGCGAAGACATCGAAGATCGCGCTCGCCGCGGCGCTCGTGGGCGTCAGCGTCAGCGTCGAGAACGGGTAGCTCATCCCGCCGACGGGGACATAGCCGCTCGCGTAGGGCACGTAGCAGAGGACGGCCGCTCTCGCGACGTCCGCCAGTTGGACAGGCGGCGCATCGGAGCAGGACGTCGCCTCGGCGACGAGCCGGCCTCCGGGCGGGAGGAGCGGGGGAGGCGCGCTCGCTCCTGCCTCCGCGGCTGGCCCCGCCGGTCCGGTCGCTCCTGGCGGCCCCTGCGCCCCCGCTTCTCCTTGCCGCCCCGCCTGACCGACGGCCCCTCGCGTGCCGCAGCCCACGAGCAGAAGCAGCAGCGCTGCACGGCACACCCTCTCAATTTGCATGGCCGGGACTCCGTGTTCGATGTCGTTCATCCCTGCGAGGCACCGCTGCCACGGTATCCGGGATCGCCACCCCGGACACCGGGCCCGATGACCGACGCCCTCGGGCGCGGCACCGATCGTGCAGCCCGTCTCCCGCATGGCAGATGTATCGGACGGACCGTCGTTGCCGCAGGGCCCTCCTCCGGTGGTTTCGCGCATGAAGCTCTGGAAGGGGGCGATGCCGGCGATCCTCATCGCGGCGGCGGCCGGCGGAATCCTGGTCGCCGGCAGGGACCACCCGACGCCGACGATCGCGTACACCGAGCTGTACACGTTGATTGGCGAGGGCAAGGTAGCCAAGCTCACGCTGACCGGCCCGGCCGTCACGGGCACCTTGAAGCAAGACGAGAAGGTCGGCGCGGTGACGCTCCGGACGTTCCAGAGCGAGCTGCCGCAGCAGGAGGATCGCGAGCTGCTGCCGCTCCTCCGGCAGCAGAAGGTGGAGGTCGCCGTGGAGAGCGAACACGCCGGGCTCTTCGCCCAGGCCGCTTCGTCCTTTCTGCCGTGGCTGCTCATCATGGGAGGATGGTTCTGGCTGTCCCGGCGCACCCAGAGAGGCGGCCCCGGAGGCATGCTGTCGATGGGACTACCGGCCCGATCCCATCGATTCGAGCGGCAGGACGCCCTCCGGGTGCGGTTCGACGACGTGGCCGGGCTCACGGCCGCGAAGCGCGACCTGCGCGAGGTGGTCGACTTCCTGCGCGAGCCGGAGCGCTTCCGTCGCCTCGGGGGCAAGCTGCCGCGAGGCGTTCTCCTCGTGGGCCCGCCCGGCACCGGAAAGACCCTCCTCGCACGCGCGGTCGCCGGCGAGGCTGAGGTTCCCTTCTTCTACGTGAACGGATCGGAGTTCATCCAGCTGTTCGTCGGTGTCGGCGCGCAGCGTGTCCGTGAGCTCTTCGACGAAGCGAAGAAGGCGTCGCCGTCGATCATCTTCATCGACGAGATCGACGCCGTGGGCCGCTCGCGCGGCACGGGGATGGGCGGCGGCAACGACGAGCGCGAGCAGACGCTCAACCAGCTGCTCGCCGAGCTCGACGGCTTCAACCGCAACGACCTCACCGTCGTCATCGCGGCGACCAACCGCCCCGACGTGCTGGACGCGGCGCTGCTACGCCCCGGCCGGTTCGATCGTCGCGTCGTCGTCGATCGGCCCGAATCGAAGGCCCGCGAGTCCATCCTGCGCGTGCACACCAAGGTCATGCCGCTCGCCCCGGACGTGTCTCTCGACGAGCTCGCTGCGGGCACGCCGGGGTTCTCCGGCGCCGACCTGGCCAACCTCTGCAACGAAGCGGCGCTCATCGCCACGCGCGAAAAGCGCGAAGGACTTCGCCCGGGCCATGGACAAGATCGTCCTCGGCGACCCCCGCGACACGCTCCTCGATCCGGCGGAGAAGCACCGCGTGGCCGTCCACGAGTCGGGCCACGCGGTCGTCGCTCACTTCACGCCCGAGGCCGAGGAGCTCCGGCGCGTCTCCATCCTCCCGAGAGGCTTCGCGCTCGGCGCGACGCAGCAGACCTCCGCGCCGGATCGCCACCTCGTCACGCAGCCGCACATCGAGGCCAAGCTACGCGTGCTCATGGGAGGGTACGCCGCGGAGGGCCTTCTGCTCGGCAACGTCTCCTCGGGGTCCGAAAATGACCTGCGCGTCGCCACCGACCTCGCGTTCAAGATGGTCTCCCAGTACGGGATGAGCATCGAGGTGGGACCAGTCTTTCACGAGCAGCGCATGGAGCATCCGTTCCTCGGGCAGAGGCTGGCGGTCGAGAACGGCGTGAGCGACGCGACGACGAAGTCCATCGAGTCCGAGGTGCGTCGGGTTCTCTTCGAGGCCTTCGAGGGCGCCAAGGCCCTCATCCAGCAGCGCCGAGACTCGCTGGACCGCCTCGTCGCCGCCCTCCTCGAGCAAGAGACCCTCGAGAGGGCGGAGCTCGAGGCGGTGCTGGGGCTCCGCGCGCTGGCGCCCACCGGATCCGCCCTCGTCCTCGCGAGCCCGTAGGCCCGGTGGCGCGCGCGCGAAGAGCTCGCCTGGCTCGCAATTCGCGACGCGCCCTTGGCGAAAGAAGAACGCCGACCTCGTCTCGGGCCTCGGCGCTGCCGCAGCCGGCCCGCGGCCTCCGGCGGAAGACGGCTCAGCCAGCCCTGTCGGCCGCCCCCTTCAGCTCGGCGAGCTCGCTGTCCAGTCGCGCCTTCATCGGTCCCCAGCTGGCCTCGGTCGCGGTGTCGATCGCCCGCAGGTCGCCCACGAAGGTGGCGCGCTGCGCCCGGAGCAAGGGCAGTGCACCGTCGAGATCCGATTTGATCTTGCCCGTGGCCGCCTTCTCCTTCGCCTCGAGGTCGCGGACCTTCTGGTCGAACGAATCGATGTCAGCCTGCATCTGGCTCCGGTAGTCGTCACGATCCTTGCCGAGGGCAGTCTGCTCCGGACCCGCCGCCAGCGCCTTGCCGTCATTGGCAGGCGCGCTCTCTGCTGCGGTCTCCGAGCCTGCTCTGCCGCACGCGGTGATCGAAGCGGCCGCAGCAAGTGCAACGACGAGGGTGAAATGGCGTGACATGGAGACTCCTTGGTCCGTGCGCCGAGCGGTCTGCCCGTGGTGCCGCCGTCCCGAGCAACACCCGTACCGACGCAGTGTTTGCGCGGTCTCCGCGGCACAGCTGTTGCCTGGGGCTAGGCACTCGGCGGTCGCAGGCCGGTCACCGAGCGGAGGTCTCCAATGGACAGGCGAGATGAGAGCAACTGCGTAGCGATTTTCGACCGACACGAGGACGCCGAGAAGGCGATCCGGGAGCTGCAGCGGGTCGGCTTCGACATGAAGAAGCTGTCGATCATCGGGCGCGACTACCACACCGAAGAGCAAGCGGTCGGCTTCTACAATCTCGGCGACCGCGTGCGGTACTGGGGCAAGAACGGCGCCTTCTGGGGCAGCCTCTTCGGGATATTGATCGCGCCGGCGGCGTTCTGGATCCCGGGAATCGGCCCGGTCCTCACGGGCGGAATCATCGGATCCATCGTGATGGGCATGGTCGAGGGCGCTGCCGTGGGCGCCGCGGTCGGCGGTGGCGCGAGCGTCCTGGCTGCCTCGCTCGCCAGCATCGGAATCCCGAAGGACAGCGTGATTCTCTACGAGAGCGCCCTCAAGGCTCACAAGTTCTTGCTCGTCGCCAGCGGGGCGGCCGCCGAGGTCGACCGCGCTCGCGCGATCCTCGGGGAGTACGGCGGGCAGGTGAAGGTTCACGCTGCAGCGGCGGCCTGAGAGCCGCCATCGCCGTCCATCGATGTCCGGGCATGACGCCCGGAT
>Ga0302320_10010637_pt1 | contig 19587 bp, 15 predicted proteins | sample Bog_T0_3_FD_202130 | JGI IMG/M metagenome (GOLD analysis project Ga0302320, IMG submission 202130) | Peat permafrost microbial communities from Stordalen Mire near Abisko, Sweden - Bog_T0_3 | ecosystem: Environmental > Terrestrial > Soil > Wetlands > Peat | place: Sweden: Abisko, Stordalen Mire... | reverse complement strand
TGGACGGCCACTACTGGTTTCCGGTCTACACCAAGGGCGAGGGCATTCTGCACACCGCAGGTGGCAGGGGCTACATGGCCCAGGACATCCACATCCGCGAAACGATCAAGTACACCGACTACAAGCAATTCGGCTCAACGATCAAGGTCATCTATGAAGGCAAGGACATTACGCCGCCGGAAAAAGAACCAGAAGCGCAGAAGAACAAATAGCTTCAACAAGCCAGGGCGCGCAGAAGGTCCAAGACTATTTTCCTGCATCGAGCCGCACGGGGACTGGCGGCCTCACTATGGAGCCTTACCTGGTGTCGCACTATAATCTGGTGGAGGAAGACCACGGCGTCCGAATTATGGAGCGAAAGGGGACTAGAACTGCGAACTGACAACAAAGAGCGACCTGAATTCGACCAGTATGCGCCCTCCTACACCGAGTTGCTCAATGACCCGCTCAGGAACCAATTCGCGCGCGATCCAATTCACTTTCACCGCAGGAAGTGGTTTCTGATCGAGAGGCTTTTGAGACATGCCGGGGTGTCGCCAGCGACGCTGAGATGGCTGGATGTCGGGTGTGGACGAGGCGAATTACTCGAGCTGGCCGGCAAGAACTTCTCGCAGGCGACGGGCTGTGATCCATCTGCCGGCATGTTGCCCTCAGGTGCTTCGGCCAAGACGTATCAACAGACATCGCTTGTAGAGCTGCCTTTTGAAAGGGGCTCGTTCGACTTTGTGACGGCCGTCTGCGTCTTGCACCACGTGCACGGAGGTGACAGGTCACTGCTGGTAGATGAGCTGCGGCGGGTTCTGAGTCCCAGGGGCCTGTGTTGCATCATTGAACATAATCCCTGGAATCCAGTCACTCGAATGATCGTGAAAAGATGTCCAGTCGACGTGGATGCGGAACTTCTCACGGCAGGCGAGGCAAGCAGACTGCTCCGGGCGTCCGGTTTTGGAATTATAGATCGCAGATACTTTCTCTATCTTCCGGAGAGGCTCTTTCATGCATTGAGCGCCGTCGAGGGCGTCTTCTCTCGACTGCCATTGGGTGGTCAGTACGCTGTACTTGCCCGGGCGCCTTCATAGCGCGGGGCTAGCCTCGCTGCATCTTGCTGCGACTCCGCTCAGGCTACAGGTGCTTTTCGACGATGAATCGAGGCCGGCCCTTGGACTCCGCGTATATCTTTGCGAGGTATTGTCCGATGACTCCGAGACACAGCAATTGTATTCCCCCCAGCATATAAAGGGGAATCACGATCGAAGCCCATCCGGGAACGGCGGCTGAGTGAAGCATCTTGGCGATCAACGCCCAAGCCGCCAAGCCAAAACTAAGAAGGGAAACAAACATTCCGAGCACTGTGATTATCTTCAACGGTATCTCGGTGAAGGACGTAATGCCATTGATGGCCAGAGAGACCATCTTCGAGAGGGTGTACTTGGTTTCACCTGCGAAACGCTCCTTCCGATCGTAGTAGACTAAGGCCGAAGGAAAGCCTAGCTGCGGGACCAATCCTCTCAGCAGCAGGTTGCTTTCTTTACAACTGCGCAACTCCTCCACAACGCGCCGACTCATGAGACGAAAATCGGCGTGATTGAACATCAGCTCTACGCCCATGCCCTGGAGCAGCCTGTAGAAGCCCTCAGCTGTGGTGCGCTTGAAAAAGCTATCCGCCTTGCGGTTGCGTCGAACGCCGTAGACGACTTCTGCGCCCAGAGCGTAGGCGCGCACCATTTCCTTAATCGCATCGATATCGTCCTGGAGGTCGGCGTCTATTGTGATCAGCGCGTCTCCCGGAGCCGTGAGCAGTCCAGCGAGGATGGCGCTCTGTTGACCGAAGTTCCGGGAGAGCTTCAGACCGTGAATGCAGGCGTACTCGGTTGCAAGGCGTTCAATGACGCTCCATGTGCTGTCAGCCGATCCATCATCGACAAAGAAGATTGAGGGCTCGGCGATCAAAGCCCCTTGAGTCAGTTCTTCCAGCAATGTTACGAGGCGGATCGCGGTTTGGGGCAACACCTGCTCTTCGTTGCGGCAGGGAACCACAAGAGTCAGCCTCGGGCGAGAGGCACGTTCAACCGTTTCAGTCATAGACCCTTCTTCATTTGTAATCCTCATAGGATAATCATACCGCATTTAGTGTGAACCCGCCCTAGCTCACTTAGCGGGCGATAGAAGCACTACGGGATACTCGAGGGGGCCGGCGTGGGGAAACGCGGGGCCGGAATACAAGACTTGCCGGGACGATATTTCATTGCTGGCCACGTAAGTGGGATGCTCATATTCTTTCTTTTCCATTAACAGATAGCACTCCCGGCAAACTGCGCTTTGCTCCGGAAACCACGGCGCAACCTCCAGCATATATCCGGCTTCGGCGGGCAACATGTATAGCTCTGGAGTTGTAACAATAGTGGCTCCCGGCGGCACCTCGCGCTGAATGACCTGGACAATAAAGTTGTGCGCCAACTGACTATGATATTTGATCGTTTCTCTCAGCCGGAGCATATTCCACAGGAAACTAGAGCTCCAGATCAGAATTCCCAGAGCCAAAAAAGGAAGGGCGCGTTTGCCATGGATTTCTATCAGCATTGCAATGCCAAGTATTGGCCAAACAGTGAAGTAAATAAGATAATAGGGGTGAACGGCGGTTCGGAAAATGCAAGATAACCCGGCCAGAGCAAAGAGTGCAACCATGATGAGGTGGAGTTGCCGGTCATTAGCTATTCCAGCCTTCATGCGGAGGATTTCCTGCCAGGCTCTAGGCAGCAAATATAGGATGGTAAATATCAGTAGCGCCAGGAACCAATAACGACTCCAACGCAGCATTGAAATCAGAGTGGAGAAAGCCTGATAAATGCTATCTGAGCGCTTGAAGTTGGCGAGCCAGAAGAATTGCGCTAATGCATGACCAATATCAAAATGCCAGCACCACAAAACAACAGGAACAGCCAGGCAGGCTCCGGAAAACAAGGCACAGAACCCAGAGAATCGCATGCGAACTACGATCAGAGTCGCTGCCGCAATTGCGAAAGCAATAGCAAGGGGATGAAAGGCGCATGCCAGCCCCAAAAACATTCCGGCTAAAAAAGCAAACTTGCGGCTGGAGAATTTCCAGGCCTTTTCAGTGAAGATAAATGCGCCCGCGAGACATAGTAACGCAAGACCGTCCGGGCGGCCGTACATGAGTTCCTGTGTTGCCCGGTCGCCGACCCAAAAGACCGCAAAGATCAACGGAGCAAAACGATAGCCTCGCCGAATCAGAAAACAAGTTAGAAGCAGGACGGCGAGCCATCCCGCAAGAAAGTTGGAGAGCCGTGAGGTAGCTTGATTCACTCCAAACAATTTGAATATGACAGCCTGAAGGTGGGGGTAAAGCGGTCCATGGTAAGCCCACACTTCATTAGCATAAGGCGCGTCTCGGCTGGCCTGATATAGGAATTGTTCTCCGTGTGCCGCGCGGATTGCCGGGAAATTGAAAAAGGCATCGTCAACGTAGAACAAAGGATAGCGATCGATGGAAATGCCCCACGCGATTCCGAAAACCAACAGCAGCAAAATACTAGTTATGTTAGCAAAGTTCCTGGGCAGGTTGAGCGCGGCACATGCGAGAGTCCCTTGGCATTCTGGTTCTCCATTGCATCCATGCTCTGCGCTGTCCACATTCGAACGCCCTTCGAGATATAGAGACTCCATTGTCACGCGCTTTTCAATGCTCCTCTACAGTTGATAATAATTGATGCCTGCAGGATACCGGAACAGCCATGGACCTGTCATTGCCACGGCATTAACTGAGCAAATGAACATTCCAGACGGCTAAAAGCTGCTCTTCAATAAAACAGATACTTTCGCCAGCGGTCGTCGCCGCGCCCCAGCATCCGCATGATCTGCCGGCTGGTATGCAGCGAGAAGGGCCGCGGCTCGCGCAGCAGGATCATGTCGTCGATCTCGCTGAGCAGGCGGTTGCCCTTGTGCCGGTTGCATGCGTGGCAGCAGGCCACCAGGTTCTCCCAGGTGGAGCTGCCGCCGCGCGAGCGCGGAATCACATGGTCCAGCGTCAGATCGCCGGGAGGCATCGCCTCGCCGCAGTACTGGCAGGTGTTGCGGTCGCGCAGCAGGATGTTCTTTCGCGAGAGGGCGCGCGTCTGGTAGGGGATGCGGCGATACTCCAGCAGCCGGATCACCGAGGGCATGGCGATGCGGCTGCGCTGGGCGTGGAGCGTCAGCCCATGCTCCTCCTCGGTGCGCGCAATGCCCTTGAGCACCAGCACCAGGGCGCGGCGCGCGCCGCAGATGTTGATCGGCTCATAGGAGGCGTTCAGCACCAGCACCGGCATCTGCAGAATGTGAGCCGACTGGATGGTTACCTGTTCGCCCGCGATGGCCGCGGCCCGGGCGATGGACTTCTGCTTGCGCGCATGAATCATGGCTTTTCCCAACGACATCCTTTTATCCCCTCGCCAAAAGATGATTGGCCGTGCGATGAATGTGTGAACGCTCGTTGCAAATCTGTTGCTGGCGCATTGCCAGCCAAAGCTGAGTTCTCCGCCTCATCGTCGAATCGGGCAGAGGCTATGCGGTGGTCATGAATATGGCGCGCCCTGGCCAGCGTAGCCACCCACACGGAGGCCGCTCCCGCCTCCATCAATGCCTTGGCCGCGGCGCGGGCCGTCGAGCCGGTGGTGAAGATGTCGTCGATGACCAGAATGTGCTTCTGGGTAACCGCGGCGGGATCGGAGACCACAAATGCTCCGCGCACGTTCAGTCGGCGCTGGCGCCAGGTGAGTCCAGCCTGGCTCTCGGTGGCCCGCAGCCGCATCAGCGCCGCCGAAGCCAGCGTGAGCCGCCACTCCGGATGCGTCTTGCGCAGCGCCTCAAGCGCATGAAAAGCCAACGAGCGAGCCTGGTTGAAGCCGCGCTCGGCATACTTCGAGCGGTGCAGCGGCACCGGAACCACCAGCATCTCGGCTGGCGCTTCATCCGCCAGTTGAGCAATTGCCTGGGCCAGCATCCGGCCCAGGCCGCGTGATGCCGCGTGCAGCCGGCCGTACTTGAGTGCGTGGATGCCTTCCCTCATGCGGTCCTGGTAAGGCCCGTAAGCCACGGCCCGCAAAAACGGCGGCGGCGCCATCCGGCAGGCCCGGCACAGTCTCGCGCCCGGCGCGGCTAGCGCCGGCGCGTCGAGCGTGTCGCCGCAACGCGAGCACAGCTCCCCGCTTTGAACGGGAAACTCCGTCCAGCAGACCTCACAGATGGGCACGGAAGAGAGATGCGGCAGAGGAGAGCCGCAGAGAACGCACGAGGCGGGAAGAAGGGCGCAACTCAAGGCGTCCATGGGACTTCGAAGCACGCGAGCCACCGCGCGCCAACGGGAAGTCTCCGATGGTGGAACGTCGCACGTCAGTGAACCGGAGTCCCTGCGGAAGACGCACCTCGCTGCCTGGGAAGCGCAAACATGACGCCGCCTTGCCGACAGTATACTCGGATCGGGCCGGGGATTCCATGCCTTTCGCGCCTGGCCTAAACGGGAACTTCCGGTATTCTTCCGGCTCTGATCTCAGGACTCCGAAGAGCTGCGCGGGGCACGCTTCTGGCGCTCGGTCCAACTTGTCTTTATCTTCTCGTAGGTAGTCTGCATCGCATCCAGCTCCAGATCGCTCAGCCTCTCGATATCGATCATCTGATTGCGCGCCGCGTCCGAGGACCGAATCAACTCATTGAGCTTCAGATTGATCGCGCGAGAATCGCGATTCTGCGTGTTCTGGATCAGGAAGACCATCAAGAATGTTGCGATGGAGGTTCCCGTGCTTATCACCATCGCCCAGTGATCTGAGAAATGAAAGCCAGGGCCGGTGGCAGCCCACACGACGACCACCACGCCTGCGCCCACAAACGCCCAGGCTGACCCCAGCCATCCCGAGGCCGCTGCGGCGAAACGCCCGAAATGCCCATGCACGGTCCGGTCCCGCGCCTCGGTTGCTTGTTTATTCATCTGCCCGCCTTTGAAAGCTGCCCGACCGTTGATGGTACCTCAGCGGAGCAGAGCCGGACTGTCGCAAATGGAGCACATGAGCGCGCGCCCGGCAGCGTCGAGCCGGTGCTGTTTTTGGGATGCGGGGCAGGATGCAACGGGGCGGGAGCGCGCGAATCTCCCGTCCGCGCCGCTTATGGGGCATTCTCACAGCTCATCGATTGCGGCATCGTGTTTTCCCGCCCCGGGGCCAAAACACAAGAGCGCGGCGGCGGCGAGGCGCCCATCCCATGGGCCTATTCATGAATGCGCTCTAAAAGACCCCAGCCAAAAAGACCTCGCCCGGACGGTCCTCGCTCGCCTGTGCGCCGCAGGCCGCCAGCACCACGGGCGACAGGGTTATCACCGGGCAATGAGAGTGCGCCAGAACCTTGTAGACCACCCCGTGGCGGGTGATCGCGGCAAAGGCCGATGCGCCTTGCGCCCCCATCACGATCAGATCGGCCTTCTGCGACCGCCCCTGGTAGAGCAACTCCTCGGTCGGATCGCCCGGGACCGCGATGGATTGCACGGCGATTCTCTCCCGGCTTTCAGTGGGAATCATCCGCAGCATCTCAGCTTCCAGTTCATCGATAGACCGGCCGGCGAGAACCTCGCGCCGCTCCTGCGGCCGGATGACATGCTGCAGCACCAGGCGCGCGTTATGTTCGGCGGCCAGTTCCGCGGCAAAGCGGGCCACCACGGAGCTGGATGAATGAAGGCTCACGGCGCACAGAATCGTCCGCGTGGCGAAGTTCCGATATTTGCCATCCACCACCTCGGGACCGACGATGAAAACCGGCGTTCCGGAGGTGCGCAGCACGGCTTCGGCTACCGAGCCAACCAGCAGCTTGCCGATCGGGCCGGGCGAGTGGGTGCCCATCACGATGCGGTCAACCTTTTGCCCGCCCTCACGCTCCCGCAGGAACGAGATAATCTGGTCGGTCGGCAGCCCTGGGCGCACCACCGTTTCACATTCGACGCCCGCCTCCCGGACCCGTTCAGCCAGCGGCTCCAGGTTCTCCATCTCGGCGCGGGCCGCGGCGGCGGAATCGTAGCAGAGAACCCCCGAAGGCTCCGACGCGGAGACCACCAGCGTGTCATAGGCGTGAAACAGAATCAGCTTCGCCCCAAACTCGACGGCCTGCGCCAGAGCAAACGCAAAGACCTTTTCGTTGACTGGAATCTCTGAGGCAAAAAGAATGGCGGAGGGCTTGCTCCAGCCCGGCTTCAGGACATCTGCCATGGGAACCTCCTGGAGGTGCGGCGCCTGTTTGACTTGCGCGCCGTCAGAATGTCGTCCCGGACGCGTCGAACTGCGTCAGTTCATTCACGGCGGGACCACTCTCACCTTAGCGTCCCGCGCGCCGAAAATCACGTATCCACAAAAAAGAACGCAGGTCCCTGGGCAATCAAGCAGTAGAAGTGGAATTCTGTTCCCTTTTCGGGAATTTGTCCAGCCAAAGTCGCCCCAGAACTGTCAAATGAGCCAGTTAAGTGATCCAAATCACAGCCCGGCCCCCTCCGCGCCTGCTTTCCTGAAAAAGGATCGTGGCGCTTCAGAGCGTTTTTCCAATTCACGAGACCCTGCCGTGAGTCTTCAAGACGGTTTCCCCCGAAGGGAAAATCATCTCATCGGCAGTGTCTTAGAATTCTTTAATAATCGGAGAAATTTGCTCCATCCCCGGCGCAGGACCAGCTTCAAGGTCCGCCCCGCCCCGATTCCGAGATATGGATGGAGGTCCTATGCAGCCGATGCACAACATTCCCGCCCGTGGCGGATTGAACTTCGACGAAACTCCCTTTCTTGCCATCTGGGAGGTCACACAGTCCTGCGACCTGGCCTGCAAGCACTGCCGCGCCGCCGCTCAGCCCATCGCCCACCCCGACGAGCTCAATAACGCCGAGGGCAAGGCGCTGATCGACCAGATCGCCGAGATGCACATTCCCATCTTCGTCTTCACCGGCGGAGACCCGCTGAAACGCAAGGACGTCTTCGAGCTGATTAGCTACGCCGCAGGCAAAGGCGTCCAGGTCGCGCTCACTCCCTCGGCCACTCCTCTGCTCACCCGCGAAGCGATTTTCAAGCTCAAGGAAGCCGGCCTGGTCCGCCTCGGCATCTCGCTCGACGGCTCGACCCCTGAGATTCACGATGCCTTCCGCGGACTGCCCGGCGCATGGGCACGCACCATTCAGGCCATCGAGTGGGCCAACGAAGCCGGCATCCCCATCCAGGTCCACACCACCATCAGCCGCCACAACGCCCACGACCTCGACGGTCTCTGCGCCCTCTTCGAGCGCCTGGCCATCGTCATGTGGAATGTCTTCTTCCTGGTTCCCGTCGGCCGCGGCCAACTCGACGACCTGCTCTCCGGAGAGGAATTCGAGCGGGTCTTCGGCAAGATCTACGAGCTATCTCACCGCGTCAACTTCCAGATCAAGACCACTGAGGCGATGCACTACCGCCGCTACCTTCTCCAGCACAATCTAGAAGAGCGCAAAATCGGCCACGGCCATCCGGGCAGCGCCCGTCCCGCCGCGGTCGAGTACGAACCCGGCGCGCCCACCGCCGACGCCCAAACCCGCACCGCCAGTTGGGCCACCCGCCGCGTCAACGACGGCAAGGGTTTCCTCTTTGTCTCCCATGTGGGCAACGTATATCCCAGCGGCTTCCTGCCCATTCACGCCGGCAACATCCGCGAGACACCGCTCGCCGAAATCTACCGCAACGCCCCCATCTTCAAATCCCTGCGCGACACCAGCAAGCTCGAAGGCAAGTGCGGCGCATGTGAATACAAGGAGATCTGCGGCGGCTCTCGCGCCCGCGCCTATGCCCTCACCGGCGACCCGCTGGCCCAGGAACCCTGCTGCATCTACCAGCCCAAGCACTGGGATCCGGAGCTGGAGCACCAGGCCGCGGCCTTCGCCAAAGGCTAACTCGACAACCAGAGCCATATCGGCCATAATGAGCATATTGGTCATTATGATTGGAGGACGCGATGGTTACCGAAGTGAGTGCAGTCAATTTTCGCCAAAACCTGGGAGAGATGCTGAACCGGGTGCAGTACCGGAGCGACAGCATCGTGGTGAACAAGGACGGCAAGCCCGTTGCCGCTCTGGTGGGCGCTGATCTCTTTGCGCGCATCCGCAGTATGCGGGATCGCTTTGACCAGTTAAGCGGCCGGGTTGCCGAGGCGTATGCGGAGGTGCCCGCCGACCTGGGCATGGCGGAGATCAATGCGGCCGTCGCGCGCGAACGGCGGCGCTGATGGCTGGCTTGCGGGTTGTCCTGGACACCAACGTCCTGGTGTCGGCGCTCGCTTATCCCGGCGGCAAACCAGGACGCATCCTGAGCGCATGGCGGGAGGGTGGGCTCGATCTGGTCCTGTCGCGCTACATTCTCGACGAGATGCTCCGAGTCCTGCCGCGCCTCTCGCGCATCACCCTCACTCCCGCTGAAATCCGCGATCTCGCCGACAGCTTCCTTTTCATGGCGGAGATCGTCGAACCCAGCCTCGAGCCGGAGGCAGCCCTGCGCGACCAGGCCGATCAACTTGTCCTGGGAACCCTGCGCGCTTCACAGGCCGACTACCTTGTCACCGGCGATAAAGACCTGCTTGCCCTCGCCCAGCGATACCCGATTGTCACTCCGGCTATCTTCTGGGAACGGCATGGTCATTAAGGCCCATTGCCGCCTACCGTAGGCCCCATAGCCGAGACCAGGGGGGCGAATACAAGGAGATCTGCGGCGGCTCCCGCGCCCGCGCCTATGCCCTCACCGGCGACCCGCTGGCCCAGGAACCCTGCTGCATCTACCAGCCCAAGCACTGGGATCCGGGGGCCTGTGTAAAAAAACTTGACAATCGCAGCATAGTTCATATTTATTCATATTGGTCAATAAAACTGGTTTAATAAACAGTTTTATTCTCCAGGATGCGCATGCTGCACTGCCTATGCGGCAGTGCCGGGAACGATAAGTTGTCTTTCCCAGCGAACCATGCGGCTCTGCCCGGAGACGTTTCATGACTCTGGAACGCGGCGTGAATTGTCCAACGCGCGGTGGCCGGAAGGTCAGCTCAACCAACCACAGGAGACGATATGTCAATCCAAGTTCCAAGCAGACGGCGCGGTTGCAGCACGGCCCTTGCAGCCTGCCTGTTTCTCATTGCTTCGTTGTGCGGGGGCATTGCCGCCCACAGCCAGACCAACATCAGCCCAAGGTCGTATGAGGAGATCAACAACCGCGCCGTTGCCGATCAGAGCAGCTTTTATGTGTATCTGGATCAGGATTCGGGCTTCAACCACGGCTTCCCTTCGGGTTTCATGGGAACGGACTATGTCTCCACCGTCACCCTGAACGCCGGCTGCGTTGACCCGGGCGCCACGGCCACCACATGCTTGCCCACCACTTCCACCTCGACTCTGGACCAGGTGCATGGGACAGTCCTGAGCATCAGCATCGCCGCGCAACCCACAGGCAATTGGGCTGGCCTGGCGATGGAAGAGCCCATGGAGTGGCTTGGGTTGCAGTACGGCAACGGATACAACCTGACCGGGGCAACCAGCGTCACGTTCCAGGTCCGCTCGCCCAACGGCGCCAAGGTTCAATTCGGCGTGGGCGGCTGCACGACGGCGTTTACGGCGCCCATTCCATCCACGTGGACCACGGTTACGCTGGCGTTGAATACCACCTCGTTGAGCTGCACACCGGATATCTCTGATACGCACCTGCTCTTCGAGGTGGTGACCAACGACACCAACGACCCCACCGGAGCCACGGTTGAGCTGGACAACATCCAATTCACCCCTGTGCCCACCGAACAGGCATCCGCGCTGACTTTCCCGATTGCCAACCAGACCTTCGGCATAGTGCCCCAGGCCGTTTCTCCCATACCGAACGATCAGGTTCTGCGCAACCTGACGACGATCTACGAGTCGTCTCTGGCGGAGTTTGTGCTGCTTGCGCGCGGCACCCCGCAAGACCTGCAGAGCGCCGAGTTGATTGCCAACACATTCGACTATGCTCTGCACAACGATAGCAACGGCGATCCGATACCCACTTTTCCCGCAACCGGCGGAGCAACGGGGCTTCATAACGGCTACGAGAACGGCGACATCGGTCTTTACAACAACCAGCCGTCGCCGTTGACAGGGCTGGCGGGCAACATTCGCCTGTCCGGCTTCACAGATCCCACCTTGTGCGATCCATCGGGATATTGCCTGGTGCTGGACGGCGCCACGGGCGGCAACAACGCCTTCGCGATGATCGCGCTGATTGACGCCTACCGGCAGTTCGGCAACGTGAATTACTTGAATGACGCGATCGAGATCGGCGACTGGATCGTCGGCAACCTGACGGATACGACCGGCACCGACTACGGCGGCTACTACGTCGGGTACAACGATTACGGAACACCGCCGCCCAAGCCTGTTCTGACCGGCAAGTCGATCGAGAACAACGCCGACATCTTCGGCGCCTTCACCAATCTGGCCAGTGTCGAGACGCAGCTTGGCAACACGAGCGCGGCGGCATACTGGACATCCGCAGCCAATGTGGCCGGCGACTTCGTCATGCAGATGTACGATCCGGCCAAGGGAAGTTTCAACGTGGGCACGAGTCCGTACGGCACCACATGGGACCCTGACGCAGGCAATTGCCCGAATAATGCTACGCAAAAGGGTACTACTTACGTGGAGGTCATCAACACCTGCGGCTTCCTGGATGTCAACACCTTTACCACGCTGCCCATGGCCAATTCGCCGCGCTACAAGAATCAGATCGACTGGCGGCTTCCAGTCCAGTATGCGCTGAATACATACGCGCAGAGCATCACGGACGGGACGCTGACCTATGACGGCTTCGATCTGATTGCGGCTCCCATCTCCGGGGCCAACGGCGTGACGTGGGAGATGACCGGCCAGATGGTCGAAACGATGAACTATGTAGACCAGCTCTACAACGTGACGACCTTCCAATCGGCGGCCAGTATGTATCTGAGTCAGATCGCGCAGGAGCAGAACTCGGGTCCGTTTGCAGACGGGCTGGGTCTGCCCGCCGCGACAATGCAGGACACCGTCCCGCCATCGCTGACGCCGGCGAACCAGTGCCTGAATACACCCTACCAGTGCTTTCCGGAGCGGGTCGGCCTGGCAGCCACTTCCTGGAGCATCCTGGCCGAGAAGGGGTTGAACTACTACAACTTCCTGCCCTATGTGGCCACGAACCCGACGACGACCACTCTCACGTCTTCGCCGAATCCGTCCATCTCCGGGCAAACGGCGAACCTCACGGCTACGGTGAGGTCGTCCGGCGGCACACCCACCGGCACGGTGACGTTCTACTACCTGAACACGGCAATGGGCGCGGCGACGTTGAGCGGAGGCGTGGCGACATTATCCACCACAACCCTTCCAGAGGGCACCGACTCCATTATTGCGATGTACAACGGCGGCTCGGGCTTTGCCGGCAGCAACTCGAATGCAGTTAGTCAAACAGTCCTGCCTTCCGGCACGTCCACGGTCACGCTCACCAGTTCAGCCAGTCCCACCAGCTTGGGTGAGGCCGTGACCTTCACGGCGGAAGTTCTGGGCTGGGCCGGAGGGACAGATTACGATGCCGGCACCGGCACGGTGACTTTCTACAACAGGAGCACAGTTCTGGGGACAGTATCCTCCCTGTCCTGGGGCTGGGAGGCGCAACTCACGACCACGGCTTTGCCCCAGGGCACCGACTCGATCACGGCGGTCTTCAGCGGCAACTCGAGCTACACCGGCAGCACATCCAATGTGCTGAGCCAGGTGGTGACCGCCGCGCCGGCAGGACCGCAGGGCTATACCCTGAGCGTGCTGCATACATTTACCGGCAGCTCGACGGACGGCTCACAGCCGGAAGCGGGTTTGGCCATGGACGCTTCGGGCAATCTGTACGGAACGACGTTATATGGCGGAGCCGTCTGCTGCGGAGAAGTATTCAAGGTGACATCGGCCGGCGTCTTTAGTCAGTTGCACAACTTCAACTACCTTACGGATGGTGGATGGCCAGCGACGTCTCTTGTATTGGACGCATCGGGCAATCTGTATGGCGCAACCAGTGGCGGCGGCCACAATAATGGAACGATTTTCAAGTTGACGCCGGCTGGCGCCGAGACCACGCTGTACAGTTTCACCGGAGGGTCGGATGACGGTCCAGCCGCCTCTGGTTTGCTGCTCGACTCTTCGGGCAACCTGTATGGCACTGGCTCCGCGGGTTGGGGAAACATCTTCGAGGTGACGCAAGCGGGAGTGTTTACGGTGCTTCACAGCTTCACCGGCCAGGAGCAGCCCCCCGACGGCGGATCGCCAGAGGGTGGTCTAGTGCAGGATGCCTCTGGCAACCTGTATGGCACCACAGTCAGTGGCGGCACCACCGGTTGGGGCACGGTGTACAAGACGACCACGGCGGGGACCGAGTCCTTGCTCTACAACTTCACCGATGGAGCCGATGGCGGTCAACCCAGATCGACCTTGGTGCTGGACTCCTCCGGCAACATCTATGGAACGGCCTCTGACGGCGGAAATTCTCAATGCAGCGTCGGTTGGTACGGCGGTTGCGGGACGGTCTTCAAGGTCTCTTCCACAGGTGTGGAAACCACGCTTCATGCGTTCAATGGTGGCACGGACGGCGCATTGCCCAGCGCCGGCTTGGTGCGGGACGCACTGGGCAACCTGTACGGTACGACCGATGAAGGTGGTTGGGGTTACGGAACGGTCTTCAAGGTGAGTTCGACGGGCACGGAGACCGTGCTGTACAGCTTTACCGGCGGAACGGACGGCGCATGGCCCGAAGGATCCTTGGTATATGACGCACAGGGCAACCTGTATGGCGCTGCCTACGAGGGCGGAATCGGGGCTGGAACCGTGTACAAGCTGACGGCGACGACGTTACCCGCTACGACGACGGCGCTGAAGTCGTCGGTGAATCCCTCCAGCTACGATCAATCCGTAACATTCACGGCCACCGTCACAGGGCAATTCGGCGGCACGCCCACCGGCACCGTGACATTCAAGAACGGCAGCACGACGCTGGGCTCAGCGACACTGAGCGGCGGGGTGGCAACTTATACCACTGCGGCGCTGGCGGTCGGCACCAGCTCAATCACGGCGGTCTACGGCGGCAGCTCGAGCTTTACCGGCAGTACGTCGAGCGTGGTCAGCCAGGTAGTCAGCACTGCCGCAACCACAACCACGCTGGCTTCCTCGGCGAATCCCTCTAAAACCGGAAGTTCAGTAACCTTCACAGCAACCGTCACGGGCAAGTATGGTGGCACGCCCACCGGCACTGTGACCTTCAAGAGCGGCAGCACCACGCTGGGGAGCGCGACGTTGAGCGCAGGCGTGGCAAAGTACTCCACCACGGCGCTGGCCAAGGGAACGGATACGATCACGGCAACCTACGGAGGCAGCACAACATACGCCACCAGTTCAGCGACGCTGGCCCAGACGGAAGACTAGCCTGTATTTCTCACAAGCGCGTTGTTGATTGCGCTGGCGGGCGATAGAAAAAGGGCTTGGAAAGGCCGTCTTTTCATGGCATAACTGCGTTATCGAGACGTAGTTTTGTTCGAGGAAAGGCGGCCTTTCTGATGACAGAGTGTAAACAAGAAATGTTCGCATTTACAGCCCACTTTTCGCGCCGCGTGGAAGCTGGGTTTACCGCCGGCCAAGTCTTCAGCGACGGCGGGGCGCTGCTGCAGTGCTGAGCGGGCAAGCGGAATCTGGATGAGCCGCTGGCCGGCAAGAGCACGTCGAACCGGCTGGAGTTGGCCGGCAAGACCGTCCGCTATCACAAGATCGGTTACTCGACTGAAGCGCTGGACCGGCTGCTGGCGGATCTTTTCATCGAGTCGCACGCCACGCCGCCCACCGAGATCGTGTTCGATCTGGACGCCACCGACATCCCGCTTTACGGCCATCAGCCGGAGCGCTTCTTCCACCGGGGTCCCCACGGACAGGTCTTCGTCCGTGGGGTGGCACGGCTACCACGACGGCTACTGCTATCTGCCGCTGTATATCTTCGCCGGCGATCAGTTGCTGTGCGCGCGGCTGCGGCCCGCCAAGCTGTGAGAAATGCGGGCCGGGGTGGGATGCCACGATTGCGCATGACAGGAGTAGTGAGAGCCCTCCAGCGCCGATCCGGGCGTACATTATTTCTTGCGGGAAGAATCAGAAGGGGTGGAGGGTTTGGTGGAGCTGAGCGGGATCGAACCGCTGGCCTCCTCGTTGCGAACGAGGCGCTCTCCCAGCTGAGCTACAGCCCCACGACATTCCTTATCTTACCAGCGAGCGGCAAATCCCGGAAGGGGTTGCCGCTCGCTGACCTTTACAACTGGTTCATATTGGCCAGGAACTCCGCGTTGTTGCGGACTTTTTCCAATCGGCTGATCAGCAGCTCCATGGCCTCGACCGGCGAAAGCGGATTCAGCACCTTGCGCAGAATCCAGATGCGCTGCAAATCCTCCTTGGGGATGAGCAGCTCTTCCTTGCGGGTGCCGGAACGCTGGATGTCGATGGCCGGGAAGACGCGCTTGTCCACCAGCTTGCGATCCAGGATGATTTCCATATTGCCGGTGCCCTTGAACTCCTCGAAGATGACCTCGTCCATGCGCGAGCCGGTATCCACGAGAGCCGTCGCAATAATCGTCAGTGACCCGCCCTCTTCGATGTTGCGCGCGGCGCCGAAGAAGCGCTTGGGCCGCTGCAAGGCGTTCGAGTCCACGCCGCCGGAGAGCACCTTGCCCGAGGGGGGCACGATGGTGTTGTAGGCGCGCGCCAGGCGGGTAATCGAATCCAGCAGAATCACCACGTCGCGCTTGTGCTCCACCAGCCGCTTGGCCTTCTCGATGACCATTTCGGCCACCTGCACGTGGCGCGCCGCCGGCTCGTCAAAGGTCGAACTGATGACCTCGCCCTTCACCGAGCGCTGCATGTCCGTGACTTCCTCGGGCCGCTCGTCGATCAGCAGCACAATCAGCACCACGTCGGGGTGGTTGGCGGTGATGGAGTTGGCCAACGACTGCAGCAGCATCGTCTTGCCGGTGCGCGGCGGGGCGACAATCAGGCCGCGCTGGCCCCGGCCTACGGGCGTCAGCAGATCCATCACCCGGCCGCTGATGGCCTCCCGCACCGTCTCCAGCTTGATCCGTTCCTGCGGATAGAGCGGGGTCAGGTTGTCGAAGAGAATCTTGTTCCGCGTCTCCTCGGGCGACTCGAAGTTGATGGCCTCGATCTTCACCAAGGCAAAATATTTCTCGCCCTCGTGCGGCGGACGGACGTTGCCGCTGATCGAGTCGCCGGTCTTCAGATCGAATTTGCGAATCTGCGAAGGCGAGACATAGATGTCGTCCGGGCCGGGCAGATAGTTGTAGTCAGGCGAGCGCAGGAAGCCATAGCCGTCGGGCAGAATCTCCAGCACGCCCTCGGCAAAGATGTGGCCTTCCTTTTCGCTCTGCGCCTGGAGGATCTTGAAGATCAGATCCTGCTTGCGAAGCCCGCTGGTGCCCTGGATCTCCAGGGTGCGCGCGATGCGGGTCAATTCCGTAATGTTCTTTTCTTTCAGTTCCGCGATGGTCATGTTCACCTGCAATAGAGAGGATGGGAGTGGGAGGATCCGGAAGGGGGAAGGTTTCCGGGGAAGGATTAAGTGGAGTTCAAGACGGGCAGCCGGCATGCGCCGGACTTGATGCCGCTTCCGAGATCAAGTGGAGCATTCAACACCGGGAAAACGCGGCTGCCGTGAACCGTAAGCCGCCTGAAACCGCTGTCTGACTCAACTATACCCTGCGGGAGACGCAATCAAGCGGCGCGGCGGGTTTCGACCGGCTGGTCCATGGAGGCCGCGATGGGCGCCGGGGAGCCGGGATTGGAGGTTTGAAAGCGGCCCAGGACTTCATTGGTGGTGTCCTGCAGCCGTGTGTTCGGCTTGTGCAGCTTGCGGGTTGCCTTGCTCGCCAGTTGACACAACTGGTAGCGATTGGAGACATGAGAAAGTGCCCCAAAAACCAAATCAGAACGCATTGCGAAATTCTCCTTCAAAAAATTGGCCCCGGCCTGAACAACGCTGGCGCCGGTGGCCCAGCAGGGAAGCCAACGCAACGCGGGCTGCCCCAAGTTTCCACTCCCAAGGCTTAGACGCACGAAGTGAGCGCACAGTTCAAAATCCTGACGCACCTTCGCACATTATGAAACAGGCATCCAGCCAAATTCCGGATGGACATTGCCGCCTTGGGAACCATCCTACCGATTTTCCCGTTCCGGCAGTGTGCAAAAACGCACAGATGCATCAACGAATGAGCCTCAGCTCAAATAGGATGCGGGAAAAAACAGGGGAGCGCACACAAACGCGCTGAACTATCTGCCCTTTTTGGATGGCATTTACGACTTTACACGGGGCAAACGCTCAGGTCAACAGTTTTTTTAGAAGCCAGGGGGCAGGGGTCAGGGAGCTGGGCCGTCGGCCTAATCCCTCTCCTTGATCGACTCCAGTATCCCGTGAATCATCTTCCCAACCTCGCGCGAGAGACTTTCCGCATCATCGAGCAGTTTCGGGTTTCCAAGCGCAAGGGCGCGAGCAATATCGAGTTGTGTTTGCAATTCAAAGTTGGAACCGCGCGCAATGCCCAGAAACTGCAGGTACTCGCGAGCCCTCAGCCGCCCGTGTCCTTCCGCGATGTTGCTTGGCACGAAGACCAAGGAACGCCTCATTTGGCTTGTCAGCCCGTAGATTTCTTCGCGCGGGAAGACTTGCCTTAAGCGGTAGATCGCAACAGACAACTGAATTGCTCTTTGCCAAACCAGCAAATCCCGAAACGACTGCACCATAGTTAAGCCTCTCATTTCCAAAGGCTGTTCCTTGACCCCTGACCCCTGATCCCTGGCTGGTCACGCCCAGTAGCTGCGGTCCAGCGTCCGATACTGGATCGCCTCAGCCAGATGCGAGACGGTCAGATGCTCCACCCCTTCCAGGTCCGCAATCGTCCGGGCGACCTTCAGAATCCGGTCGTGGGCGCGCGCGGTCAGCCCCTGCTGCTGCATGGCGCGTTCCAGCAGCCGCTCGGCGTCGGCCCCCAGCTCGCAGTGGACGCGAATCTGCCGGGTGGTCATCTGAGCATTCGAGTAAATCTTGTCGCCAAACTTGCGGAACCGCACCCGCTGGCGTTCGCGGGCGGCCAGCACACGGGTGCGAATCTCGGCCGAACCCTCGGCAGCCGCCCCGCCGCGCAACTCCTTGTATTGCACCGCCGGAACCTCAATGTGAATGTCGATGCGGTCCAGCAGCGGGCCGGAGATCTTGGCGATATAGCGTTGAATCATTGGCGGGGTGCACTGGCACTCGCGCGACTTGTCGTTGAAGAAGCCGCAAGGGCAGGGGTTCATCGCCGCCGCCAGCATGAAGCGCGCCGGAAAGCTCAGCGACATCGAGGCCCGTGCAATCGTAACCGTATGATCCTCAAGTGGTTGGCGCAGGACTTCGAGCACATTGCGGGGAAACTCCGGCAGCTCGTCCAGAAAAAGCAGGCCGTTGTGGGCCAGCGAAACCTCGCCGGGCCGGGGAATCATGCCGCCGCCGATCAGCCCGGCATCGGAGATGGTGTGGTGGGGCGAGCGAAAGGGCCGCTGAGTCACCAGGCCGGCAGCGGCATCGAGCACCCCGGCCACCGAGTGAATCTTGGTAGTCTCCAGAGCCTCCTCAAAGGTCAGCGGCGCCAGAATCGACGGCAGCCGCTTGGCCAGCATCGTCTTGCCCGAGCCGGGCGGCCCAATCATCAGAATGTTGTGGCTTCCCGCCGCGGCCACTTCCAGAGCCCGCTTGGCCGTCTGCTGCCCGCGCACATCCTTGAAGTCCACGGAAAAGACCTGCAGTTCGCTCAACAGCGCCTCGGTCGAAACGCGGCAAGGCTCGCGCTGAACGACGCCCACAACCATGGTATTGAGCAGCTCCAGCACATCCAGCAGCGAACTGGCTGGATAGACGTTGACCCCCTCGACCACCGCGGCCTCGGCAGCGTTGGCCGCCGGCAGAATCAGGTTGGGAATTCCCTTTTCGCGCGCCAGAATGGCCACCGGCAGCATCCCCGGCACGGCGCGCACGCTGCCGTCCAGCCCCAGCTCGCCCACCAGCACAAAGCGGCTCAGGTCGTTGGTGTGCAGCGCGCCATAGGCGCCCAGAATGCCGACGGCGATAGGCAGATCGAAGCCCGAGCCTTCCTTCTTCAGGTCGGCTGGCGCCAGGTTGATGGTGATATGCGTGGGCGGAATCAGGTAGCCGGAGTTCTTGATGGCCGCCCGCACCCGGTCGCGGCTCTCGCGCACCGCCGCGTCCGGCAGGCCGACGGTGTGGAAGACATCCTTCTCCGCAACCACGCCGCTATAGTCCACCTCGACATCGATGAGGTTGGCGTCGATTCCGTAGACTGCCGCGCTGTGTGCCTTGAAAAGCATCTTCTCTTAGATTGCAGCGAGTGTAGCAGATGGGAGGGAACAGGGAACAGGGCGCTGGTTACGGTTGGGGCGCGAGGGACGGCGTGAGCGCGGTTGCCGAGCCGCTCTTCCTG
>Ga0302320_10010636_pt1 | contig 19588 bp, 14 predicted proteins | sample Bog_T0_3_FD_202130 | JGI IMG/M metagenome (GOLD analysis project Ga0302320, IMG submission 202130) | Peat permafrost microbial communities from Stordalen Mire near Abisko, Sweden - Bog_T0_3 | ecosystem: Environmental > Terrestrial > Soil > Wetlands > Peat | place: Sweden: Abisko, Stordalen Mire... | reverse complement strand
TTCGATTCGGGCGTATTTTCCAGCTGCCACCGCCGACATCAACTCCTCGCCGAAATAATTTCCCGCCCCTTTATGTGGAGGCCACCCGCCATCCCACGGATACGCATTGTCAACATCGTAGCTCTTCGAAGCCGGCGCCTTTGCCGGGTCCTCCCACGCTCCAATCCCCACCGCACAACTCCACTCATGATCGGTTGGCAGGCGGTAGGCCCAGCCGGCTGGCAGCCTCCCCGCCAACCGCTCCCGTTCGGTCAACCATTCGCAGAAAAGCGTCGCCTCCTCCCAGCTTAGCTTTACCGCCGGGTGAGTGGGGCCTTGCGGGAATGGCGCCTCGTGCCATTCCCTGACGGTTTCCTCCGTAAAGAGTTCGTAATCCTTCACCCGCGTATCCCAAATGCTGAAGAGCACCCGCTGGCCGTTGGTCGGCCCGCCAACGATCGGCACCGGCACGAATTTCATCCCCAGCGAATTCACAAATGGGCTCTCCATGCTTGCCTTTACGAGGCTGTCCGCAACCACGGCGCTCCTCGATAGCTTGACCTCGGGCTGGAGCGGCGATGGGTTCCTCGACTTTACCCAGAAAATCCCGGCCACCGCGATGGCCGCGAGCACCGCTGCGATTCCGATGAAGAGCGGCTTCCTCGATTTGTTCGCATCGGCGGATCGTCCCGCGGGCAGCATTGTTCTTGTCAGGTTGCCGGGACGGAGAGTGCTGGCGGCGGCGACGGCGGTCTTCATTTCCGGCGTCGATTGATAACGGCGCTCGGGCTGCTGCTGCATTGCCTTCGTCACGATCTGGTCAATGCGCTTGTTTACGCCGGGCACCCGCGCGCTCGGTGGCTCGAAGACTCCGCGCGGTACCTCGCGGCAAAGCATTTCATACAGCATCACGCCCATGCTGTAGATATCCGCCCGGTGATCGATCGTCTCGCCATGCATCTGCTCCGGCGCCATGTAATCGACCGTGCCCATCACCGCGCCCGTCACCGTGCGGCCGAGCTGCTCGGCGCCGGGCTCGTTCAGCCGCGCCAGGCCAAAGTCCGCGACCTTGACCTGCCCATCGAGGCTCACCATCACATTCGCCGGTTTGATGTCGCGGTGGACAATCCCCTTGGCGTGAGCGTACGCGAGCGCATCGCAGACGCCTCCGATGATCTCCAACGCCTGCCCCGGCGCGATCCCGGGCCCGTGGATCATCTCGTGCAGGTTTGGCCCTTCGACGAACGCCATCGCAAAATAAAGGTGCCCTTCCGTTGTCGTCCCAAAATCATGGACCGCGATGATGTTCGGGTGATCCAGCCGGGCCATCGCCCTCGCCTCGCGGCGGAATCGTTCCGCGAAATCCCGTTCCGTGCTGATCTCCAGCGGCAGCAGCTTGATGGCTACGAATCGGTCCAACTCGATCTGCCGCGCCTTGTAAACCGCCCCCATCCCCCCGCGACCCAGCAGCGCGTACACCTCGTATTGCGGAAATAGCCGCGCCGCCTCCTCGACTGTCGGCGGTTGCCATCCGCCGCGCGCGACATCGGTCAAGTGGACGCTCCGCATGGCGCGTACGAAAACTTCATCCGGATGCACGGCACGGATCGCCGTCGGCAGCGGCGCCGTCGCGGAACCCGGCCCCGGTGCGTCGAGGGCGCAAAGGAGCGCCGTGATCTCGTTGTCGGCTTTCGAAGGGTCGAGCAGGGTGTCGAGGACGAAGCCGCGGAGAATCTCGTTCTGCCGGGTGCGGAAATCGAACAGCGCCTTCCGCGTCGCGCTGCTGGCGATTCCGGCCCGCGCGGCGATCGCCGCGTACCGTTCGTCGTCAATCGTCTCGAAACCGGCAAACGGGGTCAGCTCTTCGAAAAGCCTCTCCTCGTCCCTGGCCACGTACTCGGACCGCAACGCCGAGGCCGTGAATTCGATGATCGTAATCGCCCAGCGCCTCTGAAAAATCGCATCCGCGTCGCCCGCCGGCTCGTCCGCGTAACGGCGCTCCGCCCAGGTCGGCTCGATCTCGATGGCGGCCGCTCCTCTCAGTTTAATCCCGTCTCTCGCCAGTTCCGAGAGCCGCGCCGGCAGCCAGTCGCGCATCCGGGACACGCCGGAGTCCGAAAGCTTGGGCGGCGCATCGCCCAGCCAGCGCGTGAAGGCCGCGAGCGTCCCGGTCACCGCCTGGCCCGCGTCCGCCCCCGCCCGGCGCCACCAGGCATAAACGCAATACCAGTAGCTCCCAGCGAGTTCCTTTAAAACCTCCCTCGCATCCGCGCCACCTCCGGCCACGCGGCTCCAACGATTTCGTGCGGCCTCAGAATCTCCTTCGGGGCTCGGCATGACGGGTCTTTTCCAGAAATGTGAATGGTAATTGCCGTTCCGAGGAGGGTCAAGAGGCCCCAGCCGTTGAGCGACAGCCCCTTAACCGGGATTTCCCATATGAGTTCCTGTCCACGGTGAGTCGGGTTGAGTTAATGCGTTTTTTTGTTGGCAGCGGTTCGACAAAGATCTTCCACGTCTGAAACCCCCGCTTTTCCGAGACGTTGCGCGCTGTGGCAGCCGCTTTCTTCTCCCGAAATGGTACGCTGGACCGGAACTTATGGGTGTGAGGGAGCGACTACGATGCCGACAAGTAGCGGGCTTGCGGACTCCCCCGTCGTCGGCTCAGGTCGCTGCCGTGAGTGATCTTGTCTTTGAAGTGATCCAGGAAGCCGACGGCGGCTTTTGCGCGCAATGCCTGAGTGACAGCATTGTGACCGAAGGCAATACTTGGGAAGAACTGCGTGCCAATGTCCGGGAAGTGGTGAAGGCGTTCTACTTCGATCAACCCGACAAGCTCCCGTCCGCAATCCGTCTGCATTTGGTGCGCGATGAAGTGCTGGCCTGTAGAGACCGTTGAATTAAGGTTCTTCGCTGTTTTCAGTGGATCCGAGGACTGCGCCTCCTGAACCCGAAGGGTTCAAAGAGAGTAGCCGGGGGTCGAGCGAAGCGACACCCCCGGACCAGCGTTGAAAACACGGCGCACCCCGGAGGGGTGCCAGAGCGCGGGTTGCTCGATAAATTTGGTGCGGTTCTGGCACCCCTCCGGGGTGCAGTGCTCCCAAAAACCGTGGGGAAATGTGTGAAGAACCTTTATTTTGCACAGAATTTTTATAAGGAAGGAGTGCATGCCATCTCCTTCAGCCTCAGATACGGTGGGCCAAATTCAAAAGGGTTATCGCGCCGTCCCGATTTCACAGGCCGATGGAGAAGCGGCGCTGCGGCTCTGCGCGATGGTGCGCGAAGCGCCCGATCCGGTGGCGGGCGTGTTCGTTCTCTTGAGGGAAAGCATCGAGGCGTCGATCTACCTGGGCGCCCTGGTGGACGCGGGCGGCCAGGTGCATCAATGGCTCGAACTCTGGGTTCAGAACATTAACAATCTCGATGCAGCCCTCGAGGCTTACCGGGAGACATTCTCGAATCATACGCTGGACGAGCGATGGACCAAGCGGGCCGGTTTCCTGGCCAGGCTCGACAGGGCCGGCAAGATCGAGATGGGTTTTGAAGCGGCTCATCCCCTGCCCATCTACTTCGATCTCGCCCTTTCGGGACCGGTGAACCCGGCGGATGCGGCGACCTCGGCGCCGTGGGAGCTTTGCCTCGATGACCGGCTGCTGGAGAAGCATGGCCTGCCCCGTTATAGCACGTCGATCTCGCGATACCTGTGCGTACGCGGCCAGGCCGGCCCGCCGTTCCTGCCGGCCACGGCCGGAGCGCCGGAAAACGATTCGACGCGCGATATCAAACAGGCGCTCGGCGCGGTGGTGCCGCTGAATGCGGACGGCGGGCTTATGATGCTGCGCAAGTTTACGCCGCTTAGTTACGAAGCTTACGTCGATCTGCTCGGGGGGCAGCCGTGGAAAGGCATCGAGGAGGGAGCCAAGGTATTCAAGCTATCCGGGGTCTATCGGACATTGCAGAACGCGGAGGCGGTCGAGCAGGGCGGAGCGCATTTGTTCCTTGGAAAGCGGGGAGGCGCGGGGCGGCTGATCGAAACGTTTCACCTCAAGCTCGATCTGCTCTTGCAAGCTTTCCGGGCGGTCCGGGACTTTGTCCGGGAGGAGCAACTCCCCTTTCTGAACCTATCGGCGGATAGTTTCCGGGTTGCGCTGGCGGAGACCGGCTCGAACCTGCCCTTTTTATGGACCGGCAAGGTGGCGCTGTCCGCTCTTGGCTCCGCCTTCGCGCTGCCGGTGGAAACCGGCGATGCGCGCTACTTTATCACGGACGCCGGCACGTCGATTTATCGAACGGCCACGCCGAGCGCCCCGGTCAGCGCGGTGGGCGCGGTGCGAATTCGGAAGGTTCTCTCGCAGAATAATAATAGCGTGGTGCTCGAGGGAACGATCTCGACGCAGGAGAGAATCGCGATTTCGCAGACCGATCTGCTTTGGATCCGATTGACGTTGTCGTCGGGGCGGGTCGACTTCCACGCGAATCTGACCGAGGGGCTGGCGCAAGGGGAGCAGCGTTTCCGCACGCTCCCGCAGGTGCTCCCCGAGAATCTCGGCCTCGCCATCCGGTCGGCGGAAGGAGTCTCCTTCCCGAATGTTCCCTTCGAGACGCTGCCGCTGCGCAGCTCGCCGTGCGATCTTTATTCGCTGGCCGTCCTTGGCGTGCGCACGTTGCTGGTGAATGAGGAAAACACGCTGGCCGTCGCGCTGGACGAGATTCTCAGCCTCGCGCAGGCAGTCGAGACGACCGCGGGGGAAGGCGTTGACTTTGGCGCGCGCGTTCGCGCGATTGCGACGGCGGATTCCCGATGGCAGGGGTCGCTGGGGCCGCACCGGCTTTTGAAGTCGCTGCCGTTTGCGCCCGGGGAAGCGCTCGCATATTTGCCCGCCGAGCTATGGTGGGATGCCGTCGCGGCGCTAATCCGGTGTTTCCCGGGCGCGACGCGCGATGCGTTTTGCGCCGATCTGGGGGATGCGCCGCCGCTGGCGCTGGATTCGGCTTTTGAGCCGGCAATCGTTGCGCTGGAGCGGATTTGCCTTCGGTCGCGGAGCCTGCTTTTCGTCGATTGGAAATATAATTCCGAGGTCAACGCGGTCATTACCGCGGCATTGCGGCGGCATATGGCGGAGGCGGGGCGTTAGCGGAAAGGACGAAAGGGACGAAAAGAACCGAGTGCTACGCGGTCATCCCACCTGGACGGCGTAGCGGGCGGCAGCCAGGCCGATGATTTGGCCGGTTGCCAGGGGGGCAATCTCCGCGGGGCTGAGAGCGATATCATCGAGACGGAGAGAATCCCCTTGTCGCTGCTCGAGCCAGAAGCATCCGCAGTAGTGGCGCAAGGCGCCTGTCTCGCAGGCGCCGGCGGGCAGGGCAAAATCCAGCGACGCGCCATCGCCGATCCCAAACGACGCGACGGAAAAAAGCCAGACGGCGACGCCGTTTTCGGATGAGATTTCGGGCGCAAACAGGACGGCGCCCGCGACCGGGGGCTTGGTCTCGATCTTGGGTCCGGTCCAATCGGCGAAATTCGCAATCGCGGGCGCGTCTTGCTTTGAAGGCAGGGGAATCACTTTGATCGAGTATTCGTCGGCCAGGAGTAACTCGCCGGGATTCTCGAGGACGAGCGGCGTTTCGACGGATAGGTTGCGGCCGTCGAACGTCGAGCCATTGGCGCTGGGACGCAGGCCGTCGCCATCGAAAAGCAGCAATTGGCCATTCTCGCACCTGGCACTGATATGGACTTTGCTCAACAGCTTGGTCTTGGCGTCGTTGGAGGGATTTCGCGGAAGGAATCGGACGGCCAGTTCGGCCGCGGCGGCCAGCCTTCCTATGCGGATGTGATCGCGCGCGCATGCAATCACCGGCAAGCCTCCTCCGCCGCCGATAGGCTTGAGCCGCAACAGCGCTCCAGGCTGCGCGGCTCCGAGCATCCGGGAGGGAATTGACAACAACGCGGCGACGGCGACGGCGGATGGAGCCTGCGGCGCGGAAGGAGGAGCCTCGGCGACACTTTCCAGAATGCGGGGAGAGGGGAGAATATTCGGACGCGCCGGTTCGCGCGAAGCGGCCAGATCGCGCAGCTCGGCAAATGTTTGGATGCGCGCGGCGGGATCGTGGCAGAGCGTTCTCGATAAAATCTCCGCCGGAGCACCGTCGGGGGCATCGTCGGCCCTGGCGCTTTGGTTCTCGAAGAGTGTTGCCCGCAATAGCTCGAATTTTTCCACCCCTGCGGTCATGCAGTAAAACAGGGCGCCAAGGGAGAAAACGCCCGAGGGCGCATCCAACGCCCCTCCCGCGGCCTCCTGCGGACTTCTCAGGTCGCAATGGCGGGCCGGCTCGCCGCGCGGAAGCCCCAAGTCCACCAATTTGGCTGCGATCTCTTCATCCTCGTACGGCGCGAGCATGATATTGCCAGCCGTGATATTCCGATGGAATACGCCCTCCGCGACGGCGGCATCGAGCGCGGCTGCGATCTGGCTGATGACGGCCAGGGCGGCGGCGACGGGCAGAGAGCCATCGCGGGCTATGAGACTGGCGACTGTTTCGCCTTCGCAAAACTCGGTGGCATAGACAAGGGTGTCCTCGATGACTTCGAGCGGAAATACCGAGGCGAGCCGGGGATGCCGGACCCGGGCCGCGGCGCGGACCTCCTCGGCAAACTGCTCGCGCGACTCCCCGGTGGAAAAAGCGTCGCTCGGGATGATCCGCAAAGCGGCATAACAACGCAGGTCTCCGTTGAAAGCTTTGTAAACATCGCCCCACGCGCCTTGCCCGAGCCGGACAGGTTGCGCCGCGTTGTCTTTGAGAATCGTGTAACAGCCAAACCTGTCGCGGTCTTGAGGTCCGGTGTTCACGATGGGGTTTATCGGTCAAGGGAAACTCAAACTCAACGCCAAATCAGAAGCGGGAGTGGACGCGGGTGGACCGGAGTGGACGGAGATAACCCCGTTCACTCAGTTAGAGTCTTACGGCGAAGACGGCGGCCAATCTGGCGATGAAGGGGCGCAGCTCGGCGGGCGCTTGGGAGCGCCATTGGCGGAGATGATCAACCAGGGATTGATTGTCGCGGGGCGAGCCGCGGTTCAGGTATGCCACGGCTTCCCAACCGCGCGGGTCCGCCTGGAAGAGCGGCAGCAGTTGAAGGGCGACGATGGTGTCGCCTCCCCACATGGCCGGATTGCGGCGTAACGCGGGCTCGTTGGCGCGGAACCAGACCGGGAATGGCAAGCCTGGGGGAAGATGAAATCCGGCGGCGGCAATCCTCTTGTCGACGTAGGCGCGAAACCAGGGCGCGTAACTCTGCCAGACGGGATACGGAGGGTCGGTCCGCCAGGAGCGTTCCATCGCGGCCAGCGTGAACAAGGAAGCGGTTTCGCACAGACTCTCCTCGAGCCAGAAATTCGCCTGCGGCGGAGGGCGGACCGTCTGTTGATTCTCGCCGTAATTGGCCAGGACATGGCAAAACTCGTGGGCGAACTGAAAGCTGTACTGGGCCCAATAAGTATCGTGGGCGGAGAGGCCCACGGCGATCCGTCCCCGGGGCGTTCGCTTGAGGGCGGTCTGCGGATGATCGCGGCGGCGGAAGACGTCGATGCCGTCCAGATGAAGGTCCGGACAGTACCGCCAGAGTTCCCCGCCCGCGGACTGCAACACGGCGGTAATGTCAGCAACGCCGGCGAAACCAAACGCGCCGGCCTGCACCTGGATGTCGAGCGGCTTCCTATGAGCCGGGACGCTGCCAGCCGCTTGCGCGCCCGCGGCCAGACAAAGCAGGAGGATAGAATTACGAGCGGCGAGCCAGCTTCTCGCGGGCTTAAAATGCAAGGCGGCAGCCGGCGGAGACGTTGTTGGCCTCGTAGTTGTCGGTGGCGAGTTCGCCATCGTAATACGCGTAGAGGGTAAAACGCTCGTTTAGCTGGACCGAAACGCCGGCGGAGATCAGCAAGGTGTCGCGGCCGATCGACGGTCCCTGGACGTTGAAACTGTTGCCGGCGCCGTTTGCAAAACTGGAGACGAGCGAATAGTCGGATTGACCGTATTCGTGCTGCCACGCGGCTTTGAATTCCGGAATCACGTGAACTTGCGCCACTTTCCAATCGTAGGTCGTCTTCATTCCAACGGAGGTGCGGATCGAGTCGGCGGCCTGCCCATGAATTGTCAGGGGCGCAAGTGAACCGTGCTCGGAAAAACCGTTGAAGCTGGCGTAGGTGTATTGGAAATCGGCCGCCGGCCCGATGGTCAGGGCGCCCTTTTTCCAGTCATACCCCGTGGCAACCAGAGTAGTGATGTTGCCCCCGTCGGTGCCGCCGTTCGCGCTGCCGTGCAGCGCGGTGCGGTGCGTGCCGTAGCTGTCGAATCCGCCCGACACGCCGGCGTCGCCGTAAAACCCTCCGCTGAAGGCGGTGGCATAAGCGCCGAATTTTGCGCTGTCCGAGTACAAGTCGCCGCTATTGGATAAACTAACATCGGTGTGGGTGTAACCGCCGGTCACGCCAACGGCGAAGTTCGGGGTGAAACGGTAATCGCCGCCCAGGTTGAAACCTCCGGTCGCGAGATTGAAGCCTTTCGCATTGCTGGTGCTGCCGATATCCGCGAAATCGCCGAGCCCGGTGAGGAAGACACCCCACTTGGGGCCGGGAACCATCTCGGTAACCGATTTGCCGCTCTTGCCCTCGGCGCCGGAGGGTCCGGCAAGGCCTTGGTCAAACCCGGGGGCGGTGTCGTTGAGGGAAAACCCGGGGGCGCTGAAGCCGGTGCTGCCCGCGCGGATGTCGTCCATGCGGCGCTCGAGATTGGCGGTCTCGACGTTGGCCTGGGAGACTCGGATATTGAATATAGAGGTAAGTGCTTCGGGATCGATGAGGGCGAGGTCTTTGCGGAGGTCGTGAGGCTCGAGAACGTCGAACACCGTGACGCCGGTGCTGGTCACGTGCGCATTCGTTCCACCCAGGTGCAGCACCCCTTCCGGGCGGAGGCCCACCGATTCCTGTTGCGATTCGCGGGTAAGGAAATCGATCATCTTCGCCGCCCGCGGGTCACCGACGGCGGAATCCAGAGCGCGAGCGATGGCGATGTTATTGGGCGTGTTGGCATCGTCTCTCGCGACGCTCTCGAAAGATACGATGTCTTCGTCTCCGGATGCTCCCCGCGCCTGTTGAACGGGCGCGGCGGCAAACATTAGCAACAAGCCAGCCAGGGGGATGGCAATGGATATTCCGCTGGTGTCCTTCATGGGCGGTGGATAAGAGGACGGTCCCCGGGCGGTCAAGCTAAATGTATCCGTTGAAAAGAGAAGAGCGGCACATTATTGATTTCAGATGGCCGGAGACTTGCCTCCCGATGATCTGGGTGATGAAAACACCATTCAAATCCCACAGTTCACGGGCGGGAAGAGGATCTTCGGCCGCTACATGTTGCAGAAGGTTCTGGGACGGGGCGGGATGGGGGTGGTGTGGCTGGCCCGGGATGAGCACCTCGACAGCCTGGTCGCCTTGAAAGTGCTGCCGGACACGTTGCTTCTCGATAGCGCGGCGCTGGATAGCCTCAAGAACGAGACCAAAATGGGCCGCAGCCTCGCGCACCGGAACATTGTGCGAATCTTCGACTTCCAGCAGGACGAAAATCTCGCGGCGATCTCGATGGAGTACGTGGACGGAGGCACGCTCTCGGACCTGCGCATTCAAAAGCCGAACAAAATCTTCGAAGCCGGCGAGCTTCTCGAGTTTCTCGATGCCTTGTGCGACGGCCTCGATTACGCGCACACGCGGGAGCGGATCGTCCATCGGGATTTGAAACCGCGCAACCTCATGGTCAACAGCCGCGGCGAACTGAAGATCGCCGATTTCGGTATTTCCAAGAGCATCAGCGAGTCGATGACTTTGCTGACTGGCAAGTTGGGTTCGGCCGGCAGCCCGCCTTACATCAGCCCGCAACAGTGGGACGGGGAACGCCCCACCGCGCTCGACGATATCTATTCGGTGGGGGCGACGCTTTATGAACTGCTGACAGGCAAGCCGCCGCTGCTGGGCGTGGTTGACTCGCATCGAATTCATACGGCCATTCCCCCTCCGGTGTCGCAGCGGCGGATCGATCTTGGGATCGAGGCCGCCGAACCGGTCCCGGAACATTGGGAGCAAGCCATTGCGGCTTGCCTGGCAAAGGATCCGAAGCAGCGTCCGCAAACGATCCGCGATTTGCAGTCGCGCCTGCTGACCGGGCGGGCGCTCAAAATGCCGCTCGAAGCGATCCCGGCGCCGTCCGCCGGCCCCGGGGCATCCCTGGCGACCGGGAACGCCGCGTCCGAACAGGCCGCGGAAGATGATTTCGGCGCCACGATGGTGCGCCCTTCGAGGACGCTTCGAGTTTCCGATATTCCCGCCGCGGTCCCGGAAGAGGACTATGATCAAACCGTCGTGCGCGGTCCTCCGCCGGAGAGTCCGGAAGAGACCTCCGACGACACCTACAGCGAAACGATTTTGCGCACTCCCAGGACCGGTTCGCAATCTCCTCCCGGGTTTGCCTCGGTGCTTCCCCCTTCGGGCGCTGGGGCGGTGATTCCCCCGGCAATCCCCGCCGGCGGAGGGGAGGCATTGCCCGTCTGGGTCTGGGTTGCGTGCGCGGCGGCCGTGCTGCTCATTGGGTCAGTTGCGTTCATCAAGTATCATTTCCGCGAAGCGAACCCACCGAAGATCGTTCTGCAGCCGCGGCCTTCGCCCACGGCCGCGGAAGTCGCGACGCCCTCGGTTCACAGCGCGACGCCGGCGCCACCGTCAACGCCGCCGCCGTCCGATCCCATCGAAACGGCGGAACGCGAGATGGAGCAATACGATACGGCCCAGACTTCGTCCAAATATGTGAGCGCCGCGTTGGAACTGGTGAGGCGGTTGACCACCGGCGGAGAGCCGAGTTCGAAGAAACATGAAACCGCGCTTGAACATATCATCGAAGGCCTCCGAAGCCGGGCGCCTCTGCTGGGTGCCGGACAATTCAATGCTTACAAGGATAACTTCGTGGATGCCGCGCGCCTGGATATCACGCCCGCCGTATTGGTACTGGCGGATAACTTGAAAACCGCCAACTCACCGGAGGCGTTTGGCTGGTATTATTACGCGGCCGAGGTGAAGCATAACTCCTATGCGATGCGATCGCTTGCCTGGCTCTACTGGCTGGGAACCTCCGGCGCTCATCCCGACAAGCAAACCGGCTTCGATTGGTTCAAGCGGGCGTTCGAGGCCGGAGATACGATGGCCGGCATCATCGTCGGCAATTGCTACCTGAGGGGCGAGGGAACAATGAAGGATGAGAACGCGGGGATCAGCGTGTTACTGCCTCTCGCCAACTCCGGCGTCGCCAATGCTAAAACATTGATCGGCGAGTGCTATTATTACGGATACGGGCAGTTTGCCGATTTGAGCCAGGACCAGAGATATCAAAAGGCGAAAGATTACTTTGAAGAAGCCATCGCCGCGCAAGATTGGTCGGCATGCGGCCACCTGGGCGTCTTGTACGAAACGGGACAGGGGGTTCCGAAAGATTGGAAGCAAGCCGTGAAACTGTATCTACAGGGGGTGGATCACAAGAACCCGGTCTGCATGTATTACTACGCCAGGGCGATTGAGAATCACCAGGCCGAGATCAAGAAGATATTCGGCCGCGACGACAAGGCGGAAACGTATTACAGGATGGCCGCGAGAGCCGGTGTGGAAGATGCAATCGCCTGGTGCAGCGAGCACCATATCAAATACTGATTACTGAGTCATCGACTTGATCCCGACGTATTCCGCGGCGATGTTATCATAACTCGCAAGCTTTCCGACGGCAGGTGTGTTTTCGACTTCGTAGACGTTCTTATTGACGAGCGTTTCCCTGGGGATATCCCAAATCATAACCACTGCTTTGGCCTCGGGCGAAGTCTCCTTGCTGCGCACGGTCGGGACGGCAAGATAACGGATCTTCTTTTTCTTGAGCTCGAGCTTTTTTTCCGGGGGAAGCTGGGCGATGTAAGCGGTCGCATTGCGCACGGCGACTTTGATTTGAAGCTCGGTGGCCTGCCGGCGTACCATGCTGGTCTGAGATTCGACGATGTGGCTGAATGTGTTATCATCGAAAGCCAGCGTCGGGGCGCCCAAGGTGGCCAGGGCGATGCAGCCGGCGAGCGCGGCCAGGCCAAGGGTTCGGCTTTTCATACGGAAAGAAAACCACATATGCTGCTCTATAATCAGGCGTTGGTGCCGCCATCGACTGTCAGGTTCGCACCGGTGATGTAAGACGCTTCCGGGCTGGCGACGAATGCCACCAATGCGGCGACATCTTCAACATGCCCGTAGCGATTGAGCGCGGTCATGGCGATCTGTGGCACCGCCCAATCACCCGAGGCGGGGTTCAACTCTGTATCGATGGGGCCGGGCTGAACGTTATTGACTGTAATGCCCCGGCTCCCGACCTCTCTTGACAACCCCTGTGCAAACATTTTCACGGCCCCCTTGGTTGCCGCGTAAGGGACCAGGCCGGGTGTCATCATACGCTCGCCCACGCACGAGCCAATCGTGACGACGCGACCGCCGTCCTGCATGTGCTTCAGTGCCGCCTGGGTCGCGATAAATGTGCCGCGAATATTGATGTCAATCACGCGGTCCATTTCCTCCAGCGTGGTTTCCTCGAACTTTTTCGGAATTGCCGTGCCCGCGTTGTTCACGAGGATATCGAGCCGGCCGAAGGCGCCTACGGTTTTCTCCACAGCGGCCTTGACAGCATCCGCATCGGCGGCGTCCGCCTGAATCGCAGTCGCCTTTCCGTCCGCGCGTTCAATCTCCTTGACCACCGCGGCTGCCGCGTCCGCGCCTTTTGTGTAAGTAATCGCCACGCTCGCCCCCTCGGCTGCCAGCCGGCGCGCGATTCCGGCGCCGATTCCCCGCGAACCACCGGTAACAAGCGCGACCTTGCCCGCTAATTTTTTTCCATTGGTATTGCTCATAAGTTATGTCCTGGCTTCACGAAATCGTCCGGCGTGCCAATCCGGCCCAAAAGCGCCTGCGATTCCGTCATGTGGTGAGAATCGGGAGTGGACCGGACAATGGCCGGGACGTCCGCAGCCATTTATTCGGGATTTCCCGGATGGATCGCTGTTCCTTTGGAAAAAGCGTGCCCCAAGACGCAGACTTACTGGAAATGCAGGATGTCTCGGCAAAAATTTTCTCCAAGCCCGGCAAAGGGGTGAAAAGGAGGCGAATTTATCAAGGCATCCTCTTCGTGGAAGGGCCGCGAAATATAAACAGCTAAACTTGCAAGTTTACCTGTTGTCATGTATGGGACGATTTGTCATGCCACGAAAGACTCTTAAAATCGACGTAATCGAGTTTATTCAGGCCGTTGGGCTGTTGGTGCGCCGCGTGCGCGCGGCGGCCGCCTCCGATGGGCTGTCAATGACCGAGGCTCTCGTCATGGCGCGCCTGGCCAGGGAAGGGCCTGCAACGACGGCCGATCTTGCGCGCGCGGAGAGCATGAAACCGCAGTCGATGGGGACCACTATCGCGGCGCTTGAGGAAATGGGCATGGTCGAGCGCACGCCCCATCCCACGGACGGGCGCCAGGTGAGTATTGTGCTGACAGGCAAAGGCGCCGCCGTGCGCAAGAGCGCCAAAGATGCAAAACGAATGTGGTTGGCTCAGGCCATCGCACAACTCGACGAACGGGAACGGGGAACGCTCTTCAAGGCTGGCGAGATCATCAAGCGCCTGGCGGAAAGTGACCGGCAATGAGGGACGACCGCAAACTGTGAACGAGCCCGCAACCCTTCCGGATACCCAGGAGACATCTCTCTCCGGAGATTCGATCTCGCATGCCTGGCGGGCACTGCGACACCGCAACTTCCGGCTTTTCTTCTTTGGCCAGAGCATTTCCGTGATCGGCAACTGGATGACGCGGCTGGCTACGACATGGCTGGTCTATCGCCTGACACATTCGGCGCTGCTGCTTGGCGTAGTAGGCTTTGCGGGGCAAATTATCTCGTTCGCGCTGGGGCCGTTCGCGGGCGTCTGGGTCGAGCGCCTGGATCGCCGCAAGTTACTGGTGTGGACACAGGGCGCCGCCGCCGTCCAGTCCCTCGCGATGGCCGTGCTGACCCTGGCCCATGTCATCAACCTCTGGGAAATCATCGCCCTTACCGCCTTGCAGGGCTTGATCAATGCATTCGACATGCCCGGTCGGCAATCCTTCCTCGTGCAGATGGTCGAGGATCGCAACGACCTCAGCAACGCAATCGCCATCAACTCCTCGATGGCAAATGGCGCGCGGCTGATCGGCCCAGCCATCGCCGGCCTGGTGATCGCAGCGGTCGGCGAAGGCTGGTGCTTTTTTATGGATGGCGTCAGCTACTTTGCGGTGATCGCATCCTTGCTGCTGATGCGCATCAAGCCCACGGATATCCGCCGTAATACGGGCGGCATGCTCGAAGAAGTACGCGAGGGTTGGGATTACGTCCGTACCTTTCGTCCGATCCGCACGATACTGCTGCTCTTTGCGCTTATCACCCTGATGGGCTACTCGTACCCTGTGCTGCTGCCGATCTTCGCCAGCCAGGTACTGCACGGCGGCGCGACCACTCTCGGCTGGCTTACGGGAGCCTCAGGAATCGGCGCACTTGTGTCAGCGCTTTCCCTGGCCGTCCGAAAATCGGTCATCGGGTTGACACGCATGATTCAGATCGCGACTGCGCTGCTCGGAGGCGCGTTGATCCTCTTTGGTCTCTCGCATACGTTGTGGCTTTCGCTTGGATTGATGATCTTCGTCGGCTTCGGCTTGGTGCAGGTCGCGGCGGTGAGCAATACAATCATCCAGTCGCTGGTGCCGGAAGACAAACGCGCGCGTGTGATGAGCTATTACACGATGGCCTTTTTTGGCGCGGCGCCGTTCGGCAGCCTGCTGGCCGGCACGCTGGCTCAGCGAATAGGAGCGCCCCATACCGTCATGGTTACTGGCGCGTTCTGCATCGCCGGGTCACTCTGGTTCACGCTTGATCTGCCGAAGGTCAACGCTGTCATGCGGCCGATCTACCGGCAGATGGGGCTGCTGCATCTGCCCGCCGTAGACCTCCAAAGTACAGGAGCCGACTGAATGATCCTTCACCTGAACCCCGCAACCGAAAGGAAAAATCACATTGAACTGGTATAATTACATCGCTTGTTTCTTCGCCGGACTGTTTCTCACCAATGTCGTGCCTCATTTCGTGCATGGCATTTCAGGAGATCGTTTTCCGACCCCATTCGCTCACCCTCCCGGCAAAGGATTATCCTCCCCAACGGTAAATGTCATATGGGCGCTATTCAATATGGCAGTCGGTTACATCCTTTTTCGTGCCGGAAACGTTTCGAGCGGAAACGACCTCTCACTCCTAGTCTTCTTCGCGGGTATCGCTGCAATAAGCACAATGTCGAGTATCCGATTTGCGAAGAAACAAGCCGGGTAACGTGACGGTTGTTGTGGACGCGATGACGGATCGGGATGCCGGCGCGCACCGTCAAAGCATCGAGAAGATTTTTCCTCGGCTGGGTGAGGCAGCCAAAACCGAGGATGTGCTGAATCTGTTGAAGGATATCTCGATCCGGTGAGCCGCGTCTCCGCAAAACCGTTCAGACGCCCCTATTGCATCAGCAGCGAGGCCACCAACGCGAAACAGCACCAGCCCAGCCGAAGCCGTGCGGTTCAGGTTGCGCTCCTTGCCGCGTTTGCCATGATGTCGAGACTGGATTTCCGCACCTGCGGCTACCTGAAAATTCAATGACCCCGAATCAAAACGAACATCCGCACCGGCGCTACAACTCACTGAACGGAGACTGGATCCTGGTCTCGCCGCACCGCACCAAGCGGCCCTGGCAGGGAAAACAGGAAGCCGCCTCTCGCACAGCGCGGCCGGTTCACGACCCGCAATGCTACCTCTGCGCACGCAACGAACGCGCGGGGGGACTCAAGAATCCCGACTACACAGGCACCTATGTTTTTGAAAACGATTTTGCCGCGCTTCTGCCGGAGCGCGCGGAATGCACGCAGACCGAAGGTGCGGAGGGGTTGCTGCTGAGCGAGCCGGTGACAGGCGCCTGCCGCGTGATCTGTTTCTCTCCGCGCCATGACTGGACGCTGCCGGAGATGCCGGTCGAGGCGATTCGCGGGGTGGTGAATGTGTGGGCGGAGCAAAGCGAAGAACTGGGGCGAAAGTATCAATGGGTACAGGTATTCGAGAACAAAGGGGATGTCATGGGATGCTCGAACCCGCATCCGCACGGGCAGATTTGGGCGGGTGATTTCCTGCCGAACGAGCCGGCGAAGGAAGACCGCCGGCAGCAGGCGCACTTCAAGGCGCAAGGCAGGCCGTTGCTCATGGATTACCTCGGGATCGAGCTGGAAAGGCGGGAGCGGATCGTGGTCGAGAACGGCCACTGGGCGGCGCTCGTGCCGTACTGGGCGACGTGGCCTTACGAAACGCTCTTGCTGCCCCGCCGTCATGTATTGCGGCTTGCCGACTTGAAGGACGAAGAGCGCACGGCGCTTGCGGAGATTCTCAAGCGGCTTTTGTCACGATACGACAATCTTTTCGAGGTCTCGTTCCCGTACTCGATGGGCTGGCACGGAGCGCCGAACGTGACGGGCGACATATCGCACTGGCAGTTGCACGCCCATTTTTATCCGCCGCTGCTCCGGTCGGCCACGGTGAAGAAGTTCATGGTCGGCTATGAAATGATGGCGGAGGCGCAGCGCGACCTCACTGCGGAGCGGGCCGCGCAAACGCTCCGCGAACAAACCGAAATCCATTTTCATTGCGGCGATGCCACCGCGAGACTTGACCGCGCGGGCAAAGGCCCGATACTTGGCGGCAGATGACGCGCTTTTGCGCCCGCGGAGAGCGGGGTTGCGGAAAGCGGCATTGACGAGATCGGGCCGTAGCACAGCTTGGTAGTGCGCTTGAATGGGGTTCAAGAGGTCGCTGGTTCGAATCCAGTCGGCCCGACTCCTCTAAAAGATTCTTCTGCCCAAAAACTTTTCGGCAAAAGAGCAACCGCCTACGATCGCTTTGTGCCACGCAAGCGCCATGGCGCCCGGCAGCAACCCGGCAAGAAGTACAAAAGAGGGAGGAGACGTTTTGAGGCCCTCAGCCGACGACGGTTCCGGCAGATCAGCAAACCCGCGCCAGCCGCCAGCATCGCCCACGTTGATGGTTCTGGAACAGGTGCCACGATCGCAATGCCGGATGGGGCCTCCAACCCGGATGAGATGAGCGCGCCGGAAACCTCCGGCGCTCCCGAGGTGGTGTATTCCCCAATCGTGTTGTTGTCGTTATTCACAACAAAAATATCCGATCCCGATATCGCGATGCCCATCGGGATATCCAATCCCGATGAGACGAGCGTTCCGGTACCCACCGGCGTTCCCGAGGTGGTGTATTCCACAATCGTGTTGTTGCCTTCATCCGGGACAAAAATATCCGATCCCGACACTGCGATACCCCTCGGGACATTCAACACTGCTGAGACGAGCGTTCTGGAACCCACCGGCGTCCCCGATGTGGTGTATTCCGTAATCGCGTCGCTGCCTTGATTCGCGACAAAAATCTGCCCGTGCAAGCTGGCGCCCGGCAGCAACCCGGCAAGAAGTACAAGAGGGAGGAGATGTTTGGATACGATGCCTATCCTCATTTTTTGTGTTGAGATGACCAAGACAAGGTAATAAAGGCAAACGATAATATTTATAAGGGTGACAAGGGAGTTTATACGATTGATGATTCGGAAGAATCCTGACCCAAAGCACTTACCGCTCGAACCGAAAGCATCTCAACAGCATTTCGACGATTTGAAAGTGTCTACAAACCAGCCATATCGAATAAATCACTCTTGGGGCCATCAGTGCCCCGCATCAAGCTCGATCCACATGTTGTGCGCCAGATGGCAGACGTGGCTGAAATTGCTTGATGGGCGTTGTAATTTCAATACTGACAAAATAGGAAATTACGACATAGGAGAACTGAATGATTAACGAACACGACAAAAACATCATCCGCCAACTGGCCTCGGAGGTGGCGGAAATCGCGGCGTTGCCCGTCCAAGAGGAAAAGCGGGCGCTGTGGCGAAAACTCAATGGCCTCAAGCCCGTGCGTCCGATGGTGTTGATCGACCAGGTCTGCTGGAACGAGATGAACACGGATGACCTGTTGACGCTTCGCTGCACGGATGCGGAATGCCAAAGTTACGAGGGGCAGTTGCGCCGGACTCTGTATCAATGGCGGCATTTCCCGGTGGATATGGTGGTGGAACCGTTCATCCGGGTACCGAAGGCCGTCTCGAACACTGGATTTGGCTTTTCCGGAAAGCAGACTGTACTGGGCGATCCGTCTGGGGTGCAGAGCCACTCCTATGAAAACCAGTTCCAGACCGATGCGGACCTGGACAAAATCAAGCTTCCGGTTGTGACGCACGATACGGCGGAGACCGCCCGCAGACTGGAGGTTGCCCATGCGCTGTTTGACGGAACGCTGGAAGTTGTTTCTTACGGGCACGAGCCGATGGTGACGGTGTGGGATCCGATCAGCTCCTGGATGGGTGTGGAAGGCGCCCTTTATAAACTGGTTGACCAGCCGGAATACATGACCGAACTGGTGCGCCGGATCGTCAGGTGGTGGATGTGCGAGCAGGACCAGTTGGAGGAGCAGGGGCTCCTTTGCCATCACCAGTCGCTGATCCACTGCACGGGCGCCTATACGGATGAACTGCCGGCGCCGGGATTCAATCCGGGCAAGCCGCGTCTCAAGGATATCTGGGGGGCCGGCCTGGCACAGATGTTATCCACTGTCTCCCCGGAAATGTTCGAGGAATTTGAAATCGATCTGTGCATGCCATTGTTCGAGCGCTTCGGGCTGATCTACTACGGCTGCTGCGATCCGCTGGACCATAAGATGGCTCAGGTGCGCAAGATCCCCAATGTGAGAAAAGTCTCGATGAGTCCGTGGTGCAATGAGGAACGCGGCGCGGCGGAGATCGTCGGCGACTATGTCTTTTCCCGCAAGCCGAGCCCATTCATGCTGGCCGACACTGAGTTTTCCGAAGAGAAAGTCAGGGAGCATTTGCAGGCGACTGTGGATATCTGCGCCCGCCACGGGTGTCCGTTGGAGCTGATCCTGAAGGACCTCAGCACCGTAGGCCATCAGCCGCAACGCCTTTGGAGATGGGCGGAGATTGCCATGCAAGTCGTCACGGCGTAAAATGCGGCGGGCTAAACTGTAAACTGACGAAACAATTGAAGTAGCCGAGCCATGCACATCCTGCTCCTCATCCTATTCCTCATCTGCATCGCTCATTACGGCCTCGTAAAAGGAACCGGCCATTTTATTTTTTTGATTCTCAAGGTGATCGCAGGCTTGGGAATTCTTATCCTCGGCTTCATATTGCTGATGCTGGTGATTGCCCACCGCTTTTAAATGGCGCCTGGTTTGGAACGGGAGCGGGGCATTTTCCTCAAATTTTCGCAAGCGAGCGGAATTTGAAATATTTATTGCGAGGCGGGCGGGATGCTTGACGCGCAGTATTACGATTTCGTACGAACGTAGTACTGACGATCGCCATGCATATCCCCGACG
>Ga0302320_10010633_pt1 | contig 19589 bp, 18 predicted proteins | sample Bog_T0_3_FD_202130 | JGI IMG/M metagenome (GOLD analysis project Ga0302320, IMG submission 202130) | Peat permafrost microbial communities from Stordalen Mire near Abisko, Sweden - Bog_T0_3 | ecosystem: Environmental > Terrestrial > Soil > Wetlands > Peat | place: Sweden: Abisko, Stordalen Mire... | reverse complement strand
GATGCCGCGGCGAAGGCCTTGCGCGACGGCGCCATCGCGCGCCTGGACGCGGCGAAGAACTGACCCCCGCGCGAACTTCAACCCCTCGCGCGGGACGAACGATATCCTAGCGGCGCCTCGAGCGGCGCGAGACTGCGTGCGGAGACGTCATGTTACGCCTGTTAGCGTTTCTTGTATTGCTGGCCTTGGCGGCCTACGGCCTGACTTGGCTCGCGGAAAATCCCGGCGACGTCGCGGTGACGTGGCGCGGCGTCGAATATGACGTCTCGTTGATGTTCGCGTTGGGTTTCGTGCTCGCCGTGGCGATCGTGCTGGGGGTCATCTGGACCTTCGTTCGATTCGTCTTCCGCGTGCCTTCGTTGATTTCGCTGATGAACCGCGCCCGCCGTCGCGAAAAGGGCCATGTCGCGGTCTCGCGCGGCATGGTGGCCGTTGGGTCGGGCGACATCCGCGCCGCCAACAAGCACGCCGCCGAGGCGCGCAGATTCGCCGCCAATGAGCCGTTGACCAAATTGCTGCGCGCCCAGGCGGCGCAATTGGCGGGCGACCGCGCCGGCGCGGTCGCCGCGTTCAATGACATGTTGCCGAATCCGCAGACCCACGCGCTCGGCCTGCGCGGCTTGCATGTCGAGGCGCGCCGGGCCGGCGAGGCCGAAGCGGCGCTCGATTATGCGACCCGGGCGAACAAGCACGCCGCGTTGCCCTGGGCGGCGCAGGCGGTGCTCGACGAACACGCCGCGCAAAGCGATTGGGCCGCGGCGCTCGCAACCGTCGAATCCAACGCCGCGGCGAAGTTGCTCGACAAGCCGACGGCCAATCGCTGGCGCGCCGTGCTCAAGACCGCGCTCGCGCAAGAGCGCGCCGAACGCGACGCAAAGAGCGCGCTCGCGTTGGCGCAACAGGCGAGCGCCTTGGCGCCCGGTCTCGTGCCGGCCGCCGTGCTCAGCGGCAAGCTGACCGCCGCCGCCGGCGACTATCGCAAGGCCTCGAAAATCATCGAGGCCGCCTATCGCGCGACGCCGCATCCCGATCTCGCCGCCGCCTACGTTCGGCTGCGTCACGGCGATTCGGTCGGAGACCGATTGATCCGCGCGCGCGCGCTCGCGCGCTTGGCGCCCTTCGACCCCGAAAGCGCGATGACGATCGCGCGCTCCGCATTGGAAGCGCAGGACCCCGCGGCGGCGCGCGAGGCGCTGGCGAAATGGGTTCGCGGCGATTCCGACGCGGGACGGCCGACCGCGCGCATGTGTTTGATGATGGCCGAGATCGAGGAAGCGTCGTCCAACGAGGGCGCGGTCCGCGAATGGCTCAACCGCGCGGCCCGCGCGCCGAGGGATCGCGCGTGGGTCGCCGACAGCGTCATCAGCGACCATTGGGCGCCTGTCTCGCCCTCGGGCGTGCTGGACGGCTTCGTCTGGCGCACCCCGGACGAGCGCCTCAGCATGCCCGCCTTCGTGCCGCCGGCGCCGGAATCCAAGGTTGTCGCGCCGCCGCCGTCCGCGATCGAACCGCCGACGGCGCCGCCGCCCCCCGCTCCGCCCGCGCCGGCTCCCGCCCCCGCGCCCGCGGCGGAGACCCCCAAAGTCGCCGCGCGCGGAAGCGGAACTGCCGTCTCGATGTCGGCGCTTGCGCCCGACGACCCGGGGCCGCACGGAAACGGGGAACGCAAGTCAGGGTATCGGATGTTCGCCAACGATTGAGGCCCTGGAGCTATTTCACGGCCGAGAATGGCGTGGGGATCAGCAACTGGCTGTGAATGTTGGACAGGATGGGGCCGTCCTTCTCGGATTCGCCCCGCGCGGCGATCCATTCGGGATCGGCCTGGAAGGCGTTCCATTTCAGTTCACGTTCGGCGAGCGACTCCCAGGCGATCATGTAGGTCAACTGGTTGTTGGAATCGCCGATCAACGTCGTCCAGAAGCCGGCCTGACGAATGCCGTGACGTTCCCAGATCCGCAAGGTGTGGTTCGCGAATCTCGCGAGCAAGGCCGGCATGCGGCCGGGCAACGTGTAGTAGATTCGTAATTCGTGGATCATGTGGGCGTCTCCCTTGACGCCGGCACCATGTCCTAAACGGCGCGCCCTCGCCAGACCGCGAAGAACCTCTCCGCCATCAGTTCGCGGCAAAAGTCCCAGGCCTGTTCGAGCCTGATGGCGCCCTCGCTGGAAAGGCCCTCGCCCAGGCCGAAGCTCTCGCCGCGCACGCAGAGCGCGAAAGCCGGCGGCGGCGCAACGCCTTTGATCTGGACGTAGACGCCGAGCACGGATTCGGGCGCGAGGGCATGTGTCGTATGCGTCGCGCCGAACCGGGGCGCGATTTCGCGAAACGCGAAAGGGGCCGGCGTATCGCGCCCCGCGTCGATGAACAACGCGGCGTCCGCGCCTTCGAGATCGAGCGCATGCTCGATCTGCAATTGATAATCCTCGATCGCGGTCACGTCCGGCCACGCCGCCGCTTCGAACCGGCGCAGCAGCAACGGTCCCAGGCCGTCGTCGCCGCGCGATTCGTTTCCCCAGCCGAGGACGACCAGCTTCACCCTCAGTTTTTTCGCAAGCGAGACAGCAACGCGCCCTCGGCGTCGAGGAGTTCGACCTCGAGCGGCATCTGTCCGAGCGCATGGGTCGCGCAAGAAAGGCAGGGATCATAGGCGCGGATCGCGACCTCGATGTGATTGAGCAGGCCTTCCGTCACTTCGCGCCCGGTGAGGTGACGCGCCGCGACCGCGCGGATCGACTCGTTCATCGCCTGATTGTTGTTGGTCGTCGACACGATCAGATTGCAATAGGTGACGAGGTCGTTTTCATCGACGCGATAATGATGGAACAGCGTTCCGCGCGGCGCCTCGATGACGCCGACCGCTTCCTCGCGACGCGGCCCCCTGTCGGCCATGAGATGTTTGCCGAGGATATCGGGGTCATCCAGCAAATCCCGCGCGAGCTCGGCGGCGTGTAGCATCTCGATCATCCGCGCCCAATGGTAAAGCAGCGCGCCGTGCAGCGGCATGCCATTGCCGACCGCCAGGAAGACCTGTCGCTCGGCCTCGGCCAACGGCGTGGTCAAGGAATCGCAGACCTGAATTCGCGCGAGCGGGCCGACGCGATACCAGCCGCGCTCGGCGCCCCATGTCTTGATGTGCGGGAATTTCATATAGCTCCAGGGTTTGATGTCTTCCTGGAGAATGGATTTGTAAGTGGAATAGTCGACGTGATCGAAGATCTCGCCGCCGTTCGCGTCGCGCGCGCGTAAGCCGCCGTGATAGAAATCGAGCGCGCCGTTGGCGTCCACGAGCCCCATCATGTTGGCGCGCGATTCGCCGAAACGATTGTAGAAATCGGGCTGGGTTTCTTGCAGCTTCTGCACGAGGTCGATCGCCTCGCGGCTCCAATCGATGATTCCATCGATGTCGGCGCGCAATCCGTCGCGCTCGGCTTGCGTCAGCGCCTTGTTCATGCCGCCTGGAATCGCGCCCGTGCCATGGATGCGCTTGCCCGCGATCACGCGGATGATTTCCTGACCGAATTTGCGCGTCATCACGCCTTGCCGGGCGAGGTCGGGAAACGCGGCGGCGATGCCGACGATGTTGCGCTTGCCGACTTCGCTCTCGAAGCCGAGCAGAAGATCGGGCGAGGCGAGATGGAAAAAATGCAGCGCGTGCGATTGCACCAACTGCCCGTAATGCAGCAACCGCCGCAGTTTCTCGGCGGTCGGCGTCAGCGGGACGTAGCCGGCGATGATGTCCATCGCCTTCGTCGCGGCGAGAAGATGGCTGACCGGGCAGATGCCGCAGAGCCGCTGCACCGTCACTGGCACTTCCCAATAGGGCCGTCCCTCGATGAACGCCTCGAAGCCGCGGAACTCGACGATGTGCAAGCGGACCTGATGCACGCGATTGTCCGCGTCCATCAGGATCGTCACCTTGCCGTGTCCTTCCACGCGCGTCACCGGATCGATGGCGATGCGCCGCAGGCTCGCGGGTTCCGCCGCGGTCTCGAGAGCGCTCATGAACGTGTTTCCTCAATCATAATGCAGGACTTGCTGTTCGAGGCGCGGCACCCGGCCGAGAATGAGGTCGGTCAGATATTTCCAGATCGCATCGCCCGAGGGCGGACAGCCCGGCAGGAAATAGTCGATGCGGACGATCTCGTTGACGGGGTAGACCTTGTCGAGCGGCGCGGGCAATTCGGGATCATTGGGTATGCGCGGCTCGCCCGTCGTCTCGTCGCGATAGACCTGTTCGAGGATCTTGCCGATGTCGAGATGATTGCGCATCGCGGGAACGCCACCGTTGATCGCGCAGGCGCCGAAGGCGACGAGGATCTTGGCGTTGGCGCGGAGCTCACGCAGAACGTGGACGTTCTCCGAATTGCAGACGCCGCCTTCTATCAGCGCGATGTCGCAGGGTCCGCAGGATTTGATGTCCGTCAGCGGCGAGCGGTCGAATTCGACGAGGCCCGCCAATTCGAACAGACGCTCGTCGATGTCGAGGAAGGACATGTGACAGCCGAAACAGCCGGCGAGCGAGGTCGTCGCCAGCCGCAGCTTCACCGGCGTCTTGCCGTTGGTGGGGGCCTTCACTTCGCCTCCTCCACGATCTCGCAGACATTCGCCTCGGCGCTGATCGGTTCATGATCGAAGAGGCGCTCGCCGATCGGCTGGGCGTAGCCGACGCGCTTGATGAGGATGGCGCCGACCGGGCAGATTCGGGCGGCGTGGTCGGTCACGGCGAAGTCGCTGTCGGCGAGCAGGCCGGAGGGCGAATTGATGATCAGCTTCGCCTCGTGACCCTTGCCAACGACGGCGAACACCGACTTGCCGTCGAGATCGCGGCTCGCCCGCACGCAGCGCTCGCACAGAACGCAACGGTCGCGGTCGATCAGCACGTCGGGATGCGAAGCGTCGACCTCGCGGGTCGGGTATTGCAGCGCGAAATGTGGGCTCATCATTTCGTATTCGTAGCCCAGCGCCTGCAACTCGCAATTGCCCGCTTTCTCGCAGGTCGGACACAGATGGTTGCCCTCGATGAACAGCATCTGCACCAACGAACGACGCATCGCGTTGAGTTCGGGCGTGTCGACGTCGATCTCCTGACCATTGACGACCTTGAAGGTGCACGCGGTCTGGTAACGCCCGTTGACCATCACCGTGCACAGCTTGCAGCCGCCGTGCGGTTTCAGTTGCGGATGATGGCAGAGATGCGGGATGTAGACGCCCGCCGCCTTCGCCGCCTCCAGGATCGTCTGGCCGGGCTTGAACGACACCGGTTGGTTGTCGATGTTGATGAGATTGTCCATCGCGTTCACGCTTCACTTGTCGTGAGATGCGCGGCCGGGTCGTCGCGATGGGCGGCGCGGCGCGCGGGTTTGAGCGCGGCTTCCAGATCGACTTCCGGCGCGAAATCCTGAGCCACGAGGCGGCGCTCGAAGGCCGGGCGGAATTTGGTCCAGGTGTCGCGCACGGCGTTGCCCGCGCTTTCGCCGAGGCCGCAATGCGAGGTGCGCCGCATGAATTCGGTCAGGCGCATGAGATCGTTGACCTCGTAGCGCGAGCCGCGCCCATGCGCGATCTTGTCCATCAGGTTCTTCTGGATCGTCGTGCCGACGCGGCAGGGCGTGCAGAATCCGCAACTCTCATGCGCGAAGAAGTCCACGAAATTGCGTGCGACTTCGAACAGGTCGCGGTTCTGGCCGAAGACCATGAAGGCGCCGGCGGTGGAGACGTCCTCGAAGGCGATGCGACGGCTGAACTCGTCCGGCGTCACGAGCAGACCGGAGGCGCCGCCGATCTGCACCGCGATCGGCGAAGCGGCGCCGCAATCCTGCAGCACGCGGCTGATCGTCACGCCGAATTCGTATTCGTAGACGCCCGGCCGCTCGCAATCGCCGGACACGGAAAGCAGCTTGGTGCCCGTGGACGCGCGGGTGCCGCGATGGGCGAATTGCGCGCCGCCGTCGATCGCGATCTCGGTGAGATGCGCGAGGGTCTCCACATTATCGACGACCGTCGGCCTGCCCTTGTAACCAGCGAACACCATCGACGGCGGCTTGACGCGCGGGCGCCCGGGCTTGCCCTCCAACGATTCGACCAGCGCCGTGCCCTCGCCGCAGACATAGCCGCCGGCGCCCATGTAGATTTCGATGTCGAAGTCGAAACCCGCCGCGCCGCGGATCGATGTGCCCAGACGCCCGCTCGCGCGCATCTCGTCGATCAGACCCTGCAACTTCGCCCGAAGATGCTCGTATTCGCCGCGCAGATAGACAAAGCCGCGCGTGGCGCCGACGGCGTAACCGGCGATCGCCATGCCCTCCAGCACGCGCGGCGCGAAGCTGTTGAGCAGCACCCGGTCCTTGAATGTGCCGGGTTCGCCCTCGTCGGCGTTGCAGACGATGAATTTCTCCACGCCCGGCGCGTTGCGGGCGCCGTCGAGCTTGGTCGCGGTGGGAAAGACGGCGCCGCCGCGTCCGCGCAGGTTCGATCGCTTGATTTCGTCCTGAATCCCCGCGCGTCCGCGCCCGATCGCCGCGTCGAGGCCGCTGCCGGGAACGAACGGCGTCCCCAGCAGCGAGACCTTGCGCTGAATGTTGTCGTCGACCTGAAAGAATTCGCTCGGCCAGCTTTCCAGCGGCGTTCGCGCCCTGATCAGCGCGGCTATGGCGTGGATGCGCTCTTCCGACAGGCGGGTGATGGCGATGCCGTTGACCAGCATCGCCGGCCCTTGGTCGCACATGCCGGTGCACGAAGTGAAATCGACGCTGACGCGTCCGTCTGCGCTCGTCTCGCTCCGCTTGAGGCCGAAATGCGCCAGCAGATGCCGCGCGAGCTCCCGACTGCCGTTGAAGCGATCGGTGATGTTGTCGGAGAACAGCACGCGATAGGCGCCGCGCGGGCGGTCATAGAGCAGCGAGTAGAACTGGACGAGACTCCGCACCCGCGTGCGCGGCAGGGCGAGCCGCGTCGCGATCTGATCGATCGCCTCGGGAGGCGTCCAGCCGATCGCGGCTTGCGCGTCGCGTAGGACCTGCAGGACATAGAGCGGATCGCCGCGATATTTCGCGACGGCGGCGTCGACGGCTTCCCCGATCGTCATGGCCCGCTTTCCCTGCTCAGAGACCCAGCCGCAAATTAGCGCCCGGTGAACATCGCTCTCTGACGCGGATCAAATTGTTCGGCTCAACCCTTGGGTCGAAACGCCACGCAGGCGACTGGGTTGGTCTCCAATCGATCGCCGCCAGTCAGGTCGAGGCAATAGGGAATCGCCGGGAACACCGCGTCCAGGCAGGTGCGTATCGCCGAGGGCTTGCCCGGCAGATTGACGATGAGGCTGCGCCCGCGCAAGCCGGCGATCTGGCGCGACAGGATCGCGGTCGGCACTTCCAGCAGGCTGCGCGTCCGCATCAGTTCGCCGAAGCCCGGCATCAGACGATCGCAGACCGCTTCCGTCGCTTCCGGCGTGACGTCGCGCGGGCTTGGCCCGGTGCCGCCGGTGGTGAGGATCAGCGAGCACAATTCGACGTCGGCGAGCTCGCGCAAGGCCGCTTCGATGGCGGGACGCTCGTCGGGGATGACGCGTCGCACCGGCCGCCAATTCGAAGACAGGATCGCCGCGAGCGCCGCCTCGATGCCCGGTCCGCCCTTGTCCTCGTAGACGCCGGCGAAGGCGCGGTCGGAGACGGTGACGATGCCGATCGGAATGTCGCTCATATGGCGCCTCTGCTGTAGACGCGATCGCCGACCGCGTCCGGCGCGTGAGCGCCCTATTCTTTACGCAACGCGGAATCCGAAAGGAGCGCGGTCGGCGACCGCGCCTATTGCTGAAAATCGAACGCCTCGGTCATATCCGAGCTCGCCGCGTCGCGCGAGCCCAGGGGCGCGAGGCCATGGCGCGTCTCGATCAGCTTCAGGATCGCCGTCGTGTCCATGACCTGATGGTCGATGAAGCCGCGTTTGGCGTAAGGCGAGATCAGCAGCGCGGGAACGCGCGTCCCCGGACCCCAGCGATCGATCACCGGCGGTGCGACGTGATCCCACAGCCCGCCGTTCTCGTCGTAGGTGACGATGATCGCGCTGTCCTTCCAGAGCGGGCTGCGCTGAATGAGCTGGATCAGCAGCGCGGTGTGATATTCGCCGGCCAATATGCTGGAGTAGCCGGGATGCTCGTTGTCCTCGCCGCTCGGCTTGAAGAACACGACGGGCGGCAAGGCGCCGCGCTCGATGCCGTCGATGAAATCCTTCTCGTCTTTCAGATGCGCCCTCGCGCCCGGCGTGCCCAGCGCGTAATGCGTGAAATAGGCGAAGGGCTGGTGATGGAACTGGAACAGCGGGCCGGGATGGCCGGCGATCGCGTCGTCCCAGCCGCCCGAATACCAGGCCCAGTCGATGCCCTTCTCGTCGAGACGATCGCCGATCGTCGCATCGGTCTGCGGCGGCAGCAGCAGCGCCTTGGGGAAGAGCGCGGGATAGGGGCCGCCGGCGGCGAGCAGCGTGTTGACCGCGAAGCCGTCGGGCGTCACCGCGCCGTCCTTCACCAACTGGCCCTTGTCGTCGAATTGCGCGACGAGGCTGGCGGGCGCGTTCGGGAATTTCGGCGGACAGGCGCAGACCATGAAGAGGTGGTTGAAGAACGAGCCGCCGAAGCTCGCGTGATGGTAATGGTCCATCAGCGTGTAATCCTTGGCGTAGCTCCACATCGGCGCGGGTGAGCCGTCGAAATAACTCATGACCAGCGAGCCCGCGTCCGACCAGGCGACGAACTTGTCCATCTTGCCGCCGTCGATCTGCAATTGCTCCTGATAATAGCGATGCCAGGCGTCGCCGGTGACCTGACTGAGCGAGACATAGGGCTCGGCGCGATAGGGCTTGTTTTCGAGGTTCGTGGGAAAGCGCCCGTCGATTTGCGGCGGCCGGAAATTGGTGTTCAGCACCGGCGGCAGCCTGTCATAGGGCTTGCCGTCCTTGTCGACCTGCGTGGCCGCCGCGCCCGCGTTCGCGATGCCCTCGGCGCCGGGAAAAAGGCCGTAGAGCTGATCAAAGCTGCGGTTTTCGAGATAGATGACGATGATGTGGTTGATCTTTTCGAGGCCAGGCGAGGGCTTGGGCGGCTCCTGCGCGACGGCCGCGCCCATGCCGAGAACGGCGCAACAGGCGGCGAGCGAGATCTTCAACATCGGAGCTCCGTCAGACAAAGAAATCGAGCAGCGCCCGGAGCGTCGGCTCCGGCGCCTCCTCGGGCAGGAAATGGCCGCTGGGAACGCCCTCGCCGCGAACGTCGTTCGCCCAGCGCCGCCAGACCTCCAAGGGGTTTGTGCCAGACGCGGGAATGCCGACGTCGCCCCAGAGCGCGAGCAGCGGCGGGACGATCTTGTTGCCCGCCGCGAAATCGGTGTCGTCGGCCGCGCGATCGAGCGTCGCGCCGGCGCGATAGTCCTCGCACATCGCGTGAATGCGGGCGGGATCGGCGAAGGCGGCGCGATAGCTTTCAAGAGCGTCGTCTCCGAAACACGCCAGGGATTTCGCAGCCGTCCAACTCGCGAGCTTGAGATCGACATATTCGCGCGGCGCGCCCGAAATGAGGATTTCCGGCAGCGGTTCGGGCTGGGCGAGGAACATCCAGTGATAGACGCCCATCGCGCGACTGGCGTCCATGCCGCGCCACATATCGCCGGTCGGCACGATGTCGAGAACCGCCACTTTCGTTATGCGCTCGGGGTGGTCGAGCGCGAGGCGATAGGCGACGCGTCCGCCGCGATCGTGGCCCGCGACGGCGAACCGCTCATGTCCCAACGCGCGCATCAGCGCGATGATGTCGGCGCCCATGACCCGCTTGGCATAGCCTTCGCCCAAGTGGGAGGCGGGGGCAGAGGAGCGGCCGTAGCCGCGCAGATCGGGCGCCACGACCGTGAAGTGCTCGGCGAGCTTCGGCGCGACGTGTCGCCACATCAGATGAGATTCGGGATAGCCGTGCAGCAGAACGAGCGGGGGTCCTTCGCCTCCTATTCGGGCGAAGATGGTGACATCGCCGAGCGCGATCTCACGTTCGGAGAAACCAGGAAAAGCGTCGCTCATGTCGGATCACTCCCGATGGACGGCAGGATTGAACAAGAGGGGTAGTCGCTCGCCAAGACAAAATCGTGTCATTGGGTCACGCCGCGCCCTTCGGCTGAAGCGCCACGATCGCCTCCTCGACGCTGTGAAAGAGATGGTCCTTGCCGATCAGCGCCTCCAGCCCCGTGCGCGCGAAGCTCGCTTGCGCCCGAACGGATTCCAGGCGCGCGATGGCGAGATCGACGCCTTCGGCGCGCAGGCGCGTGATCAGGTCGCCGAGCACTTTCGCCCCGGTATAGTCGATTTCGACGATCGCGTTGGCTTCGATGACGACGAGCTTGACGCCGGACTTGGCCTGCGTCTGTAACGCTTGCTGAAATTCATAGGCGTTGAGGAAAGACAGCGGGGCCTGCAGCGAGACGACATGAACGCCGGGAATGGTCTCGCCTCGCTCTTTCGCGCTCTTGGGCCACCAGATCGACGTGCCGGGAATGCGTTCGAATTCGACGGTGCGCGCGCGCGTCGTGGTCCATACGCCGTGCAGGATCGAGAGCATGATGCCGATGCCGACGCCCTGCTCGATCGGCAGCACGACGATACCCAGCATGGTCGCGGCGATGAGCACGAATTCGGGCGCGCTGCGTTTCCAGACGTCGCCCATCACGCCGACGCGCACGATCCGCTGCGCGACGAACAGCAGTACGCCGGCCAAGGCGGCATGCGGGACATGCGCGAGCACCTCGCCGCCATAAAGGGAAAGCAGCAACGCGAGCCCGGCGCAAACGAGCGCGCCCAGTTGCGAGACGCCGCCGGTTTCCGCCACCACCGCCGTGCGCGGCGGGCTCGCGTTGACGGGAAAGGCGCCGATGAGCCCGGCGATGAGATTGGCGGCGCCGACGCCGATGAAGTCGTTGTTGACGTCCGGCCCCTTCTTCGGGTCGGAGACGAAGCTGCGCGTCGTCGCGGCGGTCTGCACCATGACCACAATGGCGACGATCAAGGCGAGCGGCGCCACCTCGCGAAACATGGGGTACGAAATCAAGGGAATCGTAAACGACGGCGCCACGCCCTTGATGATTCCGAGCGTCGAGACGCCCTGTGCGTCGAGGTGGAGCGCGAGGGTGAGGCCGGTCGCCAGCGCCAACGCGATCAGGGCGCTCGGCACGCGGGGATTCAGCTTCTCGCCTATCAACATGATCGCGAGTACGCCGACGCCGATCGCGACCGTCCAGAGATTGGCGGATCCGACGTGGAGGATAAGCGCGTAGAGTTTCTGCACCGTGGTTCCGGGCGGCGCCTCGACGCCGAGCAGCGCCGGGGCCTGCGACGCCAGGATATGCACCGCGATTCCCGCCAGAAACCCCGTTGTCACGGGGATCGACAGCAGGTCCGCGATGAAGCCCAGCCGGAACGCGCCGGCCAGGACGAGCACCAGCCCGACGCCCAGGGCGAGCGCGGCCGCTGCCGACGCATAATCGGCGCTTCCCGACGCGGTGAGCAAGGCCAGCGCCCCCGCGAAGATCGGCGCGATCGTCGAATCCGCGCCGACGGACACCAACCGGCTCGCTCCGAACAGAGCGAACCCGACGGCGCCGGCGATCAGCGCGAGGAAGCCGATCTGCGCTCCGAGGCCCGCGAGCCGCGCCGTCGCCATCTGCTCGGGGACGGCGATCGCGGCGAGCGTCAATCCGGCGATGAGGTCGGGGCCAATGTCCCGGACGCGCCATCCCGCGAAGGAGCGAAGCAACGGCCAGGACCGGGTCGGCGCGTTCGAAGCCGCCGTATCAACCTGCGCCAACGCTTCATCTCCAGGTCACACGAAATTGGGAGGCCATAGGGTCAAATTCACACATCGGCGTCAACCCGAACCTGACAAGACGGCGTTGTGAGTTTACAGCAATGGCGGCCAAAGGAGACGGCGGAAATGTTGTTGCGTCGACTGGCTCTGGCGATCGGTTTGCTGTTCGGCCTCATCGGCACGCAAGGCCCGGAATTCGCGCAGCAATATCGGCAGCGGCTGGCCGGCGCGATCGACGAACTTTCGCGTATCGTGGACATGTTCGACGCCGAGGCGGCGAACCATGCGCTGGCGCCGGATCAGGCGATCACGCGGCTGAAGACCAATACCGATCCGCTCGCCCGCGAGCGCGGCGCCGACATCGAAAACGACATCTCCCGATTGGATCGCATGAAAGCCGCGTTGGCGACGTTCAGGGATTCCGGCTCGTGGCGTCGCCTCGTGGCGCTGGCGCGCGATTTCGACGCGACGACCGCCGAGCGGACGTGGAAGGATTTCGAGCCCGCCGTGCCGACGACATGGGAGGCGCTCGGCGTCGGGCTGGTCGGAATGATCTGGGGCTGGGGCGCGACCCATATCTGCGCTTGGCCGGTGCGACGCCATTTACGCAGGCGGCGGGAGCGATTGGCGGCGGCGTGACGGCGCCAATTCCATCGCTCCACAAATCCATCTCGCTTCGCTCGATCGCCCCTCATCCGTCGGCTTGGCCGACACCTTCTCCCGCGTCGCGGGAGAAGGGGATAGAGCGTTAGGTCTGCGGCTGGGGCGCCAAACCGGCGTCCGGGCCGTAGCTGCGCGGCTTGCCGGTCGCGGGCACGGCCGGGCGAGGCGCGACGGGCGGCTCCTCGACGTCGCGCACAGGGCGCACGCCCTTGAGCAGGCCGATGATTTCCTCGCCCGATAGCGTCTCGAACTCCATCAGGCCGCTGGCGAGCGTCTCGAGATCGGCGCGGCGCTCTGTGAGGATGCGCGTGGCGGTGTCATGCGCTTCGTGCACGAGGCGACGCACTTCCTCGTCGATCGTCTTGGCGGTCTCCTCGGAAATGTTCTGCTGGCGACCCATGGAATAGCCCAGGAACACCTCTTCCTGGTTCTCGCCATACATCACCGTGCCGAGTTTCTCGGAGAAGCCGAGACGCGTCACCATCGCCCGCGCGATCTTCGTCACCTGCTGGATGTCGCCCGAGGCGCCGGAGGTCACCTTGTCCTTGCCGAACACGAGTTCCTCGGCGACTCGGCCGCCCATCGCCATCGCCAGCAGCGCGATCAATTGCTCGTAGCTCTGCGAGATCTGATCGCGCTCGGGCAGCGACTGCACCATGCCGAGCGCGCGACCGCGTGGAATGATCGTCGCCTTGTGGATGGGCGTGCTCGCGGGCATCGAGATCGAAACCAGCGCATGACCGCCCTCGTGATACGCCGTCAGCTTCTTTTCGTCCTCGGTCATCATCAGGGTGCGCCGCTCGGCGCCCATCATGATCTTGTCGCGCGCGTCCTCGAATTCCGTCTTGGTCACCACGCGCTTGCCGCGACGCGCGGCGAGCAGCGCCGATTCGTTGACGAGGTTCATCAGATCCGCGCCGGAGAAGCCGGGCGTGCCGCGCGCCACGACCTTGAGGTCGACGTCGGGGGCGAGCGGAACCTTGCGTACGTGAACGCGCAGGATCTTCTCGCGGCCGATGAAGTCGGGGTTCGAGATCACGATCTGACGATCGAAACGACCGGGACGCAACAACGCGGGGTCGAGCACGTCGGGACGATTGGTCGCGGCGATGATGATGATGCCTTCGTTCTGTTCGAAGCCGTCCATTTCCACCAGCAACTGATTCAGCGTCTGCTCGCGCTCGTCATTGCCGCCGCCGAGGCCCGCGCCGCGATGGCGGCCGACCGCGTCGATTTCGTCGATGAAGATGATGCAGGGCGCGTTCTTCTTGGCCTGCTCGAACATGTCGCGCACGCGGCTCGCGCCGACGCCGACGAACATTTCGACGAAGTCCGAGCCCGAGATGGTGAAGAACGGCACGTTAGCTTCACCCGCGACGGCGCGGGCCGTCAGCGTCTTACCTGTACCGGGAGGGCCGACCAGCAACACGCCGCGCGGAATGCGGCCGCCGAGTTTCTGGAACTTCTGCGGATCGCGCAGGAATTCGACGATCTCCTGAAGATCTTCCTTGGCCTCGTCTACGCCGGCCACGTCCTCGAACGTCACGCGGCCCGACGCTTCGGTGAGCAGCTTCGCCTTGGACTTGCCGAAGCCCATCGCCTTGCCGGCGCCGCCCTGCATCTGCCGCGACATGTAAATCCAGACGCCGAGGAACAGCAACAGGGGCAGGCCGTTGATCAGCAGGGTCAGCAGCCAGGAATTGCCGTCGGAAGGCGCCTTGGCCGTGATCGCGACGCCCTTGGTGTAGAGCTGGTCGACGAGCTGCGGATCGCTCGGCGCGTAGGTCTGGAAAGCCCGACCGTCCTTGTAATGCCCCGAGATGTCCGGCCCCGCGATGGTGACGTCGCGCACATGGCCGGTGTCGACCTCGGTCAGCAACTGGCTGAACAGGATTTCGCTGCTCGGCGTTTTCTGCGCCGGGCTCTGGAACAGCGTCACCAACGCCAGAACCAGAAGGAAAATGATCACCCAAAGGGCGAAATTGCGCAGATTGGCGTTCATCGCATTCCCATTGTCGGCCGCGCGCGGGCGAAACTTTCAGCGAACGTTCGCGCTGCTCCAACCCACCATTTAAGCGTCCCCAAGACGATTGCCAAGGGAAGCCAGAAAATCGAATGGACGCCAAACCTCTGAATTTGGCGTGAAGAGTCGCGATCGGCCGTTTCAGGGCGCTCGCAGGAAGGCGGCGGGCTTCTGTCCGAGGATGCGCCACGCCCCGATCATGCCCAGGGCGACCGTCAGAATCAACCCCGCCGCGGCCGCGCCGAGGGCGGAAACGCCGTCGAACACGAAGTCGAAATTCATCACCTTGGCCACTATGACATAGGCGGCGAGCGTTCCCGCCGCGACCCCGAAACCCGCCGTCGCGAGACCGAGCGTCGCGTATTCGATGAGGAACATCGCGAACAGCCGCCGTCGCGTCGCGCCGAGAATCTTGAGGATAACCGCGTCCGCCATGCGCGCGCGACGATTGGCGGCGAGCGCGCCGGCGAGCACCAACACCGAAGTTCCCAGCGCTATGCCAGAGGCCGCGCGAATCGCCTGCGCGAGTTTGCCGACCAGCGCCTCGACCGCCTCCAACGCCTCGCGCACCCGCACCGTGGAGACGCTCGGAAATTCTCGCGCCGTGGATTTCAGCACCGCGAGCTCGGTCATGTCCGTCGCCGATTTCGGCAGTTCGGCGGTGACCAGCACCGAATGCGGCGCGCCCTGGAAGGTGTGCGGCGAAAAGACCATGACGAAATTGATCGCGAATGTCCGCCAGTTGACCTTGCGTAGATTGGCGATCTTCGCGGTGATGTTCCGGCCGAGCACGTTGACCGTGAGCGAATCGCCGATCTTCAGGCCGAGCCCGTCGGCGACCTCGCTTTCCAACGAAACCAGCGGCGGACCGTCGTAATCGCGGCCCCACCACTCCCCCTTCACGATCGACGAGCCCGCGGGCGGCGCATCCGCGAAAGTGACGCCGCGATCACCCTCCAGCACCCAGGAGGCGCTCTCCTTGGCCTTGAAGTCGGCGGCGTCGACGTCGCCGATCTTGACGATACGTCCGCGCATCATCGGCGCTTCCTCGAGCGTGGCGCCGGGCGCGGCCTTGGCGAGGAAGTCGCGGAAGGCGTCCTGCTGGCCGCTGCGCACGTCGAGGAAATAGAACGTCGGGGCTCCCTCGGCGCCCGGGTGCAATTGCGCGCGCAAATTGGCGTCGACCAGCGTCAGCGCGACCAGCACCGCGAGCCCCAGTCCGAGCGAGATCACCACGGAGGGCGTCGGCGATCCCGGTCGGTGCAGGTTCGCGATCGCCATCCGCCATTCCACCGAGCGGGCGCGGGGCGCCCGCTTGGCGATCGCCATCGCGCCCCAGGCCACGCCGCGCAACGCGATCAGCGCGATCACGGTCGCGACGACGACGACGATCGCCACCGAGCGCTGCGGACTGGTCACAATCGCGACGCCCGCGAGCACGGCGGCGAACACGGCCGCCGCGACGGCGTAGCGCGGGCGCGCCCGGGCGCGATCCTCCGCGACGAGATCGCGAAACAAGGCCGAGACCGGTAGATCATGCGCGCGCCCCAGCGGCGCGACCGCGAAGGCCAAGGCGGTCAGCGCGCCATAAAGCGCGCCGAGCGCGAGTTCCTTTGGATAAAGTCCCGGCGAAAGAGGATAGGGCAGAGCGGCGCCGGCGATGGCGGCGACGAGATAAGGCGCCGCCGCGCCGACGATCAGGCCGAAGACGATGCCGACGGCGGCGACCGCGAGGAATTCGAACAGAGCCAGCGTCACCACCGCGCCGCCGCTGGCGCCCAACGCCTTCAGAATCGCCAGCGTGCCGCGCTTGCGCTCGACGAAGCCCTGCGCGGCGTTGGCGACGCCGACGCCGCCGACCACAAGCGAGATCAGCCCGACCAGTGCGAGGAATTCGCCGAACCGGTCGAGATTGCGCGAAAAATCGGGCGAGACGTTGGAGCGCGAGCGCGCCTCCCAACCGGCCTCGGGGAATTTCGCCTTGGCTTCGTCGAGCAGCGTCTTCACGGCCGCTTCGCTCGGCGGCGAGCCGCCGGGGTTCATCAGCACGCGCGTCGTCCAGCGGATCAGCGAGCCCGGCTGGATCAGCCCGCTCGCGCGCAACGCCGCTTCGGAGATCAGCACGCGCGCGCCAAAACCGATGCCCGTGCCGAGCCGGTCGGGCTCGGAGATGACGCGCGACCGAATTTCCAGATGCAGCGCGCCCAGATCGAAGGTGTCGCCGACCTTCAGGCTGAGACGATCGAGCAGGGAATCGTCGACGGCGGCGCCATAAGCGTCGCCGCGTAGCGCGAACGCGGCCTCGGGCGTGATCGCCGGGTCGAAAACGGCTTGGCCGAGGCGCGGCCAGGAGGAATCGACCGCTTTCAGATCGACCAGCGTCGCGTCGCCGTCCGCGCCGCGCGCCATCGCGCGCAGGCTGCCGACGGTCGAGAGTTCGCCGCGGCCGCCGAGGAAGTCTCGCTCCTCGGGCGCGAGGTCGCGGTGGATAAGGGAAAACGCGGCGTCGGCGCCGAGGATCACGCGGCCGTCGCGCGCGAGGCCGTCCTCCAGCGAGCGCGCCAGCGAATTGACCGCCACGATCGCGGCGACGCCGAGCGCGATGCAGGCGAGGAAGATGCGAAGCCCCTCGAAGCCGCCGCGCAGGTCGCGGGCGGCGAAGCGTGCGAGAACGGAAAACCCCGGCTTGGCGCTCACGCGCCGGCCTCGACGACGCCCGAATGCATCCGAAGAGTTCGATCGCAGCGCGCGGCGAGGCTGGAATCGTGGGTGACCAGCGCGAGCGTCGATCCGCGCTCGCGCGGCAGGGCGAACAGGAGATCGATGATCAATTGGCCGGTCGTCTCGTCGAGATTGCCGGTCGGCTCGTCCGCGATCAGCAGCGAGGGGCGCGGCGCCAGCGCGCGGGCGAGCGCGACGCGCTGCTGCTCGCCGCCCGAAAGTTGCGCGGGATAATGTGAGAGCCGGTCGTCGAGGCCGACCTCCCCGAGTTCGGCGCGGGCGCGAGCGAAAGCGTCGCGCACGCCCGCCAGCTCCAGCGGCGCGGCGACGTTCTCGAGCGCGGTCATGGTCGGGATCAATTGAAACGATTGGAACACGATGCCGATCCGCGCGCCCCGGAACCGGGCCAGCGCATCCTCGTTCATGCCGTGGATGGCGGTCCCGTCGATGCGGATTTCGCCGCTGTCTGGCCGCTCGAGCCCCGCCATCGTCATCAGCAGCGTGGATTTGCCGGAGCCCGAGGCTCCGACCAAACCGACTGCCTCGCCGCGTCCGATTGTAAGGCTGACTTTTCGCAATATATGGACTCGGGCGGGCCCCTTGCCCAAGCTCAAATCGACATCGCGCAATTCAACGGCAGGTTCGATCATATGACGGGATTCTCTCGGGGCGACGCCTCATATGGGCATTGGCGGCGCTACGTCCAGTTGGCGGCGACGGTTTTGTGCCTGTGCGCGACGCCCGCCGCCGCGCGCACCCTGCATCTGGTCGCGCTCGGCGATAGTCTTACCGCCGGCTATGGCCTGCCTCCGGGGCAGGGTTTCGCGGAAGTCTTGGGCCGCGTTCTGAAGGCGAAGGGCTGGGATGTCGATGTCGTCAACGCCGGCGTCTCGGGCGAGACCGCCGAGGACGGCCTCGCTCGGTATGACTGGAGCGTGCCGGCCGGCACAGATGCGCTGATCGTCGAACTGGGCGCCAACGACATGCTGCGCGGCCTGCCGCCGCAAGGCGCGAGAGCGGCGCTGTCGGAAATCCTGTCCCGCGCGACCAAGGCGCATGTGCCGACGCTGCTGACTGGCATGCGCGCGGCGCCGAACATGGGCGCGGATTATCAGAAAGCGTTCGACTCGATCTATCCCGACCTCGCGACGCAATACGGCGTTCCGCTGTATCCGTTCTTCCTCGACGGCGTCGCGGGGGACGCCAAGCTGAACCAGAAGGACGGGCTGCATCCGACCAAGGACGGCGTGCAGCGGATCGTGGCCGCGATATTGCCGGCGGTCGAGGGTGTGCTGGGGAAAGCGAAGTAGTCTCCCCTCCTCGCGAAGCGGGGAGGGGGCAGTCCCGTCCGCCGCGACTATCTCGACATGCCGGCGTCGTCCCACCAATTCCTGAGGATATTTGGAAAAAATCGACGCCGGCATCCGTGGACGTAGTCGCCGACCGCGTTCTTCGTTCGAAGCGCGCGGTCGGCGACCGCGCCTAGAGGAAAATCAGAACTTGTAGTTGACGCCGATCGACACGGCGCTGGAGGTCAGCCTCGACTGGCTCAGCACGACCGCGGTCGGAAACAAGATGTTGGTCTTGCCGTAATCCGAATAATTGTATTGGCCGAACACCGTCCAGTTGCCGGCGATGTGGTACTGCAACCCGCCGCCCGCGGTCCATCCGTTGCGGAAGACGGTCGCGCTTTCGGAGAAGCCCGGCGCCGCGCCGCCCGTCGTTCCGACGAGTTGGGTCCGCGTGTCGGTCTAGTTGCTCCAGGCCCATCCGCCATCCACGTAGGGTAGGAAGTCGCCGAAGGAACAGCCGACCTTGCCGACGACCTCGCCGCCTATTTCGCTGCTGGACCGGCTCGAGGACACATTGGCGCCGGCCCCGTTGGAGGAGGTGCTTGACGAGTCCGAACCGCGGTCGATACTTGCGGAGCCGCCAAGCACCCAGTGGGACGTGAACTCGTAGAGATAGGCGGCCTGGATGCCTCCAGGATACGTTGTCGAACTGTCGGAGGCGGACCTCAGGAAAACGCCGGTCGGTGGAGTTATATACACCGACTCATTCATAAACCGGCCTGACTCTTGACGAGGGTCGATTAATGGATTCCAGTCGAAGGATGGAAAGTGGGTTTCTGACTGGGCTCCAGCGCAAGAGCATGAAGGCGATCCTCAGGGATGGATCGACGAAGCAGCGCTATGCACGTCGGGTCCACGCCATGCTCCTGCTCGACACTGGGATGTCCTGCGCCGAAGTCGCAGAAGTGCTGTTCCTCGATGACGACACCATCCGCGGGTTCCACAAGACCTTCGTCGCCGATGGATTGAGCGGATTGGAACGGTTCGAGTCCG